>Ga0326727_10013772_pt1 | contig 17851 bp, 15 predicted proteins | sample MB2enrmetagenome_FD_207643 | JGI IMG/M metagenome (GOLD analysis project Ga0326727, IMG submission 207643) | Lab enriched peat soil microbial communities from McLean, Ithaca, NY, United States - MB29MY | ecosystem: Environmental > Terrestrial > Soil > Wetlands > Peat | place: USA: New York...
CGCTACTCGCTGGAGATCATGCACGAATCCAAGCGCATCATGCTGGTGTGCACGCCGGAGATTCCTTCGCTGCATCTGGCGCGAGAGAAGTACATGTATCTGAAGCAGCTCGATCTCGGCGACCGCGTCTGCGTGCTGGTGAATCGCTGTCAGAAGCGGCCCATGATCACGCCGCAGCAAATCGAACAGCTCCTTGGGCTGCCCGTGCACATGACCCTGCCCAACGACTATCACGGTGTGCAGCGCGCGCTGACGCTGGGGCGCTGGGTAGACCCCACCAGCGAACTCGGCAAGCAGTTCCACCTGCTCGCGCAGAGCATGGTGGAAAGCGGGCGGCCGCAATCGCTGCCGGATCAGAAGAAGCGGTTCATCGAGTACTTCTCCATTGTGCCCGGCCGGCCCGGTCTGCTCAGTAACAAGACCGCGAGCTAGCCGGCACAGGGCGGAGCCGCCCACGGTGCGAGCCGAGTAAAGCCGCCGGTCCGTTGTGCCCGCGTTTACTTAACAGCGCCTCCGTTATCCTCTAAGTTTGGATCACATCCTGCAGTGGGTCTCCGCCAACGGGTACGGCGCCGTATTTCTCTGTTTGCTACTGGGAATTGTCGGACTGCCGCTTCCCGACGAGTGGCTGCTGGTGTTCACCGGTTATCTCATCTGGCGCGGGAGATTCCACCCGCTTCCGGCGGTGCTGACGGCGTTCTGCGGCAGCGCCTGCGGCATCAGCCTGAGCTACACCATCGGGCGGACTCTGGGCCTTGGTTTCATTCACCGATATGGCCGCTGGATTCACGTCACCGAACAGCAAACCCGGCGCGTGCACGACTGGTTCGGCCGCATCGGCCACTGGGCCCTGTTCTTCGGCTATTTCGTGCCCGGGGTGCGGCACTTTACCGCCATAGTGGCCGGGGCCTCGAAACTCGAATTCCGTTCCTTCGCCAGCTATGCCTGGCCCGGAGCGTTGGTGTGGGTTGCTACGTTCATCACGGTCGGCTATGCGCTCGGTGATCAGTGGAAAAAGGTGTTTGAGGCGATTGAGCACAACGTCCGCCTGGTCACGCTGGTGGGCGCCATTGTTCTCGCCCTCTACCTCGTCTGGAACTACTGGCGCGGTTCCCGTGGCCGGAAACTTTAGCGAAACCCGGGAATCTCCACCCGCTTCGCGACGTGATCGCGGATCCAGTGGGTATCGAACCACTCTTTCGGATCGATCTGTACGCCGTCGAGCTGCATGGTGAAGTGAATGTGGTCCCCGCCGGCCATGCCCGTTTCGCCGCTCCTGCCCATGATCTGGCCGCGTTTCACCATGTCGCCCTCGTGCACGCCGATTTCGCTGAGATGCCCGTAGATCGACTGCAGTCCGTAACCGTGGTCCACCACAATGCAGTTCCCGTAGATTCCCAGCGGCGCGGCGTACACCACGCGGCCATCGTTCGACGCCTCCACGCCCACGTGTTTCGTGATGGCCAGGTCGTAGCCGAGGTGCACCTGCTGATCGATCTTCTTCCCGTGGTAGATGTAGTTGCGGACATCGGCGAAGCTCGATTCCACCTTCGAGTTCTTCTGTTGCAGAAACGGCTGCGACCAGAGGAAGCGAGACTCGGTCTTGTTGCGCAGATCGGACAGGGTCTGGTTGTTGGCGCGCCGCATCGCGCCGTTGATCTTCAGGAAGCGCGTCACCGGATCGCCCGAACCGCCGGGATCGAGCTCATTCACCACCTTCTGCATGAAGGCGTCGGAAACATCCAGATCGCGCGTGCTGTAGTGCGGCTGTTCCTTTGCGGGGAACACCACCACCAGCGGAACGGTGACCTCGGTACCCGCGGGGTTGGTGGCATAGACGGTGGGCACGGCCGAGCGCGGCATGTTCCATGCAAAGGCGTAAAGCGCGAAGCGCCCGGGTTTGGCGCCCGTCTTGTCTCCGGGAAGGGGCCAGCTTCGAAACGTCTCATCGCCGACGCGCACGCCGGCCTCAGTCCAGTAGCCGCTGACATCGAAAGTGGTGGCGTCCGCCATACCCTGATACAGGTAGTGCTGGTCGGAATCGGCGCTGAGCGAAGGCGGGCGTGTGATTACGGTAATCTCGCGCTCGAGGGTTGCCGTGGAGCCGCGGAGATCGTTCGACACCGCCTCCGCCACGAGGCGCGCCTTCCCGTCCTTCAGTTGCGGCGTGGTTTTCGTCCCCGCGACAAAGCGGAACGTCGCGGCCGGCAGGTGCCTTTGCCAGAGGATGCGTCGCGAGGGGAAGGAGGTCCGATACAGGTCGTACCGCGCGCCGCCCTGCTCCGCGTAGACGTGCACGCTGCGCACGCCGTGCGGATCGTCCACGGCAACTGCAAAGGGGGTGGCCGGACCGATCACCGTGGCGGAGGCCGGCAGCCTCAGCACGGGCGTCTCGGACAGGAACAGCAGAATCGGAAAAGGCAGCAGGACGCCCGCAGCAACTACGGAGACAACAAACTTCCGCACAACAGCTTCAGCATAGCAGCGCGGGGTAGTTCGCGATCTGGTGACGAATTCGGTGACGTACACCTCATTTCCGAATTTCGTCAGACGTGGGCCAGTTCTAAATTATTGAAGACACGACGGTTTGCTCTCAACGGCAATTCGGAAATGAGGTGTACGTCACCGATTACCCCGATTACCAGGTGCACCGAATTACCGAGTTACTGAATTACTGCGCGGCGGCGTCAACCGACTCCACGTGTCCATCGCTGCAGCGCACACTGCCCACGCGATTGCCGTTCGCCGTGTATTCGAGGATTTCCACCAGGTGGCCATCGTCGTCCATGGTGATCCGGGCGGCCGGAATCCCTACTTTGCCCACGACGTCCCCGCGGCTGGTACCGACGGCAATGGCCCGAAGCTGGGCCGAAACGACCGCTGGCGGAGCAGGGGGCATATCGAAATGGACCAAGGCGGGGAGCCCGCTGGAAGCAACCGCTCTGTCCGCCGACGGTCCCCGCCACGGCCGGACAGGTGCGGACGGCGTCGGCGATGATGTGGCGAACCCCGCCGAAGGCGCGGCAAAAACCGGAGCTGAAGGGCTCGACAAAGCCGAAACACTCCCACTCGTCGCTGTAGTGCCCCGGGCGGGTGCCGAAGTGCCCCGGGCCGGCCGGTTGTCCGCTTTCTTCGTGTCCGCTTTCTTCGTCTCGGCGGCTGCGGTGCCGGTGGTATCGCTGGCGCTTTCCAGAACGCGGCTCAGCGCATCGCTCACCACTCTGCCGCCAGCCACGCCGGCACTGGCACCGGCAATCGCGGCGGCGTGATCGGTCAGCGACTGCCCCAGGACCATCACTCCGCCGAGCAGCCCTGCGGCCACGCACGAGAACACACGAATGCCCATAAAAAGCTCCTGTGTACATGCTAGCGGCGCTTCCGCCTCGCGCGCGTCCACGGTTCACCCTGGTATCGCCTCTTTTTTCGCCGCAATGCCTGCCGAATTCAATACCCGCAAAAGAGTCGCGCCGGCTACCCCTCGGCACTGTAGTAAACCACCACTGGAATCCTAATAATCAGGACATACGCGCGACAAGCAGGTGGGTGTCCTCGCGTAGGACTCTTAGAATGGACTACTTACTGGACGAGAATCGCCCCGAGACCTGCCTCGCACTGGACCTCGACTGCAGAACCTGCATCCGGAAATCCGCCTCCAGCGTGGCTCACGTGTGCCACGGGCTGGAAGCCGGCGGCATCCGCAGGATCTTCGTTGAGCTCTACACCTCCCCGGGCTGCGCGCCCATGGCGGACGCGTTTGAGCAGGCCTACGCGGAAGCCTCCCTGCCCATGCGTAAGCCGGTTCTGGTGGCACGCCAGATGGGCAAGGAAGCCGTCGCCGCGTAGCTATTTCACTGCCACCGTCACGCCGCTTTGGCTGGTGGCGTTGCCGATCTGAATCTGCACAGGAACATTCGCTCGCGCCGCCACGCCTGTCGGGATTTGCGCCTCCACCTGCAATACGCCGAACACGTTCCCCGGCACGCGGCCCGCATATTTGACGGTCGCGGGCAGGCCGCCGATGGTCACCGTCACCGGCACGTTCGACGACGCCAGCCCCTCGGCGATCCGGCCATCCAGGGCATCGGGATCGGCATTCCCTTCTCCGGTCGCGAAAATGGTCACCCAGTCGCCGGGAGACGCCGGATTGGCGGGAGTCACCAGCGCGTAGTTCTGGTCGAGGATCGCCCCGCCGCCCGTGCCTTCCGGCGGCTCCGTGAATATCGCCGGGGCCGTTGCCGCAACCGGCATGTTCACCGTCGGACTGAAGACGCCCAGATATTCCACCTGCACGTTCGTGCTGCCCTGCCCGGCAACCGCGTAGGGCACGATGGCCGAAACGTAATCCTTGTAGCTGTAAACCACGGGTGCCGGCGTGCCATCAAACCAGACGCGGGTGCCCGCCAGCGAATTGTCCAGAAATCCCGGCGCGGCCGTGCTCTGCATCGTCTGCAAAGTGGAGGGCCCCATGCCATGACCGAAGATGGTCACAATCTCGCCCGGCGAGAGCGGCCCCGACTGGAAGCTGGCGCCGTTCACGATCCCGCCCGGCAGGATGGTCACCGGCGCAGCGTTCAGGCGCAGGAACGCCACCCCGTATCCGGGCAGCGTGACGGAGAGGTTCGGCATAAACGGAACGGTCTGCAGCGACGGACCCGCGGCAGCGCTGGTGAGCGTGTCAATGGTCAGCGTCGTCACCGAATCGAACGAGCCGAGCGCCGAGACATTCACGTTGAACGTGAAGGCATCGCCAGGGCCATTGTTATCGGCCGCCAACCGCAAGGCGTGATCGATGAGCATGATCACCACCGACCCATCGTCGTTGCGCACCGCGAAGGCGTCCACACTGCCGGTGGTATCCGCGTTCTGCACCTGCAGGATGTCGGCGCCCGGCGGCGAGGGGAACAAATGCGACAGCCAGTAATCCACCCAGTAGCTCAACTGCAGGTTGCCGGTGCTGAAATCCACCTCCCCGTACTGCAGGTCTGCGTCGTGGTCCCAGTGATGCAGGCTGCTTGCGCCCACTTTCGCCAGCCGCGCGAACACCAGCGGCCGCCACGCCGCGAAAAAGGCGCTGGACCCGCGCTGGTCCGTGACGAACTTCTGGCCTGGATTGCAGACGCTCATCCCGTTGCTGTCGCCGTAATCCGCGTTCACGTTGTTCTCGGTTATCCAGATTGGAAGATTGGCCAGTGCGGAGTTGGCCTGTATATCCGCGCGGATGCGCTGCACCTCGCTGGCAAAGGTATCGATGGCCCCGAACACCTGCACGTCGGGAGTGCTCTGATCGCAGGTACCGTAGAAATGCGTTGCCACCAGGTCCACGCGCGCGCTGACGTTCTGAACGAAGTAGGGCAGGAAAGCGTCGGCCTGTCCGGTCCAGTCGGCAAGCTCCACAGCAACGAAGCGCACATTCGGATCCACCGCCTGCATCGCGGGCACGGTGACGTTGTAAAGCTGGGTGTACGCCTGCGGCGTCATTCCGTTGACGTTGGGCTCGTTGTAGATGCCCCACCAGGTGATGTGATACGGGGTGGGCGACTGCATATTCAAATAGGCGTTGCCGGCAGCCCGGAAGCCCCCCGCGTTGAAGTAGCGCACCAGATTCGCGGTGTAGCCGGCAAACGTGGGGAAATCGCCGGGCACCACGCTGCCGTCGCTCTGGGTCAGATACGGCGGCGGAACGATCTCGTACAGCGGGCTGTGGTCGGCCAGCGCGAGGATCGGTTGGTTGACGGCGTTGTTCTCGGTGAAGTCCCACGAGTTTGCTCCCGTCGCGGGATTGCCGCCGGCGATCGATTGCAGATTGATGTGCTGCGGCGCGAGCTCCCACAGCAGCTTCTCATTGCCGGGGTGGTCCTGAAAGAAGGTGTAATCCCAATCCGCCGGCTGGAACGAGGTGGACAGGAAGACATTCAGCCGTCCGTTCTGTCCCGAGCCGGTGTCCATCCGATTCAGAACCGTGATAGCGACCGTGGAGGCTCCGTCCATTGGCGCAACGGCCAGGACAGCGGTGAACAGAACGCCGAGCGCGCGCATGCCAATTTCAGGAATATCACGCGGCGGGGGCTTGCTGCCTGCCCGGTTCCATCGGCTGGACCGCCGGCGTCGACCGCCGCTTCGGATGCATCTGCCAATTCGCCCACAGCTCTTCGGCCTGACGAACGAAGACGCCCGGCTTCGGCCCGTAGAGCCGCTTCCCCAGATCCACCGCCTCTTCGCGAAGCTTCTTCTGGCGGGCGGCGATCGCTTCCTGCAGTCCGACCACTTCCTCGGCCGTTCCGAGGGAGGCGAGACGCTCGCTGAGCACCACCAGATTGTGATCGTCTCCCAGCACCGTTTCCAGCGCCTTCAGATCCTTTTCGTACAACTTCGTTTCCTGCGTCCACGCATCTTCGAGCAGCCGGACGTGATACCAGTGGTCCTTCACGCGCTTTCGAAACTCGTGATAGCGCGCCGGCGATGGTTCGACGAGCACCTCACGGAGCGCCTTTCGGCCGCGTCGCAGGGCTCGCCTCAGCCCGGGCGCGATGGCGTCGAATCCATCGTTGCGCAGAGGCCAGGCGCGTGCCCGCTGTGTCGCCCGCTCCAGCGCAAAGGCAATCGTGGCCGGCGACCGTGCGGCAGCGGAAGTCCTTGCCGCACGGCTCCGGTTCTTCAGCAGTGCGGTACGAATTCGTTCCAGCAGCTCCAGGCAAACGGTCTCCGGGAAGTGGCCCTCGAGACTGTCGAAGGTCTGCACCAGCACGGCGGCATCGCGGAGAGGCGAAACCTTGAGCGCCAGATTGCGGAGCAGTTCGTTTTCCGCTTCCGCGACAGGGCCGAGCTCGCCGGCCATGAGACGCACGACGGCCCGTGCCTTCTTGATGCTCTTGCGGGCTTCGTGGACGGCGGTGTCGCGGCTCGCGGGGACGGAGTCGCGCAGTTGCGAGGCGGCATATCTGAGCTGCTCGCCGGCAATGCGCCGAATGGCTCGCGGAACGCTCTCTCCGCGTCTGAACCGAAACCCCACAACTGATACTGTAACCCGGTTGCAACAGTCAGGGCGCGAAGAGCGCCCGGAACCGCTTGCTGGCGCGCGCGGCTCGGCTTTGTCAGCTCGTCGTCGCAGGCAGTTACAGCGCCGCGACCGCCAGGGAGTGGTAGTGGTACGGAAATGGCGCTTTCAACAAACTCCTGGCGGCCCGCGCTTCTACTTCATGGCCTCGACGGCGCGATGCCGCACATCCACGCCCTGCACCAGATACACCACGTCCTCGGCAATGTTCGTGGCATGGTCGGCGATCCGCTCCAGATCGCGCGCGACAAACATCAAATCCACCGCCGCCTGTACGGTGGCCGGGTCCTGCTGCATGAAGGTCACCAATTCGCGGTAGATGGCGTCGCGCAGGCGATCCACCTCGTCGTCGGACAGCAGCACGGTCCGCGCCATCTCGGCGTTGCCATCGACGAAAGCGCCCAGACTGCGCAGCAGCATCTGCTCCACCAGGCCGGCCATCTTCGGAATGTCGATAAGCGGCTTCACGGGAGGCATGGAAATCAGCGAAAGGGCCCGCTCGGTGATGTTCACCGCCAGATCGCCCATGCGCTCCAGATCGGTGTTGATCTTCAGAGCCGCGGTGAGAAAACGCAGATCGCGGGCCACCGGCTGGTGCAGCGCCAGCAGCCGCGTCCCGGCGTCGTCGATCTCGATTTCCATCTGATTGATGCGCTCTTCGTCCTGAAACACCTGGTCCGCGACGTTCTTGTCGCGGTCCACGAGCGCGCGCACGGCCTTACGAATAACCGACTCCACCAGCCCGCCCATTTGCAGAAGGCGCTGGTGCAAATCATCGAGTTCCAGCGAAAAGTGACGCACAGCGGTTTTTCCTCGTTGCCGCTCGGGAATCAGCCGAACCGGCCGGTAATATAGTCTTCCGTTTCTTTCTTCGCCGGCGTTTTGAAAATGATATCGGTCTTGTTGACTTCGATCAGTTTTCCCAACAGGAAGAACCCGGTGAAATCGGCAACACGCGCCGCCTGCTGCATGTTGTGAGTGACGATAATCAGCGTGCACTGTTCTTTAATGCCGAGCAGCAGCTCCTCGATCTTGCTGGTAGCGATGGGATCGAGCGCGGAGCAGGGTTCGTCGAGAAGGAGCACTTCCGGGTCCACGGCCAGAGCGCGGGCGATGCACAGCCGCTGCTGCTGGCCGCCGGAAAGCGCATAGGCGGATTTGTTCAGCTTGTCCTTGACTTCTTCCCACAGGGCGGCGCGGCGCAGGCTGCGTTCCACAACTTCGTGGATTTGCCCGCGGCGAGCCATGCCGTTGATACGCACGCCGTATGCGATGTTGTCGAAGATCGATTTGGGGAAAGGATTGGGACGCTGGAACACCATGCCCACGCGGCGCCGCAGCTCGGTGACGTCGCCCTCCATGATGTTCTCGCCGTCCAGCACCACCTCGCCCGTCGCCCGCGCGCCGCGAATGGTGTCGTTGATCCGGTTCAGCGTTCGCAGGAACGTGGACTTGCCGCAGCCCGAAGGCCCGATGAGCGCGGTGATCTTATTTTCCGGGAAATCGATGGAAATATTGTGCAGAGCCTGAAATTTCCCGTAAAAGAAATCCACATTGGAGGCGCGAAGCTTCGGCCCCGCCTGGGGCTTCGCGTCGGGCGTCGTATCGGCCATCGCTTCCCTCTTCGTCTCCGGTTGGGGAATTGCACCCATGGTCGTCATCCGCGATGAGCAGCGGCTCCTTTCGCAAGCACCATCCGTGCGGCGATGTTGGCTACCAGCACCAGCGCCAACAGCACCAGACCGGCGGCCCACGCCTGCCGGTGAAAGTCGTCGAAGGCGGAGATGGCGCGGTTGTAAATCATCACCGGCAGCGAAGCAGTAGGCTCATTGAATCCCTTGCTCCAGTATTGGTTGTTCAGGGCGGTAAACAGCAGCGGCGCCGTCTCCCCCGAAATCCTCGCAACTCCCAGTATGATACCGGTCATAATGCCGGTGCGGGCGGCGGGAACCACCACCGTCGCCACCGATTTCCATTTGCTCGCGCCCAGAGCAAGGGCACCCTCGCGCAGCGACAGGGGCACCTGCCCGAGAAACTGCTCGGTAGCGCGCAGCGTGACCGGGATCACCATCAGGCTTAGCGCGAATCCTCCCGCCCAGGCGGAGAAGTGTCTGGTGGGCACAACGATCAGCGCCCACGCCAGGATGCCGATCACAATTGAAGGCACGCCGTTCAGCAGATCGGCCGTGAAGCGAATCGTGTTGGCGAGCGTCTTGCCGCTGAATTCCGAAAGAAAGACGCCGGCAACGAATCCTACCGGGACGCCGATGAGCGCGCCGAGAAAAACGATTTTCGCGCTGCCCACAATGGCGTTGGCCATTCCGCCGCCCGACTCGCCCGGGGACAACGGGAGTTTGGTAAAGAAATTCCAGTCCAGCGACGTGCTGCCGTTCCAGATCAGATAGCCGAGGATGAAGAACAGGGCCGAAGCCGTCAGCACGGCACAGATCCCCGTCATCGTCAGCATCACGTCGTTCACGGCCTTCCGCCAGAGTCTGCGCAGGGTCATTTGGCCGTCCCCGGTTTGGCGGTCAGCACCAGCAGGAGCTGTCCGAGCCCGTTCAGGATGATGGTGATCATGAACAGCACAAGACCCAGGGCCACCAGCGCCGATTGGTGAATGTCGCTGGTGGCCTCGCTGAACTCGTTGGCGATGACTGCGGCGATGGTGTAGCCCGGCGCCAGGATGGATGAGGCGATGCGCGGATCGTTGCCGATCACCATGGTTACCGCCATGGTCTCGCCCAAAGCTCGCGCCAGACTCAGAAATACGGAGCCCACGATACCCAGCCGCGCGAACGGCACCACGGCGTCCCACGTCGCTTCCCAGCGCGTGGCGCCCAAAGCGAGAGCGGCTTCCCGCTGTTCACGGGGAACCTGCATGAGCGCCTCGCGGGAAATGGAAATGATGTAGGGGAACATCATAATGGCCAGCACCATGCTCGCCGTCAGCACGCCAACGCCGTAAGCCGGCCCCTTGAAGAACGGCGACCATCCGAAGGCGCGAATCAGCGCCGGCTGCACGTACAGACGCATGGCCGGCACCAGCGCGAAAATCGCCAGCAGGCCAAACACCACACTGGGCACGGCCGCCAGCAACTCCACCAGGAAAGTCAGTGCGTTCGATACTCTTGGCGGCGCCAGCTCGGAGAGGTAGATGGCTGCACCAACACCCAGCGGCACCGAGATCAAAAGGCCGAGAATCGATGTGACGATCGTTCCGTAAATGAACGGCAGCGCGCCGAACTGGCCTTCCACCGGGTCCCAGGTGCTGGTCCACAGGAAGCTGAATCCGAATTGATGGATGGCCAGCTTCGATTTCACCCACAACTCGAATATCAGCAGGACGGTGACGAGCAGGATCGACGCGGCAAAGAGAAACGTGATCAGGTACGCGATCTGATCGCCGCCGCGGACGTTTCGAAAGGAAGTCCGTGCCCTTACGGGCACGGACGGTGCCATTGTAGCCATAAAGGCTGCCGACGAGTCCTTCTTGCCTACTTAATCAGAGCGAGCTGCTTCTGTTCCTTCGCCACCACCGGCGCGGGCAGCGGCGCGTAATCCAGCCCTGCCGCGTCTTTCTGTCCGGTGGTCAGCATCCACTTCAGAAAATCCACGATTTCCGTGCGCTTGGTGGCATCCGGAATCTTATCCGGAATCAGCATCCACGTAAACGTCGAAATTGGGTAGGCGTTCTTGCCCGGCGCGTCGGTGATGGACACGCGGAAGTCGGCCGGCATCTCCTTCGCCGCGCCCGCCGCCGCCGCGGTGACCGTATCCAGACTCGCTTTCACGAAAGCGCCCGCGTGATTCTTAACCGACCCGTAGGCCATGTTGTTCTTGACGGCGTAAATGAGCTCGACGTAGCCAATCGAGTTCGGCGTCTGCTTCACCTGTCCGGCCACGCCTTCGTTGTTCTTGGCGCCCAGACCGACCGGCCAGTTGATCGACGTTCCCGAACCCACTTTGCCTTTCCACTCGGGACTGACTTTCGAGAGATAGTCGCTCCAGACGAACGTCGTGCCGCTGCCGTCGGAGCGGTGCACCACGGTGATGTCCGCGTCCGGGAACTTCACGCCCGGATTGTCCTTCTTCAGTGCGGCATCGCTCCACTTCGTGATCTTTCCCAGATATATGCCGGCCAGCGTCTCCGGCGTGAATTTCAATTCGCCCTTCACGCCCTCGATGTTGTAAGTGGGAACGACACCGCCCAGCACCGTCGGAAAGTGCAGGACGTGAAACTTCGTGATCTTCGCTATCTGCTCGTCTTTCATGGGCATGTCGGACGCGCCGAAATCCACCGTGCCTGCAGTCAACTGCGCAATTCCGCCGCCCGATCCGATGGCTTGATAGTTGACCTGCACATCGGGGTGGGCCGAATGATACTCTTCAAACCACTTCTGATAAATGGGGCCTGGAAATGTCGCGCCCGCGGCATTGATGCTCGAGGCCGCGCACGTGACGGGAACGGCAACCGCAAACACTGCGGCGATTGCGATCAGAACCGTAGTTCGCATTGTTTCTCCTTCGAGTTTTCCACTTGAATATTACAGACGGGTTAACAAACGATTACAGCGGCTTGAAATGCCGGACGGAACTGGCCCGGAGCGTCCCCGAGCCAGCCCTGTAACGGTGAATCGCCTAAAACATCTTCGGAGCCGGCGCGCCGGGCAGCGTGTAGCGAAGATTGACGAAGCCCATTGAAAGGTGGGCGTTCGTTGGGTTCGTGCCCGTTACCAGCCACGGATTGCGCTGCAGGTACGAAAACTGGAACATCAGGTTCAGGCCGCCCCATTTCGGATCCTTCGCCAGTGTCGTGTTGGTGCCGAAGGTGATCTCCTGAATGGCGCGGTTTTGGCCGTCGCTGGAGATGGGCCCATAGCCGATCGGCTTGCCAGTGGTGTCCAGAGCCATATTCTTGTCGATGAAGACACCGCCATAGTAGGCGTAGACGAGCGTCTTTCTGGCTTGTGCCTCAAAGCCGGTTACCGTCGATGCGGAGTGCACCAGCGACAGGGTACCGTCCGCGCGGATGATGAAGTCCGGAGCCTGGCCGAAAATGTACCGTCCGCCGCCCGCGCTCCAGTAGTTGTTGGTGAGGAAGCGGAAACCCTTGAACAATTCGAAGCTGGCGTTTACAGATCCACCGCCGCCGACTTTGGTGTTGGTCTGGAAGGCTGGGGTGCTGACCGGATCGGAGAACTTATCGGTGACCATCACCCCGGCGAACTCGATATGCGCCCGCTTCGAAGGATCGAAGGCCAGTTTGGCGATGACGTCCGGCATCAGAGCCGCGGCGGAGATCACGCTGCTGCCGCCGTTGATCTGGGTATTGATTACGTTCGAGGCCGCCGCGATCGCCGCCGGAGGCGTGACGGCACTACCGCCATTGCCGCCACCGATGTAAGGCTCGGAATTGTCAAGAGCCACCGCAAAGGCCGCTTTGTCGCCGAAATGATAGGCGGCGCGGAACTCGGGAATACGGCCCCACACCAGACCCGCCTGGTAGTTCACGTCTATGTCCTGGCTGTAGAAGAGATCTCCCGGCAGCGGAGAGACGCCTTTACGGTTTGGCGTCATCAGGCTCCACGTTTGTCCGGCCAGAAACTCCCAGTTGTTCTTGCTGACATCCACCCAGTACAGGCGCATGCGGAAGACATAAGGGTTGCTGCTGACCGCGAGGCCGCCGTTGGGGGGATTGCCGAGCTGGCCCAGAAAGTCAGATTCCCAGTAGCCCAGAACGTTGTAGCCATGGAAGCCGGTGTCGAAGCGTGCGCCGAGGCGCGAGTTCTGAATGCTGAAACGGGTCTCCGTGAGAGTCCCCAACTGAACGTTGCCATACGGGATACTGCCGAAATTGGTTCCGATACCGCTGCCGGGATTCGTGGATCGCGAGACCGAGGTCATATCCATAAACCCTACTGGCGAAATGGACACATTCCCGAGCTTCAACTGCAGTGGGGCGGGCGCTTCGTCGGCGGCGTTGCCCGATGCCGCAGGCGCTGGCAGCGGGGCCGGACCGGCGGGCAGCACCGGACTCGTCGTGGCTACTTCGCCCAGCTTGGGCGTGTTTGGAAGTGAAAAGCGCGCGTTGCTGTCCTGCGCAGGCGCGAGTTTATCGATCACCTTCTTCTGCTCAGCGAGCGCCGTGCGCAGTTGCTCGATCTGTCTCTGCTGCGCCGCCAGCAGAGCGCGAAGTTCCTGAACATCGCTGCTGCTGCCATTGTTCGACGCGCCGCCGGAGGCTGGATCGGCTCCCAGCATTGTTGCCGCGCAGAACGCAACCGTCAGCGCAGCCCTAACCCATTTAAGACGCCTTTGACCTGTGGTCATTCGGTCGTATGCTCCTTTCCCGATTCGCGGACCAGTGAGGTTCCCTGAATTTTTGAACGATATTCAGCGTACCGGCGCACGGTTATGGCAATGTGAAAGACTGGTTAAGAATCCGTGACATTGCAAGGCTGGATGACGAATTATCTGTGGCTTACGAGCCGTTCCCGCCGTTCGCAGGAAGCGTAAGGACGAAGCGCGAGCCCTTACCGAGCTCGCTTTCCACGGTCACCGTCCCCTTCATCTGCTCCACCGCATGCTTGACGATAGACAGGCCGAGACCCGTGCCGCCCATCTCGCGCGAGCGCGCTCGGTCCACGCGATAGAAGCGTTCGAATATGCGCGGCAGATCGGAAGAGGGAATCCCGATGCCCGTATCGGAGACCACGATGCGCACACCACCGTTGGCGCGCTCGGCCTGCACGCGCACTTCGCCCTCGGAGCGATTGAACTTCACGGCGTTATCGGTCAGGTTCACCAGCACCTGTTCCAGGCGCATGCGATGCCCGAGAATCTCGAGGTCGGCCGGCACTTCGCTCACCAGGCGGACGCGCCGCTCGCCGGCCGCCGGCTCAACCGTGCGCAGCGCGGATTCCACCGCCGCCAGCACCTGCACCGGGCGCGGCTGTTCCGCGGGATACCCATTGTCCAGCTCGGAGAGGGCCAGCAGATCGGCGGCGATATTGTTGAGACGGATGGCGTGCGTCTCGATGACCTCGACAAAGCGGCGGCGATTCGCCGCATCCTCCAGCGCGCCATCCAGCAATGTCTCGGCATAGCCGCGAATGGCCGTCAGCGGAGTGCGCAACTCGTGGGAGACGTTGGCGACGAAGTCCTTGCGAATTCGCTCCAGCCGTTCCAATTCGGTGATGTCGTGCAGCAGCGCGATGGCGCCGCGGCCGGCGGGCATGGCCAGGGGCGCCACGTTGACCTCGAACCACGGCCCCTCCGAGGAGCCCAGTTGCAGGCGGCGTTGCGCCGTGCGGCCGGTTCCCAGCGCCTCGCGCAGAAGGTCCACCAAAGCGGGATCGCGCACAATGCGCACCAGCGAAGTGCCTGGTCCGACGCCGCCGGGCACGCCCGCCACGCGCGCGAAGGCGTCGTTGCAGAACACCACCTTGAGGTCCTGATCCACCGCCAGCAGCGCTTCCACCATTCCCGCGAGGATCGCTTCGCGCCGCTGCGATTCCAGGCTCACTCGCTGCACCAGCTCGTGGACGCGTGGCGGCACCCGCGACATGGAGCGGCCCAGAACTCCCAGCTCATCGTCGGCGCGGAAGAGCTCCGGGTCGGCCCGCGGGGCCTCGAGGATGCGGTCCGAATATTCCTTAAGGCCGCCGATGCGATGAGCCAACGACGCCGCGATGATGCGCGCCGCGGCAAGACCGCCAATCAGCGCTGCCGCCGCGACCAGCCACACGCGCCAGTTCCCGAGGAACGCCAGCGCCGCGTGCGGACCGCCGGAAGCCGCCAGCAGAGTCGCCAGCGCCATGGAGAGCGCCACCAGCCCCACAACGGTCCATGCCAGTGCGCCAAATACGGAACTACGCATTCGCAGTATTAGTGTAATCCGCGGGCCGGCTCGCCACCGCCGGGTCAGGCCGGCACCGATACCTGTTCCCCGGCTGGTGTTGCCGCGGCCTGGTCCAGCCGCCGGCCCCACGTGGAAGCAAACACGATGTCGCTCAGGTGAGCGCCCAGCGTCGAAAACGGCACCGCTGCGAAAAGCGGAAACAGCAGGGCCGGCCAGCCCAGCTCGCGCACGAAATATCCCCCGGTTTCCAGCACGGACCGCGTCAGCAACCAGGGCGTGCCGTCGCTGCCCGCCACTACCCCGCGGCCCGCCTTCAGGCCGTCGAGAAATTCACGGACATCGCGCGCTCCCGGGACCTCCGTCCACGTCCTCGCCAGCGGTCCCATGGTGTGCGAATCGCTCCCGCCGGTGGCGATTTTCCCGCCGCGCCCTGCCAGGCGCGTGGCCTGGCGATTGGAAATAGCGGGAATGTGTCCGTTGCGCGTCTCGAACATCGGGAATTCCGCCTCAAACAGCGCAAAATCTTCGCTTCTGCGCCGCCCGGTGAGCGCTGAAAAAGCATGGTTCACGCCGAACAGGAGGTCCTGCTCGCGCAGATAAGCCAGCAGCCCGGGCATATCGTCGCGGCGCGCCTGAATCGCCACGTGCTGCCGCTCGCTGAGATCGTACACGGCGATGTGCGCTTCCGTGCCGCTGGGAAGGGTGCAGGTCACTTCCTCGCTGACGAAGAAATCCGGGAACCGCCGCAGCATTTCGGCCGCCCCGATCGAATCGTGGTCGGTTACGGTGACGATCTGCATGCCCCGGCGCCTGAGCGTCTCGTAAACAGCAAGCGGATCGTTATAGCTCTCCCGGCAGAAACGTCGCATCACCGGTATGGTGCACATGCCGGAATATCGCGTGTGAACGTGGAGGTCGCACCTCATACCCCAATGAAAGCGCGCGAAGGGTTACAGTCCGGTGAGCGAGAAATAAACATTTATGACAATAGTTGTTTTAGGTGCCGGAGCGGCCGCCGTGGCACGATAGAGATGACACGACGTGACCAGGCGGCTCCTTCGGATCGTGAAATATCTGTTAATCGGCGCGGCTGTCGTCTATGCCGCCGATTTTGCGGTCTTCGCCGTGCGCCTCGTCTCCGGATCGGGCATGGGGACGGTCGCGGTGGACAACTTCCTGAAGACCCCGCTCAAGGGGGGCAAGGAAGAGTACGACTATCTGGGCAGCGCAAACCAGAGCTGTTCGCACAGCCTGTTTCCGCAATATGCGGCGTCCGCCTGGAATACCCCCTGCTGGTGGCTGGCGCGCCATAAGACGAAATGGCAGTGATGTCGACCGCTTCCTCCGGTCGCGGCTCGGTTACTGTTGGATGGAGGTCTGGTCTTTCGCCGGCTTCGCGGCCACCTGCCCGGGCGTCGGCAATTGCGAGCGGTCCCATCCCCCGCCCAGCGCCTCGATGAGCTGCACCGACGCAACCGCGCGCTGGATCTCGATTCCCGCCAGCACCTGCTGCGCGGCGAGCAGGGTGTTCTGCTGGGCGACCACGTCGATGTACGGATCGATACCCGTGTCGTAGCGCTTCTGCTCCAGATCGAGCGCGCTTCTCGCCGATTCCACGGCCTGGCGCTGTACCTTGATCTGGTCGGTCAGTATGCGCAGGGCAGCGAGCTCGTCTTCCACTTGCTGGAACCCGTTCAGCACAGTCTGCCGGTAGAAGGCCAGATCGGCGTTATAGGTGGCGATGAACTGGTTCACGGTGGCGCGGCGGAGTCCGGCGTCAAAGACGGTTTCCGAGGCCGAGGCGCCAACCGACCAGAAGCGGCTGGCCCAGTCGAAGATATGCTTCCACGTGCTGCTCTCGAACCCGGCTCCGCCCGAGAGGCTGATGTTGGGATAATACGCGGCATAGGCGATGCCGATCTGCGCATTGGCCTCGGCCATGGCACGCTCTGCAGCGGCGATATCCGGGCGGCGTTCCAGAAGCTGCGACGGAAGACCGATGGGAATGGAGGGCGGAGTCACCAGCGCGGGCCGGGCGGGCAGGGAGAAATCCGAAGCCGCTTTGCCGATGAGCGTCGCGATGGCGTGTTCGTATTGCGCGCGCGCGATGCCGAGATTGGCGGCCTGCGATTGCGCGCTCTCGAGCGTGTTCTCCGCCTGAATTACAGCGATCTGGTCCCCGGTGCCCGCCTGGTACGCGGCACGGTTAATATCGAGCGATTTCTGATCGGCGGCGACGGTGGCGTCGAGGATCTGCTGCAGGGCGTCCTGGCCGCGCAGTTCGAAGAAATATGCGGCGAGCGCGGCCTGCTCCATCAGGCGCTCGTTTTCCAGATCGGCGGCGCTGATCTGGGCCGCGTATTGTTCCTGGTGAATGGTGTTGCGAACCTTTCCCCAGAGATCCGGCTCCCATGAAGCGTTCACCGGCAGGTCGATGAGGGTATTGACGGAGTTGGAGGCGCCGCCCGTAAATGAAGCAGCTCCGCCGGCGCCGCCGGCCGCCAACGCGCCGCTGCCCAGACTGCGCGAGCTTTGCGAGCTGGACAACGACGGCCCCACCGTGACCGTGGGAAACAGCTGGCTGCGCGCCTCGCGCACAAGGGCGCGGGCGGCCATGTAATTCTCGAAGTACTGTTTGATGTTCTGGTTGTTGATATTGAGCTGTTCTTCGAGCGAATTCAGTTCCGGCTCGTTGTAAATCTCCCACCATTTGCCGCGCAGTTGCGCATCCTGAGGCTGAGCGACGGTCCAGGTCCCCAGACCGCCCAGCGTCGGATCGCCAGCGGTGGCGGCGTTGAGATTCGGCGTGTACGGCGGGATGTTCGCGGCCGATTCCTTGTAAGCGGGCGGGGCCTGCCTGGCGGGCGGAGTGTACTTCGGGCCCACCGTGCAGCCGGTGAGCACAGCGGCAAGGGCGGCAACGGCCCAAATAG
>Ga0326727_10013774_pt1 | contig 17849 bp, 16 predicted proteins | sample MB2enrmetagenome_FD_207643 | JGI IMG/M metagenome (GOLD analysis project Ga0326727, IMG submission 207643) | Lab enriched peat soil microbial communities from McLean, Ithaca, NY, United States - MB29MY | ecosystem: Environmental > Terrestrial > Soil > Wetlands > Peat | place: USA: New York...
CGCTGGCGTCAATGCCGGCCGCGTCGTGAGTGCGGCAGGCGCTCCAACGGCTGCGGTTTCGACGGTTGAAGTATTGGGCTTCACGGGAGCCGGCAAAGCAACGGCGATCCGCGCCGTGGGAGCCGGAACTGACAACGCAGCTTGATGGGGCTGTTCCGGCACGGACTGCGCAGCCACCGGGGCTGATTGCGCGGCAGCCGGCGCAGCAACCGACGCTGAGAAAATGGCAGCCGGCGTCGAAGCCTGCTGTGCTTCTGCCGCCGGGGCGGGTTCGGCTGCAGGCGGTTCCACGGCAGGCGCTTCGGCCGGACCCGCTTGCGACGGCCCGGGGCCGGCGCTCGCCGCCATTGCCGGGGCGGTCTGCGATTCACGTTCAAGATCGATTGCCGCCTGAACCCGCGCTTCGTGGCCGGCGGAGATAACGACTCCTTCGAGCTGGCCGCGGCCAAGCTGCGCGCTTTCAGCACTCAATGTGTATTCGCCCGCATCGAGCGCCGCGAATCGGTAGCTGCCGTTGCGCGTTGTAATGGCGCGCGTTTCCGCGCCGGTTGCCACATTGCGCAACACCACCGCGACACCGTCCAGCGGCGAAGAATTCAGGTCGGTGAGCCTGCCTGCAAGCGACCCCTTTTTAGCGTCTGGTTCCGATGGAGCATTTTGAGCAGGAAGCAGCGTACACGCGGCAAAAAACAGCGTGGCGGCCATGAACGACGCTAACCTGCACCACCTGAACCGTGCCATTTCAGCTGCCAATCACAGGCTGGAAAGCCTGTTCCCGGCAGAGCCAGGGCAAATTCCAACAGCCTCCGGAGCCAGCGCAAAGCGCCGCCGATCCGGCGGAAAACGAGACCCGGAACGCGCAAAGGCATCCACGATTCCGATCTCTCAAGAAGATTGCCAGCGATTCTATGCGCCCGGATCGCGCACACAAAGTAACGCTCATCACATATGCTGCAACCATCCGCGGCCATGCGGATTTGAGGCTGAGGAAGAGCGAAGTGAGGAGCCGGCGGCGCTCAACTCACCGAACCGAAGCCGGCGCCGGTCATCTCATCCGATAAACTGGAGAGACGGGGTTTCACAGCCCCAGTGGTTCTCTCAACTTGTTCATCGATGAAGCTAAAATCCGCGTGAAGGCCGGCGACGGCGGCAACGGCTGCATGGCCTTCCGGCGCGAGAAATTCGTGCCGCGCGGGGGCCCCTCGGGTGGCGACGGCGGCCGGGGCGGCGACGTGATTATGGAAGCGAGCCAGCGGCACAACACGCTCATCCATTTCCGCTACAACCCCGAGCACAAGGCGCAGCGCGGCGAGCACGGCATGGGTTCCAATTGCACCGGGCAGGATGGCCGCTCGATTGTGCTGCAGGTGCCGGTTGGCACCGCTCTTTACGATCAGGAAACCGGCGAGCTGGTGCACGACTTTCAGCAGCCCGACGAGCGAATCGTCGTCGCCAAGGGCGGCCGCGGCGGCCGCGGCAACCAGCACTTTGCCACCAGCACTCACCAGGCCCCGCGCGAGCACGAACTCGGCCGGCCGGGCGAGGAACGCAGCTACCGGCTCGAGCTCAAGCTGCTTGCCGATGTGGGGCTGGTGGGCTTTCCTAACGCCGGCAAGTCAACGCTCATCTCGCGCATCTCGGCGGCGCGGCCCAAGATTGCCGATTACCCGTTCACCACTCTCGAACCCAACCTGGGCGTGGTGACGGTGGGCCAGGAACCGGACGAACAAAGCTACGTGGTTGCCGATGTGCCGGGACTCATTGAAGGCGCGCACCTGGGCCAAGGCCTTGGGGTCCAGTTCCTGCGCCACATTGAGCGCACGCGGCTGCTGGTGCATCTTGTGGATGTGTCGGACGCCTCCGGCCGGCCCGATCCGGTTGAAGATTTCAAGGTCATCAATAAAGAGCTGGCCAGCTTTGGCCACGGTCTTGATGAGAAGCCGATGATCGTCGTCGCCACCAAGATCGACGCCGCAAACCCTGACAAACTCAAGAAGCTTTCCGCCTACGCGAAAAGGCGAAGGCTCGAGTTCCACGCCGTTTCTGCCGTTACAGGCGAAGGCGTTGAGGAGCTGAAATGGGCGATGGCCGCGCGTTTGAAGAGTCAGGCCGCGCAATAGTCATCCCCTCCGAAAGCCCCTCTTAAGTTCGTCAAATTCTTTTCACGCCATCGCCGCAGAACTTCCGGCGCAATGCCGCATCTAATCGTTCGAGGAAGGTGGAATAAAGCGCCGAAGAGCACGGTGTCTGCTTTTGCTTGAACTCCAATGCCTCGCTGATCCCGCCCGCGCATCGTCGCGAAAACGGGCATGGCCAGGTTTTCAAGTTGAAGACACAAGCGCCAAACTCAACGAGGAATGTTTTATGCGATCGATGAGAAGTTCAATCAGGCGCGATTTGTTATTCGGAGTCATTCTGAGCGCGCTCGTATTTGTAAGCGCGCTGGCGCGGGGAGGACCATTCCTTGCCGCGAAAAAGCCAGCCCCGCCCGCTGCTGCTGCGCATCCGGCGCTTGAAGCCACAACCCTCACAGGCACCGTCACGGGCAACGGCGGGAAGGTGTATCTGAACGACCATGCGGGAAACATCTACCAGCTCGACAATGTGCGCTATGCGGGCGGGCCCGAGGGCCAGTACGTTTCGGTCACCGGCGAGCTGAACCGGCAGGCCAGGCTCATGCACGTGGAGCGGATCGTGCCCATCGACGCGTAAGAACCGCGCCGGATCGCCCGGCCGAAATCGATGTCAAAATCCCCGGCGGTGTGAGGCTGCCGGGTTTTTTGTGCGCGGAATCGATCGCCGCATGCCGGTTCGACGCGACCCGATCAACGGATTTAGCATTAGGCGACTGGATGGCGCAGCTCCGGCCGGTTGCGAACGGGCCGCGCCGATTCTTGTCTGAAAGGACCGGAACGGCATGATGCGAAAAGTCTTGGTTTACGTTGCTTGGGGGATGGTGTGCGGGGTGGTGGCATGGGGCCAGAGCGCGACGCCGGCCACACCGGCGAGTGCACAACCGGCGCAGGCCGGTCAATCTACGCCTCAGGCCGCGCCTCAGGCCGCCCCGCCGAAGGCGCAGATGCACGATTGGTGGCGCGGCCACTACTTCCTGCAGCCGTGGAACGCGCCTGACGGAACCAAGCTGCCGCTGATCTCGGTCAAGGGCAACCGCTTCGTCGATCCCACCGGCAAGCCGATGCTGTTCCGCGGGGTGAACATTGCCGATCCCGACAAGGTTGACAGCCAGGGGCACTGGAACAGGGAACTCTTCGAGAAAGTGAAGGCGACGGGCGCTAACGTGGTGCGGATTCCCGTGCATCCGGCGGCGTGGCGCGGCCGCGGCCCGAAGGAGTATCTCGCGCTGCTCGACCAGGCCGTCGAGTGGTCGACCGATCTCGGCATCTACGTCGACATCGACTGGCACTCGATCGGCAACCTGAAGGAGGGCGTCTTCGAGAGTCCGATCTACGAGACCAGCCTGCCCGAGACGCTCAACTTCTGGCGCACCATCGCCGCGCATTACCGGGGCAACCACACGGTCGCGTTTTTCGAGCTCTTCAACGAGCCCTCGGTCGGCGGCGGCCGCATGGGCACCGTGACGTGGGAGGAGTGGCGCGGCATCAACGAGGAGATGATCGACCTCATCCGCGCCAACAACAAAGACGCGATTCCGCTGGTCGCGGGGTTCGACTGGGCCTACGACCTGACGCCGTTGCGCACCAGTCCCATCCGCGCCGAAAACATTGGCTACGTGGCGCACCCGTATCCGAACAAGCGCATCAAACCGTGGCCGCCCCGGTGGGAAGAGGACTTCGGGTTCGCGGCGTCAAAGTATCCCATGATGGCCACCGAGATCGGATTCGATACCAGCTACGGGCCGAAGGAAATGGGTCTCGACTACGGGCGCGAGATCACCAGCTACCTCGAATCGCGGGGCATCAGCTGGACGGCGTGGTGCTTCGATCCCGAGTGGGGACCCAGGATGCTGAAGTCATGGAACTACGACCTGACCGACTCGGGCCAGCTCTTCAGCGACGTGATGCACAAAGACCCGACGCCGCTGGGCGGGAAGTGAGGCGGAGCGGAGAGGTTTCAGAGGGCTGTTGCAGGGTGTAGCCGAAATGGCTACACTGGACGCAGGAGACAAGCGATGCGTCAAGTTTCACTACGGGAGTTCAGGACGCGCGGCGCCAAGGCCCTCAGCAAGGTTCCGCGGGGAGAAACCGTGTTGCTGGCCGGGCAACAGGGGCCGGCGTACTTTCTGGTACCGGTCGTGGGTGACATTACCGCTCAGGACATGGACCTGCGGCGAGCCATGGCCCGGGCGAGCTTGCGCCAATCGGCGACTTTGGCCGCAGCATTTCCTATCACCGACGAGGAGATCGAGCAGGAGATCGCCGCGGCGCGTGCGGAGCGGGACCTTCCCGCCCAGCGGCGGGAAGAGCGTAAGAAGAAGATCGCCTGATGCGGCTCGCCGTCCTGGATACAAACGTGATCGTCTCTGCCGGATTGAAGCTGGGCAGTGTGCCCTACCGAGTAGTGATGGACTGGGTGCTTGCTGGGCAGGTTCAGACGGCGACCTGTCCGTCGGTCGTCCGCGAGTATCGTGAGGTGCTTCGGCGGCCCAAATTCACGCGCCACGGGTTCCCACCGGATTGGATCGAAGACCTGCTTGCGCTTAGTCTGCAACTGCCCGATCCTCCGCCGTGGCCCCGCTCGATACCTGACCCCACCGACGCGTGGTTTCTGGCGTTGGCGCACGCAGCGGGGGCGTGGCTGGTGACCGGAAATCTTAAACATTTTCCGGAGGAGGCACGGCGTGGGGTTACGGTGATCTCGCCAGCAGAGTATCTGGAGCGGTTGGAGAGTCAATAGCGGGAGCTTTCAGTCGAGCGTGTCACCGTCCTAGGATGTTGAGGATCGTTTCGAATCTCATGCGGGCCTTTTGAAGAATCTCCTCGAACGACCATAAGTGCAGGCCCGACTTCGCCTGTTTCTCGCGGATCGCCAGTACCGACGGGTCATACTCCCGGCCAACGAGGTACGTGACGAATCTAATACCTGGCCGGTGTTGGAGGATGAGGCCCTCGTATTCCAAGGCCTGGGTTACGTGAAGCATCCGGACCTTTTCCTTGGGCCGTTTGAACTCCATGATGACCGCGTCCATACCGTTGTCCCGAGATCGACAAATCAAGTCGGGCCGGATGTCTTCCCTATCCTTGTAGAGCTCATCAATGCGGCCCTCGAGGACGGTTTTTAGCGGCTTATCCGAAGACCACAGTTCAAGCCCCTCCCTCACCAGCCACAGGTTGCTCTCGATTAGCTTGTGCAGATCGATTTCATACGATTTGTTTGATGAGACCAGCTCCTCCAACCGATGGATGATGTTGATCTGCGTTTGGACTATTCCCGCAACGCTGTTTAGCTGCGAGAGTCCCCATTCGTTTACGAGGCCTGCCAGCTTCTCCGCCTCGTGGACATCCGCCGAGGCGATTGCGCTCATCAGTTCCTTAAGGACATTCGATTCGTAGTAGCGGAGTACCCACTCAATAAGATTCTTGGCGTCGTCGTCAGAAGCTGTCTTGAGTTTTGCGATGATTCCACGGACCACTTTTGAGGCTGTGCCTCGAACGTGGGGTGGCAGAGCATCGAGGCGGGCCCTGATCGCCGGAGAGTTCAAGAGCTCGTCAGTTCGCTTTCTTGTTTCACCCTCATCTACTCCCTGGATCACCTTTAGGATGAATTCGTAAGCCCACTGCCTGAACTTCTTCACCACATCAGAATCTTCAAGGAAGCCGTCGCGGGATGTCTTGATCAGGTCGTGTATTTTCCCGTCTGGGTTCTCCGGGTCGAGGAACTCGGCGTTGATTTCGCCGACTATCTTCTCCGAAGTAAAGAATCCGTGGGAGCGGGTGTCTAGACCAAATAGTTGTGGTTCCTGAACTATCCGGCCGCGTACCCTTACTGAAAGGCCAGGATCATTCTGACGGGTATTGGCAATTACATAGAAGCCGGTCACCTTCCCGACTCCGGCAATAACCTCCGAGAACTCAGTCTTTTCACCCAAGACGTCGTCGGCTGTGCACTCGACGTTATTTACCGTGATCGTGAACCCCGGTTTGTTGGGCATGGTGGTATGCAAATGGCGGCGAATGACCTCTGCACTCGGAAGCTGCAGGCCATCGTGGAGTTGGAGAAGTTCGATCGACGTTCCATTCTTCAGCGTGGTCTTGGAGACGGTTAGGTCGAATTTGTGCCCAAGGAGCTCTTCAATGCTTTCGAGTTCATTTCTGTCGATGGTGATTGAGGTCTGTATACCAGCATGTCTGGTAGTGAGGCGGATTTGGGAGGCAATTCCGAATCCCGCGAGCTTACCGATCCCCTTGCTGCCGATGACGAGCCTGCCGGATGCCGTGCGATCACCGTCCTTGCGGCGATTGCGCCCGATATGCAGAAATTTTGACCTGAGGTCCTCAGTGCTCATGCCGATGCCGTCGTCCGTCAGAGTGATAGTGGCGCTCTCGTCAATCACATCTGGGATGGTCACATTCACATGATGTGCGTCTGCGTCATAGGAATTCGCGACCAACTCTCCGAGGCACTTGCGCACGCTGTTGTATGCGGAGATCCCGAAATGCTCAAGAATGCGCGGCGAAAACGTGAATTCCGCCTTCATTTCGGTCATAACACGCCCTTCCTTTGCTCATGCTCAGTGCCCTCGGCACCGGTCGTGGCGCGGATCACCGCGCGCCGCTCTGCGCGCCTAGTCCCGTTTCCCGAAGATTTATCTAGGGATAATCCTACGCCCTACGCAGAGTGCTCCAAGGCCTGTCTCTGAGACTTGGGCACCAGGCACTCGGCGCCTGTGAGCCGGGCGCTGCGCGCAATGTTCTATTATAGAACATTTTTTCAAGCAGCGCGCTTTACGCTTTCTCTGTGCCTAAGGCCACAAGCCGAAAGAACATATCGGGCAGGCGCATTGCCGAAGCGCGCGGCAACGCGCGGCCTCCGCTGACGCAGGAGGAGCTTTCAGGCAAGCTTGCTTTGCTCGGGATTCAGTTGGACCGGGCGGCTGTCGCCAAGATTGAAAGTGATCGCAGGGGAGTTCTCGATTTCGAACTAAAGGCAATCGCTGCGGTCTTGGGCGTCTCTCCCGATTGGCTGTTGCGAGGCCGCCAGTGATTGATGCCTCTTACAGGCTCCGAACCGCGACCCGCCGCGCGAAATCAGATGTTGCAAATAAGTTGATCAGTATGTTTTTGCATGAACTGAGCCGCAGCATTTCGCAAGGCTGGGAGATGAGTGTAGACAGCGAGGAATACGCGAGCATTGTTCGGAAATTCTTTCAGAATCGGTGCCCTTATTGTTTATGCAACCTTACTGGGTTGGACGCTGTCGTCGAACACCTTGACGGAATGAACCGTTATCGTGCAGGTCTCCACGTGCCTGGGAACGTGGTGGTCGCTTGCCGGAAATGCAATAGCGAAAAACGAAGGGACGATTCACAGAAGAAGCTGATTCTAGCTTCGACTGGTTGGGAGTCTTTCCTATCGCATAACGGTTCAAGATGCTCAGACGGTTGCCGTACTTGTCAGTACTGGAGAGCCGTCTGGGGAGATGAGGGCGAAAGGCGCAGGAATCTCACGGAGAATTTGGAGAGGATTCAGACCTTTCGAATTCGGTTTTCGGAGTTCCAAGCTGTCATTCCCTCGCTTTTTGAGGCTCTGCCGCTGCTGCTGGCGAAACTATACGCAGACTGCCAATCCTTCGCCGAACGAGAAATCAAGGCGCTCCTTGATTCCTTCATAGAGTCGCGCCGATCTTGAAAACCGGAGTTAGTTGCAGACGACCGTCAGGGCGGCGCACGTTCCTCGCCGTGAGCGCAAGCCAAATCAGGTCGGGAAGCTGAGTGGTCCTTTTAACGGCGCGGCGAGTCCCTTAGGTTAGCCGTCTTCATATTTCGCCCTCGCCTTCAGCTGAGTGCCTTGGCCATCAGTCGTGATTTGATAACGGCGCGTTGCGCCCCTTACGACGATCTTCATGGACAGGCCCTCTCTATCGCAGAAATGAGCGAGGTCGGCAACAAGGTCTGACAGTTTCCCCTCAAGGTTTTCCCGAATTTCCTTTTTCGACGCGGGGTAATCTTGGGGCTCTCCAAATCGATCGCAGAAGCTGAGTACTCTTCCAGCCCACCGAGCGCGGCTTTCATTCATCGAGAAGGGGTCCGGAGGGAGTTCCTTGGGCATAGTTCCTCGTTGGCCTGTCGGCTTGCGAGCGAGAATTGACCAAACCCATCTCTGCCTCTACAAGTCGATTAGTTTGTCGTCCTGTGCCTTTTATCGGCACGTGTGTCGATTGCCTTGAGGAGTGCAAGTAGTGTGCTCTCCAGGTTCTGCCAGAACAGGATTTATCTTCTGGAATGATCGCCTATCCATGAGCGACGCTGCGAACACTTAGCGGAAACGGAAACCAAGCCGGTGCAATGCTCTCCGAACAAGCATCTCCGGCTTTGTGTCTTTCGAACGAATCTTGGCCATGTTGGCGGAACGGGCAGCGGAGGGGCGGGCAGGCATGGACCTCATTATGAGCCTCACTGGATCCGTGCATTAGCGTTCACTCCGAGAAACTCGGAAACGCTCGACCGGTAAAAGGACACCAACGGAACTAGGCCCCACAAAGTGAAATGCGAAGAGCTTTAGATAAAGATACCTGGCTCAACGGGCGTGCGGAGTGCGCGCACCGCAAAGGCGCGACGGCCTGCACCCAAGAGGGGCACCAGTAACGTACGATCCCACCCTAGCCATACGCCGCCTCGCGTCCATGCCGCACCGCGAGAATCACGACTTCTTTTCCGTCGTAGTGGTAGAGAGCGACGTACGCGCCGCTGCCGAATTCAATGATCCACTCGCGGAACTCTGTGGGAAGGTCGTCGATAGGACGGCCCATCTCAGGATGATTTGCGAGTAACTTGACGCCCTGCCGGATGGCGCTGACCGCACGCTGGGCGGCCTCGCGGCTCTTGGGAGCGAGGAAAGCGTGGAGCCGGGCCACGTCGCGCAGGGCCGGCTCCGACCACTTCAGTTGTGGCATTCGGGAGTCCCGGCGTCCTGGCCCGCTTCAAGTTTGGCCAGCCAGGCATCGGCTTCTTCAGCGGTGGCGTGGAGACCGGTGGTCTGGTAGTGCGTCCACGCGGCGAGCGCGTCCCGGCGCAGTTGCTCGCGCTGCTCCTCGCGTCCAACATATTGTTCGACGGCCTCGCGCATGATCCAATGCGGCGACCGGCGGCGCGCGGCGGCGAGGCGCTGGACGCGGGCTTTCAGTTCGGTGTCGAGCTTGAGGCTGGTGGTGGAGGGGGTGGGCATGGCAGGTGCTCCCGGGTGTTACCTATAAACACTTTAGCACACTCGGTAACAATGCATTAAGGACACTACTGACAATGATCGCCCCGTTCGTCCGGTCTCACTCTGGCTGCAAAAACAAAGACGCCGCGATCGGGCCACCCATCTGACGCCTGTCTAACCCCGCTAACTCCGCTAGCTCCGCTAACCCCGCTAGCTCCGCTAACCCCGCTAGCTCCGCTAACTCCGCCAACCCCGCTGCCATTCGTCCCCTGACCCCTGATCCCTGACCCCTGTTCCCTGCTTCTTGCAGTTAATTACGCCCTTCCGGCGCACAATCCTAAATAGGAAAGGATCGGCCCGGGAACATGAAGAACAGCTACCTCTCAGTCACCCGCATGGCCCGTCTCATGGGCCAATCCCTTGCAAGAGTCTACTCGTTCGGCCGTTTTTTTCTCAAAGCGCGCAGAAACAGTAGAGCGGTGGACGTCCTCAATAGAATCAGCAACTTGGCCCGTTCGCGGCCCTCCACCGCTGCACAGAAACCGTACAGTTTCTGTGCAGGTTTGCGCATTTTCTGTGCAACTATGGGCAATTCCCGCGATTATTTCCCGTGCGCCAGCCAGAGTGCTTCCATCTGTTCGAGCGTTTTGCCCTTGGTTTCGGGGACCATGCGGGCCATGAATACGGCGGCGAGGATGGCCATGACGCCGTAGATCCAATAGGCGAAGCCGTGCTTGAAGTGGCTCACGAGGTAGGGGTTTTTGTTGAGGATGGGAAAGGTCCAACTGACGAGAAGGTTGGCGATCCACTGCATGGCGACGGCCAGCGCCATGGCCTTGCCGCGAATCTGGTTGGGGAAGATCTCGCTCAACAGCACCCAGGTGACCGGGCCCCATGAGACGGCAAAGCCGGCGGTGTAGACCAACATGCATACCAGCGCGAGCATGCCCGGGCCGCCCAGCCAGAAAGTCGAGCCCAGGGCGATCATGCTTGCGGCCATGACCAGCGCGCCGACGATCTGCAGCGGGCGGCGGCCCATACGATCGACGGTTAGAATGGCAACCACGGTGAAGGTGAGGTTGACCGCGCCCACAATGATGGTCTGGAAGAGCGAGGCGTTGGTGGTGAGGCCCATGCCTTCGAAGATATCGGTGGCATAGTAGAGCACCACATTGATGCCGACGAACTGCTGGAAGACCGACAACATGACGCCGATGAAGATGACCAGCACGCCGTAGGAAAACATTTTGCCGGAGTGATGCTCGCTGAGCGAGGCGCGGATTTCGGCGATTTCCTTTTCGCCCTCTTCCTTGGTGACCAGCTTGGCCAGCGCCGCACGCGCGCCGCTCTCATTGCCTTTCAGCATCAGGTAGCGCGGGGTTTCAGGCACCAGGAACAGCAGCAGCAGGAAAAGCCCGGCGGGAATTGCGCCGGAGAGGAACATGTAGCGCCAGCCGATGGAGTTGAGCCAGGTGTCGCCGCTGCCGGCCTTGGAGATTCCAAAGTTGACGAAGTAAATGACCAGCATGCCGAAGATGATGGCGAACTGGTTCCACGCAACCAGATTGCCGCGGACCTTGGGCGGCGCTATCTCAGCGATGTACATGGGCGACAACATTGAGGCCAGTCCCACGCCGATGCCGCCAAGGATGCGGTAGAAGACGAAGTTGGCCATGTAGCCGGGGCCGCCGTGGCCGATGGGGGCGAAGGGAAACTCAGGCGCCGATGCGCCCATGGCGGAAACGAGGAAGAGCACGGCGGCAATGACCAGTCCGCGCTTGCGGCCGACGTGGTTGCTCACCCAGCCGCCGACGAGTCCGCCGATGATGCAGCCGATGAGCGCGCTCGAAACTACAAAGCCCAGCAGCGAGCTGGCAGCGTTGGCCTGCGCGGGGTTGGCGAGGTCGGCAAATCGCGGATCGATGAAGTAAGCCTTCAGGCTGTTTACCGCTCCGTTGATGACGGCCGTGTCGTATCCAAAAAGCAAGCCGCCCAGGGTGGCGATGAGGGTGAGCAGAACAACATAGGGATTCAAGCGCGACATGGAGTCCTTTTGCGGCTGGATTCTGGTCAGTGGGTTATCGACGGGAGCCAGTAGAGGCCCGATCGCGGGTGTGTTCGAAAACTGCCATCCATTCTACGGGACGGGGGAGGGGTAGCAGCGAGTAAGCAAGCCAGCGATACCCCACCCCAGGCGCAAAAACAAAGACGCGCTAACCATAGGGTCCCCAGGTGGGGCACCCGGATGGTATGTGCCGATCCGCACTAGCACTTCGGATGGGGGTTCTTGAAGTCGAGCTCGATGGGCGTCCAGTCTGACAGGCGCTTGGCGTTGATCTGGTCGTCTGTGGACGTCATGTTGAGCGTGGACCGGGCGAGGGCCACGGAGATCTTCACTTTTCCCTTCATGCAGTAGCCCGCGAGCATCTTCGTGAGCTCTTTATCGGTCATGTCGATGTAGTCGGCGGACAGCGCCCCCTCCGCGCCGGAGATATCCGTCGGGGCCATGATCATCATGTCGGGGATCGCCGATGCCTGCTTAACCTTCGAGGTGTCCACTTGCACCACGAGATCGGCTCTGGTTTCAACATCGTCGGGGTTGGCCGTGAACTTGATGCCGGGCAGGGCGATGCCCGCCGGATTCGGCTTCACGGGTTTTGTGTCAAATGCCAGGCGGTAGGGAGCGCCCTTCCATTTGGGCGTTTGAGGAACGTTGGAAGCCTGGTTGCCCTGGTTTCCGCACCCGGCCACGAATACCAACGCGCCGATCAAAACGATGATGCTTTTTCTCACGCCATCCTCCTCGTTCTTTTGCGATGACGCGCCATCATATCACTCCTGCGGTGGGGTGGGGCAGTGATAGCGGCGAGTCAGCGAGTCAGCGGGTCGGCAAGTCAGCCGGTCACCCACCCTAGCCGCAAAAACAAAGGCGCGGTGAGGGTGGGGCACCCGGGGCAGGGATTGTCGGGAGAGCGTGATTTGTGGCCTCCCACCCTTGCGACAGACGAAATCAAGAAGCGGGTCCTTCGACTCCGCTCCGCTTCGCTCAGGAGGGGCACGGGATATTTGTGGTTATTCTTCCTCTTCGTCCACCGGCCGCTTGGCGCTGGCCAGGATTTTCTCGGCCACCAGTTGCGGGACGATGTCGTAGTGGTCCACTTCCATGCGGTAGCTGCCCTTGCCCTGGGTCATGCTGGTGAGCAGCGTGCCGTAGGTGAGCATCTCGGCCATGGGGACCTGGGCGTTGATGACCGTGGTGCGGCCCTTTGACTCCATGCCGCCAACGCGGCCGCGCCGGCCGTTCAGGTCGCCCATCAAAGTGCCGGCGAACTCGTCGGGAGCTTCGATTTCGACCTTCATAATGGGCTCGAGAAGACAGGGTTTGGCCTGCTCCATGGCCTTGCGGAAGGCGATGCGGCCGGCGGTCTTGAAGGAGAGCTCGTTTGAATCGACTTCGTGATAGCTGCCGTCGTAGAGGGTGACCTTGAAGTCGACAACCGGGTAGCCGGCGAGATAGCCGCGCGCGGCCGACTCCACGATGCCCTTTTCGACTGCGGGAATGAAGTTCTTGGGGATGGCACCGCCAAAGATGTCGTTCTCGAACTCGAAGCCGCCGCCGCGGGGCAGGGGTTCCATCTTGATCTTGCAGTCGCCGAACTGGCCGTGACCGCCGGACTGCTTTTTGTGGCGGCCCTGCGCATCCGCCCGCCCGCGTATCGTCTCGCGATAGGGGACCTTGGGCGCCTTGAGCGTGACCTCGGCGTGGTAGCGCTTCTTGAGGCGGCTGACGATGGCCTCAATATGCGGCTGGCCGGCGCCGGCGATCAGAAACTCGTTGGTCTGCGGGTCGCGGAAGAAGCGGATGAGCAGGTCCTCTTCCATGAGCTTGTGGATGGCGGGGGCGAGCTTGTCTTCGTCGGCGCGGCTCTTGGGCTCGATGGCGTAGGTCATGGCCGGCTCGGGCGTGGCAGCCAGTTCCACCTGGATGTCGGCGCCTTTCTGGCCGAGGGTGTCGCCGGTGAGCGTGTCGCGCAGCTTGGCCACTGCGCCCAGGTCGCCGGCGTGCAGCTCGGGGACTTCGACGGCCTTGCGGCCCTGCATCACGGAGAGGTGCGAGAGCTTCTCCTGGCCGCGGCGGGTGTAGTTCTCAAGCGTGGTGTCGTTTTTGACCACGCCGCTGATGACCTTGAAAAAGCTGATGCGGCCGGCGAAAGGGTCACTCATGGTTTTGAAGACGAAGGACGCGACCGGCTCGCTGTCGGAGACCTTGCGCGCGGCGGGCGCGGAATCAGCGTTGGCCGCGACGGTCTTGACCGCGATGGGCGCGCGTTCGACGGGCGCCGGCGCGTAGACCCTGATGAAGTCGAGCAGGTGGTCGAGGGCCATGTTGGCCAGGCCGCTGGAGAAGAGGATGGGGAAGATGCGGTCTTCGCGGATGGCTTCGTGCAAAGCGGCGATCAGGTGATCTTCGGCGATGGTGCCCTTCTCAAAGTACTCTTCCATCAGCTCGTCTTTGCCTTCAGCTACCAGCTCAACGAGGGCCTCATGGCGGGCCTTGGCGTCGGCAGCGAGCGAGGCGGGAATCTCGGCCGAGACCTTGCCGCGGCCGTCGCCGCCGGCGATGTAGGTATAGGCCTCCATGGTGACGAGGTCGACCACGCCGTGAAAACCGTTGGCGTCGGAGATGGGCAACTGGACGGGAACGCAGCTGCGGCCCCAGCGCTCCTGGATGTCGTCGATGAGGGCGCTCAAGCCTCCTCCGCCGCCGGCCTTGGGGTGGTCCATCTGGTTCACCAGCACGACGCGGGGGACGCTGGCTTCATCAGCGAATCTCCACACGCGTTCGGTGACCGGCTCAACGCCGTTCTGGGCATTGATAAGGACGATAGCGGACTCGACGGGGACCAGCGCGGCGCGGGCTTCGTGGGTGAACATGTGGAAGCCGGGTGTGTCGACTAGGTTGATCTTGACGCCCTGCCACTCGGCAAATGCGACGGCGTTCTGCATGGTGACGCGGCGGGCGACCTCTTCTTCGTCGTAGGCGGTTACGGCTGAGCCGTCTTCGACGCGGCCCTGCGTGGGGGTCATTTTGGCGGCATGCAGCAAGGCGGCGACGAGTGTGGTTTTACCGCTCTGCGCATGCCCCACTACAGCTACGTTGCGGATCTCACTTCCCTGGTACGTTTTCATGGTGTCTTGCTCCTAGCTTAATGGTGGTTTCTCAGAATGGTGGTTTCTCAGACTTTCGGATACGAGGCGGTCGCAGGATTACGCGGACGGGTGTGGGCGCGGACGCCCACACGACAACCGGGCTGGAGCCCGACGCTATCCCGCAGGGCACGGAAATGTTGGGGCAGGGACTGCGCAGGGACGCCGGCGGGGGCGTTCAATCGGCCGAATTGCCGGGATCGGGGTCCGGTTCTCCCGTCTTCCTCATCCATGCGGATGGTCTCAGCGCGGCGGGAACAGTTAGATTCCCGCGCGTCTTCGTCGAAAAACGGATGCTATCACAGCCGGAGTGTGAACGTCGTGTGACTGGGTCACAAAAACAGGGATCAGGGATCAGCGGTCAGGGATCAGGCCCGCGCCTTAAAATCGCAGAATGAGCCGGACGGGGCGCGGAGGGGGCAAAGAGGATCGACCGGTGGAGTTTACGACTTTGGCCGCGCTGAATGAGGGGATCGTTGCCTGCGACCGCTGCAAGCGGTTGCGCGAGTACTGCGCCGAGGTGGCGCGGGTCAAACGCCGGGCCTACCTAGATTGGGAGTACTGGGGCAGGCCGGTGCCGTCGTTCGGAGATGAGAAGGCCCGGGTGATGGCGCTGGGGCTGGCGCCCGGCGCGCACGGGTCGAACCGGACGGGAAGGCCGTTCACGGGCGACGGTTCAGGGGATTTTCTGTACCCCGTCTTATATGAAACGGGGTTTGCCTCGCAGCCCAATGCGGTTTCGCGCGACGACGGCATGAAGCTTACGGGGCTTTGGATCACATCGGTGGGGCGGTGCGCTCCGCCGGGCAACAAGCCGGCGCCCGATGAGCTGAAGAATTGCGCGCCGTGGCTGGACCGGGAGATCGAGCTGCTCAGGAATCTACGCGTGGTTGTGTGCCTGGGCAAGATTGCGTTCGACGGCCTGCTGGCGCACGCGGCACGGAAGCGGGGGCTGAGCGCAAAGAGCGGGTTCAGGTTTGCGCATGGAGCCGAGTACGAACTGCCGGGCGGTCTGAAGGCGATTGCCAGCTATCACCCGTCACTGCAGAACACGAATACCGGAAAGCTGACGCGGGCGATGTTTCTTGAGATTTTCAGGCGGGCGCGGGTGCTGGCCGGGCCTTGATGGGGCGAGAAAGAAAATGGAAGGATTACCAGAGAATCTGCTGCGAGCGGTGATGGGCGAGGAGCTCGCGCCGCCGAAGAAGAAGAGGCACGATCCGGCGCAGCATTGGACGCCCGCGGTGCTGCTGGAGCGCGCGGCCTATCTGCGCAAGCTGGCGCGGGCCGGCGACGGGTCGGCGAGCGAGACCATCGGGGAGTTTCCGCAGCACGCGGCGATGCTCTCGTTTCGTGCGCGCAGCGGCGAGGTTGAGGTGCACGACGAGTGGGCCGACCTGTTTGTGGTGCTGGCCGGCGCGGCCACGCTGGTGGTGGGCGGATCGGTCATCGGCGCGCGCGTGATTGGGCCGGGCGAGACGCGCGGCGACGCCATCGAGGGCGGCATGAGGCAGGAACTGAGCGCGGGCGACGTGGTCCACGTACCGGCGGGCACGCCACACCAGTTTCTGCTGGCCGGCGAAAAAACCGTCACCAGCCTGGTGATGAAGATCAAAGAAGTGGAGTAGGGAGCCAGCGAGTCAGCAAGTCAGCGTGCCGGCGAGCCAGCAAGTCGGCGGTGAGACGTCCGGTACTCGAGTGAGCATCTCGTTGGGGGGATCGCAAGGTCCGGATAAGGATTGGAGCGGGAGACCGGGATCGAACCGGCGACATTCAGCTTGGGAAGCTGACGTTCTACCACTGAACTACTCCCGCCCTTTAGAATCAATAAGTTACATCAAGTGACTCGTGTCACTGTCCATCTCACTGTCCATCGGCCTAAAATCAACTGCATTAGCCGACTCGGAAACTGAAGGAGCACGACGCACGTGGACAGTGGGAATGGTCATAAACAAGTCAACCTCGTACAGTATCGCCGACACGGCGCCCGATGGCAATTCGTTCCTGTTGTCCGGAAAAATGGCAAGCCCGACCCGCGGCTCGTACTGATTGACGGCGAGCCCACCAGCAGCAAGGGCGGGCATTTCTATCTCGCCTGGAGGGAAGAAGGCAAGCTGAAACGTAAGGCCGTTGGTTCCTCTCCTCGCGAGGCGCTGAACGCCTGGCACGTCAAGATGGGAATCCTTGCTGGAGTTGTCGAACCAGAGCCTGAACCAGAGACGGCAGAGAGCAAGACCATCGATGTTGCAATTGCGGAGTATCTCCGCGATGTAAAGGCCACCAAGAGTGCGGCGACCTACAAGGCATACAAGCGCGATCTGGCGTGGTTCCGAGAACACTGTGGAAAGCAGCTTGTCTCCCGTGTTGATCGGTCGGACGTCATGGTCTTGTTCGCAGCAGGCCGCGAAGAAGGCCTCAACCAGAAGACGACCAACAAGAGAGTCGTCGTGATGTTGCACGCGATGCGCGGTGCCGGGGCCGACATCAAACTTCGCAAAGGCGACTGGCCGAAGACAGCGGATAAACAGATCGAGATTTACACACCAGACGAACTGCAGAAGTTCTTCGCAGCCTGCACGGACGATGAGCGGGTGCTTTTTCAGACCTTCCTGCTGACTGGGTTCCGGTCGGAAGAGGTCGCCACATTGTCCTGGTCCAACATTCATCATACGACCGGCAAGATCAGCGTGTCTGCAAAACCTCAGTGGAACTTCACGCCGAAGAGCTACGAGATCAGGTCGGTCGAAGTGCCATCGGCTTTGCTTGCCAAACTCAAGGCACGGCAAAAAAGGAGCAACTCACTGCTGGTTTTTCCTGCTCCCAAACATCCGACACGCCCGAACTATGGCGGTGACGGAGTTGAGGCACACTTGCTCGAAGCATGTAAACAGATCGCGCTGCGGGCGGGATTGAACTGTGGGAAGTGCGAAGGGACGTACACGGTTAAGCGCTCAGCCACGAAGAAAGTGAAGCTTCCATACTCCTGCAAGACTCATCCTCGGTGCTCTCACTGGTTCTTGCACAAGTGGCGGCACACCTTTGCCAGTAACATGCTGCCGGTGTTGGGGCTCAAGAAGTTGCAGTTAGTTCTCGGACACAAAGACATCTCAACCACACAGAAATACCTGCACCTCGTTGGCGAAGGTGAAGTGCGAGAGAAAGTGGAGCATTCAGTTTTGGCTGCGTTCGTTTAGATGGCGTTTTTCTCGAGGACCGATGTCGGGAATAGCCACAGAGACAACTTCCATGCCGGTGGCGCAGTTTTTGATACGGGGCTGGAACTGGTTGGCGCGGTTCATG
>Ga0326727_10013775_pt1 | contig 17849 bp, 16 predicted proteins | sample MB2enrmetagenome_FD_207643 | JGI IMG/M metagenome (GOLD analysis project Ga0326727, IMG submission 207643) | Lab enriched peat soil microbial communities from McLean, Ithaca, NY, United States - MB29MY | ecosystem: Environmental > Terrestrial > Soil > Wetlands > Peat | place: USA: New York...
CGGATTTGGCGCGCGGCAAGTCCCGGCTGCCTTTGGTGCGGGAGTTGGTGATCTACTTCGCTCCCAAACGAGGGCTCAACATCGAGACCAGCTCACAGGTCCCTGCCGGGGCCGGACTGGGCGGCTCATCGGCCCTCAACATTGCGCTTTGCGGAGGCTTGGCGCGCGTCACCGGCAAGCGGGTGACGCGTACCCAAATCCTCGAAATCGCCAAGAATGTCGAGGCCATTGCGATTCGAGTTCCCACCGGCTGGCAGGACTATTTCCCGGCCCTTTACGGCGGGGCGAACGTTGTCCGCCTCGAGCCCGGCGGCGTGAGACGCGAAAAGCTTCCGATATTTGTTTCCGACCTCGAAAAACGCTTTGCCCTATGCTACACCGGCCAACCCCGGGATTCCGCCATCAACAACTGGGAAGTAATGAAATCGCACATTGACGGCGACGAGCAGGTGCGCCGAAATTTCGACAAGATCACCACCATCGCCAACCAGATGCGCGAGGCCCTTCTCACGGGAGACTGGAAGGATGTGGCGGAACTGCTGGCTTTGGAGTGGGAAAACCGCAAACAAAACTTCAAAGGGATTTCTACTCCCACCATCGACAGCATGATCGAGCAAACCCAGAAACATGGCACCGTGGCTGCCAAGGTCTGCGGGGCAGGTGGCGGAGGCTGTGTGGTTTTCATGGTAGAACCTGGCACCAAGCCCGCCGTCGAAGAAGCGCTGACTCAGATGGGCGGGCAGATCATCAACTTCGCCTTTTCCCGCACCGGCTTGGAGGTCTGGGCAGACCAGCCGGAGCAAGCTCCGGAGACGCCGGAGAAGACCCAGCCTTGAGAACACCTGTCATTCCGAGCGCAGCGAGGAATCTCGCTCTGCTTCCTTCCTCCACGATGCCGCGAAGCAGAGCGGATTCCTCGCTTCGCTCGGAATGACGCAGTACTTTCTTTGTTCCTGGGCGCCGCCGACGGCATGAGCGAATTCCATGACTCTGTATGATGTGTTCCTAATTGATGGGACCCTGCGTCCGCTCTGGCGTTGCTTCTTATCGCTCGTCCTGGTTTTCGTTGCTCACGAGGCGGCTAACCTTGCGGCCGGAGAGCTTCAGGGCGTTATGCCGTGGATCGCGGCGAAGTACGCGCTCTACTTCCTTTTCGAGCTGGTAGCGCTGCTGGGCGCCTTCAAGATCATGACCCGAGTGTTCGAGCGAAAGCCTCTAGGGATGGTTGGCCTGGCATTTCATCCAGCCTGGGGGAAAGAACTCTCCACAGGCTTGGGAATCGGGGCGATCATGATGGTCTTGGTCGGGGCGGCCGAAGGCTTGCTGGCTCTGACCCGCTTTGCTTGGAGCCCGCTTTCCGCAACGTCGGAACTCGCTTACGGGGGCGCTACGTTTCTGATTCTCTTCATCAGCGCCACAAACGAGGAGCTGGTTTTTCGAGGATACCCCTTTCAAAAGCTGGTCGAGTCGTTGGGAGCAGCGGGAGCGGTCGCATTGGCTTCGGTTTGCTTCGGCCTGATGCACCTCGGCAATCCCGATCACACGCTTTTCTCGACCCTCAATACCATGCTGGTGGGCGTACCCCTTTCTATCGCCTACCTTCGCACGCGGGCTCTGTGGATGCCGGTGGGAATCCATTTCGCCTGGAATTACGTGCAGGGTTTCATCTTCGGACTGCCGGTGAGCGGCTTTCGCTTACCCACGACAGTACTCACGCCCCGCGTGCACGGCGGAGCCTGGTTGACCGGCTCTGCTTACGGTCCGGAGGGAGGTCTGCTCTGTACCATTGTGGTCGTAGGCGCTGGGCTCTTTCTTTTTTTATCCGCGCGCATCAGAATGAGTGGGAGAATGAAAGAGTTGGTTTACGGCCCCTCTCCCTATGCTGGCGCGACGACGGAGCTTCACATCTCGCCGGAACGTGGCCCCGGGGAAGAAGGCCCGGGCTAAATGCGCAGCCACTATCCCTGGAAGACGGTTAAAGGCGCGGCCGGAGTTTTGCTCAGGCGCGGGGCGGGGATCTGTCTTACGCTCGCGCTGGCGTCGTCCGTCTGGGCCAACAACCCACCTAAGAACCCGACCCACATTGTGCTCATCCGCGGTATGCTGCGTGAAATTGCGGTAAACAAAGTACCCCTGCCACGAGGCGGTAAAGGAGTACGGGTGGACTCGAACGGCAAACTCGACAAGGCCCAGGCCGATGCCCAACTGAGCGCCAATGGCCTGGCAATCAAGCCCGGCATGCCGGTGGAGATTAGCAAGATCACGTTCAAGTCCAAGGAAATCGTCTTTGAACTTAACGGCGGCGGGAAAAAGAAAAGCAAGTGGTATCAGCACCTCGAGGTGGGAGTGGGAATGGACACCATGCCCATCTCCCAAGCTCCGCCGGTGATGTCTTACGGCTCCTGGGTCACTCTGGTCTTTCCCGACAAGGTTCCCCAGTTGACCGTCGACCAGGTAAAGCAGGCATTGGTAAACGTGCTGGACTTCACGCGGCGGACGCCGACCGAACTCTATAAGCCCGAAGTGCCTGCCAAGTTTAAAGAAGCCATTAAGAATCACCAGGTGCTCGTGGGCATGAACCGCGATGCCGTCCTGTCGTCAAAGGGGCCGCCGGACCGCCGGGTGCGCGAAGAGCGCGAGGGCGTCGAACAGGAGGATTGGATTTACGGATCTCCTCCCCACGTCCTTTTCGTTACCTTCGACGGGGACTCCGTGATCAAAGTTGAGCAGTTCTAGAGGGCGGGAGCCAGAAGGCAGCGCGACGCAAGCTGTCATTCCGAGCGGCTATGAGTCTTTGACCCAGCCAAAGGAATGAATATCACATACGTCGTCACCCCCGCGAAAGCGGGGTCCATTGTTGGTCAGGAACACAATGGATTCCCGCTTGCGCGGGAATGACAGACCAAACAACCATCCGCAAGGGCTGAGAGCTGAAAGCTGACGGCTGAGGGCTGAACCGTGGTGGATTTATCGGGCACCTGCCTGGGGAAAATCATCGCGGCGCGACGGCGCCGCGTCGAGGAGGCACAAGCGTCTGTGGCCCTCGAGACATTGCAACGTGCCGCCGCGGCCCGAGCAGAACGGCGGGATTTTGCCGCCGCCCTCTCCCGCGGGGCGCTCCAAGTTATCGCGGAACTGAAGCGCGCTTCGCCCTCGCGGGGCATAATGCGGGAAGACTTCCGGCGCGACGACATTGCCCGAAGCTACGAAGCCGCGGGCGCTTCTGCTCTCTCCGTCTTGACCGAAGAGCGCTACTTCCTGGGTTCGCTGGCGGACCTGGAGGCGGCTCGCGCCGCTGTGCGACTGCCGGTTTTGCGGAAGGACTTCATCATTGCGGACTATCAGATCTACGAATCTGCGGCGGCAGGCGCGGATGCGCTCTTGCTGATCGTGGCGGCGCTCTCCGATGAAGACCTGCGCAGTTTCCTGGAACTTTGCCGGGACCTGCGGATTGCTGCTTTGGTTGAAGTCCACGATCAAATCGAGCTCCAGCGCGCGGTGCAGGCGGGGGCGGCAATTATCGGCGTGAACAACCGCGACCTTAAAACCCTGGAAGTGGACCTCGCAACTTCCTTCCGCTTGCGCGCCGGAATTCCCGCGGACTGTATTGCGGTGAGCGAGAGCGGAATAAAAACCTGGGAAGACCTCTACCGGATTGCCGAAGCCGGGTACCACGCGGTTCTGATCGGAGAGAGATTCATGACGGCGGCCGATCCTGGCCTGGCCCTAAGACAACTGCTGGACAGTATGAGGGCGCACATCCCCTTCTCTGGGGAGATGTGAAACCGGAAAGCTCTTTCTCGGCGCCTCAGTGCCTCTGTGGTGAGAGTTGCGACTATTTCACAGCCTCTCGCGGACGTGAAGCGTGCCGACACGTGTTAAAATCTGTGGGATTACCCGGCTTGAGGATGCGCAGCGGGCTGTCGATCTGGGAGCAGCGGCGCTGGGATTCAATTACTATCCGCCTTCCCCCAGGTACATCGAGCCAGAAGCGGCGAGAGCCATAGTGCGCCGCTTGCCTCCTTTCGTGACCTCAGTGGGCGTCTTTGCGAATGAGACGGATGCGGGGCGTGTAATTTCAATTGCGCGCGAGGCAGGCGCAACCGCCGTCCAGTTGCACGGCCCCGGCTTTCCAGATTTGCAGGAGTTGCTTTCTGGATTTACGCTGGTGGTTGCGGTGCCGGTGCGAGAGGGTTTCACGGCGGAAGCGCTCGGCAAATTCCGGCCCCACGCTTACTTGCTCGATGCTTTCGATGCCGGCCGGCTCGGGGGCACAGGAAAAACCTTCGACTGGAATGCCGCGCGAGAAGCGAAGCGCTATGGCCCGATCATCCTTGCCGGCGGGCTGACTCCGGAAAACGTCGGCCAGGCCGTTCGGGTAGTTCGGCCTTTTGCCGTCGACGTGGCCAGCGGCGTCGAGTCAGCTTCAGGGATCAAGGACTCCGCCAAGCTGAGTGCCTTCTTCGCAGCGGTGACGGAAGCGGACAGGGAGTAGCGCAGACCCCCGATTTTGGGGTCTGCGGCTTTTCGGTGGGCCGTTGGACGAGCCGCGGACCCCAACGGCGGGGGTCCGCGCTACCCAACTCCAAAGCAGTCTCATGCCCGGCGGTGGACGGATGTGGCGCGGGCGTCCCGCCCGCTGTGGCACGGGCATCCTGCCCGTGCGCGGGAGCGCGACGCTCCCGCGACCGCGGGCGAGACGCCCGCGCCACGATTTTCAGAGCAGGGTTGGAAACGATGCAGGAACCAACACAATCCGGAGCATGGCCGGACGCGCGAGGGCGCTTCGGAGAATTCGGCGGGCGTTATGTGCCGGAAACCTTGATGCACCCCGTCGAGGAGTTGGAACAAGCTTTCGAGGCGGCACGCGCCGATTCAGCTTTCAAGGCGGAACTAGCGCGCCTACTGAAGGATTTTGCCGGGCGGCCCACGCCCCTTTTCCCGGCGCGACGCTTGACGGAGCACCTGGGCGGGGCGCAGATTTATTTGAAGCGCGAAGATCTGCTGCACACGGGCGCGCACAAAATCAACAACTGCCTGGGACAGGGACTGCTGGCGCAGCGTATGGGAAAAACGCGCCTGGTAGCGGAGACCGGGGCAGGCCAGCACGGCGTGGCGACGGCTACCGTGGCAGCGCTTCTCGGACTTGAGTGCGTCGTCTACATGGGCGAAGAGGACATGGCCCGGCAAGCTCCCAATGTTTTTCGCATGCGCCTGCTGGGCGCAAGTGTGGTTGGAGTTTCTTCCGGCAGCAGGACGCTCAAAGATGCCATCAGCGAAGCCATGCGCGATTGGGTGAGCAACGTCCAGAATACTCATTACTTGCTGGGCTCGGTGCTGGGGCCGCACCCTTACCCGCTCATGGTGCGCGAGTTTCAGCGGATCATCGGGCAGGAAGCTCGCCGCCAGGTTTTGACTGAAACGGGGAGGCTGCCGGACACCCTGGTTGCCTGCGTGGGCGGAGGGAGCAACTCCATCGGCTTATTTTACGATTTCATTCCGGACGCCCAGGTGAAGATGCTAGGCGTCGAAGCGGGAGGGCGTGGGCCGAAGCTGGGCGACCATGCGGCGCGGTTCTCAGGGGGAAGCCCCGGCGTGCTGCAAGGGACCTACACCTACGTGCTGCAAGACGCAGACGGGTTGATTGCCGGCACCCATTCGGTATCTGCGGGCCTCGATTATGCCGCCATCGGCCCCGAACACGCTGCCCTTTACCGGCAGGGCCGCGTCGAGTACACCCGCGTGAGCGATGACGAGGCGCTCGAGGCGGCGCGCCTTCTTGCGCACAAGGAAGGAATCATTTCGGCGCTCGAATCGGCTCATGCCGTCGCCGAGGTCATCAAACGCGCACCCAAAATGCGCCGGGATGAAATAGTCGTGCTCAATCTCTCGGGGCGGGGAGACAAGGACTTGGGGATTTTCCAGTCGCAGGGGATCCTTTAGTCGCTTGGCTAGCCCTGCGTGCTACACTGGGGAGCGAGGTTGACGAGTTATGAAGATCAAGGTTGTGCTCGAGCCGAGCGAAGATGGCGGTTACACTGCTTACGTCCCCTCTTTACCGGGATGCATAAGCGAAGGTGAGGATGTTCGGGACGCCTTGGCGAATATTTCCGAGGCTATTGAGCTTTATCTTGAGCCCACGGCGCATGGCCGTCATCGGCCCCGGAGGGGCCTCCCTTGAGTAGCCGCAGGTTTCAACCTGCGGAGAGTATGGCCCGGCGAATTTCCTCAATCCCAACGGGGTTGACCAGTATTTCAACCACGGCTACTCATGGTTTGCCCCTTTGGGGGCACGCGGGGCGGGCGCTGTTTGCGTTAAGCAGAGAAACTACTCGCGGCTTGCCCCTGGGAGGCAAGCGGCAGCTTAGCATCATGCCTACAACTTCGACAACTCGCATCGAAGGCCGTTTCCGCGAATTGCGCGAGCGGCAGGCGAAGGGGCTGGTCGTGTACCTGACGGCCGGCGACCCCTCGCTCGAAGCCACGGGTGAGTTGCTCGGCGCTCTGGACCGCGCAGGCGTGGACGTGATTGAACTGGGCGTGCCCTTTTCCGACCCGCTCGCCGATGGCCCAGTAATCCAGCGCGCTTCCGAGCGCGCCGTGCGAGGGGGAACCACGCTGCGGCGGATTCTGGAGCGATTTCCCCGGTGGCGCGAAAGCGTGCGCACGCCCATCATTCTCTTCAGCTACTACAACCCGATCTTGCAGTACGGGCTGGAGAACTTTGCGCGCGATGCTGCCCAAGCCGGCGTGGATGGCGCGCTGGCGGTGGACCTGAGCCCGGAAGAGGCTTCGGTCTACGTGGAGATCATGCGCGCTCGAAACCTCGACACGATTTTCCTGGCCTCGCCCACCTCGACCGACGCGCGGCTCGAGCGGGCCTCGCAGCTCTCCTCCGGTTTTCTTTACCTGGTTTCGCGCACGGGAGTGACGGGCGAGCGCAGCGAGATCTCGGCCACTCTCCAACCGCTGGTGGAGCGCGCCCGGCAGCACACTTCCCTGCCCTTGGCGGTGGGGTTCGGCATTTCAACTCCGGCTCAGGTGCGCGCCGTGCAGTCGGTGGCTGATGCGGCGGTCGTCGGCAGCGCGGTAGTCCATGCCATTGAAGGGCGGTACGTTGGGGAAGGGGCGGCGGCGATTGAGCGGTTCGTCCGCTGGCTCAAAGAAGGGACTGGGGAGAAGCCGGCATGAATGACCTCGAGGGCTGGCGCAAGCGAATTGACGAGATCGATCAACAGATCCTCAAGCTGTTGAACGAGCGCTCCCGCTGCGCCGTCGAGATCGGCCACATCAAGAAGGCCCTGAAGCTCCCCGCCTGGCATCCGGAGCGCGAGATGCAAATTCTCCGCAACGTGGTGCAGGCGAATGCCGGGCCTCTTGACGACGCCGCCATCCGCCGGTTATTCGAGCGCATTATTGACGAAGCCCGCTCGCTGGAGCGTCATGCCATGGACCGCGGCAGTACTCCGGAGAAGGAGTGACGAAGCATGGTGGTGGTAATGCAAGAGGGCGCTACGGAAGCTCAGATCCAAAGCGCCATCAATAAGCTCATGGAGATGGGGTTCGATATCCATCGTTCCACCGGCGCCCGTCAAACGGTGCTGGGCGCGGTGGGGGCCATCGTCGATTTTGACACTCGAGACATCGAACTCCTGGAGGGAGTCGCGGAGGTGGTGCGCATCTCCGCCCCCTACAAGCTGGCCAGCCGCCATTTCCGCCCGGAAGGCTCGGTGGTTCAACTCGGAAAGGGCGTGGCGGTGGGCGGCGAGCAGATCGTCATGATGGCCGGCCCGTGCAGCGTGGAGAGCCCCGAGCAGATCGAAACCGTTGCCGCCTTGGTGGCGAAGCACGGGGCAAGAGTGTTGCGCGGCGGCGCCTTTAAACCCCGCACCTCCCCCTATAGTTTCCAGGGATTGGGACTCAAAGGACTGGAAATGCTGCGCAGCGCCGCCGACGCACACGGCCTGCTTTTGGTTTCGGAGGTCATGGACCTTACCCAGATCCCCATGGTTATCGAGTATGTCGACGTGCTCCAGGTGGGCGCGCGCAACATGCAGAACTATAACCTGCTGAAGGAGATCGGGAAAGTCTCGAAGCCCGTGCTGTTGAAACGCGGTATTTCCGCCACCCTCGAGGAGCTCCTGCTCTCCGCCGAATACATCATGATGGGAGGAAACTACAACGTCGTCCTGTGCGAGCGAGGCATTCGAACTTTTGAGAGCTACACGCGAAACACTCTGGACATCTCCGCCATCCCCGTCATAAAAAAGCTCTCTCACCTGCCGATCATTGTCGATCCCTCGCACGGCACTGGCCGGCGCGACAAGGTCCCGCCCATGGCTCGAGCCGCCGTGGCCGCGGGCGCAGATGGCTTGTTGATCGAAGTCCATAACGATCCGGAGAAGGCTTTGTCCGACGGCGCCCAGTCGCTCTACCCGGCGCAATTCGAGCAGCTCATCAAGGAATTGCGCATGATTGCGCCGGCGGTGGGACGGACGATCTAGGGGCTGGGGAGATCAGCTCTCAGCCGTCAGCTTTCAGCTCTCAGCCATCAGCGAAAGGCTTAGAGCGGGGTCGTCGGTTCTTGCTGATAGCTGATAGCTGACGGCTGAGAGCTAACCGCTCTTATGAATTTCGAAAATGTGACCATTATCGGCCTGGGCCTGATTGGCGGGTCCTGGGGAATGGCGCTGAAGAAGCACCGCCTGGCGGCACGCCGCATCGGTTTCGGTCGCGCCGCGACGGTCGCCCGCGCGCTCGCCAGGGATGCCGTGGACGAAGGGACAGACGACCTCCGCAAGTCCGTCCAAGGAGCCCAACTCATTATCTTGGCTCCGCCGGTGGGCGCCATCCTGGATTATATCTCTCGCTTGAAGGACCTCGCCCCGCCGGACGCGCTGGTGACGGACGTGGGCAGCACCAAACGCCTCATTTGCGAACGCGCGCGCCAAGCTTTCGGCGGGGCGCAGTTGTTCTTGGGCGGGCATCCCCTGGCCGGGAAAGAGCGCGCGGGGGTCGAGAATGCCGACGCCGCTCTTTTCACCAACGCCCGCTATGTCCTGACGCCGCTCGAAGAGGGACATCTCGAAGACCCTCGCATCAAGGCTTTCGCCTCGATGGTCTCGGCCATCGGCGCGCGCCCGTGTTTTATGGATCCGGCCCGGCATGACCGCGCCTTGGCCTTCCTCAGCCACCTGCCGCAACTCGTTTCGTCCGGATTGGCCAGCTTGATTGCCGAGGAAAACCGCAACTCGCAATTGCCGCTTGAGTTGGCAGCCAGCGGCTTCCGGGATGTGACCCGGCTGGCGGAAAGCCCCTACTCCGTTTGGCGCGACATTTGCCTTACTAACCTCGAGAACATCCAGCTCGCACTCGAAGCCTTAATTGAAAAAGTCGCGTTCATGAAACGCCATTTGGGTGACAGCGAACTCGAGCGCGAATTCCAGCAGGCCGCGAAGCTGCGGGAAGAACTCAAAAAAGCCGGTTGATTGACGATTGCCGTCACTCGAAAATGGAAACTGGAAAATGGAAAATGGAATCAAAATCCACGCCGGTCCGACGCCGCTTCCGAATTTCAAGTTTCCACCCCACGATCAGCATTGGCCATACAGGAAAGAATAATGAGGTTAGCTGACGAATTTCGATTTTCGAATTTCCAGTTTCCAGTTTCCAATTTCCAGTTTCCAATTTCCAGTTTCCATTTTCGATTTTTCCGCCTCCGGAGGTAAACGATGCTCAAGGATGTGCTCGCCATTCTCGCTTCCACGCCGCAGAAGCTTAAGCAGGAACTCTCCTCAATGTCCTTGAAACAAATACAGACTCGCCCTGCTGCGAACAAGTGGTCCGTGCAAGAAGTTCTCGCTCACCTCGACGATGTCGAGGAGATTGGCATGCGGGCGCGCGTGGCGGCGATGCTTGAGGCGCAGAATCCTCTCCTCCCTTCCTTCGACCAAGAGAAGCGAGCGGAGGAAATGAAATACCATCGGAAACATCCCTTGAAAAGCCTGGCCAGTCTGGCCCGTCAGCGCGAAGCCAATGTGAAGTGGCTCAGAACGCTTAAACCTGCCCAACTGAAGCGGCGGGGAACACATCAAAAAGTGGGCGAAATCGCCGTCGAACAATTGGTGACGGAATGGGCGTTCCACGACCTCGGGCACCTCAAGCAGATCCTCGAGATTAAACGCTATGCGCTCTTTCCGCGAATCGGAAACATGCGGGCGTTTTATAAGCTCACCTAGCCGTGTCGGAACCTGAGAGGCAGGCCAGTCGCTCATGTTCGTCAGCCGACGAACACCCGGAAACCATGAAAATGGGCCGACGGTGGACGGATGTGGTGCGGGCGTTCCGCCCGCTGTGGCACGGGCATCCTGCCCGTGCGCGGGAGCGGGACGCTCCCGCGACCGCGGGCGAGACGCCCGCGCCACGATTTTCGAAGCAGGAAAGGGCCCAATTGGTCATTTAGTCCCCTCCCACGCGGCGTCGCGAAAAATTTCACAAAATCTTGAATCCTCTGCTCTCCGGCATCATCTCAACGGTGGTGCAGTGAATGCCTGGCCAAGATGACGATGTGGATATTTACTATTTCTGTACTTTACTCGGCGAGATGTTCTGGAGATAATAGCGACTGGGATGGGTGCGTTACTGGGAACGCTCCCGAAGGTAGTCCCGGTTCCAATTCAAGTTAGAGGGTTTTCCAAAACAGACCAATAGTCGTGTCCGTGGCGTGCACCTCAATGGTACGTCGGGCAGCCGCGGTAGATGGTGACGTGACAGAACCGGCGATTCCGTTGGCGGCTCTGCCGTTCTGGTTCAGAGAAAGGTTAGGTTACTGCCCAATGAAACTATCGAACGAGTCGGGTTTCCAGTCAACATTACGCAAAGCGGGACGCGCGAGTTTTCGCGCCAGACGCGAAGAAGGCTCAACGTTATACGAGTTTGCAATGGTGGGGTTGCTGCTTTCGACGTTGTTGATTGGCATCGTCTACGGCGGGATTATGGCCTATGACCGGGTGGTGCTGACCAACGCGGTTGCCATCGGCGCCAGGGCCTTGGCAGCCGGAGACGGCGACCCAACCGTCTGCACAGACTTCCAGACTGCCATCACCTCTGCCGCTTACGGCCTGAATACATCGCAACTCACGATAGTGACGCCCCCGGAGTTCACCGCCAACAGCGGCTCCGGCGCGGGAACCTCTTCCTGCGACGTGACTACCGGAACGGGTCCGACCGGCGCCACCTGCACCCCCAGCGCGCCTTGCCAGATTCTAGTGGGGGGCGAATTGGCGACCGTTGCGGCCAGCTACCCGTGCAGCATGTACTTTCCACGCCTGGGGATCAACCTTTGTTCCATAGCCCAGGGCAATACGACCGTCACGAACTCGGGTGGCTCGATCGTCGTGAATTGCCCGTACACGTATTGCGTTTATTCGATCGCAACGGCACGAATCGAATAAGGCAGCGGGGGGATTGGAGCTTTGCGAAACGTTCGACTTGTTATCCAGGGCTTGCAGTTCTTCATCAGGTAATGCAGCGCAGAGGCCGCTCTGAATTTACGGAAAGGCACGGTTACCGTCCTATGAAACGATCTACCCTATCCTGTTCCCGACGATCATTGCGCAGAGTTCTGCGCACAGGCCTGCCCGTGGGGCGAGAAGAGGGCACGGCTTTGTTTGAGTTCGCAATGGTGCTGCCGCTTCTGGGCACTATGCTGGTTGCGATCATCTTTGGGGGGATTACCTTCTTCAACTACAACGAACTGACCAATGCGGTGGCAGCCGGCGCCAGGACGCTGGCGACCGGCTTGTCGAAGGGGACCGGGGCCGCTGCTTGCACGGCGGCCAATACCGCCCTCACCAACGCCGCGGGGAACCTCACACCCTCGCTCATCACGATCGCGCCGGAGTCTTTCGCCAACGGCTCATCCTGTTCCGGGACATTGATTGAGGGCGATGCCGCGACCATAACGGCCACTTATCCGTGTAACCTGCCGATTCCATTCACGAGCATGAATCTTTGTCCGATGCAGGGCGGCGCCAGCAGTCCCGTGCAGGGCGGCGTGACGCTGTGTCCGTCCCCCTACTGTATCAGCGCGACAACAACCGTGTATATCGAATGAGGTGAAACATGAAATTTCTCCTTCGCAGGCTCTTTCACGAGCAGGACGGGCAGGCCCTCTATTTGGTTGCGGCCTCCCTGGTCGCCATCTTAGGCATGGCGGCGCTCTCGATCGACATTGGTTTCGCTCTGCACGCCCAGCGCGAGTTGCAGGTCAACACGGATGCAGCGGCGAGTGCGGGAGGGTCGGCCATGCCGAATCCGGCCACGGCGGACGTCTACAAGGTCGTGACCAATTACAGCGGTAGCACGGCGTACAATGCGACCTACAACATCCACCCCGACCTCAACATCACCAACGTGAGTGTCAGCTTCGCGTGCCTCTCGACCGCCACGTACCCCAGCTACAACCTTCCCCCCTGCGCCACTTCGGGTAATTCCAGCAGTCCCAGCTATCCCGGCTGCACCGTCTCCGCGTCCAACCCCGGGGGAGGCTGCAACGCGATCAAAGTGGTGGAGACAGCGACCGAGCCGACCTTCTTCGCCAAGGTGTTCGGCATCAAATCGCTCACCCTCACGGCAACCTCGGTCGCCAGCGCCAGCGGCGGCGGAGCGATCCCCTACCACATTATGACTATCCTGGACACCACCGCGTCCATGGGCCAGGGTACGGACACGGGCTGCGTTTCGGGATCGAGCAAGTCGTACTCACCCGAGCAGTGCGCGCAGTTTGGCGTTCAGACCCTTCTCTCCGAACTCGCCCCCTGCGCGGCGGGCCTGTCAACCTGCGGCAGCAGCGCGCCCATCGACGAGGTCGGTATCATGGCGTTTCCCGGCATATGCAGCGACTCCAATTCGGGAGTTACAACCCAGAATTGCCCTGCTGCCTCAACTTTGACCAACACGACTGCGAACCCCACCTATGCTCCCGATGATTACGCCTGTCCCCCGAAGAACCCTCCCATCGCGGCCTATAACAACAACCCGGAATATCTGATCCTGGGGTTTCAGAACGACTATCGGCTTTCTGATAGTTCTGCGTTGAACTGGAGCTCCGACCTCGTCAGAACGGCTGGCGCGGGGACTGACAATTGTGGCATGCCCGATCCGGGTGGCGAGGGAACGTTCTATGCGGGCGCCATCGTGGCGGCACAACAGTATCTCACCAACAACCATACCTCGCATGTCCAGGACATCATGATTCTCCTCAGCGATGGCGACGCGACCTCCGATTCCTCGCAAATGGGGGGGAACGTGAAGCAGACCGTCAGCAGCAGCCAAATCCCCGGAATGAACGGGAACCTTTTTGCCGCCACGAAAGAGTGCACGCAGGCCGTCAACGCCGCAGATTGGGCCAAGGGCGTCAAGCAATCCGATGGCACCTCCACCCTGATTTACTCCGTCTCCTACGGCTCGGAATCCTCCGGCTGCACCAACGGCGACACGATCACACCCTGCCAGACCATGTCGGGTATCGCCTCCCAACCGTTGTCACAATATTTCTTTTCAGTTCCTCAGACGATTGGTGGAAAAACCAGCACGGTGTGCAGCGGCGCCGTGCCGATCACCAAGTTAGACCAGGTCTTCACCACCATCGCCGGGGACCTCGAGAGCTCCAGGCTAATGCCCGCTAACGTAACAGGCACATGGACGACGGCAACCCAGTAGTGCTAATGAGCAGCGGCGTCTCGACGGGCCGTTTGCGCCCTTGCAGCTTTTACATGCCGTGACCGTTCTCCCAGACGGGCGGCCCTCGCGGCCGCCCGGGCGCTGCCACAAAGGTTTCCCCGCCCGACATCGGAAGAGAACATCCCGGCCGATGGGAGGCATGCCTAGTGCTTGGTTGGTTTAATGAGCGCAATTTCAAATTACCTCAGGAAGGGCGGGGCTTTGGCCCCGCCGTCTACGGGTGCAGGGTTGGAAGGGCCTTTAGGCCCTGAAGCCAAGCCGCTTCCGGGGCTAAAGCCCCGTAATTACTTCGCGAGATTAGCGGCGGGGCTGAAGCCCCGCCCTTCCGCTTTCGACAAACAGGTTTGCCCACACTTCGCCTAACCACGCGCTGCAGGGGAAAGCCCGTTGTCCCGTGTACGCGGCGGTGCCGTCGCGCCCCGTATTCAAGAAGGCACGACGCAAAAATGTCCGGTTATCCAGCCCGTATTGAACCATAAGTACTATTGACTAGTACTAGTTCAGTACTTTACGCCGCTCCACGCCTCGTCTAGAATCCCTGCCGGTAGGGGTGGAGTTGGCACACCTCCCCCGCCACGGAGTCTATTCCAGTCAACTTGTTTTCCGACCCCGCTGCCGCCCAGGCACGAGCGCCGCACTCTCGCTTGCCAAGGGCGAGGCTGGATTTCCCAGGTACCGTTACCGGCTAGTGCGGCGTACTGTTACATCGGTGCAATTGCTTCGCGAGGCGGTAAGGCAGAGTATTCGAAGCATGGAATATGGCTGGAAATACAATTTCGTGGAAAGGTACGGTCACAAACTAATGACAGTGTCAAACAGGTTCAAGCTCCGGCTCGTAAGGCGCGGTTTGCGGCAGATATTTGTCCGTACCAGGCGCGAAGAAGGCTCGATGTCGCTGTACGAATTCGCCATGGTGTTGCCGGTGCTGTCGATGGTCTTGGTCGGCATTATCTATGGCGGGATTACCTTTTACGACTCCACGATACTGGCGAATGCGGTGGCGGACGGTGCCGCTACGCTGGCGCAGGGCCGGGGAAATAACGGAGTTCAGACGAACCAAGCGCCGTGTACGGCTGCGGAACTGATGGTGCAGACGTCCGCGTACACACTCAAACAGTCGCAGGTTAGCGTAGCAGTGCCGACCTTTGTCGGCCAGCAGAACTCGGCGCCAAAGTCATCATGTTCCGTGACGACCACGACCGTAACAAATCCCTCGACCGGCAAACCGTGCAGCACCCTTGCGCCTTGCCAGATTTTAGTTTCCGGCGAGATGGGAACAATTTCCGCCACCTATCCTTGCAACTTGACGGTCCCATTCACCGGGATCAACCTCTGCACCCCCTTACAGGGCACCGCGACCTGCGCCACAGGTGTGACCTCCTGTCTCGCCGTGCAGACAACGATACGTATCGAATGAGGTCGTGTTCGTAAGTTACGCCAAGGCTGGCTTGCGATCTGCGGCCTGCCACTCGTGATAGTGAGTTTAACGCAGGAAACGCTCTCTTGCTCTGAAAGGTACGGGTTAATTCCATGAAGCGATCTAACAGATTTGGGCTGCGACGATCAAGCCACAGAATTTTGCGCATAGGCGCCCGCCCGGGAGGCGAAGAAGGTGCGGCGCTTTATGAGCTCGCGATGGTGACGCCGTTCCTTTCGATGTTGCTACTCGGGATCATCTGGGGCGGGATTACCTTTTACGATTACACGGTTCTGGCCGATGCGGTGGCGGCCGGCGCGCGGACCCTCGCAACCAATCGAGAGGCTGGGGCAACCTCTTCTACGAACCTAAATGCCTGCCAACTGGCGCAAGACACTGTCCAGTCAGCGACGCAGAATCTCAATCAATCGAATCTCACGAACCCGGCGGCGGCGTCGTTCACGGGATCCTCGACGTGCGATTCCTTGATTGTGAACGAGACTGGGATCGTATGGGCGGCCTACGCGTGTAACCTGCCGATCCCATTCACCAGCATGAACCTTTGCCCTCTGGCGCAGGGCGGCGCTATTAACGCCAATTTGACCACCGGCCCTTTTCAGGTGGGGACATGTCCATATACCCACTGCATTAGTGCCGTAACCACAGTACTTATCGAATGAGGTGGAACATGAGCTCTCTATTTCGGCGGCTGTATCACGAGCAGGAGGGGCAGGTCCTCTATTTGGTGGGGGCCCTCTTGATTGGCCTTCTTGGTTTGGCGGCCTTGTCCATCGATATCGGCTTCGCGTTGCACGGCCAGCGCGAGCTGCAAGCTTCGGCGGATGCGGCAGCGACAGCGGGTGCCGCGGATATATCCAACAACGACACGGCCACTGGGGCCGTGGGCTATGCAAACCACTACAGCGGCATTCCCGGGGCAAACAACGCCATTAAGGATCTGTACTGGGGCTCCGGTTCGTCGCTTAACGTGCAAATGGCCCCAGGCTACCCGCAGGTGCAATGCCTTACCTACTTGAAAAACTTAAATATGATGTGTAGCAACGCGGCGCTCGGAAACGCCATGGCCGTCGTGGAAACAGCCACCGCCCCAACCTTCTTCGGCAAGCTGTTTGGCATCAACCAGATTAATCTGACCGCGAAATCCCTCTCGGCCATGAAGGGCGGCACGCCGGCTCCGTCGAACATTATGATCCTTGTTGATACCACACCTTCGATGGCTTGGGCCGACACGAACGCGAGCTGTGCAACAGGTACCGGAATCAGCAATCCCGCGTGCAACTACGGCCCCTGCAAAGAGGATTGTGCCAAGTGGGGCGTCCGCACATTACTGGACGAGCTCGCCCCGTGTGCCGCGGGTTTGACTTCCTGCGGCGGCGTCACCAACGGCAACGTCCAAAACGCGGTGGACGAGGTGTCCATACTGACGTTCCCGGGACTCGCAAACACTTCGTCCCAGACAGCCGATTACGCGAACTGCCAGCAACGGAACATTCAGCAGTATGCGTATGCGCCTGCCTCCCCTAGCTCCACCCCTCCGTACGCTACGGTCGTCCCGCTTTCCAGCGATTACAGGACCTCCGACACGAGCGGCCTGAATGGCGGCTCCTCGCCCGTGGTGAAGGCCGTCGATTGGGCGGACGGCGCCGGCTGCGGTTCCACCCGCTACGGCCTCGAGGTTCCTAGTAATTACGACACCGAGTATTCGACCGCGATTCAGCAGGCGCAGGCCAACCTCTCCGCGCTCGCCAATAGTGATGACCCCGCGCGCGCGTCCATGCAGGGTGCCATCATCCTTCTCAGCGACGGCGACGCCACCGCGAGGTGGTGCAAGTCGGGTGTCTGGTGCGACGCCGGCTGCGACACCAGCCAGTCGTGGTGCGTGAGGAATACGTCTCCTGGCCCCTGGATGCAGATGGACTTCACCTCGGGGACCCCGCAGTCGTATGGTGTGAACGAGTGCCATCAGGCAATCACGGCAGCCCAGACTGCTGCGGCAACGACGAATGGGACGGGGGGGCTGAAGACCTGGGTCTACTCGATCGCCTACAGCGCCTCGACATCTCCATTCAATTATCGGTCGAACCCACAGGGCAGTTGCTTTAGTGACGCGGCCCCTGTTGGCACCAGCGCCATCGACGGGTGCAGCACTATGCAGCAGATTGCTTCAGACGGGAACAAGTTTTACGCCGACCAAGGTCAGACTGACGATGGGTCTCCCGTATGCGTCTCCCAAGCCCACAAGTCGATCACTAGTCTGAGTGATATCTTTGCGGCTATCGGCGGCGACTTCTACACCACACGCTTGCTCCCATGGGGCACGCAGTAGAGGAGGAACTTCCGCAGCGGTCAATGACCGTACTTCTGAGAGCACTTGGCGACACGTAGTGCCGCGAGTGGTTTCTTCCTTGCCTGGGGAGTAGACCTGTTCTCAAGACGGTTTCACGTCGACACGAAAAGTTCGCCCAGCTCGCAAGGCCAGGATATATCTCTCACTCTCCGGAGCATCCTGGTTTGACTCGTAGCGCCGGTCCCGAAGGCACCGGGCCGGCGCTACGCTCAAATCGACCCGCCACCCTGCTTCCCCCTTCTAATTTGTCTCACAGAGCCAACCTTTACAGGCTACGGAATAACACTCGAACGGTGTCATTCTGAGCGAAAGGTCGGCACT
>Ga0326727_10013776_pt1 | contig 17848 bp, 13 predicted proteins | sample MB2enrmetagenome_FD_207643 | JGI IMG/M metagenome (GOLD analysis project Ga0326727, IMG submission 207643) | Lab enriched peat soil microbial communities from McLean, Ithaca, NY, United States - MB29MY | ecosystem: Environmental > Terrestrial > Soil > Wetlands > Peat | place: USA: New York...
TTTGAAAACGGCGCGGACGGTGTCGCGATTGTGACCTGCAAAAAGAACGAGTGTCGCCACTTCGAGGGCAATCTGCGGGCGCACAAACGCGCCGAGGCAGTCGAAGCGCTGCTGGAGGAAATCGGCGTGGCCGCGGGCCGGATGGCTGTTTTTGAGTGCGGGAAACAGGACGCCGAATCGGTCCTCGGCGAGATCAAGCAGTTCATTGAACGCCTTAAGAATCTGCCCCCGACGTATGCCCGAAGCGGCGCCGCCAACAAACAGGAGAGCACGGTAGCATGAAAGTCGACAGCAAACTCGCAAAAAAAATCGAGACGGGAGATTTTATCGTCACCGCCGAGTGTGCGCCCGGCGCCACTGCATCAGGTGCAACCGCTGAAGCAGCTTTGAAAGCCCTGGGCGGCAAACCGGTGGCCGTCAATGTGGCTGACAATTCACATGGGGTGGCGCTGTCGTCAATGGCAGCATCCGTGGCAGCGATGAAACTGGGTGTTGAACCGGTCCTCCAAATGGTCACCCGCGACCGGAACCGCATCGCATTACAGTCCGATTTGCTGGGAGCCGCCAGCTTAGGGATAAGGAATGTGCTCTGCATGTCCGGTTATCATCAGACACTGATCGGCTGCCCGGAATCAGTTAATGTATTTGATATCGATTCCATTCAGTTTATCGAAATGACCAGCCGGATGTCCGAAAATGGGGTGCTGGCCGACGGAACAGGCATAGACGGTCCGTTTCCAATGCTGGTGGGTGCTGCGGCAAATCCATTCCTGAAACCGCTGGAGCTGAACCTGCTCAGGCTGGGCCAAAAAGTCGAAGCCGGCGCCAGGTTTGTTCAAACTCACGCGGTATTTGACATTCAGGCCTTCACCCAATGGCTCGACGCCGCCCGCAAAGAAGGCTTCACCAAAAAGGCCGCCATCCTGGCCAGCGTTTATCCCTTGGAAAGCGTGGCGGAAGCCCAGAAGCTCCGCGATACCTATGCCGAATTCTGCATTCCGGACGAAGTCATTGAACGGCTGAAAAAAGCAGGCGATGCCGGTAAGAAAGAGGGCTTGGCCATTTGCGTTGAAACCATCAAGCAGCTTAAAGCGCTTACGGGTTTGTGCGGGATCCATATTCTTTCGGGTGGCAGGGAAGCAGTCGTGCCCGACCTAATTGCCGCTTCCGGACTGTAGTAGCGTGGAGAGGTTATGCCGGAAAAATATCACATTAAAACCCAGCCGGTTCCGCCCAGACGGCCGCGCATAGGCAAACATGGCGTAGTGGACTGGCGCGAAGACTGCGCCCGGTGTCATAACTGCGTTAAAAAGGCCTGTGTCTATGACCGCTACCGGCAGGAGGCGGAATACATTCGCAACTTAAGCGATGTCGAGGCATTGTTTTTTGACTGCATGGGCTGTTTTTCCTGCGTGCAGGACTGCACCAAGGGCTTATTACGCCTGTCAATTAACCCGGAGTATGAAAGACTCGGGAACAGCTACTGGAAACCCGACATCATCAAAACGACGTGGCTTCAGGCCGAAACCGCGAAAATCCCGGTTTCCGGAGCCGGCTACCGGGGTCCGTTTTCCGGCCAGGGTTTCGATTCCATGTGGACGGACATGTCGGAGATTGTCCGCCCGACCCGCGACGGCATTCACGGACGGGAATACATCAGCACCTCGGTTGACATCGGCCGCAAGCCGCCGTTTCTGGTGATGAATGGAAATAAATCCACGGCGTGTCCGCCGCTGGTCTCGATTCCGATGCCTTTGATCTTTGATTTGAGCTCTCCGGTGTACACGCTGCCTAAGCTTGATTCAATCATCGAACAGACCGCCGCCGACACCGGCCTGATCGCCCTCATGGACTCGCGTTACCGGCCGGCCGAGGACGCCCACCTGGAGAACATCGCGTTTTATCTTGGCCCGGACAGCGAAGCCGTGCCGGATGCGATGCTGAAAAAAACCCGCTTGGTGGAAATCGCAGACAGCCCGGACGTGGCGAAGCGCATCAAGGCGATCAAAAAAACCCACCCGGAAATTGTCGTCGCCATCCGGGTGGAACTGACCGATGCGGGAATCGGACGCGCCATAGAGCTGGCGGGCTTAAAAGAGATTGAAGTGATCCACATCGTCTCCGATGCCAACGGCAATGAGCTCGCGGCGCAAAAGCCAAGGTTCATCAAGGACATGATCCGTCAGATTCATACCACGCTCATCGATAAGGGCATCCGGGATGAAATAACACTCATGGCCGGCGGCGGCATCGCTCTGCCCGAGCACCTGGCCAAGGCCATTATATGCGGCGCCGACCTGGTGACCATCAACCTGCCGCTCCTCGTCGCGCTGGAATGTCATCTGTGCGACAGTTGCGAGCCCGGAACGACGTGTCCGGCCAAGCTGGAGAATATTGATTTCAACTACGGCGTGGGCCGGATGACAAACCTGATCGCGGCATGGCACGACCAGTTGATCGAGCTGATGGGTGCCATGGGCATGCGCGAGGTCCGCCGCCTGCGGGGCGACGTCGGCCGAGCCATGTTTTTCGAGAACCTCGAGGAGGAAGCATTTGGCAAGCTCTATGGAAAAAGAAAGACAGACTGAGGACTTACTGCCTTCGAACACGCGCAAGACGCTCGTGCCGCAGGAGCAGGTGCAGCGGGTCGTCAAACCCGCGCCGTCCCGCTATCGCAACGAAATTGCCAAGTATATCGTTCATCGGAAGCCAAGCTGCAAACGATGCGGCAAGTGCGTAGAGGTCTGCTCCTATGGCGTCCACGTCCACGAACCCGGGTTCAAATATTTCGGCGAGCCCGAGCATCATTTGTGCATCGGGCCTTCCTGCGAAAAGACGGATAAGTATTGCGTGGCCCATTGCCCTCAAGGGGCTTTGTCGATCCGGGAAAATCCCACGTTCACCACGCTCGGCGATTATCGCTGGACCGCGGATTTGATTCTGTCGACATGGAAGATGGCCGAGACCGGAGATGTACCACCCGAGGCCTACGGTTTCGACTATGAATGCGGCAATTCCGGCGGCGGCTTTGACCGGCTCCGGTTCAAATTCCCGGACAAGCCGCCCGTCGAGCTCGACGAAAGCGAGATCGACACCAGCATCTCGCTGAACAAGCGCGGCGACGGCCGGCCCGAAATCAAGATCGACGTTCCCTGGTACGGCGGCGGCATGTCGTTCGGCTCGGTCAGCAACGTAACCCAGCTTTCAAAGGCCCGGGCGGCAGTGGCGTTCAACACGTTCACCTGCACCGGTGAGGGCGGTTACATGGAGCGCATGCGGCCGTATGACGACCACGTCATCACACAGGTTGCCACAGGCCTGTTCGGCGTGCGCGAGGAAACCATCCAGCGCGTGCCCATCGTGGAATTCAAGTATGCCCAGGGCGCCAAGCCAGGCCTCGGCGGTCATCTGCTCGGCGACAAAAACACCGTCGCCGTCGCCCGCATGCGCGAGGCGGTGCTCGGCATCTCCCTGTTCTCCCCGTTCCCATTCCACAGCGTCTATTCCATCGAAGACCACGCCAAGCACATTGAATGGATCAAGCACGTGAACCGGCGCGCCTTGATCTCGACGAAGGTTTCAACCCCGACTGACGTGGACATGGTGGCGGTGGGCAGTTATTCCGCTGGCACGCACATCGTCCACATCGACGGTGGCTACGGCGGGACCGGCGCGGCGCCGGACATCGCCAAGAAGAACATCGCCATGCCCATTGAATACGCCATCGGCAAGGTACACAATTTCCTCGAAGCCGAGGGCGTCCGCGATAAGGTGACGCTGATCGCCAGCGGCGGAATCCGCACGGCCTACGACATCGCCAAGGCCATCGCACTGGGCGCGGACGGGGTGGTCATCGGTACCTCGGAAATGGTGGCGCTGGGATGTGTTCGGTGCAGCCGTTGCGAGAGCGGGCGGGGCTGTCCGCGGGGCATCGCCACGACCGACCCTGTGCTTGCCGCCAAAATGAAAGTTGAATGGGGCACCCAGCGTCTCATCAACCTCTACAGCGCCTGGCAGAAAACGCTGGTCAAAATCCTTAAGCGCCTCGGCCTCAAAAGTGTCAGCGAACTGCGCGGACGCACCGACCTCATGATGCATCTGGATTACTCAGACGAGGGAACGACACACAAATGAACACTGAATTGATACTGAAACTGACCGGTTCAAGAAAACGACTCGCTGAGAGTCTTAAGTTATCCCCGATCCTTCGGAAGGAAGCAGAGGAAGGCGGCTGCGGCGTGGTCGGTTTCTGCTGCAGCGAGCCGGTTGCGGGCCGGCACATTTACGAACCGTCGCGCCAGATGCACAACCGCGGGAACGGCAAGGGCGGCGGCATCGCCGCGGTGGGGTTCGTCCCGGAGCAGCTCGGCGTCAGCCGCGAGGTGCTGGGCACCCATTACCTGCTGAATGTGGCCTTCATCGACACTTCTTTGCGTCCGGAAATCGAGGAGGAGTTTATCAACCCGTTCTTCGACGTCGCCGCCTCTGCGCAGTTCGACAAGGTGGACGACTGGAAATCCGTGCCGGGGCTCGAGGTGCTCCCGCCGGATGTCTGCCGTTACTTTGTCCGTGTCAAGCCGCAGGTGCTCTTCGAGTTCATCGAGAAGAACGGCCTGCAGGCGCTCGACCGCGGCGAGGCGGAGGACGAGTTCGTCAACCAGAACAGCTTCAACCTCAATCAGAAGTATTACGCGTCCCTGGGCGAAAAACGCGCCTTCGTGCTCTCGCACGGCCGGGACATCATGATCCTTAAAGTGGTCGGCTATGCCGAGGCCATCGTAAAGTATTACAAAATCGAGGATCTGTGCGCCCACGTATGGATCGCCCACCAGCGCTTCCCCACCAAGGGCCGCGTCTGGCACCCCGGCGGCGCCCATCCGTTCGCGGCCATTGACATGGCGCTGGTGCACAACGGCGACTTTGCCAACTACCATTCGGTGACCGAATATCTCAAACAGCGCCACATCTATCCCCAGTTTCTCACCGATACGGAAGTGTCCGCGCAGCTCTTCGACCTGCTCAGCAGGACCTACCACTACCCGCTGGAATACATCATCGAAGCCCTGGCGCCGACCACGGAGCTGGACTTCGACCGGCTCGACCCTGAGAAGCAGAAGATTTACCGGGCCATCCAGGCCACCCACATGCACGGCTCGCCTGACGGCCCCTGGTTCTTCATCATTGCCCGCAACCTCGCCCGTGTCAAACAGTTCCAGTTGATGGGCATCACCGACACCGCGATGCTGCGGCCCCAGGTGTTCGCCTTCTGCGACGGCGAAGTCCAGGTGGGGCTGATCGCCTCGGAAAAGCAGGCCATTGACGCCACGCTCATGAGCCTGTCGAAGGATGACAAGCGGATCTGTCCTGTGGCGGACCGCTACTGGAACGCGCGCGGCGGCAGCTATGACGATGGCGGGGCGTTCATTTTCAACCTGAAGAAAGATCCGGCCGGCAAAATCCGGATCACCTGCACGGACAAATTCGGCACGCAGGTCGCTATGCCGGGCGGTACCGAGTCGTGCGATTTTTCCAAGGAATTTTCATTATCCTCCGAATCGAGGGAGACTATACAGACAATAATCAGCGAGAGATTCGTGCCCGGCAACAGCGTCGCGATTTTTGAAATGATCCGAGGCCTCATACCGAACTCGACGTTTGACGAGATCGATCTGGCGTGCCGGCAGATCATCAACCAGGCCAGGGACTCTTCCAAGACGGCCACGGCGATAGAAGTCCTGACGCTGCTGGGCGACCGGCGCTACTCGACCGGCTCGAAGAGACGCAGCCACGTGCTCCACATCGTGCGCACCGAGCTGAACGCCCTGTTCTCAAGCCTCCCCAAAATCAGCGACAAGGATGCCGCAAAGGGCGCGTATCGCCTGGTTGATTTCGAGACGCGCGGCAGCTTAAGGGGACCGCAAGGCATGGAAAACACGCTGGTGATCGACGCCGCCGGATTTCCTGCCGAGGGATACGACTGCGACGCCGCGCTGCTGGTTGACGCTTTTATGTTAGGCTGGCGCCGTTTCATCTGCTTCAACTGCATCGGCCAGCGGTACACCGGCTGCGGCCTCGGTCCGGAGACCGGGGATGTTACCATCGACGTGTACGGCAGCAGCGGCGATTATCTCGGTTCGGGCATTGACGGGCTGACGATCACGGTTCACGGCAACGCCCAGGACCAGCTGGGCCAGATCGTCAAGCTGGGGAAAATGGTCATCCACGGCGACGTGGGCCAGACCTTCATGTACGGTGCCAAGGGCGGCGAGGTCTATGTGCTCGGCAACGCGGCGGGAAGGCCGCTCATCAACTCCGTGGGTCGGCCCAAGGTGGTCATAAACGGCACCTGCCTTGACTTCCTCGCCGAGTCCTTCATGGCCGGCGACCCGCTTAACGGCGGCGGCTTCGTGATCTTAAACGGCGTCAAGCTCGATGACGAAGGGAAACCGGTTCCGCTTATTGATCCTTACCCGGGCAGCAACCTGTTTTCGCTGGCTTCGGGCGGCGCCATTTTTGTCCGCGACCCCAAGAAGACCCTGGTGGACCAGCAGCTGAACGGCGGCCGGTTCGCCAAGGTGACCGATGCCGACTGGGAGCTGATCCTGCCGTTCCTGGAAGAGAACCAGAAACTGTTCGGGATAACCGTTAGTGCGCTTTTGACCGTAGATGGCAAACAGCTCAAGCCGTGCCGGGTGTATCGCAAGGTTGTTCCCGGCAACCTCAAGGACATTGTCCTGGAGGACACCGACGATGTCTGGGCTGAAGAACCAGTTGAAGAACTGGCCGTGAATAAATAACCGGAGATCATTATTGTGATAACCATCAAGAAAAACAGGATCGGCCATGGTCTGAAGAGCGCCGTCGAGGAGCTGGCCGGCGTGGACGGAAACGTCTGCCTGCAGTGCAAAAAATGCTCGAGCGGATGCCCGGTGGCAAAGCTCGCCACAACCCGGCCCTCCGAAATCATGCGCCTGCTGCATTTAGGCGCCGGGGAGGAACTGCTCGGGCGCGACCTCGTCTGGCTGTGCGTCAGTTGCGAAACCTGCTCGTCGCGCTGTCCCATGGGCATTGACGTGGCTGCGGTCATGGACTCGCTGCGCCGACTGGCCCTCGAACGGGGTGCGCCGAAACCGGAAGGCAATATGCCGCTGTTCAACCGCGCATTCTTGAAGACGGTCGAGATCTTCGGCCGCCCATACGATATCGCCATGATCACCGCCTACAAGATCGGCACGGGCAAATTGATGGACGACACGGAAAAATTCCCGGCCATGCTGAAGAAGGGAAAAATCGCGCTGCTGCCGCCGCTCGCCGGCGACAGGAAAACCGTGAAACGCATTTTCAAAAAAACAAAACAAAACCGAGGAACCCGAGCATGAAATACGCCTACTATCCCGGATGCTCGGCTGAATCCACGGCCCGCGACATGAACCAGTCCACCCTGGCGGTCGCCCGGGCACTTAAGCTCGATTTCGAGGAACCCAAAGGCTGGACCTGCTGCGGCGCCACCGCGGGTCACCAGACCGATCGAGAGCTCGCCGTTGCACTGTCCGCCGCCAACCTGGCCAAGGTCCAGGACATGAAGCTGGACATGGTCGTCAATTGCGCCGCCTGCTACAATCGGATGAAGGTGGCCAACCACGAAATTTCCACCCACGCCGCTGTCCGCCGGAAAGTCCGTGATGCGCTCGAAAAGGATTACGACGGGTCGGTCAAGGTCCGCCACCTCCTCGAGGTGCTCCTGGAGGATATCGGCCTGCCAACCCTCACCAAGTCCCTCAAACGAACGCTGAACGGCCTCAAGGTGGCCTGCTACTACGGCTGCCTGCTGGTCCGGCCGCCGGAGATTTTACAGTTCGACGACCCTGAGAATCCGAAGTCTCTCGACCGCCTGGTGACCGCGATGGGTGGCGTTAGCCTCGAGTGGCCCTGCAAGGTCGATTGCTGCGGCGGCAGCCTGTCGCTGTCGCGGACCGATGTGGTAGTCCAGCTCACCGAGTCCATTCTCGACATGGCGGTCCAGTCGGGAGCCGAATGCATCGCGGTCAGCTGCCCCATGTGCCAGATTAACCTCGATGTGCGGCAGCAGGACATCAACAAGCTCTCGGGCAGGAACTACCGCATGCCGGTGATTTACATCACCCAGCTCCTCGGGCTTTGCCTGGGCCTTGACGCGAGCGAGCTCGGGTTTGAAAAGCTGATGGTCCCGGCTGTTAACGTCTTAAAAAAAATGGAAGTAAACTCTCATGAGTAAATCAGACGACAAGAAAATCGGCGCGGTGCTGGTGCAGGGCGGCGGTATTGCCGGTGTCCAGGCGGCGCTCGATCTGGCAAACAGCGGCTTCAAGGTGTATCTCATCGAGCGCGACGCAGCCATCGGCGGCATGATGGCGCACCTCGACAAGACCTTCCCGACCGGCGACTGTGCCACCTGCATCGTCTCGCCCAAGCTCGTCGAATGCGCTCGGAACCTGAACATCGAGATCCTGACGCTTTCCGAGCTGGTGGGCCTCGAAGGCTCTCCGGGCCAGTTCAGGGCTACCGTCCTGCGGCATCCGCGGTATGTGGACGAGGTCAAATGCACCGGCTGCAGCGAATGTACACAGGTCTGCCCCGTGGACATCCCGGACGAGTTCAACCGCTGCCTGGGAACACGCAAGGGTATTGCCAAGCTTTACGCCCAGGCCACCCCGAACATTTTCGGCATCCTGAAAAACGGCCACTCGCCCTGCAAAATGAAGTGCCCGGCCAGGGTGAACGTCCAGGGCTACGTGCAGCTCATCAAGCAGAAGGAATATGTCAAGGCGGTGGAGCTCATCCGTCAGAGGAACCCGCTTTCGGCCATCTGCGGCCGCATATGCACCCATCCCTGCGAGTCCGAATGCACGAGGGGCAAGGCAGACGACGCAATCGCCATTCGGCTGCTGAAGCGGTTCGCATCGGACAAAGAAATGGAGATGCTCGCCGCGGGCGATCTGGCCCTGCCGGAAGAAAAGGTACCTGCGCCTGATGCCAAGAAGGTAGCGATCATCGGCGGCGGCCCGGCCGGGCTTACGGCAGCCAACGACCTCGCCGATGCCGGGTTTAACGTAACGGTTTACGAAGCCATGCCCGCAGCTGGCGGCATGCTCCGCTACGGGATCCCAGAGTATCGCCTGCCCAAGAAGGTGCTCGACCATGAGATCGAGATCATCCGCCGCAAGGGCGTGACATTTGTATACAACTGCCGTATAGGAGAGGACGTCACTTTCGAGTCCCTCCGCAAGGATTATGCCGCTATCTTCATCTCTGCCGGAGCACAGAAAAGCCGCAAGCTCGGCGTTCAAGGCGAGGACCTCAAGGGCGTCCTGCACGGCGTGGAATTCCTGCGCGACGCGGCTTCATCCAAAAAACCCAAGGTGAAGGAACGGGTGCTGGTCATCGGCGGCGGCAACGTGGCCGTGGACGTGGCCCGGACCGCGCTGCGCCTGGGCGCTTCGAGCGTCGAGATGGTCTGCCTCGAAGCACGGCACGAGATGCCGGCCTATGAAGAGGAAATCGAGGCCACCCTCGCGGAAAACATCATGATCCGCAACGGCTGGGGCCCCAAACGTATCCTCGGCGGCAAAAAAGTCGCCGGCATCGAGCTCAAGCGCTGCACCCGGGTCTTTGACGAGATGAAACGCTTCAGCCCGGCCTTTGATGAAAACGACCTCACCACCATCGATGCCGACCAGATCATCGTGGCAATCGGACAGATGGTGGACGAGCAGACCGTCAGCCACATCGACGTCCGGACCGAACGCGGCTGTTTCATGGCCGACCCGGTGACCGGGCAGACGTCCGTTGAGTGCATTTTTGCAGGCGGCGACAATGCATCCGGTCCTTTATCCGTGATCGAAGCAGTGGCTGCGGGCAAACGGACGGCCGAATCCATCGAGCGGTATTTGAACGGCAAGGATCTGCTCGGCGGCCGGTTTGAGGAAAGCTTAAGTCCACTCCCCCAGGAGCTCCTGCCGGAGCTCGACAAGGTCGAGAAAAAGTCCCGGCCGCATCCGGAAGAGCTGGCGCCCTCCAGCCGCCAAAGGAATTTCAACGAGGTTGAAAAAGGTCTCACCGAAGAGCAGGCACTGGCGGAGGCCGAGCGGTGCCTCAATTGCGCCCTGTGCTCGGAATGCTTCCGGTGCGTCGAAACCTGCAAGCAGAACGCCATTGACCACTCCATGAAGGAACGGACGGTCACCCTCGAAGTGGGCTCGGTCATCCTGACCCCGGGCTTTGACGAGTTCGATGCATCGCTTAAAGGGGAGTTCGGCTACGGCCGCTATCCCAACGTGGTTACATCCGTCCAATATGAACGGATGCTGTCCGCTGCAGGGCCGTTTGAAGGGCATGTCATCCGCCTGTCGGACGGACGCGAGGCCAGGCGCATCGCCTGGATCCAATGTGTCGGTTCTCGCGACAAGGCGTGCGGCAACGAATATTGCTCCTCCATCTGCTGCATGATGGCCACCAAACAGGCGCTCGTCACCGGCGACCACGTCGAGGGCCTGGACGCCACGATTTTCTACATGGACATCCGTGCCCACGGCAAGGACTTCGATCAGTATTACGAGCGCGCCCGGGCTCAGGAGAACATCCATTACATCAAGAGCATTCCCTCGCGGATCGTCCAGTTGCCCGGCAGCAAGGACCTTCGGCTTGCTTACTTCGACGAAAACAGCTCTCTCGCGCACAAGGAGTTCGACCTGATCGTGTTGTCCGTGGGCATGGAACCGCCGCACAGCATGGCGGGGCTGGCCGCCAGCATGAACATCAAGCTCAACAAATTCGGTTTCTGCGACACCGACCGGCTCCAGCCGCTGTGCAGTTCGCGGCCCGGCGTGTTCGTGGGCGGCGCCTTCCAGGAACCCAAGGACATTCCCGAGACCGTGACCCAGGCCAGCGCTGCTGCATCCATGGCCATGGAGCTGCTCGCGCCGGCCCGCAATTCGCTGATAACTAAAAAGAGCTATCCCACTGAGCACGATGTCACCGATGAAGAACCGCGCCTCGGCGTGTTTGTCTGCCACTGCGGCATGAACATCGGGTCGGTCGTGGACGTGGAGCAGGTGGTCAAGCAAGTGGAGCATGAGCCGAATGTGGTTTTAGCGACGCACACCATGTTCACCTGTTCCGACACGAGCCTGTCGAATATCAAGGACATGATCCATGAGCACCGGCTCAACAGAGTCGTGGTGGCCTCATGCACCCCGCGGACGCACGAGCCGCTGTTCCGCGAAACCTTACGCGAAGCGGGCCTGAACCCTTATCTGTTCGAGATGACCAACATCCGCGACCAGTGCTCCTGGGTGCATTCGGCCGAGCCGGAATCCGCCAGCAAAAAGGCGACTGAGCTCGTGAAGATGTCCATCGCCAGGGCCCGCAGGCTCCAGCCTCTGGAAGGCGGAACGCTCAAGGTTGACCAGACAGGCATCGTCATCGGCGGGGGCTTAAGCGGTATGACCTCTGCGCTGGCGCTCGCCAACCAGGGGTTCGACGTCCACTTGATCGAGCAGGCGAATCGTCTGGGCGGCACCCTGCATGATATTCACCGGACGCTCGAGCAGGAGGACATCGCCGCCTTCGCTGAGAGCCTCATCGACCAGGTCCGGAACCATTCCCAGATCAAAACATATCTCCAGGCCGAGATATCCGGAATCAATGGTCACATCGGCAAGTTCCATGTGTCGTTTGACCAGGATGGCAAAAACCAGGAGGTCACCGGCGGCGCCATCATCGTGGCCACGGGTGCGCAGGCGGCAGAGACAGGCGAATATTTACACGGCCGGTCCGAGAAGGTCCTGACGCAGGTCGAACTGGGGAAGCGCCTTCATGAGAAGTCTTGGCCTGCCCGGGGGCAGAACATCGTCATGATCCAGTGTGTGGGATCGCGAAACGATGAGCATCCCTATTGCAGCCGCATCTGCTGCTCCATGGCCGTCCAAAACGCGCTGGCCGTCAAGAAACTGGACCCTGAGGCCAATGTAATTGTGCTCTACCGGGACGTGAGGACCTACGGTTTCCGGGAAATCTACTACCAGCAGGCGCGCGAGGCCGGCGTGGTTTTCATCCGCTACGCGGCTGATGCGCCGCCCCAGGTGATCGAAGATGGCGGTTTGGTCGTCACGCTCAAGAGCCCCGACTTCACTGAGGCGCTCGCAATCGAAGCCGACAATGTCGTGCTCAGCACGGGCGTTGAAGTGGATTTGAAGAACAATAAGCGCATCTCGGACTTGCTCAAGGTGCCGCTCAACGCCGATGGTTTTTATGTGGAGGCGCACATGAAACTGCGGCCGGTGGATTTTACGACCGAGGGCATTTTCCTCTGCGGGATGGCCCATTCGCCGAAGTTCATTGACGAAAATATTTCGCAGGCGCGCGCCGCAGCCGCGCGGGCGACCACCGTGCTCTCGAAGACGCAGCTCGACGTCAGCGCCCAGGTCTCGTACGTGGACCAGCAGAAGTGTATTTCCTGCATGACCTGCGTCACCGTCTGCCCATATTCCGCGCCCTACTGCAACAAGGACGGCAAGGGGCAGATCGAGGCTGCCAAGTGCATGGGCTGCGGCATCTGCGCCGCCGAATGTCCGGCCTGCGCCATCCAGACTCATCATTTCGAGACTGACCAGTTCGTGGTGATGATCAAGGAATTGTTCGCTGGCAAACTCGGGGAAGACCGGGAAGACGGCGTTATCTCGGTTTGCTCGGCAACCGGTGGGAGGTAAAAGCTAAGTCCATGAAATCAGACGTATTTCAACCCAAGATCGTGGCCTTCTGCTGCCACTACTGCGCCTATGCCTCAGCCGATCTGGCGGGGACCATGCGCATCCAGTACCCGCCCAACGTGCTCATCATCCGCACCCCCTGCACGGGCCGGCTGGAAACCGAATACTTCATGAAGGCATTTGAAAACGGTGCGGACGGCGTGCTGGTGGCCGGCTGTCTCGAAGGTGGCTGTCATTTTCTCGAAGGCAATCTCTGCGCCAAAAACCGGGTCAACTACACCAGGGACATGCTCGATGAGATCGGCATTGAAAAGGAACGCCTCCGCATGGTCAACATTTCCGCCGCCATGGCGCGGCCCCTGGCGGACACCATCACCGACATGGTGGAAACGGTCCGCAAACTAGGCCCCAGCCCGATAAAATCGGGTGGCAAATTAAAACAGGAGTGTCGCTCATGATCGTCGCTCAAAGAAAAAGCATTCCCGAACTGCTCACAATCGTGGAAAAACATCGCAACGTGCTCGTGCTCGGCTGCGGCACCTGTGTCACCGTCTGCCTCGCCGGCGGCCAGCGCGAAGTCAGCATCATCGCTTCCGCTTTACGCATGGCGGCCAAATTGAATGACGTTGCCCTTACGGTCGAGGAGCTCACCGTAGAACGCCAGTGCGACAACGTTTTCCTCGAACAGGCCGCCGAGGCGGCCAGGCAGGCTGACGCCGTGCTGTCGCTGGGCTGCGGTGCCGGCGTGCAGGCACTGGCCGAACGTTTTGTGGACAAACCGGTTTACGCGGCCCTCGACACCGCCTTCATCGGCATTTTGGAAGAGCGGGGCGTCTGGACGGAAAAATGCGCTGCCTGCGGATCGTGCGTGCTCCATCTCTACGGCGGCATCTGCCCGGTCACCCGCTGCGCGAAGCACATGATGAACGGCCCGTGCAGCGGATCGCGTGAAGACCGGTGCGAAGTCAACCCCAGCCTTCCGTGCGCCTGGCAGCTCATTTACAAACGGCTCAAAGATATTGGGCAGCTGGACCGGTTGAAGGAGATCAAGCCGCCCAAGAACTGGCGTCCAAGCCTGTCCGGCGGCTGCCGGACCATCATCCGCGAAGACCACCGGGTGTGACTTGAAAAATATAAATTTTCATTTAAAATGCTCATTATAACCATATGAGTTCTTTGTTTAACAACTATGTATTGAGAGGAGGGGATATATATGGTGACAGCAACACCCCAAGACCTTACTAACATGGCAGGTTGTCTTCATGGGTTCGATATAGTTAATTTTGAAAAGCATGATCAGTGCGGATATAAAATTGTTTCAAGACATAATCTGGGTCTCTTAGCCTTGAAGGGTCTTTTAGAAAAATGCTATCCTGTTAAAACCCTTGAATATGTAGCGGAAAATAATATGCTTGATCGCTTGTTTTATTCATTTGATTTAAAAACAGATACACATCAGTTTGTCATCAATTCAAAAGTTCATAAACAATTACTCAATGATAAAAATAATGAAATGAGAGATGCTGCACTTTCTCTCCTTAATGCAATTGAAGAACTACCTTTAAAAGATGAAAATGCAAAAGCACGAGATGAATATGTTAAACTTGTTCATAATTAAAATTGCATAACGTCAAGCAGAGTCACATGGAAGAGCGATCTCAATAATCTCCAGATGCCGCTGAGCAGGGAATCCTTCCCGGCTCTCCAAGAGCCTCATCCCTGGGAACTCCTTCACTATGAAACCAATGACAACATGGTATGGCCTGGTGTATGATCGTGTCCTATGATTTTATTCCAACATCAGCCAAAGAGGAGGGAGCCATGGAGCTGACCGATGCCATCCTGCACAGGAGGAGCGTGAGGAAGTTCACCGACTATGTTGTCACCGACAAGGAGATCAAGCAACTTCTCGAGGCCGCCAGGCTGGCGCAATCCTGGGCCAATACCCAGGTATGGGAGTTCGTGGTGGTGCGCGACAGGGGAATAATCGAGAAGGTGGCCGGCACCTATGCGGACAAAAACCCGGGCACCAAGTGCTCGCTCGGTGCATCCGCGCTTATTGTGGCCTGCGCAAAGACCGGGGTGTCCGGCTGCTATGGCGGCAAGGAAGCTACCAAGTTCTCCAACTGGTTCATGTTCGACCTCGGCATCGCGGTCCAGAACCTCTGCCTGACAGCCCACGATCTGGGGCTGGGCACCGTGGTGGTGGGTCTGATGGACCATGATGCCTGCAAGAAGGTCATCGGCCTGCCGGACGGCTACGAGGTGGTGGCTGTACTCCCGGTGGGCAAGCCTTTGGCGGAACTCAAGCAGGGTCCGCCCCGCAAGGAGTTGAAAGACTTCGTTCATCTCGACACCTTCGGGAAGGCATTCAATAAATAACAATTTTTTGCTTACTCCACAGATTCACAGGGAGGGGTTTACCTTGGCAGATTATGGTATCCGCCTGGAGCGGCACGACCACGTAGCGATTGTAACCTTTGACCGGGCAGGCAAACAGAATTCTCTTGACGAGCATATGTGGGACTGCATGGAGCAGGTGGTGGCCGACCTCAGGGCCAGGCTGCCCCGGGTGATCGTTCTGACCGGGGCCGGAGACAAGGCCTTCTGCGCCGGGTTTGATGTGAACCCCGAAAACCCTCAGGTGGCCCGCCTCATCAATGCAGTGGAGAAACACGAGAGCGGCCCGGCCATGGACCTCATCCGGCGTGTCAGGACCACGAGCGACAGCCTGGTCCTGCTGCCGGTGCCCGTCATTGCAGCCGTGAACGGCCTTGCCTACGGCGGCGGGGCGGAGATCGCGTCCCGCTGCGACATGCGGGTCATGGATCCGGGGGCGGTCATCTGCTTCTCCGAGGTGAGGCTCGGTCTCATGCCGGACCATGGGGGTGTTGTGGGGCTCACCCGCCTCGTGGGCCCATCCAAGGCCGCAGACCTCATCCTTACGGCGCGCAGGGTAGGCGCACAAGAGGCCCTTGCCCTGGGGCTGGCGAACCGCATCAGCGCACCCGGCAATGCCCTGGAAGAGGCCCTGGCCTTAGCGCGGGAAATAGCCGAGAACGGCCCGCGAGCCGTCCGGCACGCCTTGAAGGTGATCAGGAGCACCTGTGACATGACCACCAGGAAGGCCCTGGAGCTGGAGACCGAAGAGGCAGTGGCCCTGATCGCCAGTGGTGAATGCATCCACGGCATTGCCGCCTTCCTGTCAAAGCAGAAACCGCAGTTCCCCGAGCCCGAATAGCAGCGCCTTATCCATGTGGCAGAAATAATTGTTTAATAAAAAATTTTCAGATACAATTATCATCATGAATACGAACAAAGCAAAAACCTTGTTCGTCCTCATGCTCATAACCGTTTTTCTCCTGTCTCCGAATACACACAACAAGGTCCTTGCCGCCGATTCCGACTCATCAGAAAAACCTAAGATATTCAAGATTGTCATCGACCCGGGCCATGGGGGGAAGGACCCCGGCGCGATAGGGTCGAATGGCGAGAAAGAGAAGGATATCACCCTGGTTGTCGGCAAGATGCTTGCAAAACGCCTGACTGATGAAGGCTTCGAAGTCTTCCTTACACGGGAAGATGATGTTTCTTTGCCGCTGAATGAGCGGACAGCCTTCGCCAACGCGAAGAAGGCAGATCTGTTCATTTCTATCCATGTGAATGCAAACGAGGCAAAGTCAACAGACGGGGTCGAGACATACTTCCTCAACCTGACCACCGATGCCTCTTCCAAAAAGGTGGCTGAGCGGGAAAACGCCATGTCCCCTGAATCCTTGCAGGGCCTGACGCTTATCATCAGGGATCTCATGCTCAATGCCAAGATAAATGAATCATCGAGGTTCGCTGCTTCCATCCAGAGCTCAATCATCTCATCCTTAAGAAAGTCGGGTTATGCGGGGAAAGACCACGGGGTAAAACAGGCCCCGTTCTATGTCCTGATGGGCGCACAGATGCCGGCGATCCTGATCGAGACGGGGTTTATCACCAATGCTGCCGATTGCATGCTCCTCAACAACGATGCCCACCGGGAGAGTATCATTGATGGTATCGTCGCCGGCATTAAAACGTATACTGCAAATGCAACCTATGTACCGAACAGGAGTATTCTCCAGGCGGATTCACCTTAAGCGCACCTCTTTTTTATGCCCCTTGATTAATGGTAATAATTGTTTATTGTATGTTGAGATTCCCTTATGCTACTACATGGTTGCAGAATTACACGACATATCATTTCGAGCGCAGCGAGAAATCTTTAACCTCTGTTTCCAAAGATTTCTCAGTCATTTCATTCCTTCGAAATGACATGGTTAATAGTCCAATTTAGCACAAGATGACAGGGAAAGGCTTTGGAACAAAAGGATAGAACACACATCTGGTTGTTAAAAATCGCAATGATTGCAACGAGTGCTCTTATTGCTTTGCCCGGGTGCGCTGTCGGGCCCGACTACCGAAGGCCTGATGCCCCTGAAACCGGCTCATTTACTGCCGGAGGGCTGCCCGAGAAGACTGTCGCCTCACCCGTGGCGGGCGGCGAGGAACAACGCTTTGTTTCAAAGCAGGACATTCCTGATCAGTGGTGGACACTCTTTCAATGCCCGGACCTCGATGGGCTGATCCGTCTGGCGCTGAAAGACAATCCGTCGCTCGCAGCAGCCCGGGCGACTCTCCGCCAGGCACAGGAGAACCTGAATGCGGGATACGGGGCACTCTTCCCGAGTGCGGATGCACAAGCCTCGGTTTCCAGGCAGAAGGTCTCTGGGATAAGCTCAGGGGAGCCGAACATTATTATCAGTCCGTACACGGTATACAATGCATCGGTGAACGTATCATATATGGTCGATCTCTTCGGAGGCACCAGGCGCGAACTGGAGACACTGCAGTCTCAGGTCGATTACCAGCAGTTCCAGCTCGAGGCCGCTTATCTGACGCTCACGTCGAATGTCGTTACAACAGCCGTGAAAGAGGCTTCTTGGCGTGCACAGATACGCTCCTACACGGACATCATAGGTGACCAGGAGAAGCAGCTTAAAGTCGTGGAGCAGCAATTCCGGCTGGGAGGCGTATCGCTCCCGGACCTTCTTGCGCAGAAGGCACAGCTT
>Ga0326727_10013777_pt1 | contig 17847 bp, 17 predicted proteins | sample MB2enrmetagenome_FD_207643 | JGI IMG/M metagenome (GOLD analysis project Ga0326727, IMG submission 207643) | Lab enriched peat soil microbial communities from McLean, Ithaca, NY, United States - MB29MY | ecosystem: Environmental > Terrestrial > Soil > Wetlands > Peat | place: USA: New York...
ACGCTCTGAACCCTATCTTCTTGATTTCCTGATAGGTGCCGTTCTGGACCTCCACGGCTTTTTCATGGAGAATCATTTCTGCTTTTCGCTTGGAAGTTCCCGCGCCTGAAAACCATTTTTTCTTTCCTCCGATCCACAGGTACACGTAATAATTGTTTCCTTTCTGAGATATTCCGCCCCGCATTTTTTATCACCTCCTTTTTATCAAGATTTTCTTTTCTCATCCCTTGCATCCATTCCAGAACCGCACGCCGAGAAAATCTCAAGAACTTTTTCCCAACCTTCTGGTACGGTATCCCGTCGTAGCTATACTTACTCTCATTGACCCAGGCGTATATCTGTCGCGGTTTGACCTTGAGCAGGTCTGATAACTCCCCCACCGTCACGAGGTCGTCAAGGCCCGCCTCCTGTTCCTGCAGCATCCGTTTCAACTCATCGATGACCTTTTTTGCCACGGCATCGCTGATCGAATCGATATCCCGAGCTTCGAACTCGCTTTTCATTTCTTTCTTGTACCCGGTTCGTCATGCTCCGGCGCATCCGTTACCAGACCGCCTTCGTCCGGCTCGTATGCGTGCCCCGTTCTCTTGTTCACTATGTGCTTCTCGTCCGCAGACATCTTATAGGCACCCGTTCTGAGGAATCTCCAGAACCTCAAGGGCACCTTTTTCCTTTCCGCCTCGTACCGGACCTGAATTTCTTCCAACTCCTCTCTTCCCGGCACGTAAGGCATGCCAGGCTCGTCGTCGAGGTCCAGTATGCTCATCTTAGGCTCTCTTGCGATCATGTCTATGATGTACGACATCGGTGCCGTGTATTTCTCCGGTTCCCGCCTTCTCAGATCATCGAGTGTCCTTAGATATTTCAAAAGGTCCTTCAGGCACCCGTCCAGGTAATACGATATGCTCACGTCGGCCTCGTATTCCTTGAACATGGACACGAGGGCATTGTATACTTCTTCGTCTACCGTAAAGGTCTTAATCTTCTTAGTCGCCATACGGTTCCTCCAGCAGCTTCAGGCTCGAAATAACCTCTACAGTAACTGTATAGTACTTTTATGCTTTCGTCAAGGATTTTTTTAAAAAAGTTCGGCACGTCGAGATAACGCCCGGAAAGGGACTCTTCCCCAATCTACAAACGGTTTTCCGACCGCTCTTGCCAAAATACGAGACCCTTTAGCATTTTGTCTGCTTTGGGAATTGAAAAAAGGGGATGGCGGGTGTATCCTCTTGGTCAACAATAACCCGCAAAGGAGAGCAGACTCTATGGAAGAGGAAACAAGGACAATTTTTGGTAATGGTTTCCCCTGCCCCAACCCCAACTGTCCATCCCACACAAAACAAGAGCTGATAAACCCACCCTACACAAGACAACAGCTGGAGACAGCTGTAAAAGAGCGCGAGGTGCGTGGGCGTTGCTTTTGCTGCCAACATTCGTGGCAAAGAAAGCTATCACCGGAAGACGTGGCAAAACTGAACAACGACCTCGGTACAAAGGGCATGATTTTTTCTTAAAGCCATTTTTCGCTCTGCGTCTTTCATGGCCGGAGAGTGTGGAGCAAACAATTTTGATTTGCGCAATGCGCTCGTTCACAAATTTCATCTTAATGATTATGATCAGCGGGGCGTGCTTCCTGGCGCTCTTACCCGTTCCGGTCCATGCCCTTACCCCGGCCCAAGTCTTCGCCAAGGTCAAGGATGCCGTCGTTGTGGTGAAGAGGCTGGACGCCCAAGGCAAGGTCAAAGCACAGGGAAGCGGAGTGATCCTTTCTTCCGGCAGGGTCGCGACCAACTGCCACGTCGTTGAAGGTGGTATTTCCTACCGGGTGGGCCGGGGCAAACACCTTGTTTCTGCCATCCTATATGCCGAAGACAGGGATAAGGACATCTGCCTCCTCGATGCCAAAGGCATTCAAGGAAAGCCGGTCCAACTCGGCAAGGCGGCAGGTCTCAAGGTGGGGGATCCGGTCTATGCCGTGGGCGCGCCGGAGGGCCTGGAGCTTTCTCTCTCCGACGGAGTCGTTGCGCAGCTCCGGGTCGCAAAAAACGATTCAGAAGAAGGATGGGACAGCGAAAGGTTGCCCCTCATCCAGACCACGGCGGCAATCTCCCCCGGTTCGAGCGGCGGGGGCCTTTTCGATGGCGAGGGCCGCCTTGTCGGCCTGACCACCTTCTACCTGGAAGGAGGGCAGAGCCTCAACTTCGCCATGCCTGCGGAGTGGATAAGAGAGGTCAAGCCTGGCCGCACGACGGTTGCCGAGAGCCACAGCGACGCTGAATTGACGGTTGCCGAGAGCCACAGCGACGATGAATGGTTTGGGCGTGCCTTTGAGATGGAAATGGGTAGGGACTGGGAGGGATTGCTTGATTGGTGCTTGAAGTGGACGATAAGCAGGCCGGAAAATGCCATCGCCTGGACTGATCTTGGAGAAGCTTACGCCGGCCTCAACCGACACGACGACGCCATCAAGGCATACCAACAAGCAGTCAAGATTGATGCGAAATATGCGTGGGCCTGGTACAAGCTCGGGACCGCTTACGAGGACCTCAAACGCTACAACGAGGCCATCGAGGTCTGGCGCCAGAATCTCAGGATTAATCCGGATGCTGAATTGGCCTGGCAACATCTCGGAGTCGCTTACGGCATGCTCAAGCGCTACAACGACGGCGTCGAAGCCTGCCGCCAGGCCGTCATGATCAGGCCGCAGGATGGCGATGCCTGGACTTGCCTCGTGGACGCTTACGAGCACCTCAACCGTCACGACGAGGCAGTCGAGGCTCACAACCAGGCCGCCAGCCGCTACGACAACGACATTGAGGCTTACCGCCAGGCCATCAAGACTAATCCGGAGAATGACGATGCCTGGCGGAAGCTCGGGGCCACTTATGAGCTACTAAACCGTCATGACGATGCCATCGAGGCCTTCCGCCAGTGCGTCAGGAGTAATCCGGATAATGACATGGGCTGGCTTTGGCTTGGGTCCGTTTACAGACACCTCAAGCGATACGACGATGCTATCGAGGCATACCGGCAGGCCATCAAGCCTAATCCGGTGAGTGGCTGGAGTGGGCTCGGGAGCATATACGAGGACCTGAAACGTTATGACGACGCCGTCAAAGCCTATCGCCAGGTAGACAAGATTCTTCCAGAGAATGCCTCGGCATTGCGGGACCTCGGACGCGCTTACGCCCTTTCCGGCAATAAGACGGCCGCCATGGATGTAGTTCGAAAACTGCGACGCCTCAACCGAACAACCGCCGACGAGCTTTTCAACCTGATCGTGCCCCGCTGATGCAAACGAGGTTTCGGGGTAGCGCGTGCGTGTTTCATCCAGCGCATTGTCCTCGCAAGACACGTCCTTCCATAATCTCGCTTCGCATTATCCTTACAGAAGAAGCTGTCGGTGCACTGAACAAGACGTAAAGATCGATAACAAAGACGTGCTGTGCGGAGGAGAACGATCATGGAGTTCGGTAGTTTCAAGGAAATGATAAGCGTTATTAGGAGCGAACAGCAACGCAGAGCATCACTACTGAATGACCAAGACCCTTCAGCGATTGACCAGTGGATGTATGAAGACAGGCCCTTCGTGAACGAATTGTGCCTAATATTGTTGGTAGCGTTGTGGCATCAAGTCGAAAGGGAAGTGGTAGGCCTTGCCGCACGGGCATGGGACGATACCGCGAAAATTAGCCGTCAGCAGTATGAAGGCAATAGGGAAAAGGTGCAGGATATCCTAAGAAGCGAGAAAAAAGGCTGGAAAGCCATTGGCGCTAAATTAGAACTGCAATCTTGTGACGGGTACGGGCCGCTTAAGGATGTTCTTCGTTTATTAGCAAACTCGTACAAACATGACCCCTCGACACGAGCTGTCCAAAAGTTGCTCAAGAACCTCTCTTTAGACACCACACTTAAATACGCTTCTTTGCCAGAAAGTGATGGAGTGCGGGAAGGGTTTGCAACTCTCATCGGCCTTGGGAAAGACGCAGACTATTGCGACATCGCAGAGAAATTCGTAGATATCGCGAACATCTTCCTTGTCTGTGTAGCTGAAAAGAACCGCACAAGACTGAGCCAGGTGATCCCCAACCGCGTGTCATTCCTTCCAAAAGATTTTCTTCACTGAGCCGACCGTCGCGGCGAGATGACAGCTTTCAAGCCAAATTGTTTGCTCGTCCTCTTTTGAAGAGCATACGCACTGTAGATGAAGCGTGCCGCCCTTTTTCAGGGGCACGGGAAACTTGCCGTGCCCCATTCCATTCAAGGACGCCGTTCCTTCACTTGTAAAGCGTATAGAGAACCCCTTTTTCGGGTGCTTCCGGCCAGCCGCATTCCACGCGCCGCTCTTCATAATCCCATGCATCGATTAAGGCGTCTCCGTCACAGCCTTCATAAGCGCACATGTAGAGTCCGTTTTCAGAGTCCCACCGTACCTCTTCCCGGCGATATGCCCTCTCGCAACGAAGGCACCAGACCCACCCCGGCCCGAGGTGTTCCATCACCATCCCTCGATGACCCGCACATTCCTCTTGATCCGCCCTTCTTTTTCCTCGCATGGATTTTGCCCTCCCTTTTCAAGTTGTATTGCTCATAGTCGACTACGCCCACGTAGTCAGACACAAAGCTCTTACGGTAAACCGGCTCTCTACCTTCAATCCCGAGCTTGACGCTCAAATCTTCCCTTCCGTACATGACGAGAGGCTTTGCCAGCCCCCGGCTTGACCAGTAGTGCTTTTGCCCGTTCAGTCTCTCATCCTCCATTTCCTTCCCCATGTACCCCTCAACCATGTACACGCCCAGGTTGTCGACATCGTCAACGGCATTGATCCAGACGAAGCCACGGCCCCAAATCCCGGTAAGCTTTTCATGCGGTACATAGGGAAGGTCGTAGAAGAGAACGTGATAGTGGATCACGCCGTCACGCCCCCCGACTTTTCCGCCCGGCCTTTTCCCATCTTGGAACCGGGCTATCACCGTGTAATGGATTTTTCATTTGATATGATACTCAAGGCGTTTGATGAACTTATTGAATTCCCTGTTCGCTTCCTTCAGGTCGAAAATGTCATCGCTGAAGGACATGGTGAAGAACTTGAGAAGTTCCCCCCAGGGCCGGTCTACATTCGCGTTGATGGTGTCTATGAGGCCGTTACGCGCCCTCCAAAGGTTCCTCTTGCGGTCCCTCTGCTTTTCTTCCTCTGTGCGATCCTCACGCTTTTGACGGTCCTTGCATGTCTTACCCTTCTGGCATACCTGAACGGTGCTGTACCTGTAGAGCTTGATCACATGGCCCGCGATAATGGCCCTGAAGTGATAGGTATCATTGGCAGATGAGACATAGTTATAGATATCCTTGAAGGGGACCCTCTTTGTTTCTCCTTGAGTGAGCCTATAATCAAGTAAAGTAGAACGTGGCCGATAGGTCGGGGGGTATGCCCCCGGCACACGTCGCGCCGTGCCTTCCCGCCCCGTGCTCATCCTTCCGCGCGGGAGCGGGGCGGCACGGCGTATGTCTGGAGGCACGGACACGCCGAGTGCATGTGAACTTTTTACATATCCCTTGTCTACTTCGAAAAGAGAAACCTCTTCACCCCTTTCTTTTTTTGAAGGGGATGAAAAGGTTTCTTCTGCAAGCTGCACCCAACTGTCGAGGTCATCGGCAGGCTTTGGGGCGGTGAACTTCTTGGAGCGGTCTAAGCGGTATGGCCTGACTGTCGCCGGCGTGGTGGCTGGGCCGTGAGCCTCTGCGTGATTCGGTTGACAGGGAGGCCCCAGGCGTTCTATATTAGCCATGGAACCTCCCCCTCCTCTGTTTCTCTCGGAGGTTGCCCCACGACCAAGCCACGGAACCGCCCCGCCAAGAGCTTCCGTGGCTTTTTATTTCATGTTGTCCGATGTTTGATTCTTCTACCATTCTTCTACCGGGACACCTGAAAATGCCCTGTAGAATGGTAGAAATGGGATACTACTGAATAGGTTTAAAGCCCTTTGTTTATGCGGGTTTCTGTCGTCTGCTACCGACTGCTACACCCGCTATAAGTGGCTCATAACCCGAAGGTCGCTGGTTCAAATCCAGCCCCCGCAATTTAGGCAATGACGAGGGGTCAGGAGATTGTCCTGGCCCCCTTTTTACGCCCTTAAACGTTTCACAATCTGCAACTGCGGAAGATGGGCTATCGGCTTATCTTCTCCTCACCTATCGCGTGGCCGGCCAACTTTTCGATGGCCTTCACCAGCGCCGAATGGTCGAGGTCTATACCGCCTTCGGCAGCCACTGCTGTGAAGAGCTGCTGGGTGCTCGCGCTGTTGGGAAGGGAGACGCCCAATTCGCGCCCTGCCTGGAGTGCCAGGTTCAGGTCCTTCTGATGGAGTCTGATCCGGAAGCCGGGCTGGAAGGCCCGCTTGATCATCCGTTCCCCGTGGACCTCGAGGATCTTGCTCTGCGCAAAGCCTCCGAGGAGGGCTTCCCTGACCTTGACCACATCGGTCCCTGCCTTTGATGCAAAGACGAGGGCCTCTGAGACGGCCTCGAGGGTAAGGGCAACAACGATCTGGTTTGCCACCTTGCAGACCTGGCCGTCACCGTTGCCGCCAATGAGGACGATGTTCTTTCCCATCCTTTCGAAATAGGGTTTTATCTTCTCAAAGACCGCTGCTTTTCCTCCCACCATGATGGAAAGGGTGCCATTTTGGGCGCCAACCTGGCCGCCGGACACCGGGGCATCGAGCATCTCCACGCCTAGGCCTGCGAGCTTTTCTGCAAACCCGCGGGTGGCAATGGGGGAGATGGAGCTCATGTCGACAACAATGGAGCCGGCCCGGATGCCTGAGGCCACGCCGTCCGGGGCAAAGAGCGCCTGTTCCACGTCAGGCGTGTCGGGAAGCATGAGGAATACGATCTCGGAGTTCCCTGCTACCTCTTTTGAGTTCTTACACGCAATGGCGCCCTGTCCCAGGAGCTCGAGGACCGACGCCTCGACCACGTCATAGATGTATAGCGTATGGCCCGCCTTTATGAGATGCCCTGCCATGGGCTTCCCCATGATGCCTAGTCCGATAAAGCCTATCCTGACCATGCGTGCCTCCTTTATAGGTAAGGTTTCAACCAGCCAAGGCCGTCTTCGGTCAATGCCTGCGGTTTGTACTCGCACCCGATGAAGCCCTGGTATCCTGCCTCGTCAATGAACCGGAAGAGGTTGGTAAAATTGATCTCCCCCGTTCCCGGTTCATGGCGTCCGGGGTTGTCGGCCACCTGTATGTGGCCAATGACGCCGATGTTCCTGCGCACCGTCTCGGTAAGATCGCCCTCCATCACTTGCATGTGGTAGGTGTCGTACTGGTAGAAGAGATTGGCATGGCCCACCTCTTTCATGAGGGAGAGGACCTGGGCCGTGCTCGTGAGATAGAAGCCGGGGATGTCGCGCGTGTTGAGGGTCTCCACCAGGAGGGTGATCTTCTCTGCTCCAAAGGCCTCTGCAGCAAAGCGCAAATTGGAAAGAATGGTTTCCCGCGCCCTGTCGGACGGCACATCTTTGGGGGTCAAGCCTACCAGGCAGTTCACCCGGCTGCAGTTCAGGGTCTTTGCATAGGTGATGGCCTGCCCCACCCCGTCCTGGAATTCAGCTACCCTGTCGGGCAGAAGGGCAATCCCCCTCTCCCCTGCCTCCCAGTCGCCGGCAGGAAGATTCAAGAGCACCTGTGTCAGGCCATGGGTGTGGAGTTTCTCGGCAAGTTGCTCTTTATCGTAGGGATAGGGAAACATATACTCCACTGCGTTGAACCCTGCGCGGGAGGCCCGCCCGAACCTCTCCATGAAGTCGCAGTCTCCGAAGAGCGTGGTCAGGTTTGCGGCAAATCGCGGCATAGTTCTTCTCCTTTCTCCTTATATTCGTTACTTTTTTGTCCCCGGATCGCCTTTCAGACGGCCTCGATCCATTCCCCGTTCACGAAATTCTTTACCGACGGCACCCCTCTGATGGGTTTTTCACGCATAGCTATGGCTCATTACCTCCTTCGTTATGTGAGATCCCTATCCTGTGCGTGGACGTAGATGACGTCCTTCACTTCATTCCTCGCCACTACACGCTATTGATCATGCCCGCCACACGCGGTCCCCAGACTTTAAGGGAATATCTCTCTTCCGCGATGGCCCTTGCCCTTCTGCCCATGCGCTTTCTCAGGGCCACGTCGTTCTTGAGGCGGTCTATGGCCTCTCGCCATTCCTCGATATGCTGCCTTAAGAACCCGTTTTGGCCCTCTTCTATGATTTCGCGTGAAACCCCGAAAGGGTGCGAGATGGAGGGGAGACCTGAAGCGCAATACTGTATCAGTTTCAACCCGCACTTGCCTCGCGACCAGATATCATCTCTGACGGGCATGATACCGACGTCGAAGTTGAGGAGCATCTGTTTTTCCTTCTCTCCGCTCCACTTCTCAAAGACTGTCAGCGCCCCCATCATGGTCGGCGGTTTGTCGGCCACTATCTTGAAGGTCGTGTTGCGGGGAGGTGAAGTAAAAAGCGGCGCTATGTCGGAAAGATATCGGAGGGTTGATGCGCTGCCGATCCAGCCCACGACAGCGGGTTCGGCAAAGAGATGGTCCTTCACCGGGTAATCGGCCGTATTCACGACGGTGGGGACGTAAAACACGTTCTCTGTTTTGTGTTTCCTTGCCTCCGACAGAAGGAAGGCGTTCCCGCAGAAAACAGCGTCGGACAGCCTTACCATGCTTCTGAATCTTCTCTTCCTCGTCGAGCTCTCCTTCCTTGTCCCGTACATGATCGCGTCATCAAAATCGAATATGATCTTCTTCCCGAATGTCTTCAGCAGGTACCGTTTTACAAGATCAGGGAGGAGCCGCTGCACATAGACCACGTCAGCATGGCGGAGAGCCCGTATGAGTACCGGTATCCCTGTTTTTGTGGTGAGGTGGCTGACGTCGAATCCGCTTTTTTCCAGATAAGGGAAATATTGCTGGATTCTGTAACCGTTCGGGTTCGTTGCGGCGTGAATATGATGGGCAAGAAATAATATGCTTTTCTTCATGGGAATGATACTGCACGGAACAGACGCTTTTGTCGGCCGATGCGCGCCTCGTCGTTACGGTAAGAGGCGCGGGGACTTTTTCTCTTCCTCACGTTCCTACTATATCATACTTCCTGAGATTTGTGGCAACCGCGGAGATTGCTTTTTTCTTGATCGATTGGGAATGAATTCGACGCCACATATGTGGTATAAGACTACGAGCAGGAGGGTATCTGTGAAAATCAGGTTTCTGGGTGCGGCGCGGCAGGTAACAGGGTCTTGTTACCACTTATCAGTGAACGGCATGCAGTTTCTCGTCGACTGCGGCATGCAGCAGGGTGAGAATGCGGAGAATGGGCGTCCTTTCACCTTTCAGCCCTCGGAAATAGCCTGCCTCTTCCTTACCCACGCCCATATCGATCATTCGGGGCTGATACCAAAGCTGGTGAAAGAGGGCTTCAGGGGGCAGATCATTACGACCGGTGCCACGGCGGCGCTTGTCAAAATCATGCTCCATGACTCGGCCCACATACAGGAAAAGGAGGCTGAATGGAAGACGAGGAAGGCCCTGAGGCAGGGGCAAGACCACATCTTCGAGCCTCTCTACACAGTAGAGGATGTGGCGGCGGTGTTGCCGTTTTTTGTGGAGAAGGAGTACGGTGAGACGGGCCGTGTGGGGAAGGGCCTCAAGTATTGCTTCATCGACGCCGGGCACATCCTGGGATCAAGCACGTTTGCCCTTTGGTACCAGGACAGCCCCGTAGAGAAGAAGATCGTCTTCTCCGGCGACATCGGCAACAAAGGGAACCCGATTATCGCGGACCCGGAGCTTACGACGACCGCGGACTATGTGGTAATGGAATCGACGTACGGAAACCGCTTGCATAAAGGCGTCAAGGAGAGCATCGACGAGCTGGTGGAGGCGGTCAAGGTCACCTTCAAGAAGGGTGGCAATGTGATTATGCCGGTGTTTGCCGTTGGCAGGACGCAGGATCTCATCTACATCCTGAATGAGCAGGTAGCTTTGAAGCGCCTGCCGCCCTTCGACCTCTATATCGACAGTCCTCTGGCCAACGAGGCAACGAAGGTATATTTGACGCACTGGCGCTACTTCGACGAGGAAGCGCGGAAGTTTTCCCAGGTGATCAGGGGGGATGCCATAAAGCCGCATTTCACCGAGTCGATCGAGGAATCGCAGGCGATCAACCGGATAAAGTCGGGCGCGGTCGTGATGGCCGGAAGCGGCATGTGCGAAGGCGGCAGGGTCGCGCACCATCTGAAGCATAACCTCTGGAGGCCTGAGTGCAGCATCGTTTTTACGGGGTTCCAGGCGCGGGGAACACTCGGCAGGCGGATTGTTGACGGCGCGTCTCACGTGCACGTGCTGGGCGAGGAGATTGCCGTGCGGGCGAAAGTTTATACGATCAACGGTTTTTCTGCCCACGCGGATCGGTCGGGGCTCCTTGAGTGGCTCTCCTCATTCGTCAGCCGGCCGGAGGTGTTTGTGGTACACGGGGAGGAGAACGTGGCGATCGATTTCGCAAAGCTGGTCGAGGAGAAGCTCGGCCTCGTCACGCACGTTCCCCATAGGGAAGATGAATTTGTCATATAAACAGGGGACGACACGACAGGAGGGAGCGTATGGTTCACGGCGAGTTACGGGAGTTTTTTAACGCCACAGACTACTTTATCGACCGGAACATACGACAAGGCCGGGGCCATAAGGTCGCCGTTTACACCGAATATCGAAACTACACGTACAACGACATACAGAAGATGGTAAACAAGACGGCAAACGGCTTCCGGGAATTAGGCGTACGCGTGGACGACCGGATACTGATCCTGATGCTCGATGTCCCCCAATTCTATGCGGCGTTCTATGGCGCCATCAAGATCGGAGGCGTGCCCATTCCCGTGAATACCATGCTCACGCCCGGCGATTACGAATATTACCTCAACGACAGCCGGGCGCGTGTGCTGGTGATTTCGGAACAGTTGGTCCCGGTTGTCAACGAGATCAAGGGCGACCTGCACTATCTCCGGGATGTGATCGTCATCTCGGAGACCAAAGGCGCTCATATCCCTTTTCGCCAGATGTACCGCCACGCACCGGAAGTGCTCAAAACCGAGGATACCACGAAAGACGATGTCGGTTTCTGGCTTTACAGCTCCGGCTCGACCGGCTCTCCGAAAGGGGCGATCCATTCCCAGTATGACATGGTCGCTTCTTCAGAAGCGTTTGGCAAGGGCGTGCTGGGGTTGACCGAGGACGACATCCTTTTCTCGGCGGCGCGTCTTTTCTTTGCATACGGCCTCGGCAACGCGGGGTATTTCCCGTTCGCCGCCGGCGGCTCGGTGGTGCTCAACGTGCAGCCGCCTGGCCCCGAGAGCGTGTTCCGCCACCTCGAGCGTTTTCGCCCAACCGTTTTCTTCGGTATACCCACACTCTACGGGCAGATGCTCGCGTATAAAGAAAAGCAGGACCGCGAAACGGGCGCCAGCACCGACCCCAACGACACACACGAATTCTCATCCGTCAGAATCTGTGTCTCCGCAGGCGAAGCTCTGCCGCCGGATCTGTATCATCGCTGGAAGAAGCGGTTTGGTGTCGATATCCTTGACGGCATAGGCTCGACCGAGATGCTCCACATATTCATCTCAAACCGTCCGGGAGACGTCAGGCCGGGGTCGACCGGTAAGCCCGTGCCCGGTTATGCGCTGAGGCTTGTGGATGACGAGGGGCAGGAAGTCCCGAAGGGCGAGATAGGAACGCTTCTCGTGAAAGGCGCAAGCTCTGCTCAGCAGTACTGGCGGAAACGGGAAAAGACGCGCCTGACTATGCAGGGCGAGTGGATCAATTCGGGGGACAAGTATTACGTTGACGACGATGGCTACTACTGGTGCGCAGGCCGCGGGGACGACATGCTTAAGGTCGGGGGAATCTGGGTGTCCCCCGTTGAAGTCGAGAACTGCCTCATGGAAAACCCCGCGGTGTTTGAAGTCGCGGTGGTCGGCAAGGAGGACGATAAGGGCCTCACGAAGCCAAAAGCCTTCGTGGTGCTCAAGCAGGGGTATGAACCATCGGAGGATCTGGACAAAGAGCTGAAGCAGTGGGTCCTCGACCGCATGGCCAAGTATAAGTACCCCCGGTGGATCGAGTTCGTCGCGGAGCTTCCGAAGAGCTCCACAGGCAAGATACAGAGATTCAAGCTGAGATTCAGGTAATTTCATTCATATTCACCGCCTGAGCGGAGAGACCTGGGGGAGGGCGGCGAACACGGGGGCACTATATGACAGTAGAGATACGCTTATTTGCAACTTTCCGTGATTTCCTCCCTCCAGGGAGCAAAACGTTCTCATTTACAAAAGTTTTGAAGGAAGAGACAACGATAGAAGAGGTCTTGAGAGAATTAAAGCTGCCCGAGCATACCCCCAAAATCATCATTCTCAATGGTGTTCACGCCGATGCGGGCCGCGTGCTCCGGGACGGCGACATACTGAGCCTCTTTCCTCCCGTCGGCGGCGGGTAGTATACTTTTCAGGACCGAAATAAGAGCGGCGGGCTCGAAAACCCGTCTCAAGTCTTGGATGCCTTTTTTTCCTTCTTAGCTTCCCTCTTTTCTTTCAATGTCTTGGTCGCCTGCTTCTTCGCATCCTTCTTTACGTCGTGACTTTTCGCCATGGTCTCACCCCTTTTCAGCGTTGCCATATATTACCATAAACAACTTTTTGCGAAAAGCTGAATTGACTGATTTCTCTTGGCCATTCTCTGAAAGCGGGCCCATTCACGCGCTTATGCGTCGCCCCGCGTATAATCCGTGATATAATCTGACATAAAAACGTGAGGGAGGCGTAAATATGGAAAAACAAGAGGCCGCGGTTTCCTGTTTCAAGAAAGGTTTTAATTGCTCCCAGTCGGTGTTTTCCGTGTTTGCGCCCGATTTTGGTGTGGATCCGGAGACTGCATATCGGGTAGCCTGTGCTTTCGGGGGCGGCATGGGCGGGTCAGGGGAGACGTGCGGGGCAGTGACGGGCGCCCTCATGGTCCTGGGACTGAAATACGGTATGACGGACTTCCAGAACCAGCAGGCCAAGGAGGAGACCTACGCCCACGCAAGGAATTTCCTCCAGGAATTTGCCTCGCGCCACAAATTTACCAGGTGCAGGGACCTGCTCGGGCGTGATATCGGCACGCCGGAGATGCGGGCGCGGGCGAAAGCGGATGGGCTCTTTGAAACGCTCTGCCCCGCATTCGTGCGAGATGCGGTACAGATCGTCGAGACCCTCGTTGGGCATTCGTTGGCGTAACGCGACCCACCCGGTCTCGAAACCGGGAGGAAGTGAGGCGGCATGGATGAAGAAAAGCTGCGCAGGATCGAGCAGTTGAACGTGCTGCCCTTCAATCAGAAGGCGCGCACGATGCTGGAGGAGAAAGGTGAGGCCGGTGACCCGACATCTCTCTACTCGGTCCGGCTCGCCCTATGGGCGATCAGGGAAGGGCTTGTTGAAGTAGACGCGGCGCTTGGGGAAACCCTTGAGGCAATGACGTCATGGAGCCCGGAAAGGCTCGGCACGTTTTTCATGCTTCCCGGCAGCGCGGACGTCTACGAACTGCCGGGGTGGGAAGAGGCAAGGGGGGCAAAGGAACTCGCAGTGCTCATCATCAATCAGGTAGAGGCGAGGATGCTGGTCCATTTCCCCTGGTATTTTGATCTCAGCTAACCGGCTTTGTCATCGTCGCGTACGGCCGGGCGCTTTTGGCGCCTCATGCGCTCGACTGCGGGGCCGCGCGATCCTCACCTACACACACAGTACGCTCCGGCGGGCGGCCCCACGATGTGACAGGATCTAAGCTCGCTTGCCGGTGCCGCCCGCCTGTGGACGGCGGGTGCGACCCGGCAAAGCAATATGGAGACGGGCGCCCCGCCTATGGCATTCTTGCCCGGGCACCCACCTTGCGCAAGAAGGGACCACGTGGGACGGGGGTGGTAATAATCATCGAAAATCTCTCCGGCCGGGGAAACATCCTTGCTCAGTTCACGTACAAATGATTGATGGACTCATTCGCAAGGTTTTGTCGATTACCGATTGAAACGCGCTACCGAACTTACTCGTCGAGCACCTTTGTGATCGTCGTTGCTATCTCTCCTTTCGTCAGTGATTCAGGGCCATTCGACAAGTCCCGTGTCATCCGCTATTGCATATGACTTAAGTCGCCTTGTAAGGATGGCGATAATCAAATCAGAAGTTCAAGCTCTTTGAGACCCCGTATCCGGTCTCTGTTCCGATCGGCCCGAGTAGGAGCGTTTGGGAATGAAAGATTGCCGTATCGTTACTTTCTATTCTTGTAACTGTCATCAACGATTGGTCGACCCGCCGGCACCGTGGGTCCATTTCTTCGTCATGACATGGCACGGGCCCGGGAGCCGGGTCAGCACCCAACGAGGCCGATGTATAGGTCCGAAGGACCACTACCGCATCCGGGGAAGTCCGTTCAGGAACATACGGGGTGCCTCAATGGTGACGACCGGCGGCAGAAAAACGTGTGAAGCACATTTCTGATTATTTTTACAAGGAGGAATCGTGAAACTGAAAGACATTAGGATAGGCAAACGGTTGTTCATTGGATTCGGCATCATGAATCTCATACTGGTGGGGATTTGCATTTTCGGCCTTTCAATGATAACGAGCGTAAACGGCAGTCTGGAGCAAATCGTCGAGAAGAACAACGTCCTGATCAAGGCGGCCTACGACATGAAGGACGGCCTCAACATGGCAAACCTCACCGCACTTACGGCTTTTACCACTAAGGACGAGGCGTTCCGCGCCCGGAGTGCCGATGTAATCAACGCACACAGGCTCAAGTACGGAAACGCTGTCGAGGTGATCGACAAGCTGGAGGCCTCCGAGGAGGGCAAGGGCCGGATCAAGGATATCAAAGACATCATGGCGTCCGGAAGAAACGCCAACAACAAGGCCATGGAGTTGTCCGAGTCAGGGAAGACCAAGGAAGCAACCGCCTTGTTTGTGTCCGACACTCTGCCCTTAGTAACCAAGGTCCTTGAGGGCTGCGACGGGTTCATCAAGTACCAGCAGAAACGGACCGCCACCCTGGCAGCCGAGGCAAAGACGTTCTACAAGTCGTGCTTCACCTTTGTGATCATCGGCGCTATCCTGAGCGTCGCCATCGGCGTCGGCATTGCTCTTTTCCTCGCCAGAAGCATCGTGGAGCCCGTCAACCGGACTATCTCCGAAACCAGGCTCCTATCCGAGGGCAATCTCAGACAAGAGATCCTCGTCGACAGGAAGGACGAATTCGGCCAGCAGGCGGCGACCATAAAGGGCATGGTGGAGAAATGGCGCGACATTATAGGGAGCGTGAAGCAGGCCTCGGACAGCGTCGCCTCCGCCGGCACCCAGCTTTCGGCAAGCGCCGGACAGATGTCACAGGGGGCAAGCCAGCAGGCGGAAAGGGCCCATCAGGTGGCAACCGCATCCGAAGAGATGTCGCAGACTGTCGAGGAGATCGCACGAAACGCAACGAACATTGCAGCAACCACCGCGCAGGCAGCGAAGACCGCGAAAGACGGCGGCACAACCGTGGAAGCGGCAGTCAAAGAAGTCGGGGAGATCGCCTCCACGGTAGCAGAATCGGCAAGCCATATCACTTCTCTATCGGAACTCTCCAATAAGATCGGTGATATCATCGGCATCATCAACGAGATCGCGGACCAGACGAACCTCCTCGCGCTGAACGCAGCCATAGAGGCGGCCCGGGCAGGAGAGCACGGGAGGGGTTTCGCCGTTGTCGCCGACGAGGTAAGGAAACTCGCCGAGAGAACCACCGGCGCTACCTCAGAGGTGAGTGGCATTATACGGGAAATCCAAAACAACGTGACGAGCGCGGTCACATCCATAGACCACGTAACCGCCAAGGTTAACAAGGGCGTTGACCTGTCGAGCAAAGCGGGAGCCGAACTGCAGACAATCGTGAAGAGCGTTGAGGACCTCCAACAGATGGTGCAGCAGATCGCAACGGCCATAGAAGAAATGTCGGCAACCTCCGACCAGATCAGCAAAGACATAGAGTCCATTTCCGGCATATCCGGCGACACCTCAGAGTCCTCTAAGGAGGTGCTGAAGGCGTCTAACGATCTGTCGCGGCTGGGTGTTGATCTCCAGGGTATCGCACGTCAGTTTGAAGTATAAGGAGGATGGCATGAGCGACGAAGCGCTTCAACTTGTCACGTTCCGGCTGGCACAGGAGGAGTTCGGCATCGACATCAAGAAAGTCCAGGAGATCAACAGGATGATCGATATCACGAAGATACCGAACGCGCCCGCGTACGTCGAGGGCGTGGTGAACCTCCGGGGCAAGATCATCCCTATCGTCAGCCTCCGGACGAAGCTTGGTCTCGGGCAGGCCGATCGGGATAAGGCGACACGGATCATGGTGGTGGAGATCGAAGGCAGCGTCCTGGGATTCATAGTGGATTCCGTATCGGAGGTCCTCAGGATACATGATGCGAAGGTAGAGCCCGCGCCGAGCATTACCGGGATGGCCGATTCCAACTATCTCGAAGGGGTCATCAACCTCAAGGACAGGATACTGATATTGCTTAATCTGACCGCGCTGTTCGGAACTGACTCCAAGGGGCTTCGCCAGGCGGCATAAGACTGCGTAGTAACGGCCGGGGACGAGAAGCTCCAAAAGCTCCCGCCCCCGGCCTTGTTTGAACAGCAGGATTTCAAAGGGTCGTCGATAATCCTCTGTGGCCTCGTTTCAGAGATTGGACGACTGTTCTCCCTTTCTTCAACGCATCTCAACGCAATCAAGCCCCTCCGTGAACACGAGCCGGTAGTCAGACACAGGTCAGCGACGATCGGGTAAGCCTCCCGTAACGATTACCGCGAACTCTTGCACGGAACTGAGCGCGGACAAGAACACCATTTCAGGAAAAACCTCCATGCCGGGTGGACTTGTGCGGCGGGTGGATTAATGCGATACTATTTGGTGTGTGTGGGGAACACCGCACATCTTCCGTAAGTCTTGCATCCTGTGCCGGTATTCCTGTGGGTAGCCCTTGCGTTCATTGTACATGAGTTCGGGGAAGAGGAGACGACATGAGTGGAATCTTTGGATTCATCGGCAAAGGAAATGCATTCGTCGAAGTGAGGACGGGGTTGGAGCACCTTTCTCACAGAGGACAGGAGAGTTGGGGAATTGTGTCAGGGCTGAAAGACGGCTCCTTCTCAGAGGTGAGGAGCTTAGGGTCCATTTTTCAACATTCCGCGTCCAGCCGGCTGCACTATGGCTCGATCGCCATAGGCCACGTCCGCTATCCTACGGCCGGAGAAGCGAGTGAGCGGAATTCACAGCCCATAATCGCGAGCTCCAGGAAAGAAAAGGTCGCTGTCGTCCACAACGGCCATGTCCCGAAGTACAGACAGTTAATGGAGAAAATGGACGGTCTTTTTCAAACGGAGACCGATACGGAGGTTATCCTGCAAATGATTGCCCGGGCCGAAGGCTCGGGTCTGCTGGAAAGGACAAAGCAGACCCTCAGTCTCCTTGGCCGGGAGGCGGCCTTCAGCTTGATAATTCTCAATAAGGGAAGACTGATTGCCGCCCGGGACCCATTCGGGTTTCGACCCCTTTCGCTTGGACGAAGGGGTGAGGATGGAGACTACGAGTGGGCAGTAGCCTCCGAAACCTGTGCCTTCCGGGACAGGTTCGAATGGATAGGGGATGTTGAGCCGGGACAAATCGTGGTAATTGACGGAGAGGAGGCAAAGACTATCTCCTTTGCCGAGCCTCGCCCCCGGC
>Ga0326727_10013778_pt1 | contig 17845 bp, 18 predicted proteins | sample MB2enrmetagenome_FD_207643 | JGI IMG/M metagenome (GOLD analysis project Ga0326727, IMG submission 207643) | Lab enriched peat soil microbial communities from McLean, Ithaca, NY, United States - MB29MY | ecosystem: Environmental > Terrestrial > Soil > Wetlands > Peat | place: USA: New York...
GCCGCGGAGGTTAAAATGATGGGAACGGAGGTGTCCATGCGTTTCCTGATCGTTTGCCTGTCTTTGATCGGCCTGACCGTGTCCTGCGGTTCGTTCCGGGAGTCGGTGTTTCCAGGCAATCCGGACCGCATGCTTCCGAAACAGACGAACGGCGTCCTTCTGGAAACGCCCTCGGATGGTCGGACGGCTTACTCGTTCTATGTTCCCGGCACGAATACTCCCGTGATCTACTTCCACGGCAATGCAGACAGCATCGGCCGATCGGGGACGGAGCTTGCGCCGCTCTTCGCCGCCGGACATGAATTGCTGATCGTGGAATATCCGGGTTACGGACGCGCGAGCCTTTATGTACCCTCCGAAGCCGCCATTTACGCCGATGCCGAAGCTTCCATCCGCCGCGCATCGGAACAGTTCGGTCTGGACACCCATCGCGCCGTGCTGCTGGGGTATTCGCTCGGCACCGGCGTTGCGACGGAGTTCGCGCACCGGGGTTACGGGAGCCGGATGATCCTCATGGCCCCCTATACCTCCATTCCGGCGGTCGGGGAGCGCCGGACGGTTCCGCTGGTTCCTTACCTCGTTCTCGATGACCGCTTCGATACCATTTCGAAGTCCCGGGAAGTGAGGATTCCGGTGCTGATTCTCCACGGAACGAAGGACGAGGCGGTTCCTTTCGATATGGGCGTCACGCTTTCACGGACGTTTCCTTCGGCGCGGCTCGTGGCGCTCACGAATGCCGGTCACCGTCTGTTCTCGGAATTCACCGGTACCGGCAGTTGGAAGGTAATCCAGGATTTTATCGCGCCCGCGACGAATGCCGTCCCGGCCGCGCCGATGACAAAACGCGGAGGAGAAGGATGAAGGATTTTCCATGCCCCGCTTGCGGGGAGTTCGAGAAGGTCAGTTTCCGGAAGACGCCGGGACTCGATACATTGCCGAACCTCGCATGGGAATGGGTGGAAACGGAGGGAAGTTTTCATTGCGACGCCTGCGGCAATGATTTTACGGCCCGCGTTCGTTATCACTTCCCGACGGGTGTCGTGGAGCGGGTGACGAAGGATACCGAATGGTAGTCCCGTTTTTGACGATCATCGACACCGACCGGTCGTTCAAACCGACGGGGGCGATGGCAACCGTTCCTTTGTAATCCGCATCCGGCGGATCGGTTGAGCCGGTGTCCGCTATGCACTTGCTCAACCGTTGTCCTCCGGATGCCGGACACTTTTCTATCTGGGTTTGCAGTCGAAGAGGGCCATGTTTTCCCGCCCTCTCGGGTTTCGGTTGTTATTGGTGTTAGTGTTAGAGGCCAAATTGCTGGCGATGACTTCCTTATTCTGCCATTCTTCCGACGGGACGGGCTTTCCCGTGTTGGTGATCCAACGGGTCAGCGCCTGCTGGTTTCCGTTGGTTCCCATGAAGCCCAGGAAACCGAACCCGCCGCCTCGTCCTCCCCTCGCCCCGTTGGTCATTCCGGGGCTGTTCGTGGTGATAAGGAAGTAGCGGACCTGACCTTCGTCCACCATCCTTTTCAGCGCTTCGACCGTCAGGATGTTGTCGCGTCCCGAGAAACCGCCCATGGCCATCACCGGCTGACCGGTTTTCAGGATAATCGTAGATGCGGCGCCCGCGTTGGGGACGGCGAGAAGGAATTTTTCGCCGTTCCGGTTCGATTCCAGGAATGCGACGAGCTTTTCGGTGTTGGTGTTTTCCATCATCCCGAAACCCCGGTTTCCGAAGCCGCCGAAATTACCCATGTTGCCCGGATTACCCGGCGTGCCGGGATTTCCGGGCGTCACGTTCAGCCAGGCGAAGTTCCGACGGTTCTGGAGCTCCGGCCCGGCGAACGGCATCGAACCCTGATCGCCGTATATCATCGGCGTCAGCGACCACACGAACGGGGCGACCAGAAGCGCGAGAAAACCGACGGCGACGGAAAATTTCAGCAGTTTTCCATTTTCACCGACCTTCGATGTCTTCAGAAGTATCAGCAGACCGGCCGAAAGCAGGGAAAGGACGACGATGGACGGAATGAGCCAGTTCCGCCAGCCCGGATAACGGACCACGAAAACGATTTGGAACGCAGCTCCGACGACGAAGACGGCGGGTAGCATCCATGCCTTCCAGTCTTTTTCCCGGAGGCTTTCCCAGAGCACGGCCACGCCGATACCTGCCAGCGCCGCCACGCCGGGAGCGAGCATGCACAGGTAGTAGCGGTGGAATCCGCCGGTAATGCTGAAATAGCCGAGCATGGGAATCACCCACGCGCACCAGAAAAGAACGCTCGAGACCTTCGGTTCTCGCACTTCCAGGGCGGATTTCTTTTCCCGGATCAGGAACGCCAGGAAACCGAGCAGCGCGAAGGGCAGGAACCAACTGAGCTGTCCGGCCAACTGAAGGTTGAGGAAGCGGAACAAGCCAGGACTTCCGCCTTCGCCGCCGAAATTCCTGCCGCGGAAAGGGGCCGCTCCGTTCCGGAACCCGCCGAAGGACTGCGGATTGCCGGCCATGTTGCTGTTCGAGTCGACCGATGGCGGAAGAGCGGCGACCGTTCGGGACTCACCCGCCGGACTCGAAAATAAAGCGTTCGAATTGCTGAAGAATCCCCTCCCGCGATTCCGGGAAAGCACGCGGTTGACGCCGTTGTAGCCGACGGCGAGGTTGAGTTCCGAGTTGTTCTGGCTGCTTCCCACGTAAGGCCGTCTATCGGGCGGCGTCAAGTCGACGGCGAGGATCCACGAGAGCGAAACGGCGACGAATACCACGGTGGCGACGCCGAGATGGAACACTTTGCGTCCTATCTTGACGGGCGCCGAGAAGAAGTACAGGACATAGAACGCGGGAATCGCCAGCAGGGCCTCCGCCATTTTCGTGTTGAAACCGAGGCCCGCGATCGCCATCGCAAAGAGGAGCCATTTGAGGCTTCCCTTTCCGGTCGCAGTCTGGAGCGCGAGGGCTGCGAGGAGCATCACCATCGCGAGAGCGGTGTCCACTTCGTTGGTGCGGCTCGCGGCCACGAAGATGGGCGTCGTCGCAAGGACCAGCCCCGCGATGAATCCGGCGAGATTGCCGAAAGGCTTGCGGACGATCTGGAAAAGGATCAGGACCGAAGCCGCTCCGCACAGGGCCTGGGGAAGCATGATCGCCCAGCCGTGGAAGCCGAATATCTTCGCGGAAATACATTGGAGCCAGAAGTCGAGGGGCGGCTTGTCTACCGACACGAACCCGCCCGGATCGTAGGAAACGTAAAAGAAGTTGTGCCAGCTCTGCAACATGCTCTTCACCGTCGCGGCGTAATAACTGTTCCCGAAACCGATGTCGTGAGGTCTCAGAAAATTCAAAAGGAACGCCGTCAGCGCGAGCAGGAAAAGGGCGGTTCCGAAAAGGAGCTTTTTCGGTTTGTCCATCGTTTACCTCAATAAATGAAATTAGAAACGCAAAAGGATAAGGTGAAAACAGGCGGAAAAGTTTCAAAAAGGAAAGGAAAAACCAAAATATCCGACGCCCATTTTCTTGAAGGTCGCCTCTCATAACCGCGCCTGCGAGGCGGCCATGGCCGCTCTCAGCCGTCCACAGCTTTCGCCGCGCCGGCACATCCCGCGCAATGATACGCCACAGGACCACTTACAGACTTCGGCTCGAAAAGGTTAACCACGAAAGGCACAAAAGACACGAAAAAAAGGAAGCCATTTGCAACTTTTCGTGATAGTTCGTGTCTTTCGTGGTTTGCTTCCGGGCTACATAAAAACCGGTTGCGTTAAGCATCAACTGACGTTGTCAATAAAACATAAACCGGGATTTCCCAGATGAAAGTTGACAGAACCGATATCTCCATGCTATAACATCATTGCTTACAAGGAGTAAGTCTTCATTTTTCCCTTGAAAAACGGAGAAAGCTATGGGTGAAAGAAAATCCGAACCTTTGCGCCTCCATTTTGCCCCCAATCTCAAACTGGAATTCCACGGTTCGACCATCACCTCTGACGCCGGTCTTTTCGCATATCGCGAACTTGACGATGCCCTCGGACTCACGGAAATGTCCAAGCATTCCCTTTCTGACCTGAGACCAGGCAAGAATACCCGCCATTCCCTCGTAGCACAACTTCGGCAATCGGTATCCTCAAGAATCGCCGGTTACGAAGATACCAACGACGCGGATCGCATGTCCTTGGATCCGGCTATGAGGCAAGTGATCGGCGGGCGGGCAGTGGAAAACCAGGCGGCCTCCACCAGCCAGATGGGACGTTTCGAGACAGACGTGCTGACGACACCGGAGAACCTAGCGGTTCTGGAAAAGCTTTCCGGGTTCTGGATCGACAAGGTCAGGAAGTATTTCCGTGACGATTATGTCATCCTGGATATGGACAGTTCTGTCAGTGAGACCTATGGCAAACAGGAAGGACCCGCCTACAACTGGCATTTCGGATGCACCTGTTACCACCCCCTTTTTTGTTTCAACCAATTCGTGGATTTGGAAGGCTCTATGCTCAGGGAAGGAAAGAACGCGATCAAGTGGCCCCGGCTTTCCTGCCGCGCTTTCGTGGAAAACCGAGTCAGGCTCCTTCTTTTCACATTGGCTTACAACCTGGGGAACTTCCTCAGGCAGGTAGCACTTCCAAAAGAAATCGAGAAGTGGACCCTGACCAGCCTCCGGGAAATGCTGGTGAAGATCTGAGCGAAGGTAATCCGTCACGCCAGGTACTTTGTTTTCCAGATGGCCGAACTGACCATTTCCAAGGATTTGTTTGCCGGAATCCTGGAAAGGATTGGCAGACTGAGGCAACAGGTCGAGGCTCCGGCGTAAATAGCGGAGAACCCGATGAAGCCTGCGAGAGGAGAACCGCGGCCTGTTTGGATCGAAAAGTAGAAATTGGGCTGTTTTTTTTATTTGAGGGATGGAGGACAGGAAAATGGTTGACAGGGACTCAGCAAATGGGTAAAATGATGGGTCTGTGGTTTCTCAAGCCTAATTTCGACCTGCAGATGGGGTCAACTGGGAAATCTCGGATAAGATAATCGTAAAGAGGTAGATATGATGTATGTAACAAAAAAAGATATTGATTTGGCTACAAATATCTTAAAAGAAGAATTAATAATTGGGTATATTGAAAATAGAACTGAAGATATTGAAATGATAGTCGAATCTGTATTGAATACTGTTTATTCAATAGGCGGGGGATATACTGAAAATACGATAAGAAATGTTGCCAACTCTATGTTAGAAAAGAAGATTATTTGATGTATATGAAATATAATGAAGTAAGGTCAAATGAACACGGAAATTTACTATTTTACAGGAACGGGAAATTCTCTCGCCGTGGCCAGGGTGATAGCGGAGAGGACAGAAGGAAGCTTGATATCCATTCCGTCGGTAATAGATAAACAACGAATAACAACTGAAGCGATCAGTATCGGGATTGTATTTCCATGTTATCTGGCTCAGCTTGAAGGAATACCATTGATAGTGGAAAAGTTTGTTAATAAATTGGATAATTTTGACTTTAAATATGTATTCGCTGTATGTACTTATGGAGGTTATGGACCCGTTAATGCGCTTCCGACTTTACATTGCCTGTCCAAATTATTCCATTCAAATAACGCCGAACTTTCGGGAGCATTTTCAGTCAGACTTCCATTGAACAACCTGGATTATGATCATATTCCGGTTCCCGTGGAGAGGAATCATGAAATAATTTTCAGAAAAGCAGAGGTTCAAATGGATCATATCTGCCGACGAATCGTCAAAAGGGGAAACACACAATTCAAAGTCCTCAAATCACTGTTCATCCTTCTTTTCGCTCCCATGCATTCCATCATGAAAAGGTATTTGGAAAAAGCGCTCAAAAAAACGGCCAAAGTGCCGGAAAAATCTAAGTTGGGATTCCATGAATTGATCCCGTTGACCGATAACAGCATCTGTCTTGATGATAACTGTAATGGATGCGGGACTTGCGCAAAGGTTTGCCCGGTCCGGAATATTAAAATGATCGAAAACAAGCCTGTCTGGCAGCATCACTGTGAAATGTGTCTTGCCTGTGACGAATGGTGCCCGACAAAAGCGATTCATCACTGGTGCAAAAGCAAGGGGAAAGATTACCGTCACCCTCAAGTGAAAATTACGGATATGTTTCAACAAAATACCGTTTCATACTGACGTTCGGGCAGGTCGGCGGCCGCCGCTCTTCCGAATTTCTCCGGGTCCCGGTCACCCGGGTTCATGTTTAAACGGTAAACCTTGATAATATTGACCGACCGATGCCGGACAGGCAAGAACTCATGAACAAAAAAAAGGATGTCAAACACGGACAACCGCCAGAAATCCTGTCTTGCAGGTGATAAAAGCAGGCAATACCGGAACGAAGTTAATCCGGTTTCAAATGGGGTAACCGGAATAAATTATCTGACAACCACATAGATAGGAGAGGTGCCCTGAAGAACTCATCCGGGCCGATCAAGGACCATCCGCCGGAGACTGGACATTTTCCTCCGAATTGATTATATCATTATCTCAAAATGCAAGGAGAAACGCATGGAAGCGAATGACCTCAAGAAAAGCCGGGTGATGCTCATCATGTCCGGCGTGATGCTCGGCGTATTGATGAGCGCGCTCGACAGCACCATCGTCGGCACCGCCATGCCCAAAATCATCAACGACCTGCACGGCATGGAACATTACGCTTGGCCCTTCACGGCCTACATGCTTTTATCCACCCTCGCGATTCCCGTTTTCGGAAAGCTCGCGGACATCTTCGGACGAAAGATCGTGTATCTCATAGGAATCTTCACGTTCCTCGCGGCATCCATGCTCTGCGGCCTCTCGCAGAACATGATCCAGCTCATCGTTTTCCGCGGCCTTCAGGGCATCGGCGGAGGCATTCTTATCAGCAACGCCTTCGCCATCGTGGGCGAAATATTTCCGCCCCGCGAGCGCGGTAAATACGTGGGCATCGTGGCTTCGATGTTCGGCGTGGCGAACCTGCTCGGACCTTCGGTGGGCGGCTTCATCACCGACGCGCTCAACTGGCGCTGGGTTTTCTACGTCAACCTTCCCATCGCGCTGATCGCCGTCGGCATCGTCGCGCTGGCGCTCCCCGGTGCGATCGAGCATCACGAGAAACGCAGCATCGACTTTCCCGGAATCGCCGCCCTCGTGGGAGCTTTCGGCCCGATGCTGCTCGCCTTCAGTTGGGCCGGCCGGGATTACGCGTGGCTTTCGCCGCAGATCCTCGGCCTCCTCGCCTTCTCCCTGGCGATGCTTACGCTGTTCCTCTACATCGAGAGCAAGGTGAAAGAGCCGATCCTGCCGCTGTTCCTGTTCAGGAATCCCACCTTCAACGTTTCCATCGCGGCGAGTTTTCTCGCCAACGCGGCGATGTTCGGCGGAGTGATCTTCATCCCGCTGTACGTTCAGGGCGTGACGGGACTGAAACCCTCCGCCTCCGGCCTGATCGTGACTCCGATGATGCTCACGTTCACCATTTTCAGCATCGCGGCGGGGCAGATCGTTTCCCGCACCGGCCGCTACAAGGCCATCGCGCTTTCCGGCTTCGGACTCGCCACGATCGCGATGGCGCTGCTGTCCACCCTCACCGCCTCCACTCCGCACTGGCAGCTCATCCTCTACATGATCGCGCTGGGAGGCGGTCTGGGCGTCAACACGCCGATCTTCCAGGTCACCATCCAGAGCGCTTTCCCGGCGAAAATGATCGGCATCTCCACCTCGGCGGGGCAGTTCTTCCGGAACATCGGCGGCACGGTCGGTTCGGCCGTGTTCGGTTCCATCCTGCTTTCCACGATGGCTTCCCGCATCGCGAAGATCGACTGGGGCGGCACCCCCGCCGCTTTCGCCGGCAGACTGAAAGACCCGAAACTCCTCTCCAACCCCGCCGCGCTGGCCGCCGTGCGGGACCATATCCCGGCCGTCGCCATGCCCTACTTCGACCATCTTCTCATTCAGGTCAGGAACATACTGGGACATTCCCTCCACATGGTGTTCCTCGCCGGCATCGTCGTTGCGGCGATCGCTTTCCTGGTGACGCTGCTGCTGAAGGAAAAGTCCCTGGACCACGTCGAGGAAGACCAGCCGATCGAGGCTTGCGATAACTGTTGAGCCTGATCGGGATCAACTTATATTGATATTATACTTTAAGGAAGTTTACCATCCTTGCAGAAAATCATTCGTGATTTTTGAGTTTTTTCAAAAACTGAGTCATCATGTACGGAGTTCAGAAGCGGAAAATGGGAGTAGCCTAGGCGGGAAAGGGCTTCGATGCCATTTTCCACTTAGAAATGGGCTTCTTTTGGGAACATGTTGCCAAAAAAGTAAACATGAGGATACAGGGGTAATCAAGAGGATAATTTTCCAGAAAGATCATGGATCTGTATTGCAGGACATTCCATTATGAATGAGTTATGATCATGAATCAAGTTGATCTTTTTGAATTGGAAGGACTTAAAAACAAAATAATTTTAGAAAAAAACATAAGATCATCTTCGTCTTTTATGGTTGGTGTAAGCGGAATCGATGGTTCCGGGAAAGGCTTTGTAAGTAACTATCTTAAAGAAGAATTGGAAAAGCTGGGAATTACTGTTCATGTTGAGAATCTTGATGGTTGGCTTAATTTGCCGGAAATACGGTTTTCAAATCAGACTCCGGCAGAAACATTCTATCGAATGGGATTTCGACTGGATGAATTGATTGAAAAAGTGCTATTGCCATATAATGATAATCAATATGTCCATACACAGATTAAATATCTTGAGGAAACATGGGACCAATTTGAGATAATGGATAAACTCATTGAAAAAGTGGATGTCTTTATTTTGGAAGGAATTTTTATTTTTCAGAAAAAGATACTACCCTACCTTAGTTATAAAATCTGGGTTGATTGCTCGTTTGATACAGCGCTAAAGCGGGCTGTTTTTAGAAACCAGGAAAGATTGTCAAATGATGATATTATCCGGGCTTACCGTTACAGGTATTTCAAGGCCCAAGAATTGCATATTGAACTGGATAAACCTCGGGAAAAGGCTGATGTGATTTATTTCAATGATTAGCAATTTTGAGTGGAAATTGGGAGATGGGCGGATGGAACAAGCAGCAGAAAAAGCGAGATCGGAATTCAAATGGGAAGCCGTAGATCCAATAAGATTGGAGCGCTATCTTCTGGGTGCTAACGATCCGGATTTGGCGGACTTCGACGGGCGGACGTTTCTACATCACGCCGCAAAAGCGGGTGCCGCCGGTTGTGTGCGCATGCTTCTGCGCAATGGTGCCGACCCGCTGAAACTCGATCGCTGGGGTTTACTGCCCGCGCACCTCGCGGAGGAAGCTGGCAGCTTGGACACGTTGCGAGTATTCGTAGAAGAGTTCGGGCTTTCGCCCGACATGTCAAACGGCAATGGCTGGTCACTCCTCCATTCCGCCTCGGAACGTGGTCACCTGGAAACCGTACGCTGGCTACTTTTTCGTGGCGCCAGGCCTATCGTGTGCAACGAGGCAGGAAGTACCCCGCTCCACTATGCCTGCTCTGGCAGAGCATTACCGGTGGTGCAGTTCCTTGTAGAAGGCGGGCACATTCCGGTAAATTACGCTAATCCCGTCGGCTGGACGCCGCTACACTACGCCGCCGACGGGGGTTCGCTTTCCGTGGTGGAGTGGATGTGCTTTCACGGGGCAAACGCGCAGGCCGTCGAAGCCAACGGTGAAACTCCACTTGAGGTGGCAGTAAGGAAAGGCTTTGCCGATGTCGCGGAGTTTTTGCTGAAGCATACTACCCGAAGCTGAAGTGTGGAATATCTCTTTTTTTCAGAATCTGAGTCATCATGAATGGCGTCATAGATCTGGATATGGACGGAAGCTGCGGCGGGAAAGGGGTTGATTTCGTTTTCCACTTAGAATCAGGCTTCTTTTGGGAACATGTTGTCAAAATACTATAAAATGACAACATGGAATAGGATTGACTGGAATCCATGTTTTCCCGATCTCGGAAAAGGTCGCGAAGGGTAAATCCATTATTGAGACACTACACTAGAAGGTTATTCCCGATAACAGTGCAGGGGTAAAGGAAAGGGTCTCCCGGAAGAGAACGGTAGTCATGAAAATACTCGCCTCGACATTCAGAAAAAAGTTTTGAGTACGAATAATGGATATGCCGAGGAAGGGCGATATCGCCAGTCCATTGTACTCCGAGGCATCGGTATTCAAGTACACTCCTCCCGCTTTGATACCGTAATATGGAATGAAGAAATTTCGTGATAGAGTATTGGCTCGGTCGAAGGAGATAGAAGCACCTGCAAGGTAATCGAATAGCCAGTTACCTGAATTACCGCGGCTTACACCCCTATAAAGGTTCACCTCGACAAAGAATTCCCAGCAGGCGGGATATACAAGTTCGGTGTTGGGGTCTTTTTCCTCGGCGCGACCATAGAGAAGAGAGAAGTGGAAACCGCCGCCCGCGAGGATAGATCCATCCGAGGTAGAAACCAGAACGCCTCCCGAGAGTCCAGGCATCAGGACATTCCCAAAAGTGTCATTCGCGTAGAGAGAAGTATGAATCAGCCAGCAGAAAACGGCAATGATTGCCCCCCGAATGAGAATCACCTTTTCCTCCGATAACTTCTTCGACATCCTATAAATCATTCCGCTCGTTAAAGGGCACGGAATTTAATCCGAGATTGGATATTCCGGCAAAATCTGCCACCCATTCCGGGGGAAAGTTTACCACTTTTTCATTCAGGAACAATTCCATGAATATTCTACCGAGGGTGGCAGGTTTCCGCCAGAATCGGGAGAATAATCTTTTCAACCGACCCAACTGATTTTTGTCTTTTTTCAGAATCTGAGTCATCATGAATGGCGTCATAGATCTGGATATGGACGGAAGCTGCGTCGGGAAAGGGCTTTGATGCCATTTTCCACGTAGAAACGGGCTTCTTTTGGGAACATGTTGCCAAAACGCTATAAATTGACAACGTGGGGGTAGCTCACAATTTGGGTACAAAGGTACCGCGAGCAATGGTGTATTGATCAAGTATGTCAGGACTTGTAGAGTATTTCTTGGAAGATATAGTAAGGACGATGTCGGAAAGTTATTTCTGGGAGCTGGGACTTGTAGAGTATTTCTTGGAAGATATAGTCCGGGGATCTGGATCTGGAAGAGATTGCGAGCTGGGACTTGTAGAGTATTTCTTGGAAGATATAGTGATAAGGGCTTCTGTTATATCCCTTACTCTGCTGGGACTTGTAGAGTATTTCTTGGAAGATATAGTTAAACTTGAATTAAGGGGAGTATATGAAAGGCTGGGACTTGTAGAGTATTTCTTGGAAGATATAGTGTCGGGGCGATTGCGAAAACGGCAGACAATGCTGGGACTTGTAGAGTATTTCTTGGAAGATATAGTGAGTCGCCTTGTACTGAATGGCGAGGCTTTGCTGGGACTTGTAGAGTATTTCTTGGAAGATATAGTTTGGGTTTTGCGTGGTGGGAATCGCATTGAGCTGGGACTTGTAGAGTATTTCTTGGAAGATATAGTTCAATACTGTGTTTATTATACCACGCCCGGCTGGGACTTGTAGAGTATTTCTTGGAAGATATAGTTCCAAATCTTTTGAAGTCCCACATCACGAGGCTGGGACTTGTAGAGTATTTCTTGGAAGATATAGTGATCTGTGCGGCACGCGCCCGGTAACAATGCTGGGACTTGTAGAGTATTTCTTGGAAGATATAGTACAACACAACCCGTCTGCCCCAAGTGCCTTGCTGGGACTTGTAGAGTATTTCTTGGAAGATATAGTAAGTACTGAGTCGTTAAACTCAAATCTCTGGCTGGGACTTGTAGAGTATTTCTTGGAAGATATAGTAAGAGCAGAGCTTTGACCTTCCGGTGATTGGCTGGGACTTGTAGAGTATTTCTTGGAAGATATAGTTCGTTACATCACCTGTTGACATCGCTTTTGGCTGGGACTTGTAGAGTATTTCTTGGAAGATATAGTACAATTTCAAGGTTGACGTGAACGATCTTTAGCTGGGACTTGTAGAGTATTTCTTGGAAGATATAGTTTCACTACCGCAAGCGGCGGCGTACCGGATGCTGGGACTTGTAGAGTATTTCTTGGAAGATATAGTGTTACGGTCCCGCTCAAGGCGTGAGCCGGAGCTGGGACTTGTAGAGTATTTCTTGGAAGATATAGTCTCCTGCACGTGCTCGGTTTCATCGTGGAGGCTGGGACTTGTAGAGTATTTCTTGGAAGATATAGTCGACAATCAAGGCAAGCTTATCCACGCTGAGCTGGGACTTGTAGAGTATTTCTTGGAAGATATAGTTACGTTATTGACTACACACAATTCAAAAATGCTGGGACTTGTAGAGTATTTCTTGGAAGATATAGTTTGGGTTTTGCGTGGTGGGAATCGCATCGAGCTGGGACTTGTAGAGTATTTCTTGGAAGATATAGTTCCATCGAGGAAGCGGTGCCGCGTTTGTCGGCTGGGACTTGTAGAGTATTTCTTGGAAGATATAGTTTGAAACATCGTCCCATAGGCGAGGACGATGCTGGGACTTGTAGAGTATTTCTTGGAAGATATAGTTCCTCGCGCGTCATCCCGTATTTCCGCATCGCTGGGACTTGTAGAGTATTTCTTGGAAGATATAGTCGGTGTGCTGGATACCAACGGCGTGCGCTCGCTGGGACTTGTAGAGTATTTCTTGGAAGATATAGTTCCAGCAAGTAATGTTCCTGTCGTTAAAGTGCTGGGACTTGTAGAGTATTTCTTGGAAGATATAGTGGCCTTAGACGCGAGCGGGGCTATTTCGATGCTGGGACTTGTAGAGTATTTCTTGGAAGATATAGTGGCCTTCGACGCGAGCGGGGCTATTTCTATGCTGGGACTTGTAGAGTATTTCTTGGAAGATATAGTAATAAACCCGCCCGCTCCGGTTTCCGTCGCGCTGGGACTTGTAGAGTATTTCTTGGAAGATATAGTCATTGCGGACCGTATCGACAGCAAAAATGCGCTGGGACTTGTAGAGTATTTCTTGGAAGATATAGTTTTGATCTTGCGATAGCTTCCGATCGGCAGCTGGGACTTGTAGAGTATTTCTTGGAAGATATAGTCCTGTCGACATCGCCTTTGCGATTTCAATGCTGGGACTTGTAGAGTATTTCTTGGAAGATATAGTTGAAACGGTAATCACGCCGGTCACAAACAGCTGGGACTTGTAGAGTATTTCTTGGAAGATATAGTATCTCCGTCTTTTCTTATTGAAATGACGGATGATAGGCGCGATATCTCATCAAAAAAGCATTAACTGGTCTGGTGGTTCCTCGGAATTTCTCCGGCTTTTTCCGTAAAATACTTCCATGTCCCCGAATTGTTTGTCCGTTATCGATATTAAACGGACCTCGCCTTCTCTGGGTATGATATTCTTTACCCTGTTCGCGTAGGTCACTGCATTTTCTCGAGAAGTCCCGTAACGGGCATAGACAGAAAATTGAAGCATGGAAAATCCTTCGGACAACAGCTTTTTCCGGAATTTTGCGTACGCTTTCCGCTGGATTTTCTCACCAACTGGTAGATCAAATATAACAAACAGCCACATTCCTTTGTATTCGGATGGTACTTCCCGTCTCATCCGTCATATAATCGGCGATACTCATTGGATAAGATTAACAGTCACGGCAAGTTGTCCGGAAGAACGATGCAACCTTCACCTTTTCCGATGATATCCGAGAACGACGCCACTGTTTTTATCAGCGCATCAAAAAGGCAAAAATTCTCACAGTTAACTCGATAGGACATCGTGAAAATATTCAGCAATATTCCTTTCACTGAACGATCCAACTCATGCCCGGTTCCGAATGAATGGACCGCTTCTACTACCTGAAGGTCGCAAAATATGCGGTACGGCTCCATCAGGTCGTCGGCCAGACGGAAAGCGTCATACTGATTATGATGGTGGATTCCAAAGGACGGATGCAGCCCAGCAGAACAGATGGCCCTGGCCGTGCAAGCCCGAAGAAGGGTATATGCGTAATTCAAGTATCTGTTGTGATCTTTTGCGTCACGGTTTCTTCGAAATTCTTTTCCGAAGAGAGTTGACCAGTATATTCTTGCTGCTTGTCCCTCGCAATTGTCCGGGTCTCCGGATTTCACCCGCTCACAGAGTACGGATAAACCATGATCTTCCCCGGTTTCTTTTATCAAAAGTTCTGATTGAAGCGCAATCTTTTGACAAATAATATCTTTCCAGATACGTTTTTTGCAAGGAACGCTTGCTGTCACCTGGGTTTCGTAGTTCTTGGCGGCGCTACTGTGGCCTTCCATAGGCAGAACTAATCCGGCGGGAAGGTAGTTCTTCCCGCAGAATACGATTTGACCGCCTGTCCCGATAATTCCAGAAATAACCGCGTTGGTCACAGTAACTGCCGGGTTGGAAAGAAGCAAAACACCCATCTCCTCCAGCGGGACTGACGCCTTTTCCGATCCATCAATCTCCACCTTGACCAGCCCATTTTCCAGATGCACATAAGCTGAAGTATCGCTAATCTCAATGATCCGGTTAGTCATTTGCGTATCTGACTTCACCTAAATTCGTCAAAATCACTTTTCTTCCACCAGCTTGAAATAATGTGTTTGGTGTTTTTGAGAGCCAATTTCCTGTGGCTTTCAAATCTTTCTGTTGTCCCGCACTGTTGATAGGCACATACATAATCTGTAAACTTTTAGGAACAGTCCTGACTACGAATAACTTCTTTTCATTATTATCCATTATCTCAATCAACGCCCCCTCGGCAAGACTGAATTTGAACTTTCTACCCGGGCCAAAGTCCCTGCGGATGATCGGTTCCTTTTCTCTTTTCCTACGATATGCCTCCAGCATAGTCACGACAAAACCTTCCCATTTTGTTTCTTTGCCTGTCGCATCTAATACCGCTACGATTTCCATATGGTGATTGCTCTTGTTGGCCACTTTTCTTTCGAATCCAGCTTTTCCTATTCTCAAGGTTTTCTGTTTATACTCAATATGCACTGCCCTGACCTTGACTTCATCTCCATCCTTACTCCGGATAACCGGATAGTTGGGTTCGTTCTCTTCTGTTTTCGCAAATAGATCCTTTATCTTCTTGCCAGTTTCAAGCATTTTCTTCTCTACTTGCTCTCGGATCAGCTTATCCTTGATGAGCGGCACATCATTATCTGGGAGTTTTTCCAGCGGGATTCTTTCCGATACAGTCGCATCATTCCCTGTTTTCCCATAAATAGTTTCCTTATGCAAAGCGCCCCGGACCTTGTTCCCCTTGCGATGGATTACGTTTAGTCTCAGTACCGAAGCGCGGACTTCGTCCAGGAAACCAGGCCAGGGTTCCTTGTTCTGCTTTATCGAAGGCCTGCCGTACACCCAATTTGTTTTGGCATAATTCGAAAGCATTTTAATGCTGCCGTCGGTTGTCAATGCAATTACGATGGCATCCACAGCGTGGTGACGGTGGTCCAGCCGGTTTTTTGAGTTCCCTCCAAGAACGTTGTTGATCTTGAAATATTGTCTGAGATAAGCGGTTATCGACCCGCTGTTACAGAATATCCTCTTCTTACCGTCACTGTCAGATGTGCCTCCGTAAAGGGAAGAAAGAAATAACTGCGCCAATCTCGATGCGTAACGAGTATCATTTAATAATCTATCCGGAAAGTCTTCAAATTCAGATATATCAGATAAAAGGAATCTGCGATACTTTTCATCTGCAAGTTTTCCGCTGAATTTCTTCACTCGCATCTTGACGATTTCGTAAGTTTCTGGACTCCCTGAATAGGCTTCGTATGGCGTCTTGTTGCCCTTTCTATGTCTGTTTTCATAAACGTGGCAAAGAGTCTTGTTCGCATAGGAATCGTCCAGAGAACGAGACAAAGGGATGATATGCTCAATATCAAATTCCGGATTCTCACCGAAAAGCGAATTATGATTAATTATCTTTCCAGTATAAGGGTCTTGCCAATGGCACTCTTCAGCAAGTTGATATTTGGTGATGTCATTCCTTGTCGGCGTCAATATTCCTTGTTCTTGGAGATACTTCGCCGCTTTATCTCTTTCTTTCTCGTTATCACGGTTCTTCTTGATTGCATTCTCTCTCTGAGCTTTGGAAGACTTGATATCCCTGGCGAGTTCAATATGGATTTCCGCTGGTTTACCGTATTCCTTGATCAGAGCATTGACGGCCTTTCTAGCTTCAACGAGACACTTCTTGACGACTGGGTTGGTCAATTCCATGAAAGAATTGTCTATCATCGGAAGATAGTCGGTTACCGGTACTCTGACATGAAATTCGCCGTATACTGCTTTGACTGCCTCCGGATACGTTTGCCCCTGTATCATATAAGGTAGCAGTTTTCGAATCGCCCGCAGTGATATTCTAAGATATCCGTCTTCCAGATTGACCTGGCTGAATTGTACCGCCTGATCTTCGTTTAATGCCCATTTATTGAGTCCGCACTTTTTCAACTGGTCAAATTTCTGGATGGAAACCGCGTCATGTATAGCATAACCTTTCTGCTCGTCACTCATTGAAAGCCAGCGGTCACCGAATACTTCATTCATTTCATGGTTAGTTTTGTTACCCAGTATGCGTTTTTCTCCGCCCTCTTCCAGGTTTATCTTAATGCCTTTTTCCAGTTTCAGCATTTTCTTCAAACCTGCAAAGGTCAATTCTTTGTTCCATTCAAGATGATCAAGGATTGTCTGTCTTTCATTTTCAGATAGATTTCTTGGGCCAGTTTCTGAGTGTATTATCTTGAGATTGTTCACCGACTGGTAAATCCTAAATCGCTGGGCTTCCAAATGCCACTTTGGACAGCCCTTTGGATTGTATTTCTGCCCAGGCTTGCTTTCCAATTCGCAGGTGCCTACCAGGTGTCTGGCACTTTTCAACCTTCTTTGAAAAAAGAGAGCTTTGAAAAGTTCGTTTTGGAATTCATCCGTCAGAAGAACAGGATGAAACGCTTGCTGTGCTTTGAATATCAATTCGAATTCGTTTAGGTACATCTGCCTGCTAGTATAATGGGTTCTGATACGTTTTTCCATTGGATTTGTTTTGTAGAAATGTTCTCCCAAGGTTCTTGAGCCCATATCTTCCATCTCTTTCGATAGTTCTGATATTGCACCTTTCACTTTGCCGAGTTCGTCGTTCTTCTTCAGGTCTTTTCGTGAAGAAAGGAAACCACGGCGTTGGGAAAAGTGATAAAATACACGGGCCAACTCATCGATGGTCAGAGATTTGTCCAAAGCTTTTGCCCGGAGGAAATAGGGAACCACATGATGAAAATAGTCTTCGCTTACTCCTTTTTCGAAATACTTTGCTACCGTCTGTCTGTCTACCCTTTCTGTAAAGGTTGCCTGGGTTTCGTCAGTAGAAATCATATCCTTCTTTTTGAGAAAATAGAATACTTTTCTCTTTCGCCTAGCCCTGCGGTCAGTCTGTCTTCGAGACTGCCGTGCTGTTCTTCTTTCCTGTGCAGATGTGGTTGGGTTGGAAGTATCAAGATCCTTCATGCCAGGGTTGAAGATCCTTACCCCTACATTAAGAAGAGAAACAGGAGAATTGTTTTTTTCATCTAGTTGGATTGCACTCCAGCCAAGTGAACTGGTTCCGAAATCAAGACCAACTTTGTAGTTAATTGGTTTGTTCATTGGATTCCTCCGAACTTGATTGTAACTTCCAAATAATTTTTTGTAAAGATCTCGAATTGCTTCATAATAAATCACGCCGAAATGGAATCGTTGCGTCACAACTAAAATCACGCCAAAATTCCCGATGGTATACCATCATCGGGAGGCGTTATGGAGTTGACGATGC
>Ga0326727_10013780_pt1 | contig 17844 bp, 15 predicted proteins | sample MB2enrmetagenome_FD_207643 | JGI IMG/M metagenome (GOLD analysis project Ga0326727, IMG submission 207643) | Lab enriched peat soil microbial communities from McLean, Ithaca, NY, United States - MB29MY | ecosystem: Environmental > Terrestrial > Soil > Wetlands > Peat | place: USA: New York...
CGTTCTGCGCGCCGGCAAGCTCCTGGGGGTGCGTGGTCCCGGGATGTTCGTGCTGATACCTATCTTCGACCAAGTGATCGCCGTCATCGACGAACGCATTCAGACCACCGCCTTCAATGCAGAACAGGCGCTCACGAAGGACACGGTGCCGGTCAACGTGGACGCCATCATCTTCTGGCATGTCGAGAATGCGGAAGCGGCGGCGCTGAAGATCACCAACTACCGCGAGGCGATCGACCGGGTCGCGCAGACATCCCTACGCGAGATGATCGGCTCCTCAATGCTGGCGGCATTGCTGTCCGACCGCAAAGCCGCTGACGAGCAGCTGAGGGCAGAAATCGGCGCCAAGACGGCGGTTTGGGGAATTTCAGTGACGTCGGTAGAGGTCCGCGACGTCGCCATTCCGGAGGCCCTGCAGGACGCCATGTCGCGCCAGGCTCAGGCGGAACGCGAGAAACAGGCCCGAATCATCCTCGGTTCGGCCGAGGCGGAAGTCGCCAGCCGTTTCGTGGAGGCGGCGAAGACCTATGCGGAATACCCGATCGCGTTGCAGTTGCGGGCGATGAACATCATCTATGAGACGACCAAGGAACGGGGATCGACCATCCTTATCCCAACCGGTATGGTCGACACCATGAATCCCGCGTCAGCCCTCGTGCTGGCGGGCTTGGCAGTATCCGATAAGGCAGGCCTTCCTCGTAAAGCAGCGGCGTGAACCGCTTCACGCCGGTCCGGCGCATAGCGCGCGACTTACTGAACGGACGCGCCAGTTGGATTTCGTCCGCCAACCCATCCTATTCGCCGGACTGTGGTGGGTAACATTGTCAAGCTACACAGTCTGGTTGAGGCGGTTCTGCGTCCTGCGTACGTTTGATGCCATGCTTCGGTTTCTTTATCGCTTGGCCAGGGCTGCAAGGCCGTGCTCCAGCAGGTCCCCGATATGTTCCACCGTGATGTCGGCCGGCGGAAACTTCGCCAGTAGATTGGGGTCCCTCGCGTAGTGTCCCTGCCGAGGGAACACTGTTGTGACCCGGTTGCCCCAGGCGCGCTTGATCGCGTCAAGGATGCGCAGTTTGTCGTCGATCATGACGTAGTGTCTGGCAGGAAAGTGGCTCTCCACATCCGCCAACTCCAATTCCTTGTGTACGTAGATCAGCACGTTGTCGCCGAACACGGGCCACAGGCCGGATCTTTCCACTTTGCGGGGCTGGAACACCGCGTCTCCGTCTGACAGGATGGCAGCGGTCCCGACGCGCTGCGCTTCCTTCACGACCGCAATCGCGTCCGGATGGAGACGATCGCAGAACGGATAATCCACCATCCAGTTGGCCATGCGCAGTACCTTTGGATGATGCATCGCCTCAAGCCTGTAATGTTCCAGAGCCCCCAGATAGTCGGAATAGCCGAGTTGGGAGACGCGGTTTTCGAATATTTCCCAGAAGCGATCGCGCACTTCTTTGCCATAGAATTGGGTTAGATGCGCGTCCAGATCGGCCTGCACCCGGTCATTGTCCAGCAGCGTGTTGTCCACGTCGAACAGAAAGACGGTGTCCGCAATCCCGATCATACCGTCAGCGCCTTCATGCCGGCGGCATCTTTGCCGCAGCTTTGGCTACTTGCGGGTCACGCCACGGTCCATCGTCGCCGATCAGTTGCGTGGCCTCGTCCGGCCCCCAGCTGCCCGCTTTATACGTATAAAGCGGCGTCACGTTGTCGAGAATGGGCTGCACGACGCGCCATTGGGCGTCCACGATGTCCTCGCGCCCGAATAACTCACCGTTGCCATGCATCGCGTCACCGAGCAAGCGTTGGTAGGGCGGACGGTAAGTGGCCGCTTGTGCGGTGAGCGTCAGTTCCATGTCATTGCCGACCATCCGTTCCCCGGGCTGCTTCACCCGCAGACCCATCCCGATCGCCATGTCGGGACCCAGCCGGAACCGCATATGCGCCGAACCGGCGGGCACCAGCTCGCCAAAGGTTTCGCGCGGCGGGCGGCGAAACGCCACCGACACCTCGGTGGCGGTGACGGGCAGATTCTTGCCCGTGCGAATGTAGATCGGCACGCCTTCCCATCGCCAGCTTTCGATGAACAGTCGTACTGCGATGTACGTCTCGACCGTCGAGTCCGGGTGCACGCCGGCAACAGTGCGATAGCCGATATATTGTCCACGCACGGCATCGCTCGGCTCGATGGGACGAACCGCCTTCAGCAGATTTGCCTTCTGGTCGCGCATCGCCTCGCTTTCCTCGCCCGTGGGCGGGTCCATGGCGAGATGCGCCACGATCTGCAGCAGATGGTTCTGCAGCACGTCGCGGTTGGCGCCGGTTGCGTCGTAAAAACGGCCTCTATCCTTGACGGCGAAGTCTTCGGCGAGGGTGATCTGGATGCTGCGCACATGGTTGCGATTCCAGATCGGCTCGAACATTGGATTGGCGAAACGCGTATAGAGAAGGTTGTGTACCGGCTCCTTGCCCAGGAAATGGTCAATGCGAAAAATGTTCTCCTCCGGGAAGTTCTTTCGCAACATCGCGTTGAGTGCTTTGGCCGATGCGCGGTCGTGGCCGAACGGCTTCTCGATAACCAGCCGCGCATCCTGCGCCGTGCCGGACTTCAATCCCCGCTGCCACGGTGCCGAACAGACTGGGTGGCACCGCCAGATAGTTCAGTGGGCGCCTGGCCTCGCCGAGTTCGGCGCACAGGTTTGCAAAGGTCGCCGGGTCGGCATAGTCGCCGTCGACGTAGCGCAACAGTGAGAGAAGCTTGTCCTGGGCCGGCGGATTGACCGCACCATACCGCGCCAGGCTGGCCTTCGCCCGTTCCTTCAACTGGTCCAGCCCCCAGCCGGACTTCGCGACACCGACAATCGGTACGTCCAGACCCTCGTCGCGCACCAGGCCCAGCAGCGACGGGAAAATCTGCTCATAGGCGAGATCACCGGTCGCGCCGAAGAAGACGAGCGCGTCCGAAGGCATGACGATGGCCGGGGATGTCATCAACACTATTCCTTCGGCTTCTCGAGGTGGCCGCCGAACTCGAAGCGCAGGGCAGAGAGCACACGGTCTCCGTAGTCGGCCGCGCCGCGCGAGTTGAACCGCGAGAACAAGGCCGCCGAGATCACCGGCGCCGGCACGCCTTGATCAATGGCCGCCTGCAATGTCCAGCGGCCTTCGCCGGAGTCGGAGACCCGGCCGGCGAAGTGGTTCAGGCCAGGGTCCTTCCGTAACGCGGCGGCGGCAAGGTCGAGCAGCCAGGAGGCGACCACGCTGCCGCGCCGCCAGACTTCGGTGACCTGAGCGATGTCGATGTCGTAGCGGTAGAGTTCGGGATGGCGCAGCGGCGTCGTCTCGGCATCGGCCGCGCGGGTGGTCAGGCCGACATTGCCGTGCTTGATGATGCTCAGGCCTTCCGCATAGGCCGCCATCAGCCCGTATTCGATGCCGTTGTGAACCATCTTGACAAAATGGCCTGCGCCATTCGGGCCGCAGTGCAGATACCCCAGTTCCGCCTTGTTCGGGTCACCCACGGCACCAGCGGTGCGTGGCGCGGCGTCCAGTCCTGGGGCGAGCGAGCAAAAGATCGGGTCAAGATGCTGCACCACGTCAGGCTCGCCGCCGATCATGAGGCTGAAGCCTCGCTCAAGCCCCCACACGCCGCCGCTGACGCCGACATCGACGTAGTGCAACCCCTTCGCGCGCAGCGTTTCGGCCCGGCGAATGTCATCGTGGTAGTACGAATTTCCACCGTCCACCACCACATCGCCTGTTTCCAGCAGGGGCACCAGCGCCGCGAGCACGGAATCCACCACGGCGGCCGGGACCATCAGCCACACCAGCCGCGGTTTACCAAGCCCCTTGACGAAGTCCGAGAGACTGGTGGTGCCCTTCGCGCCCTTGGCGACCAGTGCTTCCACCGCCTTCTGCTGGCTGTCGTAAACCATGCACTCATGGCCCGCCGCTATCAGGCGGATGACCATATTGCCGCCCATCCGCCCCAAGCCGATCATTCCCAGTTGCATTGTCCCGTTCCCCGTTGCTTGAACGCCTGTCAGACCGCTATTGCCCCGTGGCCGTTCAGAGCGTGTGATAGTCTGGACAGGTTATGTTAGGCGGCCTGCTTCAGCCCATAGATCGCCGCGCCAAGCAGGGCGGCGTTGACCGTGATGACGTGCACCGGCACCAAAGCGAGCATGTCGGCAAGGCGGCCTTTGGCGGTGAAGGCGCGCACCATTTACTTCGCCCTGTCGAATGCGGTGAATACGGGAACATCGGGGTCGCCGTCCAGTATAAAGCGCATAGCCTGATCCACCACAGCAGCGCGGCTGGAACTTCTTCCGCCCCGAGCACAACGACAGTTTCCTCGCCTGCGTCCAACTCACCTCAATCCGCATCTGGTTGCAGCATAACGAGTCGGTGACCTAGAGCATGGGCGATGACATCCGGCATGCCGGCACACTGGGCCGCTATGTGTACAGCGCCGCCGTTTCTGCGGCCCGCCCAGCCGCTGGCAGCGATGATCAGAGCGACAAGATATCCGGACCATGCCGAAGGTACCGCCAGTCATCCGCGTAACTTGCGATAGCGGCGAATCAGTGCGTTGGTGGAGGCGTCGTGCGTCAGTTTCGGCTCGGCCCCGTGGCCGAGTTCCGGGATGATGCGGCCCGCCAGCACCTTGCCCAGCTCAACGCCCCACTGGTCGAAACTGTCGATCGCCCAGATCGCGCCCTGGGTAAAGACGCTGTGCTCGTACAGCGCGACCAGGCTGCCAAGAGTGGCGGGATCGAGCGCGTCGGCCAGGATCATGTTGGTCGGCCGGTTGCCCTCGGTGACGCGGAACGGGGTCTGGAAATCGGGCGAGCCTTCCGCCGTCAACCCCGCCGCGGTCTTGCCGAAGGCCAGCGCCTCGGCCTGGGCGAACAGGTTGGCCATCAGCAGGTCGTGCTGCGCGGCGAGCGGACTCAGCGGCCGGCAGAAACCGATCATGTCGCAGGGAACCAGCTTCGTTCCCCTGGTGAAGCAACTGGTAGAACGAATGTTGGCCGTCCGTGCCCGGCTCGCCCCAGATGATCGGGGCGGTCTGATAATCCACCACATGCCCGTCCAGATCGACGTGCTTGCCGTTGCTCTCCATCTGCAACTGCTGCAGGTAGGCGGGAAGGCGCGCGAGGGGCGCGGCGTACGGCATCACGCCGACGGTCTGGACGCCGAAGAAATTGTTGTACCAGACGGTCAGAAGACCAAGCAAAAGCGGCAGGTTGCGGGCCGCAGGCGCGGTGCGGAAGTGCTCGTCCATGGCGTGAAAGCCGGCCAGCATGGCGCAAAAGTTTTCCGGCCTCAACGCGATCATCGTGGACAGGCCGATGGCGCTGTCCATCGAATAGCGCCCACCCACCCAGTCCCAGAATCCGAACGTGTTGGCGGGATCGATGCCGAACCCGGTGACCCCGGGGATGTTGGTGGACACCGCGGCGAAGTGCCTGGCCACGGCGGCCTCCGCGCCGAGCTTCTGCACCAGCCAGGCGCGCGCCGCCGCTGCGTTGGTCATCGTCTCGAGGGTGGTGAAGGTTTTCGAGGAGATGATGAACAGCGTCTCCGCTGCATCCAGGTCATAAGTTGCTTCGGTGACATCGGCGCCGTCGACATTGGCGACAAAGCGGAAAATCATCGACCGGTCGCTGAACGGGCGCAGCGCGCGGTAGGCCATTTCCGGCCCGAGATACGACCCGCCGATGCCGATATTCACGACGTTGCGGATGCGCTTGCCGGTATGGCCGGTGAAGCGGCCGTCGCGCACCCTGGTGGCGAACGCCGCCATCGCATCGAGCACCCAGTGCACGTCGGGCACGACGTCGGCGCCATCAACCTCGATCCGTAACCCGCGGGGCGCACGCAAGGCGATGTGCAGCACGGCGCGGCGTTCCGTGACGTTGATCTTCTCGCCGGCGAACATCGCGTCGCGACGGGCCATCACGCCGCGTACCTCCGCCAGCCGCAACAGCAACGCGAGCGTCTCGTCGGTGATGCGGTTCTTGGAATAGTCCAAAAATAGGCCCGCCCCCTCGGCGCTGAATCGCCCGGCCCGGCCGGGATCCTCGGCGAACAGGGTACGCAGGTGGATGTCCTTGATCCGGGCATGATGGGCCGCGAGCTTGCGCCAGGACGGCGAGGCGGTCAGAACGGTCAAAACCAGGGTTCTCCGGTGTTTGCTGGCCTGTCAAACCGCCGCCGGCGGATGACCGTGCGGAGCGGGTGGGCGGTGGGTTTGGGCGGGCGTTGCCGGCAGGTTATGGTGCGCTACCTGCTTCAGTCCGTAGATCGCCGTTCCCAGCAGGGCGGCGTTGACGGTGATGACGTGAACCGGCACCAGACTGAGCATGTTGGCAAAGCGGCCCTTGGCAGTGAAGGCGCGCATGAAGGCGCCGTCCTGGAGTTGCGGCACCAATCTCGGCGGCATGCCCCCGGCCAGATAGACGCCGCCGGTCGCCAACACCTTCAGTGCCAGGTTGCCGGCCTCGGCACCCCAGACGTCGATGACGATACGCAGCGCTGCCGCTGCGAGTGGGTTGTTCGCGACGTCATGCAGCGCGGCATCGACAATGCCCGGAGTGCGGTCGCCCGCAGTTTGCAGAGCGGCGCGGAAGGTGGCGCTTTCCGAGGCGGGATCACGCGAGCGCAGAAAGTCATAGACGTTCGGCAATCCGGAGCCCGCACAGACCCGTTCGTAGGCCGCATGGCGAAAGCGTTCGGTCAGAAATGCCCACAGTTCCGCCTGGATTCTGTTGGTCGGGGCGAAATCGGCGTGCCCGCCATCCGAGGCGCGGGCAATATATTCCTGTCCACTCCAGATCAGGAACGCCTCGCCGAGCCCGGCGCCCGGCGCCAGCACCGCGATCGGCGCATGCTCCATCGCCCTGCCCGCATTGATCTCCGCGGTGTCCCCGGGTTGCAGATGCGGCACGGCGTGGGCAACCGCCTCGAGATCGTTCAGCAGTTTGACGCTGTGCAACTGAAGCGCCTGGCAAAGCGTCGATTCTTTGAGATCCCACGGCAGGTTGGTCAGGTGCACGTGACCGTCGATCACCGGGCCGGCGACGTCGAAACAGGCGGCAGTGGCCTGCCCGCCCGTCGCCGCCAGGAACGCTTCCACGATCGGCACGAGCCCTGCGAAGTCGGCGCTGTGAAATTCCTGCTCGGCGACGAACTTGCGCGGGCCGGCCTCCGGAGAGACCAACGCCAACCGTGTCTTGGTACCTCCGATATCGCCCGCAATCAGCATTACGGTGCCGCTTTCCAGAGAAGCTGGATCTGCTCCAGCGACAGTCCCTTCGTCTCGGGCACGCGGAAGTAGATCCACACCCAGGTGATGACGCAGAACAGCGCGAACAGCCAGAAGGTCAAGGAATTTCCCATCGCGCCGATCAGCGTCAGGAAGAACTGGCTGACCAGGAAGGCCGAGCCCCAGTTGACTGCCGTGGCGACAGCGACGGCGCGGCCGCGGATGTGGCCCGGGAAGATCTCGTTGATCACCGTCCACACCACCGGCCCCATCGAAAAGGCGAAGCAGATGATGAAGCCGACGAGGGCGAGCAAGGTGACGATGCCCGCCGCGCTAGGCCCGGTCGCCGTGGCGCCGGCGGCGGGCGCCACGATGAAGCGGAAGGCGGTGCCGACCACGACCAGGCTGATCGCCATGCCGGTCAACCCCGCGAGCAGCAGCTTCCGCCGACCCAGCCGGTCGATAAAGGCGATGGCGATCAGGGTCGCCAGCACGTTGACCCCGCCGATCGCCCAGGTGGTTGCCGTGGTCTGCGCCGATTGGGTGGCGAAGCCGGCGGAGGCGAAGATCTGGTCGGCATAGTAGATGATTGCATTGATGCCGGTGATCTGCTGGAAGACGGCGAGCCCGACACCGATCAGCAGCGGACGGCGCCATTCGCGATGGAAGACGACGGCCCAGGAGGCGCGTTCGCTTTCGTGGCGCAGCGCAGCGCCGATGGCGTCGAGTTGCGGCTCGACATCCTCACCCGGGTGGATCTTGCGCAGTTCCGCGGCGGCATCGGTCCGGCGGCTTTTCATCATCAGCCAGCGCGGCGAGCGCGGCGCGGCCAGGGCCACCGCGAACAGCAACAGCCCCGGCACGGCGGCCGCCCCCAGCATGATCCGCCAAGAATCGTTGCCGGACAGCCAGCCATCGACCAGATACGCGAGAAAGATGCCGGCCGTGATGGCGAGCTGATAGGCGGAGACGAAACGACCGCGCACGGCCGCCGGGGCCAACTCGGCGGCATAGAGGGGGGCGGCGACGGCGGCCACGCCGACCCCGGCGCCGATGATCAGCCGACCCACGACGAGAACCAGCGTGCCGGGGGCCAGCGCCTGCACCACCGCGCCCAGCGTGAACATCACGCCGGCGATCAGCACCGTGCGCTTGCGGCCGATCCGGTCCGCCAACTCGCCGGCGGCGAGCGCGCCCAGCAGGGCGCCCAGGGTGACCCAGCTCGTCACCACCTCGACCAGCAGCGCGCTCAACGAGAAGGTCGCCTTGATGCCGTGCAGCGCGCCGGAAATCACTCCCTGATCGTAGCCGAACAACCCGCCGGAGAAGAGCACAACCACGAGCACCACTGCGAGCCAGGGCGTCATGCTCCGGGGGGACGACGGCGGTTGTGCCGCTGGCCTCGCCGGTGTCTGGTGGGAGGGCAGGGATCGCACATCCGGGGCGGTGGGGATCGTGAGGGCTGAGTCCACGTGAATTCTCCCTGGATCGGGCCGAAGGTCCAAGCGGCCCCTGTTCCAGGCAGACGCGTCAAACCGCGCCTGCCAGAACTGTCACCGTAGCCGTGGATCCGACGAGGCGGCAGGCTCGGAAACTACGCAGAATTGCGCAACGCAGGTGAGTCCCCGCCGCGGTCAGGCGGTCCGTTGCTTCCTGCTTTCGTTGCGCCTCACGTCGTGCTGTCCGGGACCGCGTACGCTCGCCGCCATGGGTATTTTCCGAACCTGCTCCTGGGCGTCCCCCGGCGGCTATGGTGCGAGCCGGTCAGACCCACCACGCGGGGTGCCGGCGCTGCCGGCATGGCGATTCCACCCTCGCCCATACCGTCGCGTGGGCGTCTGGTCCGGTTTGGTGGCGCCTTGCGATCCCATCATGCGGCGAAGGGCCGGGCGCTGCTCGCATATCCGAGCGCAGAACGAAGTGACAAAAGGGGCTAAAATATGGACGCACCTACATCGACGCGGGAACTTCCAAACCGGAACCGGCCGACGCGAACCCTCGGCGGAAAGCCAACCCTGGGTGTCGACGAATTGCGGAAAATGAACGCCTATTGGCGGGCTGCCAACTACCTGTCCGTCGGGCAAATCTATCTCTACGACAATCCGCTCCTGCGCGAGCCGTTGACGATGGCGCACGTCAAGCCGCTGGTGGTGGGGCACTGGGGAACGACGCCTGGCCAGAACTTCATCTATGTCCACCTCAACCGGGTCATCAAGAAGCATGATCTGGACATGATTTACATCGCCGGTCCGGGTCACGGTGGCCCGGCTCTGGTGGGCAACGTGTATCTCGAAGGAACGTGGAGCGAAGTCTATCCAAACGTCACCCAGGATGAAGCCGGCCTGAAAAAACTGTTCAAGCAGTTCTCCTTTCCCGGTGGCATTTCGAGTCATGTCGCGCCGACGACGCCGGGATCGATCCATGAGGGGGGTGAGCTTGGCTACTCGCTCAGCCATGCCTTCGGTGCCGCGTTCGACAATCCAGAACTGATCGTCGCGTGCATCATCGGCGATGGCGAGGCGGAAACCGGTCCGTTGGCAACGGCGTGGCAGTCGAACAAATTCCTCAACCCGGTCACCGACGGCGCCGTGTTGCCGATCCTGCATCTGAATGGCTACAAGATCAGCAACCCGACCGTGCTGGCCCGGATCGAACATGAAGAGCTGGAACAGTTCTTCTGCGGCTGCGGCTGGACGCCCTACTTCGTCGAGGGCGACGATCCGGCGACCATGCACGAACGCATGGCCACCGTTCTCGAGCAGGCCATCGGGGACATTCGGCAGTTTCAGACGACTGCGCGGGCCAGCAAGGATGCCTCGCGGCCGCGCTGGCCGATGATCGTCCTCCGCTCGCCCAAGGGCTGGACGGGGCCGAAGACCGTCGACGGTCTGCCGGTCGAGGGAACCTTCCGGGCGCATCAGGTGCCGCTGCTCGTCGATCGCGAGCACCCGAAGCACGTCGCGCAACTCGAGAGCTGGATGAAAAGCTACAAGGCCGAAGAACTGTTCGACGCCACCGGACGCCTGATCGCCGAATTGGCCGAGCTTGCGCCGAAGGGAGACCGGCGGATGGGCGCCAATCCGCACGCCAATGGTGGGATCCTGTTGCACGACCTGCACATGCCCGACTTCCGCGCCCATGCGGTCCGGGTGCCTTCTCCCGGTGCGGTCGATGGACAGGACACACTTGTGCTGGGCGGGCTCTTCAGGGACGTCGTCAAGCTGAACCAGGATAACTTCCGGATTTTCGGTCCCGACGAGACGATTTCGAATCTCCTTGGCGCCGTCTTTGAGGTCACCAACCGTCAATGGGATGCGGAGAAGGTCGAAAATGATGAATTCCTCGCCCCCGCAGGCCGTGTCCTTGATTCGATGCTCAGCGAGCACCAGAGCGAGGGGTGGTTGGAAGGCTACCTGCTGACCGGGCGGCACGGGGTCTTCAACAGCTACGAGGCGTTCATTCGCATCGTCGATTCGATGTTCAGCCAGCACGCCAAATGGCTGAAGGTCACGCTGGAGCTGCCGTGGCGTCGGAAGATCGCTTCACTGAACTATCTGCTTGCCTCCCACGTCTGGCAACAGGACCACAACGGTTTCACGCACCAGGACCCCGGCTTCCTCGACCATATGGTCAACAAGAAGGCCGACATCGTACGCATCTACCTGCCGCCCGATGCCAACTGCCTGTTGTCGACCTTCGATCATTGCCTGCGCAGCCGGCACTACGTGAACGTGGTCGTCGCCGGCAAACACGCACTGCCGCAATGGCTGACCATGGAAGAGGCCGTCGTGCATTGCACGCAGGGCCTCGGCATCTGGCAATGGGCCAGCAACGACCAGGACAGCGAGCCCGACGTGGTAATGGCCTGTTGCGGCGACACGCCGACCCTGGAGATCCTGGCGGCCGTGTCGATCCTGCGGCAGCACCTGCCCGATCTCAAGATCCGGGTGATCAACGTCGTCGATCTGATGAAGCTGCAATCCGCCAGCGAGCACCCGCACGGCCTGAGCGAGGCGGACTATGACTCCCTTTTCACCAAGGACAAGCACATCATCTTCGGCTTTCACGGCTACTCCTCGCTCGTGCACAGGCTGACGTACCGCCGAACCAACCATAACCTGCATGTGCGCGGCTACAAGGAGGAGGGCACGATCACCACCGCTTTCGACATGCGCGTGCAGAATGACCTGGACCGCTTCCACCTCGTCCAGGACGTAATCGACCGGCTGCCGCATCTTGGCAGCAGGGGCGCCTATCTGAAGCAGATGGTCCGGAACAAGCTTGTCGAACACAAGCTTTATATCGACGAGCACGGCGAGGACCTGCCGGAGGTTCGGAACTGGAAGTGGGGTGCGCCGCGGTGACCGCGCAAGACCTGATGGACACCGCGCACCGGTTGGTGGGCAGTGGCAAGGGCTTGCTCGCCATGGATGAGAGCACGCACACCTGCAACGAGCGGTTTGCCGGCGTGGGCATTCCCCAGACCGTGGAGGCGCGGGGCACCTATCGGGAAATGCTGGTGACCACGCCTCATCTTGGCGACAGCATCAGTGGCGCGATCCTTTACGACGAGACGATCCGCCAGCATACCAAGGACGGCACGCCCTTCGTCAGGATTCTCACCGGGGCCGGCATCATTCCTGGCATCAAGGTCGACACCGGCGAGGAGGACCTGGCGGGTTATCCGGACGAGCAGATAACCGAGGGCCTGGACGGATTGCGTCAGCGTCTGCGGGACTATTTCCAGATGGGTGCCCGCTTCGCCAAATGGCGGGCGGTCATTGCGCCGGGAGGCGGGCTGCCCAGCCGGGGCTGCATCGAGGCCAACGCGCACGGGATGGCCCGCTACGCCGCCCTGTGCCAGGAGGTCGGACTGGTCCCCGTCGTCGAACCGGAAGTGCTGATGGCGGGCGCGCACACGCTGGAGCGCTGCCGGGAGGTCACGGAGCAGACGCTGCGGAGCGTCTTCGCCCAACTCAGCGAGCAACGCGTCCTGCTGGAGGGCATGATCCTGAAACCCAACATGGTGCTTCCGGGATTGCACTGCCCGCGGCAGGAAGCGGTGGACGAGGTCGCCGCGGCCACGGTGAAATGCCTGCTCAGGGTGGTTCCCGCAGCGGTTCCGGGGATCGCTTTCCTTTCAGGCGGCCAGCCCGCCGAGCTGGCTTCGGCACGGTTGAACGCCATGACCGTCATCGCGATGTCGGCGGCGGCGCGACTGCCGTGGCCGCTGACGTTCTCGTTTGCGCGGGCGCTGCAGCAGCCAGCCCTGGAGCTTTGGCGGGGCCGGGAGGCCAAGGTCACGGCAGCGCAGGATGCACTCGCCCATCGCGCGCGCTGCAATCGAGCCGCCCTCCATGGCGAATATACGGCGGCAATGGAGCGCACGTGACCGCTGCGCAAAACACGCTCCTGAGCCTTTATCTCGTTCGACACGGTCAGACCAAGTGGTCGCTTTCCGGCCAGCACACCGGCCGCACGGACATCCCGTTGACCCCAGACGGCGAGGAGGAGGCACGCGAACTCGCACCGTGGCTCAGGCGCATCCATTTTTCCCGCGTGCTTACCAGCCCGCGCCAACGCGCGAAACGGACGTGCGAATTGGCCGGACTGGGGCAGCGGGCTGAAACGGAGCCGGACTTGGCGGAGTGGGACTACGGCGACTACGAGGGCAAGCTATCCTCGGACATCCGGGTAGGACGGCCGGATTGGAATGCCTTCCGGGACGGTTGCCCCAATGGCGAACTGCCCGAACAGGTCACGGCCCGCGCCGACCGGTTGATCGCGTATCTCTGCACAATGGACGGCAACGTCGCGCTTTTCTCTCATGGTGAATTCGGGCTGGTGTTGGTCGCGCGATGGATTGGATTGCCGGTGATCGAAGGGCAGCATTTTCTGGCGGGAACGGCATCGCTCAGTATCCTGAGCCACAATCCCGCTCACCCCGAAGTGCGGGTGATCGCGCTGTGGAACGCCACGCCGGCGCTTTTGCTGGCGGGCGATGGCATGACAGGACGCCGCAGTCAGGTACAGGGCGGCCGGCAGTCCCTTTCGGATTGAAATAGAGACCGGGGTGTAAAGGTATAAAAGAAAACACGGTGTTGAAATTTATCGAGGGCCTGCCGCCGGACGTTATAGCCATCGAAGCCAGTGGCAAAGTGACGCACGAGGATTATCGCAACACGCTTATTCCTAAAGCCGAGGCGATGATGACAAAGGGCCCGATCAAAATGCTTTATGTGATCGGGCAGGATTTCACAGGCTTTGAGCTTGAGGCGCTGTGGGATGACAGCTTGTTCGGGATCAGTCACTGGCACGATTTCAGCCACATCGCCGTGGTCAGGGATCACGCGTGGGTGACCGCAATGGTCAACATGTTCGAACCTTTTTTCAAGGGGACGTCCGGCTGTTCACACTCGCCGGCTTGCCTGCCGCAAAAGACTGGATCGCGGCCGCTACAAAGATGTCGATCGCCTGACGGTTCCCTCCCCTGGTACGTTAAAGCCCGCCCGCAGGCCAAGGTTGAGCTTCCGGAGCGCGACCAGACGACGAAGGAGCAAGATCTATGCGCCCTCTGATCGCCGGCAACTGGAAGATGAATGGGCTGGCGCGCCAACTTGCGGAGGTGGCGGCGGTTGCCTCCGCGGTCGAGATCGCGCCTTCCTCGGCTGATATTCTGCTATGCCTGCCCGCTACGCTGATTGCCCGCGCGGCGCAGGTGGCAGCGGGCCGTATCGCCCTTGGCGGCCAAGACTGCAGTCTGGACGCAGCGGGCGCGTTCACAGGCGATGTTAGCACGGATATGCTAATTGACGCGGGCGCCTCCGCCGTCATCGTTGGACATTCGGAACGCCGGCGATATCATGGTGAGACCGACGTCATCGTGTCGGCGAAGGCAAAGGCCGCGTCACGCGCCGGGCTTCTGACTATCATCTGCATCGGCGAAACGGAATCGCAGCGGGCGGACGGCAAAACGTTGTCCGTCTGTGCCGACCAGATTGCTGGCAGCGTGCCGGATGGCATGACTCTGTCTGCCACTGCGATCGCCCACGAGCCGCTTTGGGCAATCGGATCCGGACGCATGCCGACCCTCGAAGAGATCATCGAAGTGCATGCGCACATCCGAAAGTGTCTGACTGACGACGCGTTTCGGCACGGAAGGCAAAAAAGTGAAGATCCTCTACGGCGGGTCGGTCGAACCGACCAACGCGCGCGAAATCCTTGCACTGCCGGAGGTCGATGGTGCGTTGATCGGTGGCGCAAGCCTCAAGGCCGCGGACTTCGAAGCGATTATCGGGACGGCTCCGATGAGAGCCTAATCGTAAAAAGCCGAGGGATGAGTCCAGGGGCTATGGTGGGAATTCGGCGGCGTGAGCCGCTTCGCGAAGGTGCCTTCCGTCAGATTCGATCCATTAGCACTACTTTGGCACTTTAGACTCTGCGATATCTGCAAGGAGTGCGATATCTGCAAGGAGCATGTCACAGTGAGGACATCGTCGGGGTGGAGGTCGTGCGAAGAGGTCGAGGATCGCTTGCCTGATGGCCGGCATGCTTGGTTGTGGTGGCGGTCCCGAGACTCTTTTTTTTTCCGTCCCGCTGCTTTGAGGCGGCGGGATTGAAGGAAGGCGTAGGCGATCATCGTCATCAACGCGTGTCGGTGTAATCCCGTCCAGGATCTACCTTCGAAGTGGTCGAGCCCGAGCTCTTCCTTGAGTTGCTGGTGGGCCTGCTCACAGACCCACCTGGCCTTGATCGTAGCAGCGAGCGTCTTGATGGTGGCATCGGCAGGCAGGTTCGACACATAGTATTTTTGCTCCCCGCTCGACCGCCGCTCGCCGACCAGCCAGACCTCGTCGCCAGGCATGCACTGCACGCGGTTGTCGAGCATCCGGTGCTTATGGCCGTCCGCAACACGGACACGGCGGGCCGCGAAGAGACATGTCAGCCGGCCTTTGGTGCTCCGCCGCCAACTGACCTTTTGCCATTTCCCGCTGGCCAACAACGCTTCGGCAGAGACCGGGGGCTGATCGGGGATGTGGTATTTGCGGGGTTTCCCGGCCTTCGCAACGGGGAAGATCAGGGCAACGTCGGCGGGATAGACGTTCTGGCGCCGCGACAGACCCACCGCCCACTTGAGACCGCGCTCGCTCAGAGCCTGACGAAAAGGCCCGCTGGAGCCATATCCCGAGTCGGCAAGCACACAGCCGAAACGCGCACCGGAAGCGATGACGCGGTCGATCTCCTCGATAGCAATCTCCGGTTTTGTCAAAGCAGCCTGTCTGTCCTTCGGCACGCGAGCCCGCGCCATGCAATCTGGATCATCTGTCCAGCTCTCGGGCAGGAATAGCCGCAGGCCCACCATCACCGGCACCTCGCGCGACGCCAACGTTACCGAGACCAGCGACTGACAGTTAGCGGTCTTTCCGAGCGATGAGGCATATTGTGGCGCGACGCCAACCGAGTGACGTCCCTTTTTGGGCAACGCCGTGTCATCGATGACGAGAAACCCCGCTTCATCGCCAACCAGACCATCTGCCTCCTTCAGCAGGGCGGCCTCGAGTGGAGCACTGTCCCAAACTCCCGCGGCGACGAAATGATGAAGCTGATCGTAGCCGACCTCGCCTGCACGTGCCGCCATCGGCTGAATGCTCTTGCGGTCTCCTGGACCAATCAAACCCGCAACATAAAGAGGGCACATCCGCGCCCGCGTCTTGTGCCGTAGCGCCACGACAAACGGCGCAAGCCAGCGATCGAGATCCGCCCGCCAGTCCACGTCCATTGGTCGGCCCTCCTTAAGCCGACCTCCCATGAATCACGCAAACCCTCCCTTGGGAATCCCAAAAAGCTCGCCCACCGCTAAAAATATGCCAAAGTAGTGTTAGAACGACGCTTCAATGGCCGCAGACCACGAGGAAGCAACTATGCGTGTAGGTATTGCTGCTGACCACGGTGCGTTTACTCTAATCTTACTGTGTCATAAACTCTTTGGGCGACTCGAGATCGGTTGTGTACGGATGGAGATTCTCACTCGTGGAGGCGGGTTGTGGGTCTGTCATCCGACACGCGCAGCAGCGAATCACGGTTTGCGGTCTATGTCGAGGCGATCGCGCCGGTGCTGGGGCACGCCGATCGCGATGTTCCGTTCCGGTCTTATTGCGTTGGCCTGCTGTTGCCCGGCGAGCGCAAGAGCGTCGAGCCATTGGCAGCGCGGGTGGAGCCCGGCCGCGTGCAGGCCGCCCACCAGTCGCTGCATCATTTCGTCGCCAACGCCGACTGGTCGGATACGGCGGTGCTGGCTGCTGTCCGGACGCGGGTTCTGCCAGAGATCGTTCGCGGCGGGCCGATCCGAGCCTGGATCATCGATGACACTGGCTTTCCCAAGAAAGGCACGCACTCGGTCGGTGTGGCCCGCCAATACTGTGGTCAACTCGGCAAGCAGGACAATTGTCAGGTTGCGGTAAGCCTGTCGGTGGCGAACGAGCACGCCTCTCTGCCGATCGCCTATCAACTGTATCTGCCGGAAGCGTGGACCAACGACCCGGAACGGTGCGCCAAGTCTGGCGTGCCGGAGGACGTTCGGTTCCAGACCAAGCCGCAGATCGCGCTGGCGCAGATCCGGGCGGCGCAACAAGCCGGGGTGCCGCCCGCCACCGTGCTGGCCGATGCCGGTTATGGCATCGACACCGCCTTCCGCGACGGCATCACCGAACTCGGCCTGCTCTACGTGGTCGGCATCCAGTCCTCGACCAGCCTGTGGCCGCCGGACATAGCACCGCTCGCGCCGAAGCCCTGGAGCGGCCGCGGACGCCCGCCCTCGCTGCTGCGGCGCGGCGCCGAGCACAAGCCACTCTCGGCCAAGGACCTCGCCCACAGCCTGCCGAAGCGGGTCTGGCGGCGGGTGACCTGGCGCGAGGGCGGCAATGCGCCTCTGGCTTCTCGCTTCGCCGCCGTGCGCGTCCGTCCGGCGCATCGCGACTACTGGCGTTCCACCCCCAGGCCAGAGGAGTGGTGCTTGATCGAATGGCCCGCTGGTGAGAAGCAGCCAACCAAATACTGGCTCTCGACCTTGCCCGCCAACCTCCGCCTGCGCGAACTCGTCCGGCAAGCCAAGTTGCGTTGGCGCATCGAGCGCGACTACCAGGAACTGAAGCAGGAACTCGGGCTGGCTCACTACGAAGGTCGTGGCTGGCGCGGCTTTCACCACCACGCCACCCTCTGCATCGCCGCCTATGGTTTCCTGATCACAGAGCGGAGCGCGATTCCCCCCTCAGCGGAACGCATCCCCGTACCCCTCACGCCACCTCCGTTACCCGCCGGTTATCGACCTCGCGGCTCCTCCGATCCGGCCTGAACGCCACGTCGACAACTCGATCGCCACCGTCCGCGTCCTGATCGCTCGCGCCCTCGCCCGTACCCTCGCAAGATGCCCCTGCTGCCAACGACCAAAGCGGCCCAGTCAGTTTGTGACACAGTAAGATTAGCAGGCTGCTGAAGAAGTCCTCGAAATCCTGATTTGTCAGGATCTGGGCGGCTGGCGGGGCGAGTGTTTGGGCCTGGAGTAGGGAGTTTGT
>Ga0326727_10013781_pt1 | contig 17843 bp, 19 predicted proteins | sample MB2enrmetagenome_FD_207643 | JGI IMG/M metagenome (GOLD analysis project Ga0326727, IMG submission 207643) | Lab enriched peat soil microbial communities from McLean, Ithaca, NY, United States - MB29MY | ecosystem: Environmental > Terrestrial > Soil > Wetlands > Peat | place: USA: New York...
TCCCACCATGTCGAAGGGGGCAGGGAGAAATCCGCATAGAGCTGGTATCCTGTCCGTGAGATCAGGGCCCGGGTTTCCTCAACCGATCGTATTTGCGGGTAGCACTGCTCCCAGAACCCCCGTACCTCGTCCGAGGGAGCGTCCACAAACCAGCACGCTTCTGTAAACGCAAGGAACCCGCCGGGCCGGATAAATTTTTTCCATGCTGCAATTCCTGCCTCTACCCCAATCACAAATATCGATCCCTCCGCCCAGATAAGGTCGAAGGAACCGGGCGGGAACGGGAGGGAATCCATGGAAGCCCGGACTGTTTTTATCCGGTCGGCAACACTGGCTTTTCTGGCCCTCGTGTCCAGCGTATCGAGCACCGGCTGGAAAATGTCGACCGCTGTTACCTGTGCGTCCGGGGCGAGCCGGGCAAGAACAAGTGTCTGTTTGCCGGAACCGCACCCGATATCGAGGATTTTCGGGTCCGGGGGCAGGCCGGGCAGCAGCCGGAACATCTTTTCCGTGCAGGTATCGCTTCCCGGGCCCTGCCGGGGGAGGCCGAAAAACAGGGCCCCCATGAGTGTCTCGTCCATCCCGGAGAGGTACGCGGGCAGAAAAGAGATGGTTTGCGGTCTGGTGCTTTCAGGTTCCGGCCTCTGCAAGGGCAGTACGGATTTGTTCCTTGACCTCTTCGGGAATGTTGAGGCCGTCCAGTGCCCGCAGAAGGAGGAGCCGGGCCATCTGCTGGCCTCCGGGAGTTGAGAGATAGGAATCGATCGCCACTTTTCCCTGTGGGGATGAGAGAAATGAGCGTATGGCCTCCTGCCCTTTGGGGGAGGCAAAGTATCCTGCGACCATTCCCTGTATGCCGTCCATTGCGCCCATCTTGGTATCACCGTAAGAACAGGAGTACTGGAACAGGAGACCAGATAAAGTCACCAGAAATTATCCCCTCCAGATGGGGGATAGGGAAAAGGGTTACCAGCCCCGGCTGTACTCGCCGGCGCAGGGGATGCAGACAATTTTCCCGTTTTTAACCCGGGCCCGGTGCTCGGCCACCATCTCGCCGCAGACGGCGCACGGCACAGACCCGGAGATCCGTGCCCGCTCGGGGATCTCGGACCGTGCCTCTTTCTCGATAAAGAGTTCGGAAAACGGGATCGTGAGGATCTTTTCGATGATCGCCGCCTGTCGCCCGCTGAACTCTTTTTCCTCGGCAGGGGTTGCCTTCCCGCTCATCACCTTTTTTCGCAGGGCCGCAGCTTCGGGATCGAGCCGTTCCGTGAGCGGTTCGGGGCGCTGGACGAGGCGGATCGCGGTCCCGGTCTTCCGGTTGATGAAGGTATAGGCATGATTGCCAATGTCCTTCATGATCAGGTTGCCCTTCCCCACGGAACAGCCGGCGAGCGCCTGCACGGCATCGACTCCGCAGGCATCGTTTTCGACAATGGCGACCAGATCCTCGTCCGCTGATCGCTCTGCGCCAAGACGTTTCATGGCATACTCTGCCGCACGGTAGCCGAGCGCAAGACCGGGGCAGGTGTGCCCGTGGAAGGCAACGGCGTCCTCGTAGGAATGGAATGACCGGGTCATGATCTTCACGAAATCTCTTGCCGGTAAGACTGTAAAACCGTTTCGTCCGCGGGTACGGCCCGATATGCGGGTCATCCGGCTGTACCGGTACATTTTTCTGACACTAAGGTATATACGAACCGGGCGCAGAGGAAGAGAGTGGTGTAATATACCATGGTCAAACTAACCGCAGAGATGAAGGAAGCCTTCCTCAAAATGAAGGTCTTCCCGGTTGCGACCGCAGCAAAAGACGGCACGCCAAACGTGGTTCCCATCGGTATCGTCGAACTCGCGAGCGACGACACGATCTGGATCACGGACAATTTCATGAACAAGACGCTTGCAAACCTCAAATCGAACCCGAAGATCGCGATCTACATCTGGGGCCCCGAGATCAAGGGCTGCTTCCAGATCAAGGGCCATGTCACGATCAAGACAAGCGGCAAGGAATACGATGAGATGAAGGCGAAGATCAACAAGAAGAATCCTGCCCTGCCGGCCCGGTCCCTCATCATCGTGAAGATCACCGACGTCTTCGAGTGCAAACCCGGGGCGACCGCCGGGGCAAAACTCGTTTAACCTTTTTTATCACGATTAGATCTGTTTTCCTGCACGAGGGAAACGAGCAGGACGCCGTGTGAAAAAAGATCACTTTTCAAACTGCTGCACTGCGTCCGGCAAACAGCGGGCGACACCCCGGATCCCCGAAACCGTCACCGTCATAAGGATCGCATCGATGACCTCTTCCCGGGTCGCTCCTGCCGCCTTTGCCATGGGGATGTGAGCTTTTACGGCTGTATCATCCCCCATCGCCGCCTTCATCGCGATGTAGATGAGCTGCTTGGTCTTCGCGTCGAGCGCTGGCCGTTTCACGACCGCCATGATCAGGTTGTTGAACGCTGCCGCGACCTCGGGGGCCTCATCACTGAAGAGTTCCATCGTGTTTTTTGCCATAGATTCTGCCTCAAAAGAGTGGTTGGGTCGGGTATCTGATATACCCTTTTTTAAGGGACACCCCGCACATATACTGTTAACCTCACATCATGGGGCGTTGAAAATCAGAAACAGGAATCTGTATGGATCTTGCCGGGGAACTCAAAACCTGCGCACTCTTGCACGGGGCGGATTATTTCGGGGTTGCGGATCTTATGTCCGCACATGCATTCATCCTTGAACAGGGAGGGGAGCGGATCGCACGGTACCCGCGTGCAGTTACGATCGGTATCGCGCTCCAGGATTCCCTGGTGAATCTCCTGCCCGAACGGGAGGATTACGCGGCGGCGATGCTGTACCGGCACAACAGTTACGACGTCGTGAACCTGGCACTCGACCAGATCGCGCTTGCGGTGGCAAATATGATCCAGCGGGAGGGGTATGGGGCGCTTCCCGTCCCGGCTTCAAAACGGTCAAGCGATGAGAAGATCGCCGGGGTCTTCTCCCAGAAACTGGCCGCACACCTCGCCGGCCTTGGCTGGATCGGCAAAAGCTGTCTCCTTGTCACGCCCGATCACGGCCCCCGGGTCCGGTGGGTGACGGTGCTGACCGACGCCCCGCTCGCACCGACCGGTACTCCCATGAAAGAGCGGTGCGGCAAATGCACACAGTGCACCGATGCCTGCCCGAAAAAGGCATTTACCGGCCGTGCATTCCGCGAGGACGAGCCACGGGAGGCCCGGTTCGATGCAGCGGCCTGCGACCAGTACTTCCGGGAGATGGAGAAAGCCCGGGGCATCGCCGTCTGCGGGATGTGCCTGTATATCTGCCCGTACGGCCGGAAAGCCCGGGTCCCGGATGAAACCGGGCGCCGGGGACATGCAAAAAAAGAGAGAGGTAGTGGTAAGCGGGTTTAGAGCCCGGCCCGTTTCACGATCACGTCGGCCACAGCCTTTGCGTTCGCAAAAGGGAAGTCCCCGGCTTTGAGAAGTTTTCCCGCCTCACCTGCAGTCATCTTAAGATCTCCCGCGCAGCAGGTGGTATCCGCACCGTCGGGAAACGCTTCGAGGAGTGCCTTTGGCGTCTTAATCGGGAACTTCGCACCGTGAAGTGCCCCTTCGATCTGCGCGTGGATCTGTTCTTTTACTGAGGGTGTCCCCTCTTTTGTCATCGCCGCAACGTCCCCGGCCGCTTTTGCAATAGAGCAGTCGCTGCTGTGCGTGTCGCACCCGAAGCAGGCGCTTTTTATGGTCGCAAGGGATTTCTCTGCCTGCTCTTTTGTAACCGTTTTACCGGTACAGTTCCATACTGGCATTTTTCTCACCACATACCCATCCTGCTGTTTAAAATATATACGTGAGCGTCACTAAACTATACAAACAGAAGCAGGTCATTCGCGTGACCTTCATACATCTCCTTCAAAAAAGGGATGCAGTAAGAGACAGGGATGGAACACATGGGTGCAGTACTGGGATCCATTGCAGAGATCAGGGAGTTAAAAACCGAGATCACCGGGCTCCGGACCGATCTCAAACGGTTCATCGAGCGGGCAAACCAGCAGCATATCGATACCGTGCTTGACGAGGTAAAGAAGAATTACTCCGGCCTGTTTGCAGACCACCAGGTCGATCGTGCAAAGACGGATCTTGCCGACCACATGGTCAAAGACTGTGCGATGCGGGACCGGTGTTTTGCCGTCTTCATGGACTTCCTGAAAAACACCTCGCAGCACATCCGCGACGGATCGGTCTCTGAAGAGGTGATCGCTTCGTACCGGGAAGAGATGAAGTCGCTGCAGAAAAAAGGGCAGACGCCCCGTTGCGATACCTGTTTTACGGAAGTGTACCGGTTATTCGAGAAACAGGTCGACCTGATGCAGTCGCTTGGGATCTATGCGAAGAACGGGGATTCCTTGAGTTCTTCCGGTACTATCCCGGAGGAGCGGGCGGTAAAGGAGATCCTCGAACCGGTGGCAAATGTCCAGCGCATGCAGATCCTCCAGTCACTCTCCACGCAGACACGGACGTTCTCCGACCTGTCGGCACTGACCGGCCTGCGGGGCGGAAATCTCCTCTTCCATGTGAAAAAACTCGCCGATACCGGGATGATCCTCCAGCGCCACGAGCGGGGGGATTATATCATCACGGAAAAAGGGTTTTCGACGCTCCGGGTGGTATCTGACCTGTACCGTGCGCTCAATCCGGGGCAGGATTCCACGGCACCGGAGGAATAACCCGGCTTTCAGTTGCATTTTTTAAAACCTGCAAGCACGGTCAACGGTGAAATCCCGCGACAGAGGGATCCGGCACACCGGCAGACCGCCGGCATGAGAATGTTTATATTACAAAATGTAAAATAAACTATACTAGATGTGGGGCTAACATGCCACATCTGCACACAATCAAGGAGAATTACCCTATGAAATCACCAAAGACTCTGGCAGGAAGCATTGCAGTACTTCTGTTTGCCCTTGTTATCCTGGGGTTTGGCATAAGCCCTGTCAGCGCATCGGCGGGATTGTGGCCATCCGGCAACAGTACCTCGATACACGGTCACTGGGGTGGACAGCATTTTGCCCCCAACAGCACCCGGCAGTATACCATGACAGAATCGTTCATCACCCGGCTGCAGGGCCAGGGTGTTGACGTAAGCGCGGTACAGGCCGCGCTCGCAAACAATGACACAGCGACCGTAAAGTCGTGGATCATGTCGTATATGCAAGCGCACTCAGGGGCGTTTGGCAACACCACCTCTATGCAGAGAGGCCATAGGTTTACGGTCAATGCGACTGTACAGCAGGCGCATCTCCAGTCCTTTATTACACAGCTCCAGAGCCAGGGTGTTGATGTAAGCGCGGTACAGTCCGCGCTCGCGAACAACGACACGGCGACCGTAAAGTCGTGGGTAACATCGTATATGCAAGCGCACAAAGGAACATTTGGCAACACCCCCCACACGCAGAGAGGCCATAGGTTTACGGTCAATGCGACTGTACAGCAGGCGCATCTCCAGTCCTTTATTACGCAGCTCCAGAACAAGGGAGTTGACGTAAGCGGGATACAGACTGCGCTCGCGAACAACGATACGGCGACCGTGAAGTCATGGCTCACGTCATACTTTGCAACCCATCAGGGTGCCCATTCCAATTCCACCCGTCCACAATGGCGTATGTGGAATTCGACCGCCACTCAGTCGTCATAAGGGAATCAATCCGTCCCTTCTCATTTTTTTCGTCAGTCGTGCGGGACCTGAACCGTACCTGTGCTCATTTTCCTTCTCTCCCGGTGGTGCACCTGATAATGGGGCTGAGACGCACACTCATCCCGGCGTTACAACCCGCTCCTCTGGTCGCGGAAGGTCTCACGGTACCAAAGAATGCGGGGGCAGACCGGAGCTTGCCGGGAATTGTACCTTAAAAGAGCAGGAACTCAAGGATCGGGATCGTCGCGAGGCACAAAACGGTGGAAATGAAAACGCCCTGCGAGGCGAGGGTGGCGTCAACCTTGTACTCCTCCGAGAGCAGCACCGAGTTTGCCGCTACCGGCATCGCGATCAGGAGCACGGCGACAGAGAGCAGGAGCTTGTCCGTGACAAATGGGGAGAGCACGAGGAATGCCACGACCGGGAAGACGATGAGCCGCAGCGCGGTTACGAGATACACCCGCCAGTCGCCGGCCAGTCGCTGTAAGGGGAGGGTGGCCAGCATCGCCCCTACCACCAGCATGGCAAGCGGCGTGGTGGCCGACCCGGCCAGGTCGAGCGCAGATTCCACCGGGGCAGGAATGGTGTACTGCACCACAAAGAGCACCAGTCCCACCATGGCTGCCACAAGGCCCGGCGAGAGGAGAACCTTGGGGTCGATCTTCCCGGGCCGGCCCCGGGCCAGCAGCCAGACCCCGAGGGTGAAAACCAAAAAGTAGAACGGGACGTTGAAGAGGATCACGTAGAAGAGGGAGGACGGGCCGAGCACGGCCAGCGCCACGGGAATACCCATGAACATGGTGTTGGGAAAGACCAGCATGAACTGGAAGACCCCTTTTTCTTCCGGGGTGGAGGGGACAAACCGGCAGATGAGGATGCCGGTGACGAGCGCAGCAAGGTAATACACGACAGCAACAAGGAGCATGCTGTGCACAATGCCCATGGTCTTTGCCGTCTCCGGGACCTGCATGCTGCTGATGGTGAGCGCCGGCAGCGCGATGTTGACGAGGACGTGGGAGATCAGGTGGACGCGGTCGCTGTTGAGGATCCCGTACTTTCTCGCTGCGAAACCTACCCCGATGAGGACGAACAGGGAGGCAATGGCGATGATGACGGCGAGAAGTTCCATGTCCTGTGTCTCCTTTGGAATTACAGCCTCTGCCCGACTGCACCTGCAGGTCAGGTCCCACCGGTGCCCGGGACCATATGTTGATTCCCTCGTACCCCTTCCGGCCGTAAAGGACCACGGGCGTGTGTCGGCAGGAATGTTGGCCCGGGATGGACATATAAGTTAGGAAAAAGACACCGAAAAAGAAGGTGCCGCACCTGCCCGGCAGGTTTGCGCTGCCACAGGCGCTTTCAGACCTGCCGTTTCAGGCTGCAGGCAAGGCGCAGCGAGCTGTGCACCATATCGGTGAGGTCTTCCTGCGTGTACTGGTTTTTGGTGATCTGTTCCCAGTCCCGCGTTGTATCCTCGTTGTTCTCGCCGACCCACGAGGCGATCGAGACCTCGGGGCTGTGGAAGCCCAGCCAGGCAAAGAAATTGAGAAGGTTTCCGGCCACGTGCTGCATCCCGTCCACGTGCCCGATGATGATAAGCCCCACGACCTTATTCTTGATCATCCGGTTGCCGAACCACGAGTACTGGTTCTCGATGCAGTTCATCCGTTCGACAAACTTCTGGATAAGTGCCGAGTGGTTGTTCCACCGGATGGGGGTGGCGAGAAAGAGGACATCGCAGTCGAGTACCGCGCTGTACACAGTATCCATCTCATCGTCTTCATACTTCATCGAGGACTGGCAGGGATACGTGCAGTACTCCGGGTTCTCCGAGTAGTTGCCCTCGCAGTCATAGATCTTCAGGTCTTTGAGCCTGATGAACTTCGTTTCGCAGCCGAGCGCTTTACACCGGTCGAGCGCCTCGATGAGCAGGCGCTCGGACTTGGACATGCCCGGCTCCTGCCGGCTCGATCCGGAGATCCCGAGCACCCGGGTGCCTTTCACGTTTCTGGGGTCAGGCGCGGTGATGGTGCCGACACCAAATTTCCGTCCGACCATGGGAGATGGCATACGGTAGTGTAGGTGCGGGAGTTGATATGGGTTTATCCTTTTGGGACTGGCGTGTTATGCCAGATTCTTCCGGGCTAACCGTACTCCCATATCGAAGGCCTTTTTGCAGTCCTTCGGAAAAACGGTCTTTTTGCGCTCTGCTTTTTTCTTTGCGTCAAACATCGTGCAGAGCACCTTTGAGTAGTCCTTGAACTGGTACGTATCGTACGCACAGAGATGCTCCGAGTATCCAAAGAGCGAGGAGAGGACGTTCTCGTTCGTGGCAAAGTGCAGGGTATAGCCGTATTCCTTTACCAGGTTCTCCGGGATATTCATGGTGTAGATGAACCCTGTCGGGATCTTCCGGGGGAACAGGGTGCCGTGTGGCAGGGTGTAGGTCAGGTACGGGAACATCAGCCGTTCCAGAAATGACCGCATCATGCCGGTATCGGTCCCGAAATAGATCGGTGATCCGAGGATGATCGCGTCTGCGTCCTGTTCAATTCTCCCAAGCAGGGGGGTGAGGCCGTCTTTTACCGCACACCGCCCGTAGCTCTTCCCGCTGAGCGTTTTACAGGCAAAGCAGCTGGTGCATCCTGTGTACTCCCGATCGTACAGGTGGACAAGTTCAGTCTCTGCCCCTTCCGATTCCACCCCCTTAAGGGCGTGTTCTAACAGCGTTGCCGTATTCCCGTGTTTTCGCGGGCTTCCGTTGATGCCGATGACGTACATGATCTCACATCCCTCCTGTTATCACACCGGTTGTTGGTACCGGCACTACAAATAGGGAGTAGTGCTCCATCCGGGATATACTGCCCGTCATAATACCATAAGGGACGTCTCTTTCCCGCAGGTTCTATCTCCTGTACGTGAGCGCTGCCGCGGCAAAGCAGCAGATCCCGCCGGCATACATGGCATTCCCGAAGATGGCCGGGAGCACCGCGGCCCCTGCATCGAGGATGGCACCGGTGTACCCGAGGCTGTCGAGCTGGAGGACCAGGAGGATACTCCCTGCGGAGATGCCAAGCATGATCCCGAGGTCCTGCAGGGTCACAAGAATGCTCGACGCGATCCCTGACTTGTCTGACGGGAGGGCGCCCATGATCTCGATCACGTTGGGGCCCTGGAAGACCGACCGGCAGAGCCCGGCAAGGACGAGCGCGACCACGATTAAGGGAACATCCTGCGTGGCAAACCCGTAACCGCACAAGAAGAACGCACCGCCCATCCCGAGCACGCCCACGGCCGGGTAGTTCTTCGAGGGGAACGTATCGTATGCCCACCCGAAGACCGGGGCGCTTGCGATCATGGCAACCGGCATGACAAAGGCCATGAATCCCACCTGCGTAGGTTTCCATCCCATGACCCCTTCGAAGTAGAACGGCAGGATGATCAGGAGGATGAAGGTCGCGACAAAGTAGAGGACAAGGCTTGCGGCGGGAAGCACGAAGCGCCGGTCCGAGAAGAGGGCGAGGTTAACGAGCGGGGAGGCAGCGGCACGCTCCCGGGCCACGAATGCGGCGAGGGCTGCAAGGGAAAAAACCGCGTACCCGGTAAGAAACAGCACGTTTACCGGGGGATTTGCGAGCTCGTTGAGGAAGAGAGCAAGGCCGGCCATCAGCACGATGAGCAGGACGATGCCGGGCCAGTCAAGCCGGGTACTGCTTCCGCCGGTATCCCCCAGCCGGAGGTAGCGGAGGGTCGGGACGAGCAGGGCGAGGCCGATGGGGACATTGACAAAGAAGATGAACGGCCAGCCGAAAGATTCGACGAGGATGCCCCCGAGCGCCGGCCCTATGATGAGGCCAAGGCCGATGGTCGCCGTCACGTACCCGAGCGCCTTTCCCCGCTCGTGGAGGGGGAAGACCTGCATGATGATCGCCATGGAAATGGACATGAGCATCGCTGCCCCGATCCCCTGGACGATCCGGGAGGTAATAAGCACCGGGAGGGAACCGGCAAGCCCGCAGGCAGCGGAGCTTGCCACAAAGAGGAGGAGGCCGAAAATGAAGAGCCGGGACTTGCCCAGTGCCGGGGAGAGCGTACCGAAGATGAGCACGGTGGCGATGATCGTGATGATGTACGCGGTCGCGATCCACTGGGACTGGCCGAGCGGGACGTGAAAGGCGCTCGTTATCGTCGGGAGCGCGATGGCCACGATGTTGTTGTCGATCACCGCCATGAACTGGCCGACAAGTACGACCAGCAGGATGATGCCGCGGTGGGCGTAGGCGAAGTCTGCCGGGGTTGTCCGGTCACCGTGTTCTGTCATGGTTATCTCCGTGAAAACCGGTCTGAAGTTTATCCCTATCGCATGACCTTTTGGCCCGGTCGCACCTTGCGCAGCCGGGCGGGTGCATTGGCGAGATACAGGGGTTTTTCCCCGGCCGCGTACCGCTTCATGTTCTCCGCGAACGCCCGGGCGATACCTTCGTACGAGACATCGGTGACGCCGGCGATGTGGGGGGTGGCAATCACGTTCTCGCGAAAAATCGGGTGAGACATGTCCACGGGTTCTTCCCAGAAGACATCGAGCCCGGCGCCGGCGATACGCCCGCTTCGTAAGCCCGCAAGCAGGGCATCCGGGTCAAGGAGCCCGCCCCGGGCCACGTTAATGAGAAAAACGCCCTGCTTCATGGCGGCGATCTCCGGTGCGCCGAAGAGGTGGAACCGGTCCTGGGTGTAGTTGATGCACAGTGCGACGTAATCGGCTTCCGCAAGTGCTTCATGAAGCCCGGCAAGAGAAAAAAAGCGGGCGATCTCCACGCCGGGGACCGTCCGGCCGGGATGGTCATCCACGGTAATAATCCCGACCTTAAAGCCAGCGAGCCTCCGGGCCAGTTCCCTTCCGACCCCGCCAAGACCGACGATGCAGACGGTTTTTCCGATCAGTGCCTGGCCGGGCGGCGACCCCCATGCGACTGGTGTCCCTTTCTCCCGTATCGCTGAGATCTGGTTCCACCGTCGGGAGAGCATGAGCATGAAGAGGACCGCGTGCTCGGCGACCGATGCCGCATTGCCGGACTCTTCGCCCGGGATGCGTGCAACCATGATGCCGTTTCTGGTCGCGGCTTCGATATCCACGGTTTCGAGCCCGACCCCGTACTGCTGGATGAGCCCGAATGTGCCCTGCCGGATAAAGGTCTCATCCACCCGGCTGACGAGCGGCACGACCACGTCAGCTTCCGCGATGTGGGCGCCGAGCTTGTCCGGGGGAAAGGCGAGGATCTCATCGTCCGGGAGGAGTGAGGCAAGCTTGCTGCGTGCCTCGGGGAAGGTTTCGCCGCAGAAGAGGATCTTCATGATTATTTCAGGTACGATGTTCCGGGTGATCAGTGCATCGGTTGGTGGGATTTTGTAGTGGGATGGTCCTCTTATTGCAGTGCCGGGACCGTTTTTGCCCACGTCTCGACCCGTTTCCTGGTCGCGTCGCTGCTATACGAGGAGAGCGTGATCCGGTCACGGGCGACACTGAACAACCAGCGCGTATCGTCTGCTTCGTGGCACTGGAGGGTCACGGAGAACAGATCGGCAGCGGGGACGTGTTTTGCCTTCCCGCGATGCGCCAGTGCGTTTGCGGTATTCGAGACGACCGCGGCGATCCCGTCTTCGTACCCTTCGAGGGTATCATAGATGTCCGAACCGGACCCCGACTGCCGGTGGCCGGCATCCACGTACACGAATTTCGCGGTGTACATCTCCCGGACTTTCTCGACCGGCGGGTGGCTCTTCCGGCCGGTCATGTAGGGCGTGCACCCGAATGGGTTTTTCAGGATGACGGACTGGACAAACCCGGTAAACGCCCTGATGTCGGGAAAAGGAGTGGGGATGTAAAGGACGGCACTTCTTCTCTGGGTTTTCTGCCTGAATGCGGCCATGGTTATCAACACGGGTATTTTTCATGGACCAGCGGGACTTTTTTGTTCCCTGCCGTCTGCGATAACAGATAAAAGGGTGATTTCAATACATAGTTTCCGGTCACTTTTCTTGAACAGCCCTGGTATACTGTTCACTCCTGAAAACCCGCATTTTTTGCAAGGCTAAAAAGGGGGGGTTCGCATCTGAAATATGAATGACCCCCCTCATTTCGAGAAATGGATCCGGTCCTTTTTGGAGCATGCGGATCCCGCTTTTCGGCCGGTTCAAAAAGAAGTCCTGCACGGAGAATTATGGAGAAAAATTGGATCGGGTTATGCGGAAACTGCGAGCACCGGGATCGCGGAGATTTCATGGCCCGGGCCGGTGTCTCAAACAGGGTACGACCCCCCACACCATTCCGGGATTTTGGAATTAATTTTTGTGGGATTATACGATATGAAAATGGAGGTTTTTGAGGCTCAAAAGGGGCTTGTAATGATAGAGGGGGTTGTACATGATCCGGATATGACCCCCCTCAGTTGGAGTGTGGTTGGGGCCGTTTTCAAGACGCTCTTGGGGGTTTCGCCCCCGCCGCCTGGGCATCCCCCCGGTTGCGATGATGCATCAGAAGGTAATACGTACATCATCGCAATGCACAGGGGCGGTCGGGGGGACAGGCACTGTCCCCTCAGTTACTATGGGTTTTGGTTTTTGCAAAAAAATTCTGATTCTACTCTGTAAAATATGGCAATACACAAAATTGTGATTTTTATTCAATTTTTGGATCTATCCAACGTTTTATCATACATGGACTAATTTTCCAATAAAGATACGTGAACAATAAACCAAGTATGGTCCCAACAAGAACTCGACCTCCAATATCGAGGTTCCCTCCATCGCTTATAGTAAAGAAAAAAAGAGAAATCGTGATGCAAAAGGCGATTAAAGTAAATAATGCAATAAATTTATCAACAAAATTTGTCAGTTTTGCAGGTGTAACATCACTACCACAAAAATGACATTTTATTGTATTTTTAGGTAATCTCGTTCCACATTCTGGACAGATCATAATCCTAAATGGTTGTTAGATATCTATTAAAGTGAAAACCCAAAAACTCCCTTCTCACCCCGGCAGCGGCATCCTCGTCGCGTCCATATTCCGTTCTATCTCTAGGATTTCAGCTAAATGAGCCTTGGTCGAAGGCCCTTTGGGTACCGCCCTGCAACCGGTCGCCCTGCTCGTGGATTCATCGTAGGTCCCGATCTCCCGGGCGAGCACGATAGCGTCCGCCTTGTCAAACCCGATGAGCGGGCGGTAGACCGGGATCGTGGCCGCATCGGAGAGGACGACGAGGTTATCAAGCGTCTGGCTCGCAACCTGCCCGAGCGACTCGCCGTTCACGATCCCTTTTGCCCCGACCTCTTGTGCGACTTTTTCGGCAATCCGGTACATCCGGCGCTTGCAGAAGATGCAGGTGAACTTCTCCTGCCGGTTTTTGATGAGCTCCTTTTTTGCCGCCGCCAGGTACGGGTCGTGGATCACCCGGAGCTGGATATCCGGCTGGTACTTCCGCAGTACCCCCACGACCCGTTCGGCACGGGCAAGCACCGTCTCGTCAAGGAAGGTGTCGAGCGCGACAAAGATGGGGACGATCTTACAGCCTCGCTTCATCATCATCCACGCCGCTACGGGAGAGTCAATGCCCCCCGAGACGAGCGCGACAAGCGTCCCCTCGACCCCGAGCGGGAGACCGCCGACACCTTTTATCACGGTGTCGTACAGGTAGCACTCGTCCTGCCGGATCTCGACATGGATCTCCACGTCAGGAGCCGCGAGGTTCACCTTCAGGTGCGGGAACGCCTTACGGACAATATCGCCCAGTTCTATTGCCTTATCGTTCGAGGAAAAATCATGTTTGCCTACCCTTTTAATCCGGAGCGCAAACGTCTTTGCCGTGGTAAGGCCGTGGGTCCGGCCGTACTCGATGAGGGCGGTTTCGAGCGGTACGTCGTGGGGCACATGCTCGACCTCGGAGAACGAGACGATCCCAAAGACGTGCCGGAGTTTTTCTGGGTCCACATCGCCGTTGACCCAGATCCTGCCCCGCTCGCTCTGGATCTTTAAGTCCGGCATCAGCAGCCGGATGTTGTTCATCAGGACACGTTCCCACTGCCGGCGCACCGGATCCGATTTTAAGAATATCTCTGAATACCGGACCAGCCATTTCTTTGTCATAGTTATCCACCTGTCAGACTGCCTGTGCCTTCATTGGCGCAGTCATTTTCGGTCACGGGATTTTGCCGGCCTCTCCTTCCTGCATCTGGCCGCATGCCGCTGCCCCCGGACAGACGTGCTCCGCATCCGCCTCCTTGAAGGGATGGTGACAGTAGGGGCAGGTAAAATCGCACTCCGCCCCCTCGTACGGGCAGATGGTCATCGAGAGGTCGGCGAGCGGGTGGCCCTTGCCCCGGATCTCGAACTGCTTGTACCAGCCAAACGGGGCCCGTTTCACGGTGATGCCCTCATCTTTGAGGGCTTTTTCTAACCCGGTGAGAATCTCAAGCGAGACCGCTGGCGATCCGAGCGTGCTTGTCAGGTGGGCATACGGGAAGATCAGGACCTTTACCACCTTGAGTTTTGAGAGCCGGGCGAGCACGTTCTGCGTGGCGCTCGCGATAACATGATCGGGGTTCCTCTCGTCGAGTTTCTCCACGCAGCAGAAGAGGACGACGCACTCCTCCATGCTGTCCTCCTTTTCCGTGATCTGTTCGGCCATCCTGGTCTTTTTGGTGGCATGGTACCACATCCGGTCTGCATGGATCGAAAGGATCCTCACGGGTTCTGCCTCCCGACAAGGGTGCTGATCGCATCGCTCGTGATAAGCCCGATCACGTGCTGGTCGCCATCTACAACCGGCAGCGCCGAGATCGAGTGCGCCTCCATCTTCTGGGCTGCATCCTCCACGGGCTCGTTCTCGGTGGTCGTGACCACATCCCGGCTCATGATCTCGTCGAGCCAGAGGAAGTTGGACGCGACCGCCTTTGCAATATCCCACGAGGTGACGATCCCTACGAGCTGGCCGCCGTTCGCGCCAAGCACCGGCAGGTGGTTGACGCTGCACCGGATCATCCTCCGTGCGGCGACCGCGATCGTGGTGCCCTCCTCGATACACTCGACATCCCGGGCCATCACATCCCCGACAACCGTGTGCGACAAAAATTTGGTGATCAGGTAATTGAGCTGTCCGGATTCGAGCAGGAACGCATCGTGGCCGTAGTTGGACCGGATCTCGCAGTAATGCACCTCGCGCTCGTTTGCGGTCAAGGCAGTCACGATCTCCTGCGACTGGTAAGCAGGGTACAGCCAGTCCGACGAAACGGAGATGACAAAGAACGCCGCTTTTGCAGGGGCAAGCCCGGTTGCGAGCGACCCGTCTTTTGTCAGGTCGAAGTAGTCGATCGCCTTCGTAATATAGAGGTACGAATTAGCATCAAACCTTTTTGTGAAGGTGTCTCCCTGGTGGTGGAGGTAACTTTCGACGGCAAACTCGGTCGAGAAATCAAACCCGACCTGCTCTTTTCCCTGCAATGCCCTTCCGAACTTCGCATGCATTGACTCATCGGAGAGATACGTGATGTGACCGACCATCCGGGCGAGTGCAAGGCCGTGCGTGGGCAGCTGTTTCCCGTAATAGTCGCCGTTGTTCCAGTCGGGATCTGAGATGATCGCTTTCCTGCCGACCTCGTTGAATGCGATCTGCTGAGGTGTCGAGTAGCCGGTCGTGGCGAGAATGATCGCCTTTTTAATCATGTCCGGGTACGAGACGGTCCACTGGAGCGCCTGCATCCCTCCCATCGACCCGCCGGCGACCGCGTAGAGTTCGGTGATGCCAAGGTGATCGAGAAGAAGTTTCTGGGCATTGACCATGTCGGGGACAGTAACAACCGGAAAAGTCGCGCCATAGGGTTTGCTGGTTTCGGGGTTTATGGAGGAAGGGCCGGTTGAGCCCTTACACCCCCCGAGAACATTACTACAGATCACAAAATAGCGATCCGTATCGAATGCCTTGCCCGGCCCGACAACCGTGTCCCACCAGCCGGGTTTGTCGTCCCCTTCATGGAACCCGGCGATGTGGGCATCACCCGACAGGGCATGGCAGATAAGGATCGCGTTGCTCTTCTCTTTGTTTAATTTACCGTAGGTCTCGAAGGCGATCGTCACCTTTGGGAGGACCGCACCGCTCTCTAAAGTGAGGGGGCCGGGGAGGTCCACCTGTTCTGTCTTAACGATGCCTAGCGAGCCCCGGAGCATATTCATACTCTAGACTTGGGCAAGGGCCTGATTAAGGTCTTCGATGATATCCTCGATATCCTCGGTCCCGATCGTGAGCCTGACAAAGTCGGGGGTAACGCCGGTCTTTGCCTGTTCCTCAACAGTGAGCTGCTGGTGGGTGGTGCTTGCCGGGTGGATCACGAGACTCTTTGAGTCGCCGATGTTTGCGACGTCGCTGAAGAGATTTAAGGAGTCGATGAACTTCTTACTGGCCTTCTCTCCGCCTTTGATCCCGGCACCGACGATGGGACCGTATCCTCCGTGGAGGTACTTTACCGCATTCTTGTGGGCGGGGTTGTCCGGGAGGCCGGGGTAGTTGACCCATGCGACCTTGGGGTGGTCTTTCAGGAACTTTGCGACCGCGAGCGCGTTCTCCGAGTGGCGGGGAATCCGCAGGTGGAGGGTCTCAAGGCCGAGAATCAGCGTCCAGGCATTGAACGGGCTGATGATCGCACCGGTATCTCTCAGGAGCGAGACACGGATCTTGAAGATGAACGCGACGTTCCCGAGGCCCGGGAAGTTCCCGAACGTGTCCCAGTACTTGAGGCCGTGGTAGCCCGGGTCGGGTTCGGTGAACTCGGGGAATTTGCCGTTGTTCCAGGCAAACTTACCGGAATCGACGATGACTCCTCCAAGGGAGACACCGTGGCCGCCGATGTATTTCGTTGCCGAGTGGACGATGATATCGACACCGTGTTCGAACGGGCGGACAAGGCCGATACCGGTTGTGTTATCGACAACCACCGGGATGCCGTGGTCGTGGGCGATCCTGGCGATTGCTTCAAAGTCGGGCGTGTCAAGTTTCGGGTTGCCCACGGTCTCAGCGTAGATAGCCCGGGTCTTGGACGTGATTGCCTTCTTGAACTCTTCAGGCTTGGAGGAGTCTACAAAGACAACGTGGCGCCCGAACTTCGGGAACGTGTAGTGGAAGAGCTCGTAGGTGCCGCCGTACAGGTTGTCGGCAGAAACGATCTCATCACCAGGACGGGTGATGTTTAAGAGTGCATAGGTGATCGCGGCCTGGCCGGATCCCACGGCAAGGGCGCTCGAACCGCCTTCGATGGCTGCGACACGCTTCTCGAGCACGTCCTGGGTCGGGTTCATGAGCCGGCCATAGATGTTCCCGAGTTCCTTTAAGCCAAAGAGGTTGGCTGCCTGCTCGGTGTTATTGAATACATACGATGTGGTCTGGTAGATCGGGACTGCACGTGATCTGCTTGTCGGGTCTACATCCTGTCCTGCATGAATGGCAATCGTGCCTAATCTAAACTTTTTCTCAGTCATGGTTGGTTTCTCTGTGGTTTTTTGTTCAGATTTTTTTTCTTCTGTCGTTTCTTTTTTAGATGAGTGGAAAGGGTTGATTTTTGCGAGGATACCTGAGATATCCGGTGTCATGATACATCCTCGAAATCCACTGAAGTGAAGGTTTAGCCGTGAAAATGGCCTTACTTCTCAACAGGGATCTCGTATTTTTCTGCGATTTCGGTAAAGACGTCGGCAAGGTAATGGACCTGCTTTTCGTTGAGGCCGTAGGTGTTCAGTTTCCAGGTGCGGGTGGCACCGGCAAACTCCCCGACAATCCCGTGGGACGACAGCTCGTCGCTGAAGTAGAAGCCGCGGCGCTTGTGGGTCTTTGCGACCGTGTCAAAGCTTCCCGTGGTATCGACTTTGGTGAGCGTGTGCTTACGCGGGTACTCGGAGAGCACCTTGCTGCCGGAGATCCTGAGGAGCCGGTCGATGAAGTAGTTGGAGCGCTTCACCTGTTCATCCCAGTGGAGCACCCGTTCCTTTACGGTGGGGAACGATGCGATCATGGAGAGCAGGGTCCCTCCCATCAGCGTGCATCCGAGCAGTTCCACTTCCTTGATGCCAAACTTCCGTTTGGTGAGGTCGCCGACCATTGCAGTGG
>Ga0326727_10013783_pt1 | contig 17841 bp, 18 predicted proteins | sample MB2enrmetagenome_FD_207643 | JGI IMG/M metagenome (GOLD analysis project Ga0326727, IMG submission 207643) | Lab enriched peat soil microbial communities from McLean, Ithaca, NY, United States - MB29MY | ecosystem: Environmental > Terrestrial > Soil > Wetlands > Peat | place: USA: New York...
CTGCCTATTGATAACGGCGTAGTACCATGATGAGATCGGATCCAAATCCGCGAGGTGCAGACCTCGCTTAGAATAGGTCAAGATCTTCTTTGCTACGTTACGCCCGACTTGCATTGGATTAGACAATCTCATCACCCTGAACTCTTATGCATGAACGTCTAGTCTTGGACGCCTTATATCCTCTGAGCTGCGAGCGCAATGGCAGTCATACATCATCGATCGTTTACTCTACGCTACCCTGTCGGACTAGGTGCAAGAGAGTGGCGAATATGGCAAGAAATACGAATATGACTGCGTCGTCGGTGAACGAAACGAGGGGATTAGCTTTTGCGCTTAAGGCGATCGCCGCCATTCCGCCCATAAACGCTATAGAGACATCGTAGAGTCCGTCGTTTAGCGCTTTAATTAACGAGCGGGGTTTCTGTTTCCTTTGCTTGCGTTTTGGATTAGCCATTTATCGGTGATCTCCGTTGGTTCATGGAATACCGCCGCCTTCTTGAAATAGTTCTGTGGCCCGGCCTTGTTGGGCAGATCAGTGAGATATGAAGTGGCGCCTGTCTCTCGTCAAATCGGGCGTCCAATGAAGGATTAAGAACTTGTTTCATTTACGGAATATGTCCGGATATTGGGCTGTTCCTTGAGTACACTCACATCGCTTTTGGAGTGGTTCCGTCAACTACCGAGAGAAGCACAAGCCACTTTTGTTGTAGCCGTTATTTCCGCAATCATCTCTCTTTTTGGAATTATTGTAAAAGTAGTTTTCGGTTGGCTGTCGGATAGGAGTAACACGCGGCGCGAAGTTTTCCGTATGATGTTCGAAAAAGTCCATCCGCTCTACATGGGCTCTTACAACAAGCTGATATGGAGGCTGCTTGACGTATCCAATTCTGTTAAGAACTACTTGGACTCACCTCCTCACCATTCCGCTCAACAGCGCATCGAGCTGACGTTAACTGCGTTTTACTGCTACTGTAGATTTCTTGAGTTCTCCGGAAGTGATGAAGCACTTTTACTCGGCAACTACGAGGCTGAACAGGCTCAAGGAGTTCTTGCGCAGCTGGTGCACCCGGTCAGGATATATCCTAACAGAGGACGTGTGAATTCGGTATTTAGTAATACCGAAGAGACTTGGCTACAGGAGTTGATCAACACTACATCTTCTCTCATCGACTTCAAGAGGGCATGTATAAGACGCCGACAGGCAGCAAGGTTGTTCAGACGATTTTCCGACTGGCTCAGAACCTCCGATCCGGTTTATCTCAAAAGGTACGTGTTATGGATGCGTTCGTACGGCGATCTAGTACATTATCACTGTGACCTGTTGTATGCATCATGGTATGGCGCGAAACCACCTTGGCTGAGGTCAGAGGAGATAGCATGCATTAGATCCATAGTACCCCCCTACAGACATTGGCGGGTGTATCGCTCAATTGTAGCAAAGATAAAGCAAAATCGAGATTATCAAACCGTTTTTCGCGATCTCATCCTGGAGCTAATGTCGAGTCCGTAAATGTCCGAAATGTTACGGAGACATGTTCCTACAGAAAACGTGCCTGGGTCTGTTTAGACTGTGACTATGTCTCGAACTCTGCATCGCTAAATCTTAGGAACGGCTGGAAGATGTTCCTTTTCACTAGGACCGTGGTTCTCGATCATTTTCGAGTTTTCGTTCTCATGATCAGAGATGAGAAGTGAAGGAAGTTTTTCTTTTATCTCAGCCTGTAATAGGTTTCGCAGTTGACCGTAATTCGGCGGTGGTCTCTTCATATTCTCAAGTAAGTTAACGACGGGTGGTATTCTCCCTTTCACTTCCGACTCCCACTTCCGCAAGCCTCTCCGTGCGTAACGCTTCGCTTCGGCTCCGATCGTGATCAACGTAGTAGGTTTAACAAGGATCATCTCGTCAAGCAAATGCGGCGACAATAATACTAACCTTCGACAAGTTCTAGCGGAGAGCCAGTCGTCGCAATCAGTTACGTAGGAACCGAAAAGTGAGGTTTGCCGCATAACGGAATTAATTGGCTCTTCATAAAATACGCTCTCTGCCCATTCCCTGTTGACTAAAGCCTTGTCGACCACGATCATCGTGTGCGACTTGCCGTCGTAGGGAAAATAATCTATAAGATACCAGTCGTCTGCTTTGCCCTGCCCGATTTTGTAGTCGTGCACGCGCTTGATTAGGCCTCGGACCTCTGGGAGCGGTGATAGACCTAGAAGTATCGCCCAGAAGGAAATCGAAAAACCTTGTGCCATAAAAGGTAACATTGGTTCAATTACCTGTGTTAGGAAATCATCCGCAAAAGGATTTGTGGGATTTGTCACCCTGATAACTATTCTAAGACTGACTCCATTCGTACGTATTGGATCGTGACTGAAGAGGCTTGCATATAGCATTAGGGACATTCGTGCCTGAACCGATTCAACATTGTTCTTTATCGCTAGTTCTTTGAGATCGATCGACATGATTACGTCCGGTGGGGAATCGTCGTCGTACTTTCGCTTGCTGATTTTTGAGTTCGGACACTTGCATTGGAATGGAGCAGCCTCGAGGTACCCTTGCATTCGCTCGAGCACTCGCTTTGCGAAATCCTCAAAATCGAGAATCCCGGTCCCTGTCATTAAGTAGTCTAAGTGGTCTCTTTCCTTATCGCCATATGATTCGAACAAAGTGGGATAGTCGAGTGTTAGGAAGATCTCAGCCGGTTGCTTTGGTCCGTAGCGTTTTTGATTCCAAAAGAATGCTGCCACCGAAATGGCCATCAGACAAACTATGAGTCCAACTATCTGCAAATTAATCGTCGATTGAATCTTAGTTGCGTTTGAAATGATTGTGGGGTATGGGAATAATTGTTGAACTAGAACATTCCCCAAAACGCCTACGAGAAGCGATATGATGAGGACTTCGTAGAGGGTTTGACGTTGCCTTTGATATTCTCGGACTACTCCGACGCCTGACTTAAAATCATCTGTAACTGACTGTGCCCAACTACGGCTCCAAGAAATCGCTCGATCGTATTGCGTTTGTTTAGACTGACTTACCCAAGTAGCTCCCAAAGGTGCATCAACTATCGCTGGGTATTTTGGGATGCATGGCTAGGTCGTTACGGTAGTTCGTAACATCTTTGGCTGACATTGCGCCCACTTTGTTTCGTGCGGCAAGCATAGCACTATACGGTGGTTCCACAGGAGTAAAGTCTGCTTGAATGTGGATACGGACTAGTTCGTCTTGGTCGATTTTCCCTCCATGAAGTAGTCGAAGAGTACCTTCCTCCAGTAACGTGAATACACAGTTCGGTATCCATGTCATATTCTCACATTGTACATCTAATCCATCCAACAGGTCAGGAAGGATCTCGTAATGAAGAGCCCCCCTCATAGCAAGAATTTTCTGGTCACGGAATCGTCCGAGCATATCCCTCAACTGACTGGCATATGATCGATCTCGTAGATCGCATTCTGCTGCAAATGATTCCAAATACTCTCCCAGCAAACGTGTAGCATCTTCGAATTTGGCTCTACCCCAATAATTCCGAGACTTCGTAAACAAAGAAGTTGTAGTGTCAGCTTCGCTGTTCGTAATTGGTGATCTTTCGAGAACGACCGACTTCCGCGAGTTAAAGACGGTTTTCGCCAACTTAGCGCTAAAGAGATGGAATGGTGATAGCGGACTGGGTTCATATTCTTCTATGCCTTGGGCCGCATCATTCCACTCAACTTCTTTGTCGTCAACTTCATCAAAAGATGAATGCTCTAATGCGAAGACCTGACATTGCTGGAATAACCCACAAAAGTTTGGAGTGATCGCTTCTGGTAGATGTGGGGCAAAGAAAATTTTCAACCTTTGATCATTCAAGTCATAGACCCACATTACCTGTTTTCCCAATATACGGGCTCATGCAGTTAGCATTATGAGGTTTCGTATGGCATAGCCCATTGATATGAGATCGTTCTCCGAATGACACCAAGGACATTTCATCTCGAGATCAGAGAACCTAAGTTTGCCTGGAATAACTAACTCGTAAGTTATGCGAATGGATGAGGGAGAACGCCAAAATCGAGTCATAGTTAAGACCGTTGGCTTGGTTAGCCTCTCAGAGTGTTCCCGATGGTTTTCTGTGGCTTTGAATCTAAAGTAATCAAGTGATAGTGAACTTCATAGGGGTTTTGTATCCTGCGTTCGCGGCCCCTCTTTTAGTGCAGAGCGGACGATCGCCACGCATTTGCAGCAGATTTGATTGAATGAGTTCGTAGACCGGATTAGAATAGTTAGCCATCTACGGCAGTCGTCGGTAGCCCGGGGGTGGTGGTCAGGATCCTTTGTTCATCTCTAATGGTAGCCACTTTAGTGCTTAGTTGGTGATTTGTTCGGATCTAAGTCGTCTTCGCCTTGCGAAATCATTATTATGTTGGATGGGCCGGGGTCCTTTTTCTTCTCTTGTTCAATGTATTTCTTCAAATTATCAACGCCTTGATCACCCGCTCGTTGCTTGAACCAATCCCAGTTCCGAAGTCGCTTTTCCTCTTCAGCTGTAATCCCTCTGTTACGGAGCCTGTATCCTAATTCCTCGAAACCAAAGCAAACATCCTCCAGCTTTACACCTTGCTTTCTTTGATCTTCCATGATGTTCATCCCCATTGCCTCAGCTTCCAAGACGGCTCGAACCTTATCCGTTGGATACTCGTTACCCTGGCTATCCGTCCAAAATTCTCTAAGGTAATTTTCTATTCTGCCCCCATACGCGTCCATAGCCCGGGGTGAGACAGTTACGATCACACCCAAGCGGTCATGTCCTTCTGGAGGTGACAATAACGTCTCAATCATTCGTTTTGTATCCATCCTTCTTGCTCTCCTCCAGTAATCCACGTGCTCATCATGCCATTTCTTCGCTAATCCTTTCGCATTTTCTCCCCGGTCCCACCAGCGCGGTTTTCGATGCCAAAGTCTTCCAATCAATGTTGTGCCCATTGCAATCTCTCGCACCTTGTCTATCACTTCGTCCCATTTTTCCAGTAAGCGAAGCATTCCGGAGAGGCCCACGTCGTCCTCAATTGCGTACCACAGATTGTGTGTCAAGAACCCAAAAGTCAACGCCCACAAAATTTCAGATGATACGGCGTCACTGCCCGTATTTGTCCTGTGTTCTATGTGATCTCGTAATTCATGCAAGTCATTAAACGCTTCGCTGAGTCTCCAGAGAATGCCGCCAAACGCGTCTTGCTCGAATTCGTTCAACGACGCGTCATCGGGCAATCCAATGGTTTCGATATGAGTGCACCCTGACACGAATCCCATTTCGTGCCCGTGAACCAACCCGCTTTTTTGATATTCTGACCTAATCCTCTGAACGAATTCGAACGCGTCAAATTTCATCTCGCCTGGCACAATTTCGGGGCGCAGGCCAGTAATTCTCGTTTGATAGCCTTTCGCGTTCTCGTCAATCATCGCTAGGATTTGTGCCGGTTGCCGGTCTGACTCCAACGCTGTTCGATCAATTGCAAAATCGATCATGTCCTTTGCAAAGTCGTGGACCTCATCAGCTCCTTCGATCGAAGCTGTCGAGGCGCTGTACCTTGTTTTCTGCCATAATTCAAACATAGGCTTCAAACGTTTGGCTTTGTCTGACGGAAACAGTCGGGTTGTTACGAACTCTTCGCCGAACCTTTGGACTTTTGCGCCGTGGTCCCTTGTATCGCGTTTCCGAAGAATCAGGAGAGCGGAAATAGCGTTGTCAATCGACTGATACGATAGGATAACTTTCTCGGCAGGGTCTACTTTGCCAGCTTCCTTGAACTGCGTAAGAGCCTTTGTCAATGCGTCGACCACTGCGCGCCATTGGGTCGGATTCGATGCTGACATAATGCAAAAACAATCTTCCTGAGTGTTTAAGCCTTAGCCAAGATTTTCGTGGAAACGCCGACTCATCGAGTATGTCGAAACCTGTTGTCGGTCTCTGTTCTGTTATTTTATCCACTCACGGAAGGGCATGTCCGAAGACTTTCGCATATTGTCGATCTCTCGTTTGAATCGAGAGACTAACGCAGACCATAGCCAATTGGTAGAATAATCCAAGATTGTCGACAGTGTTTATGAATCAGTATGGTTTGATTGTTGGCGCACTGAATTTGCCGGTTGCAGGGTCATAGACTGAATGCTCCTCGAACCACCGATCTAGTTCGTGAATTTCCTTTACATCTTGTTCTGTGTACTGTCGATGCAGTGTCCGCAACTCTTCTCGGCGTCGTTCTTTTTGCAACCATTCTGATTTAAGTATGGGCGAATCATTATCGGCCCGCTCCTCCATCACAGCCATCAGTTTTTGGAATGTAGCTTTCGGATCGGGTAGGCCTGAGGGTCTGCCGCCGTGGAGTTCTCGTAAGATGTCGATCGCTTGTCTGTGTTCACCTTGTGATAAATGCGCGATTTTCCAAGAGAATTGAAATCTTCTTTCATCTTCTGACGAACTAGAGGACGATGGTGCTATTTTGTCAAGTCTGCGTTTCAGCAATGTTGTCTTCAATTCTGTTTCATCTTTTCAAGTTCAGCGATTCGTTTCTCGAGATCAGGTAACTCGCAGAGTTCAAACATCAAACGCACCGAACCGTTTAGCGAACTAGCAGCTCGAGTTCCCAGCCGTCCTTCCCAAACCGCCTTGATCACTTCCTCGAGAAAACTACGAATCCCCACTAAGTTTGACAGATCGTACTCTTTCTCCCACAGCAACGCTTTCAACGCATTCTGATTACCCGGTTGACCCCCCTCCTTCCTCCTAGGCTTAGGATTCGAGTCGTTTTGTGAACCTGGAATAACCCGACGAGGCTTGACCATTCACTCACCCACCCTAACTTCGAAAATGTAACTGAACCTGTAGTAGGGATCTGACACTCTCGGAACTAGCGCTATTTTTTCCATCCGGAATCTTCCTGTAATTATTTGATTTACATATTCGGGAATTGGGTGTGTGTGAGGGTTCCTAGTGAAGATTTTATGATCTCTGAAAGTTCGGGTGGCGTTATCAGACGCATCTGTATCCCTCTACCTCTTCCTAGACCGTGTTTCTCCTTTCTGACAAGTCCCATCGTCTCGAGTTCCTTGAGATAGCCGTGGAAGGTTACGTTCGATTCTCCCCAACCGTTTATCGGCGCATATTTTCGGTACCATTCATACGCTATGCTTGATGTTGGCGAATACGTCGATACGTAGCCTAATATTGCTCTGGTCGGCGGTGGTAGATGCTGGATTATTTCCATATCGTGCTGTTGTGTTAATTCCTTCTCAGCAGCTTGAACATCATCAAGCGTAATGATCGGATGTCCATGAAATTCTGCAATTTCGCCTGCCTTCCTGGTCAGATCGATGACTCCGCGTGCCCTCATTCCGTTCCGATATGCGACTCTAGCAATGCTGGCGATAATTCCCGCATCGTATGCGCTCTCATTGAGTCCGATTCGGCATCGATCCTTCAGAATGTCTCCTAATTGCATAGCATCATAGTCGCCAAATTCGACCCGTAGGAGTCTGAAGGTGTCTCTGGTTCGGGAGTCAAGGTTCGTGAGAATTGTGGTCTCGAGGCTCACCCGGTTGGTTAGCAGTATCACAACTACATTTGTAACGGATCGACTGAGTGTGTAGAATAAGTCCTCATAGTCGGAGTTTTTGCGCTCAATCAGCTTGTCAACTTCGTCCAAAATCAATATGAGACTTCGTGCTTGGGCTACAGCGTTCTTGAAAAGGTCCAGGTAGTGATCGCTGGAGAATCCTGGTTTTACAGGGACACCGAGAATTCGTAAGGCGCTTCTGATTATCCGGTTCGCGGTATTTTGTTCGCTGCAATTTACGTAACAAGAAACGACCCTTTCGGGTAGAGTATGACAGATAGAGAGAGTCACGGCGGTTTTCCCAGTGCCAAACGAACCCACACATAGAATGTTCCTAGGGCGGACACCTTGCTCGAGGTCAGGTATCAAGACGTCTCGAATTTTGGAGATCTGCTCATCGCGATGACGAATTTGTGAGGGTACGTAGTCAAGCTGAAATTTGCTTTTGTCAGAGAAAATCGCCGACACAAGAGTCTGCATGAGTTCTATCTACTCCGCCAGATGCCTTATGATGAAAACCTGGTTCGCATCAACTCGTGAACGAGCTAGTTCGGCTGTGTCCCCTTTCTGGATGTCAAGCATTTTTGCTGTGGTGGCACCGAGGTCTTTGACTGTGAAACATTCTTCAGGCAATGTTCTTGCTTTTCCTCCACTTGCGTGATTTCTCGAGGAGTAGTAGAATGTACGTTGACCTAGCTAGGTGCCCGCGGCATTCGTCGATTTCCTCAACCATGGATTGAGGTAGCGATACGCCGACAGGACGCTTGTAGTCGATTTCAGGCAAATCCGATCAACTAAGGTCTGCTTGCAAAGCCTAATAAGACTGTAGCAATTGTAGCTACACTTGGGTCGAATAGCTACACTATAGCCAAACAATGGTGGATTAGCTACACTTGGTTGGTCCAAAGTTACTCAAAAAAGCCAAACGAATTCTCCTCTTCGTAGCACTGAACGGAACAATCAATAGGTCACAGATCGAAAAGAAAATCAAGCCAAAGATCGATCATCCGACGATCTACAAAGCAATTGCGCTACTGGAACAAAACGGGCTGATTAAAGAGAAGCCGCCTAGGCGCGGAATAACCAGATTTTACGATCTCACAGAATCAGGGTTAATCCAAGTCATCACTCAAAACGTACCATCGTCAGTGAAAAAGGCAATCATCAACTACGGTGGACTCATACCCCGGATCTTCGACTTGTGGCCTGAAATCGGAAAGGCGCACGCCGAAGAATTCGCATTTGTTAGACTGCGAAGCGTATTCAGCGAAATCGCATTGCGCAGGAATGAGCCGATATTGTCCTCTCTGATAGAGGATGTCGTTCAGAAGTTCTGGGATCCTTCATGGCTATCTCGAGAAAACAATCCTGGATCGGCTGATGAATGGCGTCAAATCATTCGCAGCAACAGGAAACTCAACGACATGGCTATTCGTGTCATAATCGAGAGAGCGAAGAGAAGCGCTGATGCTTTCGACAGGTCTCTGAAACTAATTTCGGAAATAGGAATCAAACTAGTCTCAGTTGAAGGCCGTAAAGAGATTGACGAATTGAAGCGCACGATTGAAGAGGACAGAGGCAAAATAGATCACCTGGCCCAAATTATTGATGGCTTACTGAAACAACAGGAAGCCCAATGAGGACTAGACGAACGTGAGCATTTGCGTCTAGGATTGACCGCCACCAGAGGCTAGCTCGTATCTGTGATCGTTTTCGAGAAGCGTGTTTCGAATCGATTATTTCGTTCAGTTATTTGTAGTTGCAAGTCATCGACCTGTTTGTGTAGTTTCTCGTTTTCTTTTGAGAACGTTCTGAGTTCTTTGTCATGGCCGGCGCTTATGAGGTTGAGGTATGTTCGGGAAACCCTGGATTCAACCGAGACCCGGACATGCAGACGTTCAGGTTTTCGCGGATTGGGAACTTGAATTCATCCTGGATGAATCTCAGACGTCGCAGACGGCCTAAATTTCGTTCATCCGGTCGCCAGATAGAGGTAGATCATGAGATCCGAAGGCGACGCCAGGAAATTGTTTCTTTCAGCCGTTATAATGGCGCCGTCGCAGCATGACACGCCGGGGATCGGTTGATTGTTGGCGCCGAACGGTTCTGTCTCGAGAGCGATAATGAATCCGTTACAAACTGGCGCCGGATCGTATGTCACTCCATTCGTCGAGGTATTTTGAAAAGTGCAACTCGGGGCCGGGTAAACCGTGAAATTGATCGCGGGGTCGTTCATGTTGCAGAAGGTTCCGCCGATGTTCGTGTAACAGTATTGTTTATGGTAGATGATTGAGAACTGGCCGACTTTCACGACTCCGTTTGTTAGATTATTCAACGTGGAACTATACAGAAGCGTGTAAGTGTATCCTGGCTGCAACATGCCAGATTCTTTCAGAAAGTTTCGTTGCGTGGCTGCGCTACCGTAAGGAATCGACGTTAACGCTAAGATCAGGAACAGGCCCAGGAAGAGGGTTCGCATTTATTCGGCCTCCTGTTGTTTCTGTAAGCCTTCAATGATTTGGAAGAGGAGTTCTATCTTAGTTCTGTCCTCCATTATTGTTTTTCTGAGTTCCTCGTTCCCTGTGTCTTGTAGGATCGCGCCGCATTTTTGGCAGAATAATGAGGCGGGGGCATTGTCGGCTTCGCATTTGGGGCAATGGCGCAATTGTAGTAAGGGCTCAGTGGCTTCCGAGGCTTTTTTCAGGCCATGCAAACGCAGGTCTTTCTCGTCAACATCCCTGGCGGATAAGTGCGCATAGATTCCTACCATGCTGGGGGTTTTCCATCCGAATCGGATCATCGACTCCCGATCGGTATAGAGAGAAACGTCTTTTGTGGCTGCCGTATGCCGGAACCCATGCGGAAATATTGGACGATGCAATATTCGCCATCCAAGTTTCTTAATTACCTTATACAAGCCGTTGGATGAGAGAGGCCGGCCATCCTCAGTTAACCAAAACCGGGCCTCCGGATTCTCGCGGTTCGGATGAAACTCGAGATATTTCCTAAGATCCTCGCTCGCAGCGTAAACTCGCCGTGAACGTGTTCCCGTCTTGCCATGCAGCCAAATAATGGGCGAATACTGATCGAACTGAACATCCTTTATTCTCATATTGTAAAGTTCGCCGCGTCGCGGTCCCGCTTCGACCAGGATCTCAATCAAAAGCCGGTTCCGTAGCGTCCGGCAGCCTTTCAGCAACTTCTCAATATCATCTTTCGAATAAACAACAACTCGAGGATCACTGGCCTTTGAGAGTTTGATCTTCTCAGATTCGGCGAGGCGACCCTGGGTTTTCAAGATCTGCTTAACGCAAATCCCCAATCGGCGAACAGTAGATCGACTATACTTCTTCCCGCATTCAGCGAGACGAGCCTGAATCTCACTAAAGGATGCCGAACTAATATCCAAATTCCAACATTTCAGATCATACAAGTAACGACGAATCGAAGCATCCGACAACTTCTGCGCGAGTTTGCCATCCAACCACTCCCTCGCATATTCCGGCACTTGGACCCTCTCAAGAATCGACTCAAGTTCAGTCTGAGTCAAACACTCAACCACTCCAGCCAACGTCTAATATTCATCAAAAGTACATAGCCTTTCGGGGATTGAAACTTTGAAGACAAGGCCTCCGTGCGTCGCAGACGCCTTCTATGCTGGAACTAAGTCTGCTCTAACGAGACAAATCGCTGAGTGCTTTACCCACAAGTTTGGCCCTGGCAGAATTCCGACAGTTGACCTCAAAGGCCAAAGAAAAATCGTAGGTATCGTCTCCCCACACGCCGGCTACATGTATTCGGGTCCAGTAGCCGCCAATGGTTACGGCAAATTGGCTCTTGATGGAGTTCCGGAGGTTGTGATCATCCTAGGGCCTAATCACACAGGTTACGGAAGTGGCGTTTCAATTCTAACCGAAGGTAAATGGGAAACCCCTCTAGGGTCACTTGAAATTGAGAGCCACCTTGCGAAACAATTACAGAACTCGAGCGAAATTATGGATGTAGATGAAATGGCTCACAGATACGAACACTCGATTGAAGTCCAACTTCCATTTCTGCAGTTCCTGTACAACGTCTCAGTCAAATTCGTCCCGATCTGTATGATGATGCAAGACCTTCAAACTAGCAGAGAGATTGCGGCGACGATTATCGACCAAACAAAAGGAAAAAATTACTTGATCCTTGCCTCAAGTGATTTCACACATTACAAACCGCACGAAGAAGCGATGAGAAGCGATCAAACAGCGATTGATGCTATCATGAACCTTGATGACTCAAAGTTAAACGAACTGGGAGATTCGAATAAGGTAACCATGTGCGGATACGGCCCAATCACCGTACTCATTGCTGCCGCCAGAAAGATGAGTAATGTGAAGGCTGAATTCCTCACTTACAAAACCAGTGGAGACATAACAGGAGACAAAACCTCAGTTGTCGGATACGGATCGATTATCATTACGCGACAGTGAATACAAACCGTGAAGGCTACTGCAATTTCTCCCGCAAAAATAATTCTGTTCGGCGAACATTTCGTCGTAAGCGGAAACACGGCAATTTCAATGGCCGTAGATCTTCCGACCAGGGTACTGGTAGAGACAAAATCGGACGATAAACTAACGATAGCATCTCTGGACCTAGCTATAACGGCAACCTTCACGTCAGAATCCGGAGAATTGGTAAGCGCGACTGGAGAAAACGCTGAGTTCATACTTCGGCCGGTATTTGAAGCAGCAAAATTCACATTAAAGAAATGTGGCGCGAACAGTGGCTTAAGCATCGCTGTCACCTCAAATGTTCCAATCGGAATGGGTCTAGGATCATCGGCAGCCACTGCGGTAGCCACAGTGGCAGCAATATCCACAGTGCTGGAAAAGCCGCTATCTAGACAGGAAATATTCGAGGCCGCATATTCGTTAGAAAAAATCATTCACGGTCGACCTTCAGGCGTGGATCAGGCAACCGTGACTTTCGGCGGTCTAATCACGTTCCGAAGGGGATACGTTGAGTCGCACATAACCTCCGCAAATCTCCCAATAATCATAATAGGCAATACCAGAAAGCGCAGATCGACAGGACAGCTCATCAGCAGAGTAACGGAGCTGCGCCAGAATGATCCGAAACGTTATGATCAAATCGCGTCGGATGCACAAGAGATTGCAAATGGAGCTATCAAAGCATTGAATGCTGGAAATGCACGTGAAGTTGGAAGATTAATGAATCAGAATCAGGAACTCCTAGAGCTAGTGGGAGTTTCATCGCCAGAACTGCAGAGATTGATACTGGCAGCTCGAGCGGGCGGTGCGTTAGGTGCCAAGTTGACAGGTGGAGGTGGAGGAGGGTGCATGATTGCTCTAACCACCGAAGGCACTTCTAACGTTGCAGAAGCGATACGGGAGGCAGGAGGGGAGATCATCCATGGCACTTTCATGCCCGAAGGTGTCAAAGTCTCCATTGACGAGGAAGAATGACAGATGCCAAGAAACCAAACCGCAAAAAGAAAACTCAGTCATATACAGACGACGCTCCAAGAGCAAGTACAGGCTCATGTTTCCTCAGGATTCGATGACGTTCGTCTGATCCATAAAGCGCTTCCAGAAATCGACAGGAAGGAAATTGATCTTTCGACGCGGATCTTCGGGTACAACATTAATGCTCCTATTCTAATTGAATCCATGACTGGCGGAACTCCGATAGCTGCAAAGATCAACCGTTCTCTTGCTAGAGTTGCTGAAAGACTCGGGATAGCTATGGGAGTAGGGAGCCAACGCGCAGCGATCGAAGATGACCGCTTGGCCTACACGTACAGCGTCGCTCGAGAAGTTGCGCCATCCATTCCTCTCTTCGCCAATCTGGGTTGCCCTCAACTTATGCGAAAAGACGCTGTTGATCGCGCGAAAAAGGCTGTGGAGATGATTGACGCGACTGGACTTTTCATCCACCTTAACGCTCTACAAGAATCTGTTCAGTATGAAGGAGAGACCGATTTCAGGAACGTGATAGAAAATATCGCCAAGCTTGCTGACTCTATCTCGGTACCCGTGCTAGTCAAAGAAACTGGAGCAGGGATCTCCAAAGAAACAGCCGCGTCGCTTCAGAACACGAAAGTTCAAGGAATAAACGTATCGGGTCTAGGCGGCACTAGTTGGGCAGGTGTCGAATATTATCGTGCCAGGGATAAGCACTATTCAACCCAAATGCGTCTCGGGACAACTTTTTGGGATTGGGGAATACCGACAGTTCCAAGCATTGTAGAAGTCTCTAACACAACCACGCTCAAGGTATTCGCTTCAGGTGGAGTCCGAAATGGGTTGCACATCGCTAAGGCTATCGCGTTAGGAGCGCACTACGGTGGTTCAGCACTGCCAATGCTCAAATCGGTAAATGCTGGAGAGAAAGCTGCAGTTGACGGATTGACTGCGATCATAGAAGAATTAAAGAACGCCATGTTCCTAACTGGGTCAAAGAACCTTGAAGAGCTTCACCAGGCCCCGTTTGTTATTACTGGCGAAACGCAACAATGGCTGCAGCAGAGAGGCTTCAGCCCGGAACGATACGCCCATAGAGGTCAATGATCTGGTTCTAACTGCAGTGTGATCACAATATGACAAAATCCTCAGAATTATCAGGATTCTACAAACTTCCTGTCCAAGAGCGAATCAAAACCATCAAAGAGTACGCCGGACTAACCGACCAAGAAACTGATCTTCTACGCCAATCCGGAGCTCTACAATTAGAGACTGCGAACCGTATGATAGAGAACGTAATAGGAGTAATGCCTGTTCCAATGGGTGTCGCAGCCAACTTCCTAGTGAACGATAAAGACCGACTTGTCCCAATGGCCATAGAGGAACCATCTGTCGTCGCCGCAGCAAGTAATGCTGCGAGGATGGCCAGAGGAAAAGGGGGATTCCGAACCGTCTCAACCGATCCCATTATGATCGGCCAAATTCAGATTGTTGGGATTCACGATGTGCACCGAGCGAGATTCGAAATACTTGCCCAAAAAGACGCGATCCTCAAACATGCCAATAATCAAGACCCCGTACTCGTATCCTTAGGTGGCGGGGCTCGCGACTTAGAGGTACGAGTTCTCGAGACTATGCTAGGAAAGATGGTGATCGCTGAACTAATGGTAGATTGCCGCGATGCGATGGGCGCAAACGCCGTTAATACCATGGCAGAAGCTGTTGCTCCACTCGTTGAGCAAATATCGGGTGGTCGAGTTTACCTGAGAATCATTTCAAACTTGGCAGTAAGGCGCTTAACTTATGCCAAAGCAGTTTTCGACAAAGAATTACTGGGAGGAGAGGAAGTCGTCGATGGCATAATCAATGCCTATGCTTTCGCCCAAGCCGATCCGTTCCGTTGCGCAACACACAACAAAGGTATCATGAACGGAGTAACTGCCGTGGTGTTGGCAAGTGGGAATGACACGCGTGCAATAGAGGCCGGAGCTCATGCGTACGCAGCAAGATCTGGACACTACACCCCACTAAGTACTTGGGAGAAGACTAAGAACGGCGACCTCGTTGGCACTCTCGAGATGCCAATGGCGGTAGGAATCGTCGGAGGGGCTACCGCTTCCAATCCAATGGCCAAAATAGCCCTGAAGATTATGGGAATAAAAAGTGCCAAAGAGCTTGCAGAAGTAATAGTTTCTGTTGGATTAGCGCAAAACTTGGCCGCACTACGTGCGTTGGCCGCTGAAGGAATTCAGCGCGGTCACATGAGTCTGCACGCCAGAAACATCGCCATCAGTGCGGGCGCATCGGGCGATCTAATCGACAAGATCTCTGCGCAAATGGTTGCGGAGAGAATGGTGCGGCTCGACAGAGCGAAGGAACTTCTAACTGAATATACTAAACACTAGGAAGGAGTCTCCACTTCGACCAGAGACTCCATCAACCTTATCTTTGGTATGGCGTCCTTCTCCATCCAGTCAGAAATCGTGTCGTACACCTTCCGGTAATATTTCTTCGTGGCATGTCGGACGATTCCAAGATTTTCCATTCTGCGGACATAACGCCATTTCATGCTTCTGGAGATCTTATCGCCCATCAATCGGTCGATATCCACCTTCTTGAAAACTCGAGGAAGACGGGCAAAGGTTCCCACTATTTCCTTCGGAAAGGCTGTTAAAACTTCTTTCGATAGTTTCCTCTTGCCGCGTGATTCTGTGCGCAACTTATTAATTCGCAATGGGACCTCTCTCGAGTACCGCTACGACTTTATCTGATAAAAATGTTGCCCGCAACCGCAAGTAGGCATCGTATACACATTAATTTAGTAAACCTATTACAGGGCACCAAAAACGAACGCCAACAATCCGAAGAGCATCCACAGAAGGGCATATTTCTTGTTCCTCTTCGCGTTTCGAGCCGAGGGGTTTGTCACGATCGAGTATGAAGTCAACGCAAAACCGATGTCGGAGATTATTACCAATGGTATGTAGTAGTTAGAAACAACGCTTAAAGCGATAGGCACGACGCTGAGTGCTACAGCGATCAAGAATAGTGAAGCCCCTTGTTTGGCTGCGTACGCATTTCCCATTTTCACAGCGACTGATTGAATCCCTTTAGCAGCATCACCGGTCACATCGACGATTCCCTTCACAACCTCACGACCCATGCTTGAAAAGAACGCAAGAGTAGCGAATATCAGAAGTAGCGATGTTTGTCTCCCAACTACCAGTCCACCGTAAATGAACGGCAGAGCAACGTTCGCACTCACCAAAGCGTTTCCCGGTAGCCCAGTTTTCTTGAACTTGAAGTTGTAAGCTACAGCTACAACCATGCTGAGAGCAGCAACGATCAGTGTCCAGACACCAGTTTGCGAAGCTGACAAGAAGCCTAACGCACATAAGATAACGGAAAATGACATCGCCTGAGTGGGCTTCACGCTACCCGACGGAATGGGTCGCTCTGGTTCATTAATCGCATCTACGTCCCTATCAGAATAATCGTTTAGAACCATAGAAGCAGCAAGAAGAAGAAATCCCGTTAAGAATCCGTAGAGAGCCGCTTGACCGCTAAAAAAAGGGGTAGCGGCAATTATCTCCCCGACTATGACCGAAAAACCGATCATAATGCAATTAGGTAGACGCATCATCGAAACGAGTCCGCGGATTAAGTTCATTACGCGTCTCCAACCACGGAACTTTGTAGTCTGGCACCTACAGCTTTAATCTTATTTCATGAGTTTAATCGTATAACCCAACTTCTTGAGTACCGGTCGACTTGTATGACTGCGTAAACCCGTTGGTTTTAATAGTATCACGGGCAGTTTGTGGAACCAACTCTAGCTAATTTGCAACTTTACCAAGGTCCGGTCTATTGGGCGGAACAAAAATCGGAAAAGTCGAAAGCGAATTGGAAGAGGCCATCGAGAACTATGGCGTCGCTCATCTCACTCTGTTCGATCCAGAGAAGTTGACACCACCAGTTGCACGTCTATTGGCTGCAGAAGCCAAGAAGGCGGGTACAACTGCAGCAATGGTTGGCGGTTCAACCGCGACTTCAGTATATGAATTAGACGCAATTGTTAACGCAATAAGATCGACGAAACTGCCGGTCATTTTGTTTCCCAATGATGTAGCCGGTCTCAGTCAGTATGCAGACGCCGTTTTTTTCATGTCCCTGCTGAATTCAACTAACCCATATTACTTATCTGGCGCTCAGGCTCTAGGTGCACCCTTAGTCAAACGATATCGATTAGAACCGATTCCTCTCGCGTACCTAATAATTGGAAATCACCCGGGTGCTGCTGGTTTCGTGGGGAACGCGAACCCGATTCCAAACGACAAACCGGAACTGGCCGCAATGTACGCTCTCGCGGCAGAGTACCTTGGAATGCGATACGTCTACCTTGAAGCAGGTTCAGGCGCCCGGAATATAGTTTCGCCAAGCCTGGTTGAGGTTGTAACAAGAACTTCGAAGATCGCTGTCATAGTAGGAGGGGGTATCAAGACTCCCGCCCAAGCGAGATCGCTGGTGAAAAGTGGAGCAAAGCTGATCGTGACTGGAACAATATCTGAAAGAGCAGGTTCTTCGCGGAAAATTCGAAAGATCATTCAGGCGATTCACTAAGCCAGTGCTGAGGGAGACTGGTTGGCACATTCGTTTTCAAAAAGAATTAGCGGTACGACTCCATATTACAATTTTATCAGGAAAGTAGCGTTTCCCTCAACACGAGTCATTTTCGCCTCAAGTTTTCTATACACAACTGTTGGAATCGGCATAGCCTTCC
>Ga0326727_10013786_pt1 | contig 17839 bp, 13 predicted proteins | sample MB2enrmetagenome_FD_207643 | JGI IMG/M metagenome (GOLD analysis project Ga0326727, IMG submission 207643) | Lab enriched peat soil microbial communities from McLean, Ithaca, NY, United States - MB29MY | ecosystem: Environmental > Terrestrial > Soil > Wetlands > Peat | place: USA: New York...
CGTGGGCGCGCTGGGCGGAGCGGGAGCAGCCGGAGCCACCACCGTAAACTTCCAGGCCGCCGCCTCACTGCCCACCGTGAGATTCACATTGTGATCTCCACCGGCCAGCGCCAAGGGCGGAGTGAAGGCAACCTTGATCTCCGTTACCTGCGCCAACGAGGTGATATCCACGTCATCGACCATCAAGCTTAAGTCGGAAGGATTGATGGGAGCCTGGAAGCTCGCCGAAATCGCCGGTTGCAATTGCGTGGTGCTGCTATCGGGGGCAGGCGTCCGATTTGAGATCAGGTCGGCAAGGCTGGACGGAGCCGGCAGCGCCACGGGGGCGCCCAGAGAGGCCAACTGCACCAGGCGCGCGTCTCCACTGTGGCTCGCCTGGGGCACGGCCTCCGCTACAAAACTGTGCACCGGGCCCGAAAGCCTGAACTTCCCGTCGGGCGCGAGGGCATCCACCTGCCAGTAGTATGTCGTCCCCGGAATCAGCTGCCGGTCCACGGCCCACAGATCCAGTTTCGGGCTTGCCGTTAGGTATTGGCGGAGAATATGCGCCGCTGCGAAGTCGCTGCTGATGGTGACGAAATAGAAACCACTCTTCTGCGTGGGTTTCCACTCCAGCAGAGTATTGCCCGCGACGGTTCGTGCGGGCACCGGGCGCTCCGCGGTGAGACCACCTTCCGGGACGCGATAGATGCTTCTCATCGGCAGAGGCTTGCGCGGCGATCCTGACGATTCGATGGCACGAACCGTCCAGTAAAGTTCGCCTTCCGGCAAGCTTTGCCAGACTCGCGCGGGAACTTCCCAGCGATTGTCCACCACGTCGAACCAGGTGTGGATGGTTTGCAGATAAGGCTGGCTGGAAAAGCCCACCTGATATTTCGCCGCTCCAGGTACCGGTGCCCACAGCAGCCGCGGCGGACTGCCGGCGGCAAAAGCCGCTCCGTATTCGGGCTGAATCAGCTGCTCCAGTTTCCAGTCGCCGGGATTCACGACCACAATAATGGGACGGCTGGCCACCTGGTTGGGCTGCACCATCCGCAATTGCAGCGTGTGCGCGCCCAGGAACCAGGTGGGCAGCGATTGGCGGGTCTGGATCGCCGTACTTTGACCGCCGACAATCGCGGCGGAAAACTGCTCGACCACGTTTCCGTCCCACACCCACTGACCAATCACGGTTCCCGTTCCCGTTCCGGCGAGAATGGCTTCGGCATTCAGTTCCTGGCCTTGCATCACCACCGTTCCGTCGCGGGGGCTGGTCAACGCCAGATTCAACACCGACAGCGGCCCTCCCAGAGAGCTGGAAGATTGCACGCGCAGCGGCTGCGAGGTGCCCGAAGAAACCGCCGCAAAGGCGCCGGCGGTGCTCGTCCCGTCGAGGTTCAACACGTCAACCGCGCGCAGGCCAAGCGTTGCCGTAGGACGAACACTGATGAGTGCCGTCATATGGCTGGAATTCACTACCGCCGCGCTGATGACGGCTACATCCGCGGCGCGGGTATGCCCGTCGGAGTCGGTGACCGCAGCCAGCGGCGGCGACACCACCACCGTGGCCCCGGGCCGGAAATTTGCTCCCACCAAGGTCATCCGCACGGAGCCCGCGCTTTGCGTCGCGGACTCCGGAGAAACGCTGATCAGGCTGGGCGGCGGCGCGCCAACCGGAGATGGCCCATTGGTCACCGTGAGCGGTACGGCATTGGAGGTCAGAGAACTTCTGGCGACCAGAGGATCGAAAACCGTTACCAGCAGCGTTGCCGGCGTGGCCACGTCGGAAGCAAAAATCGTGGCGGTCAGCTGCAAGGAGCTCCGGTACAGGGTCGGGCGGTTGCTACCATTGATCTGCACCACGGAATTGGCGAGGAATCCGCTGCCGGTCACCGTCAGGGTGAAGCTGGGGCTTCCCGCGGAAACCGATGGCGGGCTGATGCCGTTTATGACAGGAGCGGACTGGGCACTCCCGGTCTGCCAAATGCCGGTCAAAAATACGAGCAAAACAACCGCAAGGCTTCCCGGTGTACAACGCGGCTTACGATCCACTCTGACTTCCTTTTTTGCCTCGAAAATAGGAAATACCAAGCCTCATCGACCCGCACACTGTGCCGGGTGACATCGTTGATAATTATGGCTTGGGTCGTATCCCCTCGGTGCCCAAGCCTGGTGCATTGGATGCGATTTTAATGCGTGCGTTGCTTTGTTCGCACCATTTTTCCTGGGTGAAACGGCCAAGTAAATGGACGTCCACTCCGCAACTTTCGCGGGCCGTTTGACTCTAATCAAGGAAGAGGATTTTATGACCAACGGCTCCGGCTATCTGTTCGCTTTCCTGCTGCTTCCGTTGCTGGGCTTTCTGGGTTGCACCAGGGCCAGTGCAGTCAGCAGCGCGCTTCCGAATCCTGAGACCGATGCGGCGCTGGCTTCGGCCAAGGGCCAGCAAACGGCGGTTCTCGCCGGCGGATGTTTCTGGGGAATCCAACTGGTGTTTCAGCATGTCAAAGGCGTGGCCAGCGCCACCTCGGGATACTCCGGGGGCTCGGCCAGAACCGCGGATTACGAAACCGTCAGCAGCGGGAGCTCCGGTCACGCCGAAGCGGTAAAGATCGTTTATGACCCGTCCCAAGTCACATACGGAGAGCTTTTGCGGGTGTTTTTCTCGGTAGCGCACGATCCCACGGAACTGGACCGGCAGGGGCCCGACACGGGCAGCCAGTACCGCTCCGCCATTTTCTATGCCGGTGATGAACAGAAACGCATTGCCGAGGCTTACATCGCCCAGCTCAATAAGGCCAAGGCGTTTCCGCAGCCAATCGTTACCCAGGTAGTTCCTCTGGATGCCTTCTACCCTGCCGAGGGCTATCACCAGAACTATGCCGTTCAGCACCCGGAAAATCCTTATATCCGGATCAACGATCTGCCCAAACTCGTCCAGCTTCGCCAGTTACTGCCGGAATTGTATAGAGCAGACTGAAGACCCGGCGTTCCCCGTTCCCCATCACCGGTCTCCCGACCGACAGCCTTGGTCTCCCTACAGGCCCTCGACAGGCTTTCGCCACGACAGGCAGTCGCCGGAAACAGTCTGGAACATAGGGCGTGAAACGGGGGACGGGAGACGCGGGAGGTCGGCAAGAATTGCCTAGTGTCGTTTCGCGAGCTTTTCAAATCCTGTGCAAAACTTTAAGCCCAATTTGCCTAACTCTTTATGCACCAATCAAGAGACCCCATTGCACAATCCACAGGTCAGGCGAAGCAGAACCAGCCCATTAAAGATTTATTAAGTTCTTCTAATACAATGGGATAGGGGGGAAGGAGCCGTTTCACGTTTCACTTTTTTCGTTTCACGAACCTTGGTTTTGCCTGCCGTACTAGGAGATATGCCGAATCGGTATTCTCACGGAACGTCGCGCCTGGTTACATCTGCGACTGAGGAGCTTACGGAGCAGCAGCAGAGATCGTGACAACGAGAAACGTGAAACGAAAAACGTGAAACGCTCTTCTACAGTCCCAACTCCGCAGCAATGACCGTCATGGCCGCGATGCAGAAGGCAATGTGCTCGTCGAGGTCGACTTCCAGTTCGCGGGCGCCGTTGACGATGTCATCGCGGTTGACGCTACGCGCGAAGGCTTTGTCCTTCATTTTTTTGCGCACCGAGCGGGCATCGACTTCCGCCAGCGACTTGCCGGGTTTCACCAGCGCCACAGCGGTAATGAAGCCCGCCAGTTCGTCGCAGGCGAACAACGCCTTCTCCAGCCGCGATTCGCGCTTCACGCCGGTATAGTCGGCATGCGACATAACGGCGCGCCGGATATCCTCCGGCCAGCCGCGCTCCGTCAGAATTTCGTTGCCGCGATACACATGCTGATCGAGCGTGGGGTACTTTTCGTAATCGAAATCGTGGATCAGGCCCACGACGCCCCATAATTCCTCGTCTTCGCCAAATTTGCGGGCATAGGCGCGCAGGCAGGCCTCGACCGCCATACCATGTTTTCGCAGACTTTCCGACAGGGTGTATTCAGTTAGTAAACCCCACGCTGCTTCGCGATTCATAGGATTAGCTTCCTTTTTTGTCCGTGTTTTTTCCGGTTTTATCCGATCCTTTATGTTTTTAACGAAAAAACACTTGACATTGTATGTCTAAATACCGCAGAGTACGCAGAAGCTTGGCACGGACCATTTGCGTCAAGTGATAAGATAGGTTCCACGCTCTGGAAACTCCCACAACTCGATGGCTACAACTTTAGCGCCCGTTGATTCCAGGGAGGTGTTGAAATGCGATCACTGTCACCTGGTGCAGTTCCGCACCAGCAACGGAATGTGCCGGCGGTGTCATAAATCGCTCGAGCACGAAGAGCCCCCCATTCTGGAAATTCGGCCCGCACCCCAGCTGGTTACGGACGCAGCTCGTCCCGCCGTACAGATCGCCAGCACCATCCGCTCCATGCGCCAGAAGATCGGACTGAGTCAAAGACAGCTGGCGTTGCGCATGCAGGTTCCGCGCACCTATGTCTCCAAGATTGAAAACGAGAAGGCCACGCCCACCCTCTCGTCGCTGGAACGCCTGGCGCGCGCGCTGGAAGTCAGCGTACCCGATCTGCTGAACGGTGGCCAGGCCCCGCAGCCCAACGTACACGAGTTGCTGGCGGACACCTTTATCGCGGAACTGGTGCCTTTCCTGTCCAAGCTGAATCCGCTGCAGTGGCAGAGCGTAATGGCGCAGATGCGCGACATGACCCTGCACACGCGCCGCAGCGCGTAAGTTTCCCGATGCGATCAGGGGCGGCCCTTGCCGCTCCTGATCCCCCGTCTTCCGCGCCCGGGCAAAAACCAGGATTCTTCACCACAGAGGACACAGAGGGCGCAGAGGAAAACAAACCCGATAGCCGCAGATCAACGCAGATAAACGCTGATTGAAACTACTCGCAATTCCAACCCTTACTTTTTCCTCTTCTGATCCGCGTTCATCTGCGTTAATCAGCGGCTGAGAGGTTTTGGGATTTTTCCCTCATGTGTTCCCTCTGCGTTCTCTGCGTCCTCTGCGGTGAAAAGGTCGGGATTTTTGCTCTGCCTTGCTGTTAAACTAATGGCTTCGAGAGGTATGAATTGCGCGTAACGATTCCTGCCGGCCTGGACCGCAAAGAAGCTGAAATCTATGCCAAGCTGGATCCGGCAAGGTTCCCGCATCATATTGCGATCATCATGGATGGCAACGGCCGCTGGGCGAAACGGCGGCACTTGCCGCGCATCGCCGGCCATCGGGCCGGGGTGGAAGCGGTGCGTTCGACCACGGAAACCGCGGCACGCCTGAACATTCCGGCGCTCACGCTCTATGCCTTCTCGGAAGAAAACTGGAAGAAGCGGCCGCGCAGCGAAGTCGGTTTTCTGATGGCGCTGCTGCAGCGCTACCTGAAGAAGGAAGTTCCCCTGCTCAATGAGCACAACATCCGTTTGCAGTACATCGGGCGGGAACGCGAGTTGCCTTCCGAGGTGTACGAACGGATGCAGTGGGCGCGCGAGGCTACGGCCCACAATACCGGCATGGTGTTGACGCTGGCGCTCAATTACAGCGCCCGTACGGAGATGGTGGACGCGGTCAACAGCGCACTGGCGGAAACGCCCGGCAACGGCACCCGCCCCCGCATCACGGAAGCGGACCTGACGCGTCACCTGTACACCCGCAATCTGCCGGAGCTCGATCTGGTTATCCGGACCAGCGGTGAAATGCGGCTGAGCAATTTTCTGCTGTGGCAGGTGGCATACTCGGAAATCTACGTAACCTCCACGCTGTGGCCGGAGTTCCGCGGAACGCATTTATTGGAAGCGATCAGCGAATTTCAGAAGCGCGAACGCCGCTACGGCGGTTTGATCGAACATCCGCCGGCAAACACGGCAGCCGATCCCGCCGAACCGGCAGTGGTGATGGCGCAATCTTCGGACGTCTTAGTCAAATGAAACGCGTGGCCACGGCGGTGGTGCTCATCCCTGTCGTCTTGCTGTTGATCCTCCGTGCCCCGGCGTACGTGCTGGCGCTGGTGGTCGCGGCGGTGGCGTTGCTGGGCGTGCGCGAATTGCTGGCCATGTCCGAGCATTACGGCGTGGAGCCGATCCGCCGTCCCACCTATATTTACGTGCTCGCCGTGTTCGCCCTGGTGGGCGCCGCGTTAACAGCCCAAACCCAAATGCTGGATCTGGGCGGCACGCTGCTGACGCTGCTGGCGGCCGCCACCGCTTCCATTTTTATTTTCTTGGCCGTGGGCATGGCCCGCGCGGCTTTGCCGTCGGCTTATCCGGCGGCGGCCACCTCGGTGGCCGCACTGCTTTATGTGGCGATGCCCCTGGCTTTGCTGCTGGTGGTGCGGGAACTGTGGGCCGGCGGATTTTTGCTGCTTTATTTATTTCTGGTGGTATGGGCGGGCGACACTTTCGCCTATTACGTGGGCCGCGCCATCGGCCGGCACAAACTGGCTCCCCGGATCAGTCCGGGCAAAACCTGGGAAGGGGCCATCGCTTCTTTTGCCGGCGCCATCCTGGTGGGCTGGGCGGTTTTCGCGCATGCGCCGCAGATCAGCAGCGCCTTGTACTCGGCAGGGCTGATCACGCGCCGCTATGCCTACCTGGCCAAGGACGCGCCGCCGTTCGCCGGAATCATCATTCTTTCCGCCAGCATCAATCTGGCCGCCCAGATCGGCGATTTGACGGAATCGCTGATCAAACGTGGCGCCGGAATCAAGGATTCCGGCACGTTACTGCCGGGTCATGGCGGCATTTTGGACCGCATCGATGCCCTGCTCTTTGCCGCTCCGGTGCTGTGGTACTATGCGGCCTTGCGCGTGATGTGGCAGGGACATCTGTAACCCCAGTCGCGAGTCGCGAGTTGCGAGTTGCGAGAACAATACCCGAACTCCAGTTTCGAGTTTCGACAACAAACTGGAAACTGGAAACTTGATACTGGAAACTGGGTCTTGAAACTGCTTTGAAAAAGAATATTGCCATTCTGGGTTCCACGGGTTCGATCGGCCGCAGCACGTTAAGCCTGGTCGAAAGCTATCCTGAGCGTTTTCATCTGATTTCCATGGCCGCCGGCAGCAATCTGGAGCAAGCGCTGGAACAGGTCCGGCGCTGGAAGCCGCTGGTCGTATCCATGGCGCAGGAAGCGGATGCCGACACGCTGGCCCGGCAGTTGAAACGCGAAGGTCTGGGTGAGATTGAAGTGGTCTGGGGCACGGCGGGGACAGTGCGCGTGGCCACGCATCCAGCCGTCAATTTCGTGGTGAGCGCCATTGTGGGTGTGGCCGGCCTGGAAGCGACTTATGAAGCGGTGAAGGCTGGCAAAGCCATTGGATTGGCCAACAAGGAATGTCTGGTGGCGGCCGGGGAACTGATTACCGCCGAGGCGCGGCGTCAGGGCAAACCGCTGTTGCCCATCGATAGCGAGCACAACGCCGTCCACCAGTGTATGCGGGGCGGAACGGCGGCGGAAGTGGAACGCGTCTGGCTCACCGCTTCGGGCGGTCCGTTCCTGAAAACGCCCAAAGAGGAATTCGCCGCGATTACCGCGGAACAGGCGCTGAACCATCCCACCTGGAAAATGGGCAAGCGGATCACCATCGACTCGGCGACCATGATGAACAAAGGCTTTGAGGTGATCGAGGCCTGCCGCCTGTTCGATGTGCCGGCCAAACAAGTCGAGGTGGTGGTACACCCGCAGTCCACGATTCACTCCATGGTCGAATTCGTGGATGGCAGCATCCTGGCGCAGCTTTCGGTGACCGACATGCGCCTGCCGATCCTGTATGCCCTGACGTGGCCGGACCGCATTCCCTCGGACTTGCGGTTCTCGATCCGGGAGCTGCGGCATCTGGACTTCTGTCCCCCCGATCTCGATAAGTTTCCCTGCCTGCGACTGGCCTACGAGGCGGCGGACGCGGGCGGGGCCAAGACCATCGCCCTCAATGCGGCCGACGAGGTGGCAGTAGCCGCCTTTCTGGAAGGCCGTATCGCTTTTCCGGACATAGCCGGTACAATTGAAGCAGTTCTTAATGAAACGGATGCGGGCAGGCCGGAATCTATTAGAGAGGTTCTCGCCCTGGATGCGGAAGCCCGCCGGTGCGCGAGCCGGCAAGTCAGCCGGCTGACCGGTAATTCAGGCGCGGAATCCACCAAGCCGGCATCGGGAGCGATGAGCGCTCCGGGCCGGCGGTAATTGACTGACGGGACACTACTTTGCTGGACAATTTCTTAATCAGTGTAGCGGCCATGGCTGCGGTCTTGGGGATCATGATTCTGGTCCATGAGTTTGGGCACTTTGCGGTCGCCAAGCTATTGGGCGTGCGCGTCGAGCAGTTCGCCATCGGTTTTGGAAAGCGCTTGGTGGGGTTCCGCAAGGGCGGCACCGATTACCGGATCAATCTGCTCCCCTTGGGCGGCTACGTCAAGATGGCGGGCGAAAACCCGATGGACAGCCACACCGGTGATCCCGGAGAGTTCACGGCCCATCCCCGCTGGCACCGCTTCCTGATCGCCATCGCCGGCCCCAGCATGAACATCCTGCTGGCCATTGTGCTCGTCACGGGCGTCTGTATGGTTCACTACGCCCATCCCACCTATTCCGACCAGCCTGCCGTAGTCGGATACGTCATACTGAATTCACCGGCCGCGAAGGCTGGCGTCCAGCAAGGCGACCGCATTGTGAGCATCGGCGGCACGCAGACTCCCGTCTGGGACGACGTTATTGCGCAAATCGGAGTTAATGCCGGACAGGATCTGCGATTAGTGGTGCAGAGAGGCAATGAGTTCCTGGATAAGATCATTACTCCGATCCCGGAAGGTCCCGAAGAAGCCGGCTACGCCGGTTGGGTCCCCAACCGGGCGATAGTAGTGGGAGGCACCGAACCCGGACCGGCGGCTCAGGCCGGGATGCGCTCCGGAGACATCGTGTCCGCAATCGATGGCAAGCCTTTGGCGTCCGTCGAGGCCTTGATGGACTACATAGACCAGAGCAAGGCCACCCCTGTCACCTTGACGATTCAGCGGGAAGGACAGACCTTCGACATGAGTGTCACCCCCGTGGCAACCGATATCAACGGCCAAACGCATTACCGGTTGCATTTCTTTCATGCCGATCCCGTCCGCATTTCGCACCTTCCGTTCCCCAAGGCGCTGGCCCGCTCGCTGGAAGCCAATAAGCGATATTCGAAGTTGATTCTGGAACTGGTACAGAAGCTGGTGGAGCGCCCGGCGGCCATCAAACAGTTTGCGGGCCCCATAGGAATTGGAGTGATCGCAGGACAAGCCGCACGTGAGCCAGGCTGGACGCCACTGCTGGAACTGACCGCCCTCATCAGCTTGAATCTCGGCATTATCAACCTGCTGCCCATTCCGATTCTCGATGGCGGACTCATCCTGCTGCTGTTCGTGGAAGCCGTAATCCGGCGCGATATCAGCCGGTCCATCAAGGAACGGATTTATCAGGCGGCCTTTGTATTTCTGCTGCTGGTCGGAGTCATCGTTATTTACAACGATTTGTCGCGCTACGTGCCGGGGCTGAGCAATCATTTGCCATGAGCACCGGTTCACAGTTGACAGTTCACAGTTTGCAGCCGGCACACCCTCGCAAGCGGCGTTGTTTGGCTGAAAACTGCAAACTGTAAACTGTAAACTTTTGGGAGTCGGCTAAACTATAAACTTATGGCTGAAATTGTGCGCAAAAAGACGGCTACGGTGGATGTCGGGGGCGTGAAGGTGGGCAGCAGCGCCCCGGTGGTCGTGCAGTCGATGACCAACACCGATACCGCCGACATTCCCGGCACCGTGCGCCAGGTGGCGGCGCTGGCGCAAGCGGGATCGGAACTGGTGCGGGTCACGGTAAACAACGACGCCGCCGCACAGGCCGTGCCCCAGATTGCCGATCAGCTCGCCCAGGCCGGCATTCACGTTCCCATCATCGGCGACTTTCACTATAACGGCCACCTGCTGCTGAAGAAGTATCCGCTGTGCGCGCACAGCCTGGCCAAGTACCGTATCAATCCCGGGAACGTCAGCGTGGGACGCAAGGACGACGACAACTTCCGCACCATGATCGAAGTCGCCGTCGAGAACCATAAACCCGTGCGCATCGGCGTTAACTGGGGCTCGCTCGACCAGCAATTGCTAACCCGGCTGATGGACGAGAACTCCCGCGCCACGCAACCCGCGCCGGCCCGCGACGTCATGATGGAAGCCATGGTGGTCAGCGCCCTGCGCTCCGCCGAACTGGCGGAGAAGTACGGCCTGCGCCACGACCAGATTATTCTCAGCGCCAAAGTCAGCGGGGTACAGGACTTGATCGACGTATATCGTTCCCTGGCTTCGCGGTGCGATTACCCGCTGCACCTTGGCCTGACCGAAGCGGGCATGGGGCACAAAGGCGTGGTGGCATCCACCGCCGGACTGGCCGTGGTGTTGCAGGAAGGCATCGGCGATACCATTCGCGTCTCGCTGACGCCCGCGCCCAACGGCGATCGCACCGAAGAGGTGCTGGTGGCCCAGCAGATCCTGCAGTCGATGGGCATTCGCGGCTTTACGCCCCAAGTCACGGCCTGTCCCGGCTGCGGCCGCACCACCAGTATTTTCTTTCAGCAGATGGCCGAAGAAATCCAGGCCTACATTCGCCAACAGATGCCCGAATGGCGGAAACGCTATAGCGGCGTAGAAGAGATGAAAGTGGCCGTCATGGGCTGCATCGTCAACGGTCCCGGCGAATCCAAACACTCCAACATCGGCATTTCGCTTCCCGGAACCTTTGAGGAGCCCAAGGCTCCCGTCTTTGTGGATGGCCGCCTGGTGACCACCCTGCGCGGCGACAGTATTGTTCAGGAGTTCATCGGCATCCTGGACGACTACGTGGAATCGCATTACAAAGCAGCGTAAGTCATTCACCACGGAGACACAGAGACACGGAGGAAACCCTTGACCGAGAACTCTGAGGACTGAGCAATTGGAGACTTGCTTCCTTTGCGGACGTTGCTGAAATTACCCAACTGCTCAATTACCCGATTACTCAATCCGCGCTCCGTGTCTCCGTGGCTCCGTGGTGAATAAGGCCAGTGCTTTCTCCTGGCTGAAGGCGTTCCTGCTATTGCGCAAAGAAAACCACCAACACCCAATAAGTTCCGCTTGGGTAGTTCTTGGCTTTTGCAAAACAGGCGCCGACGGCAAAGCGCTTCACGTCGCGCGCCGTACGCATGCGCAGCAGGTCTGCCGGCAGCTTTCCGGGGTCCAGCGAAGTATAGGCAACGTCATAGCGCGCGTCGGCCAACCCAAGCGCAAAATTGGCATCCGCGCGTCCCTGACGCGCCATGTCGCAGGCCAGGCTGGACAGGTTCGCCGGGTCGCTGCGCGTCAGGGGCTTGAGGCCGGCCTGGGTGCGCGCCTGGGTAAAAGCTTCGGCAATCTGATCGGCCGCGAGCTGGCCGGAGATTTCCGGAATACGCTCGGCGAAGTCCTGCACCGCCCATAGCCCCATGCCGGTCCGAACGACGCCTATGCCCACCGCGTTGAATTGGGTACTCAGAATGTTGGCGCGATGCGGGGGCGAGGCCATCAGTCCGGCGTGGGCCTCGGCCACGGTAGGTCCGACCGCGACATTTTCTCCCGCGTGAACGAGCGGCACGGCGGTCAGCCGCTGTTGCAACGGAGGCTCGTCGGGAAGGTGGTGCGCCAGCCGGTTCTGCCGTCCCATGAGCTGCGCGTGCTCTTGCGCGGCGGCCGCCAGACGATCATCCCAGGCCATCGGCGGCAGCCCCGTCTTTACGCGTTCGTGATTGAGCAAATCAAACAGTTGCCGTGCCGCGCCGGCGGCTCCCTCAGGGGCCTCTATGAGCAGGCTCCCGCCCTCCGGACGCGGCACCACGCCCTGAGGTGCGGCCCAGACGAAAGACACGGTGGCGAGCAAGAAGCCAAGCAGAAACAGCCCTCGGCCGTCGGCCATCGGCCATCGGCCAGAACCGGCCGCCTTTCTGGCCGTAACTGACGAGATACGAGTACCGCAACACCAACGGGGCGTAGACCTTCGGCTGCTTTTTTGGCCAAGGGCCGAGGGCCGACGGCCGATGGCGCTCCTCCCGATTAAAACGCTGCTTTTGTTCCGCACGGTTCCCTTCTACAATGCTGCTGCCGTCTAGGAAAAGCGAATGGGCATTTTAATTGGATTAGTTTCGATTGTCATCGGCGCCATATTAACCACTCTGGTGTTATGGCTGCGTTCTCATACTCTTGCAGCCCGGGCCGAGCACGCCGAGCGGGATCTGGCGGCAGCCAACGAGCAGATCAAGAGCGAGCGCGACACCAGCGCCATTCTGCGCCAGGAGCAGGCTGCGCTCAAGGCGACGCTGGAAGCGGAGCGCAAAGCCACCGCCGAAAAACTCTTCCTGGTGGAGCAAACCGAGGCCAAGCTGCGCGAAGCATTCGCGGCGCTTTCCGCCGACGCTTTGAAGGGCAACAACCAGTCATTTCTCGAGCTGGCGCGCGCCACCCTGGAGAAATATCAGGAAAAAGCCAGCGGCGACCTGGAACAGCGCAAACAGGCGGTGGAGGGACTGGTGGAGCCAATCCGCAAATCCCTGGCGGACGTCAATCAGCAGATCCGGGAGATCGAGAAGGAGCGCGGCGAGGCGTACGGCAGCCTGCGCACCCAGGTGGCTTCCCTGATTGCCACCCAGGAAAGACTGCAGGCGGAAACCGGCAACCTGGTCAAGGCGTTGCGCGCTCCGCAAGTCCGGGGCCGTTGGGGCGAAATCCAGCTCCGCCGGGTGGTGGAATTGGCCGGCATGCTGCCCTATTGCGACTTCGTCGAGCAATCGTCGATCACTACCGACGGCGGCAAACTGCGACCCGATCTCATCATCCGCCTGCCGGGCGCAAAGACCATCGTGGTGGATTCCAAAGCGCCGCTGCAGGCTTATCTCGATGCGCTCGAAGCCACCGACGAGGACGCCCGGCTGGTGCAACTGGAAAGCCATGCCCGCCAGATTCGCCAGCACATGGCCAGCCTCGGCTCCAAGGCTTACTGGGACCAGTTATCCTCGACCCCTGATTTCGTGGTGATGTTTCTGCCCGGTGAAACCTTCTTCAGCGTGGCTCTGCAACAGGACCCCGGACTGATCGAATATGGCGTCAATCAGAAGGTAATCCCCGCTTCCCCCACCACCTTGATCGCCCTGCTGCAAGCGGTGGCCTACGGCTGGCGTCAGGAACGGATCACGGAGAGCGCGCAGGAAATCAGCGAACGCGGCAAGGAACTCTACGACCGCCTGTGCACCATGGCTGCCTACATTCGCGATCTGGGCAGCAATCTCGGCAAAGCCGTGGATCAGTACAACAAAGCTGTAGCTTCTCTGGAAGGCCGCGTTCTGGTGACGGCAAGAAAGTTCCCCGAACTCGGCATCAGCGCCAAGGAAGAGATTCCGGAAATCGCCCCCGTGGAAAAGCGTCCGCGGGAACTGCAGGCTCCGGAACTATTGGAGGGCACGGCGATTGTGTTGCCGGAGGAGTAGCCTAATTCACCACGGAGGCACGGGGACACCGAGAAAGCCAAATTGAGTAATCGGGTAATTTGAACAGGGCCTGTGGGGTCTGCAATTACTCAATTACCCGATTACCAAATTACTCAATCTTCCTCCGTGTCTCCGTGCCTCCGTGGTGGATGTCAGAGCCCGGATTCCAGACACGAGCGGGGATCGAGGAAATCGCGCAGGGCGTCGCCAATGAAATTGAACGCCAGCACGGCGAGCATGACGGTGATGGCGGGAAACAGCACCAGATGCGGGGCGTCGAACAGGTGCGAGCGTCCGTCGTTGAGCATGGCGCCCCAGCTGGCGGTGGGGGGCGGAACGCCCAGTCCCAGGAAACTCATGGTGGCTTCGGCCAGCACCGCGCCGGCCATGCCGATGGCCGCCTGCACAATCACCGGCTGAATAATATTGGGGAGAATGTGGCGAACGATGATGCGCACATCGCCGGCGCCCAGCGCGCGCGCCGCCTCCACGAATTCCCGCTCGCGCACGGCCAGCACCTGGGCGCGCACCAGGCGCGCATAACCCACCCAGCCGCCGATGGAGAGCGCGAGGATGAGATGGAAAATCCCGTGTCCCAGAAATGCTACGAAAGCTATGGCCAGCAGAATCCCGGGGAACGAGAGAAACGCGTTCATCACGATGACGTTGATAAAGCGGTCAACGCGGCCGCCGTAGTAACCGGCAATCGAGCCTGCGAGCAGGCCCAGCAGCAGCGAGAAGGTCACTACGCTGGCGCCCACCAGCATGGAGATGCGGGCGCCGTAAATAAGGCGCGAAAAAATATCGCGGCCCAATTCGTCGGCGCCAAGCCAGTGAGCCGCCGAGGGCACGGAAAGCCTCACCGCCAAATCGATGTGCGCCGGGTCCTGGGGCGCCAGCCAGGGAGCGAACACGGCCAGCACGGTGAACAGGACTATCAGTACCACGCCCGCCCCGGCCAGGGGATTCTTCCGCGCCACATGCCAGACGCCGGGTTTCATCGGCATGGATACGGAAGGCATATGAATCGTTGTGGCCATTATTGTCTGATCCTCGGATTCACCGCCGAATACAACAGGTCGGTAGCGAAATTGACGGCCACATAGGTCAGCCCGATGGCCAGGACGCATCCCTGCACTACGGGATAATCGCGGTTATCAATGGCCTGAATGGTAAGCCGTCCGATGCCGGGCCAGGAGAAGATCGTTTCGGTCACAATGGCGCCCGCCAGCAACGCTCCGAACTGGAGTCCCACCACGGTGAGCACGGGGATCAGGGCATTGCGCAGCGCGTGTTTGTAGACCACCGTTGCCTCGCTCAAGCCTTTGGCGCGAGCGGTGCGGACGTAATCCTGGCTGAGTTCTTCGAGCATGGAGGTGCGCACCATACGCGTCAGAATCGCGGCCAGCGCGCCGCCCATGGTGATGGCCGGCAGCACCAGGTGCGCCACACCGCCGGCGCCGGAAACCGGAAGAACTCCCAGTTTGATGGCAAACAGCAGGATGAGCACGGGACCCAGCGCGAAGTTCGGGAAAGACAGCCCCAGCAGCGATACCAGGCTGAGCGCCCGGTCGCTCCAGCGGTTGCGGTGCGTGGCCGAATATACGCCCGCGGGAATGGAAAGAATCAGCGCCACCAGCAGCGCCGCGCAGGTCAGCTGCAGGGTGAACGGATAGCGCGCGCCGATCAGCCGTCCCACATCCTGGCGGAAGCGGAGTGATTCTCCCAAATGGCCATGCATCACGCCGAGCCAGTAATTTGCATATTGCCGCGAAATGGGCAGATCCAGCCCATATTGATGGCGAACAGCCGCGACGTCGGCGCGGGCCGCCCCTTCGCCGAGCATTTGCTGAATGGGATCCCCCGGCACCAGGTGGATCAGCAAAAACACCACCGAAACCACCAGCCAGATCACCGGCAGCATATAGGCCAGACGGGTTGTGATGTAGCGAAACAAAGACTGATTCCAGTTTACGTACTCATTTCAGAGTTCCAGGAACACCCGCGTCAAATTTCAAATTTCAAATTTCAAATTTAAGATTGTTCCATCACGCGTTCTTCGTGGCCGGTTCCCCGGCCTGTTCGACCTTCACTTTGGCGATGCGATGGCCATCCATCTCCATCGCCGTATATCGCCGGCCCTCATATTCGAAGGTTTCGCCTCCGCGGGGAATGCGCTGCAGATGCGCCAGCACGAAACCTGCCAGTGTCTCATAACCCTCTTCCCGCGGCAGCTTCAACTGATACTGCATTTCCAGATCGCGCAGCGGCACGGAACCGTCGAGCAACATGGTAGTTGTCCCGGCGGGTAAAGGCTGGCGGGCAATGTCGAACTCGTCTTCGATCTCACCCACGAGTTGTTCGAGTACGTCTTCCACGGTAACCACGCCGGCGGTGGAACCAAACTCGTCCACCACAACCGCCAGGTGCCGTTTACGGTTCTTGAACTCCGCCAGCAGGTCGGGCAGCGGCTTGGTCTCGGGCACCAACAGGACGTCGCGCATCAAATGGCGCACCTCCATGAGGGCCAGCTGTTCGGCGGTATCCGGCGACAATACCAGCCGCAGGCGCATCCAGCGGGTCAGATCCTTGGAGTAGAGCACCCCGATAATGTGCTCCGGGCCGCGTTGCTGGTCGTAAATGGGCACGCGCGAGTGTTGTTCCTCGACCACGCGGGTCAGCGCCTCGTCCAGCGACAGGTCCGCTGGAAGGGAAAAGATATCGGGCCGCGGCACCATGATCTCGCGCGCCGTCACTTCCCCCATCTCCAGCGTGCGGTGGATCAGTTCTTCTTCGAAGGCCGGCAGCAGTCCAAGGCGGCGGCTGGCGGTGACAATCAGTTTCAACTCCTCCGGCGAATGCGTACCGCCCTGGCGGATCTGGGGCACGCCAAAGGCCCGCAAGATCAACCGCGCCGTATGCGTCATCACGTACAGAAAAGGCTTGGTGGCGGTGATGAAGATATCCATGGGGCCGGCGACGGCCAGGGCCACCCGTTCGGACCGATGCAATGCGACCGACTTCGGGACCAGTTCGCCCAAGGTCGTGTGCAGATAGGTGATCAGGACAAAAGCCACCAGAATGGCAATCACATGGGCATACACGGCCGGGTGATGGACGCCCTGGAAAGCATTCTCCAGCAAATGCGCCAGGGCCGCTTCCCCGATCCAGCCCAGGGCCAGGCTGGCCAGCGTCACCCCAAGCTGTACGGCCGCCAAAAGCTCGTCGATACGGGAGTGCAGCTTTTGTACCGTGCGTGCGCTGATGCGGTGAACATCCAGCAGTTGCTGAATACGGGTATCGCGGACGCTGACCAGCGCGAATTCCGCGGCCACAAAGAAGGCATTGGCCGCCACCAGCAGCACCACCGCCAGCACCCGAAGCAGGACGTACGTCGCCATCTATGTGAGAATTCTAGCTGAATGGGGTCCTGGGCGCGATGTTTCCGCCCCCGGCGCTGGTGTCCTAAAGGATTCTCTTGATTACGGGAACCAAGTATCATTGAGTTTCGTATTCAAGGATGTGAGCGGCACGCAGCCGGGAGGGACCCACGGGTTTCTCTCCGGCCGCTGGAAATTTTACCGGTCACGGGAGACGGCAATCGTGGCAAACGGCAACGGAGATACGTCGAAGAAACGCCGCAGGCGAGCGCTCTGGATCGGCGGATCGCTGATCCTGATCGCGCTGGTAGTGCTGGTGATCATGGCCGCCACTCGCGGAGGCGCCAAAATCGATCCTTCGAAGCTGGGCCGGGTGGAACGCGGCGACCTGGCGAAGAGCGTGGTGGCGACGGGCAAGATTCAGCCCATCACGAGCGTCGAGCTCAAGTCCAAGGCCAGCGGCATCGTCAAGCGGCTGTTGGTGGACTATAACGACCGGGTGAAGGAAGGCCAGGTTCTGGCCGAACTCGACCGCGACGAGATCGAAGCCGAAGTCCGTTCCGCCGAGGCACAACTGCTCTCCTCGGATGCCAACCTGACTGCCGCCCAAGCCGATCTGAAGCGCGCCGAGGTGGATGCCGAAGCACCCGACGTTCCGCTGTTGGAACGCGCGTACCACCGCGCCGTCGAAATGCGGAAAGACGGCGTGGTTTCCGATGCCGCCCTGGAAGACGCGCAGCGGGCCTATGAGCTGGCCGTCAACAAGCGCGACGTGGCGCGCGCCCTTCTGACTGTGGACAAAGCCAAAGTGGCGCAGGCCAAGGCGGACGTGCAGCGCCAAAACGCCACCCTTGCCCAGCTGAAAGAAGAGCTCAGTTACACCACGATCGTCTCCCCCATCAATGGCACCGTTCTTTCGCGCGATGTCGAAATCGGCGACG
>Ga0326727_10013787_pt1 | contig 17838 bp, 18 predicted proteins | sample MB2enrmetagenome_FD_207643 | JGI IMG/M metagenome (GOLD analysis project Ga0326727, IMG submission 207643) | Lab enriched peat soil microbial communities from McLean, Ithaca, NY, United States - MB29MY | ecosystem: Environmental > Terrestrial > Soil > Wetlands > Peat | place: USA: New York...
CAGGCTTGCAAGATCGAAGGGAGTCCTACTCGCGTTGGCTGTGTTTCCCTTGCTGACGAGTCCGGTCGTTAGGTCCTTCAGCTGGATGATTATCCTTGGCCGCAAGGGACTCCTCAACACGGTGCTGGCTGACCTTGGTCTGGTTGTTCGACCTCTCAACATTCTCTATACCCCAAGCGCGATCGTCGTCGGTCTGGTTCATCTCTTTCTGCCTATGATGATCATTTCCCTGGTCGGCGTGCTCGAAAGTATTGACGAGGATCTGATCGAGGCGGCGGAAAGCCTAGGAGCGTCTCCTTTGGCGGCGTTTCGGCAGGTCGTTTTCCCGCTTGCTATTCCCGGCCTCGTCGTGGGAAGCGTGCTTGTGTTTGTGGGCAGCTTGACCGCCTACACGACACCAGCGTTGCTTGGAGGCAAGCAACGGGTCTTATCGACCTTCCTTTACGAAAACGCGATGACGCTCAACGATTGGTCGCTAGCTTCGGTCATTGCCACGATCATGATCGTCGTTACGCTCTTAGTGGTGACACTTATGAACCGCGCCTCGGCGACGCTGGGCAGATCAAGAACGTGAAAGGCAAACAGCCAGCCTTGGTCTTCTTCAGCTTCCTGGTCTACCTATTCCTGCTAGGCCCGCTCGTCATCATCGTCGTGACTTCTTTCGGTTCAGGAATCGTATTGAAATTTCCCCCCGAGGAGCTTTCGCTCCGATGGTACAAGAACATTTTCGACGTGCAGATGTTCGTCAAGACCTTTTCGATCTCCATGGCAGTATCGCTGGGCGGCAATATCCTGGCCGTTGCGTTGGGCATGCCGGCCGCCTATTCACTTTCCCGTTCCCCCTCCAGGTCCAGCGCCGCGCTGAATGTCGTATTTCTTTCGCCAGCCCTCATCCCCGGGATAGTGTTGGGCTTCGCCATGCTCAACTATCTTATCGTCGCCTGGCACCTTCCCCTCGTCCTTGGACTTCTGATTGGACATACCGTCATCATGCTTCCATTCATTGTGCGCGTCCTCGCCTCTAGTCTCGCCCATTTCGACTTCGCAGTCGAAGATGCTGCCCTGAGCCTTGGGAGCGGGCGCTTGAAGGCCTTTTTCTCCGTTGTTCTGCCAAACATACGCTCTGGCGTGATAGCTGCGGTTCTCGTCGCGTTTTTGGAGTCATTCAACAACGTAGACATCTCGGTCTACATGACGGGCCCTGGATTTAGCACATTGCCTATCGAAATGCTAAGCTACGTAGAGAACAATTTCGACCCGACGATTGCCGCGATCTCGGTTCTGCTCATGGTTATGACAGGAGGTTTGATGTTTCTCATCGACAGGCTTAGCGGTCTCTCATACCTCATGAGACGCTAGCGGAGTAGATACCATGCCGTTGCTTACTCTGGAACACATAAGCGTCGCCTACGGTGAACAGATGATTTTGAGGGATTTCAATCTCCAGCTTGATAGAGGACGGTTCCTATCGCTGCTGGGAGCCAGCGGATGCGGAAAAACAACGACGCTGCGCGTAATTGGAGGTTTCGCGGAGGCGCGTGAAGGGCGATTCATGTTTAACGGAAAAGACTACACCTGTCTTCCGCCGCACAAACGCAATTTTGGTTTTGTGTTCCAAAGCTACGCTCTATTTCCACATCTCAGCGTCTTCGACAACGTGGCATTCGGCCTGAGGCAGCGCCACCTCAAGACTCCTACGATTCGGAGCAAGGTCGACCGAATGCTCGGCATCGTCGGCCTGGCAGGTTTCCAGACCCGACTGCCCAACGAACTTTCCGGCGGACAGAGGCAGCGGGTTGCCATCGCCCGCGCATTGGTCATAGAGCCCGAGCTCCTCTTGCTCGACGAGCCTCTGAGCAATCTGGACGCAAATCTGCGTGTGGCCATGCGAATGGAAATTCGAAGAATCCAGCAGGAGCTCGGAATTACGACCGTGTATGTCTCGCACGATCAGGAGGAATGTTTTGCCATCTCGGACGTTGTGGCGGTTATGAACAAGGGCGTTGTTGAGCAGATTGACGAGCCTGCCCGCATTTTTGCACATCCGGCGACCGAGTTCGTCGCGCGTTTCGTGGGTTTCGAAAACTTCGTGTCGTTCCAGGAGTGGGGCGCGCGCGCAGGAACCATAGAAGCGCGAGCAGGCGTTCACCGCTTCATCATCCGCACTTCGAGGACATACCATGGGCACGAAACACTCAAAGGTGCAATCAGACCCGACGACGTGCGTATAGCTCCGGACACGACTAACACTGAGCACTCAGAATCGAACTCTCATGGGTTCGGGATTTTGCCGAATACGCTTCCGGGTATTGTACGAATCGCAACCTACCTCGGTAAGCGCTACCAGTATTCCGTAGCTACCGACCTCGGAGACTTCAACTCAATCCAGGAATCGGCGACGCCTTATTCGGTTGGACAGCGCATCAGTCTGCTCTTTCCCGAAGATGCCATCGTCGTCTTCTAAGAAGTAAGAAGGGAACGGCCATGAAAGTCGAAATGCTAATCATGAACGCTCAAGTCTATAATTCTTACTACCGAGAGTTCAAAGCCTCCAATGTCGCCGTGCTCAACGGACGCTTTTTGTACATAGGGGAGGTGACGGACCAGTTTGAATCCGTGGAAACAATCGACGCCCAAGACAGATTCCTCCTCCCCGGCCTCATCGATATTCATCTTCATATCGAAAGCTCCATGGTTACTCCCTCCACCTTCGCTTGGTCGCTCATTTCCAACGGTGTAACTACAATCGTTGCCGAACCTCACGAGATAGCGAACGTCTTCGGCGTCGAAGGCGTGCGGGAAATGATAAAAGCGAGCATAGACCTGCCCGTCGACATCCTTTATGCCATTCCGAGTTCGGTACCCGCTACTTCAATGGAGACGACTGGTGGATTTATCGATATTGCCGAAATAGACGCACTCATGGAAACGGGGAAAATACAGTGCCTCGGCGAAATCATGAATTATGTCGATGTTATCCGAGACCCGGATTCGAAAACCAATCGCATCCTCCGCCACGTCCGACAGCGCTTTCCTTCTCTGGTCATAGAGGGGCATACCCCCAGAGTCATGGACCTGGATCTACAGCGTCTCATTGCCGCGGGAGTCGATTCCGATCATACCCATCAGAGCGTCGAAGGTTTGAAGGCACGCATCGCTGCTGGAATGTTTATTGAACTCCAGGAAAAATCGATGACCAGAGATGTCATGGACTATCTCTTAGTTCACGATGTGGCTGAGCGCTTCTGCTTGGTCACTGATGACGTCATGCCGGATAGCCTCCTGTCCCGCGGCCACCTCAACCACCTGATACGGAAGGCGGTTGGCATGGGCATGAGGCCGGAAGACGCGATCTACGCAGCGACGTTCACACCGGCGGCGAGGATGGGAATGAAGGACCGCGGTACCGTCGCTCCCGGTAAACTCGCAGACTTTCAGCTCATAGACGATCTAAAGGCGATGAGGATTAACCGTGTCTTTAAGAGAGGCGTTGCTGTCTTCGATGCGGCGCTCCCCACTGCATCCGAATCCAGCACCGGCGCCTTTCCTATGTCTTTCTACGAGAGTGTCATGCTCAAACCTTTGACCGAGGACGACTTCGCTATCCGCGCCCAGGTCGCCGACGGCAGGCACTCTCTCAGACTCATTGTGGTTCGGGACGGTTCGACCTTTACCGAGGAATCCAGGGCTGAACTCGATTTCTCGAGAGGAATCGCGAACTGGGAAATTAGCGGTTGTGCCCAGATTGCGGTTTTCGAACGCTATGGCAAGAATGGAAACCGCGCCCATGGCCTAATCGGCGGAGACATTCACAAGCGGGGGGCAGTCGCCACGACGTATTCTCACGACAATCATAATCTCCTGGTCGTCGGCTATAACGCTAGGGATATGCTCGTCGCCGCAAACGCCGTTATCAATGCTCAAGGCGGTTATTGCGTGGCCCACGAGGGGAAAATTCAGGCGTTCTTGCCCTTGCCCGTCGGCGGCATACTGAGCGAGGCGCCTCTGAAACGGCTCGCTTCGGATTTTAGGTCGCTTCACAAAGCTATGGTTTCCTTGGGTTACCGCCACTACAGCCCCATCATGTCACTTAGCACGCTTTCCCTATCTGTGAGTCCTTCGCTCAAGATCACAGATTGTGGCCTTGTCGACGTTGCCCGGGGCGCGCTCGTCCCCTTGATCCTCCAGTAATGCGGTGTATGCCGACTTGACGTGCTCAGCAACTCCTGATATCTCCTACAAGTTCTTTTTATCTCAGAGTGCACCGCGAATGTGATTTCACATAGCGAGATTCCTTAGGCAGGAATAGACTTTCTGCAGAAGCCCTTTAGTGCCACAGAACTAGTCACTGCGGCACGCGAGATATTGGACGGGCAATAAACGAAACCACGCCGGGTCATCAAGACCCCGAAAGCGTTCCGCGAAGGGAAACTTACCTTCAGCCAGCGCAGCCAGCTCGGGCGCAGAGGTCCGAAGAAACGCCTAGGGGCCGTTCTCGCCCGGTAAAGAACTTGCTTTTCTATGTCTAACCTTCCCTAAGATGTCACTGGTTACCATAATTCCCATCCTGCATCTGGTTGGGCCGACTCTCGTTGCGCTCGTGACGCGAGGGACTTTCTATGGGAGTGTGGGATACCACCCTGCCTGAGAAAACACGCCGCGGCGCGCCAACAGTAGCCGGCATTTCATCAATCTAAGCGTCGAGTAGTATATTTCTGCCTATGAACGGATTATCAATTGTGGTGACGGGAGTCTCTACAGGCATAGGCAAAGCCATTGCAAGAGTGCTTGTCGATCGTGGTTATAGGGTTTTCGGCAGCGTCCGAAAAGGATCGGACGGAGAAAGTCTTGCGGCGGAGTTGGGCACGGCCTTTGTTCCTTTGGTTTTCGATGTACGGGACGAGATCGCGGTCACCAACGGTGCAGCTAAAGTCAAAGAAGCCCTGGCCAACGACAAGCTTTTCGGGCTGGTGAACAATGCGGGTATCGGGGTCGGTGGCCCGCTCGAATGCCTTCCGATCGAGAGTTTTCGCACCCAGATGGACGTCAACGTGACAGGTCTTTTGATTGTGACCCAGAAATTCCTTCCTCTCTTGGGCACCGATCGCTCCCGAAAAGGGAAGCCTGGTCGCATCGTCAACATGGGTTCAATTGGGGGAAAGCTTGCAGCTCCTTTTCTGGGCCCCTATTGCGCTTCTAAATTTGCCGTTGAGGGAATCTCGGAAAGTCTGCGCCGAGAGGTTCAATTGTTCGGTATCGACGTCATAGTTATCGGACCGGGTGCAGTCGCAACTCCGATTTGGGACAAAGCGGAACAGGCAGACACTAGTATTTTCGCGGGAACGGAATATGAGGAAGCTTTCAGGAAGTTCGGCACCTATTTTGTCCGCGAAGGAAGAAAAGGGTACCCTCCGGAAAGAATTGGCGAAACAGTCTTGAAAGCGCTGACGAAGAAAAAACCGAAAGTACGTTATTCGGTGGTGCCACATGCTTTCACACAGTCTTTTATTGCGCGTCTCCTTCCTAAGAGACTCGTCGACCGTTCTTTCGCGAAGAACTTGGGACTTCTCTACAAAGCTTGAACTAAGCTACGGCGTTTGTGGACACGGGAATCCAACTGTACAACGTCGGCACGGACACGCCGAGGTTCTGAAGGGCAACGCGGTCCAACGGTATTACTTTTCTTCCACACGCAAGGTCATGGCGGAAAGGTAATCCACGCCGAGAGGGGGGATCGGCGGCACAAGATAGATCCAAGGACGTTTGATGCGAGATAGGTCCTCATACGTCAGGCAAGCGAATAGTCGAAGAGTGAATGCCACCATTACGATTCCAATTATTGTACCGCTGGATGAGACGAAGTGGAATGAGTTCATGGACGGCTTCGTGACGGAGCCGCGATCATGAACAAGGCAAATGATATGCTTCGGAGTCGACCGAAGGCGGTTTATCGGTATCCCTTTGTCAACGACACCACTGATCGCGTGGCGGGCCGGTAGACGAACGATTCTGAGCCCTGCCGTATCGACTTCACCTTCGGCTGGTTGCTGGCAAGCCCTGGCAGTTCCCTTGCGTGAAATCCCGCACACCGGCGGCTCGCCTCGCGGCGAGGACCTTCCTCCCAGATTAGAGAGCTCGTTGACGATAACTCTTGATAAATTATGCGCAGAAATTGGCTCCGGAAATTGCAGTGTCTTGGCTCTATGTTCTTTTGTCCAGCGTTGGTTTGGCTGCCTTCGGAAGGTACGCTTCAGCACGGCCAAGTCGCCGCGGGCCTCAAACCGCCCCCTTTGTGTACGGCTGCACACGATAAATGAGCATTTCCCCTTGGACGCCCTTGATCGCTGAGCTCTCCCGGGAGATGATCTGCTCTCGAAACACCTCTTGAACCCCTTCCGCGCTGAACACTTCCTCAGTGAGACAGATCTGGTCGGCATCGGCGACGCCCTGCACTCGAGAGGCAACGTTGACCATTTGGCCGAAATAGTCCACCCGATCGTTCAGGGTGACCGCGATCGAAGCGCCGCGGTGGATTCCCATTTTGAGCACAATCTCGCGCCTACCAAGATTGTCGTTGAACCTCTCTATCTCCTCTAACATGGCTAGCGCTGCGCCCGCAGCGTCAAGCGGCGAAAGAAAGGACGCCATGATCGCATCTCCGATGGTTTTCACAATCGCTCCCCCGTGGCCAGAGATCACCTTGCCGAGGCTGTCGAAATGCGCCTGAACAAGGTTAAAAGCCTTGAGATCCCCGATACGGTCGTACAGCGCTGTGGATCCCTTCAAATCCGTAAAGAGTATAGTTATGTCGCGAACAGTGAGTCCCTCGTTCGAGGAGATGACCTGGTTGCGGAAAAGGTCGCGGAAGGTCTGAGTGCCGAGTATTCGCTTCCCTGTCAGCACGTGGTCAAACTCCAGGGGGGGCGTTTTCTTACCGCTGGGCTCCAGAAGACCAAACACCCTCGACGGCACTGCCGTCATGTTTGTCAGCTCCACATGCAGCTTGCCGACCGCACGCGCCGGCAATTCAGTGAGTCGCGCGTTTCGCCGTAGCTGCACCCGTAGGGGTTCGTTCACTGCACCTGCCTGCTGCCGCGCCTCAAGAAAACATCCTGCGTCATTCTCGAGGTCGGCTGTGATGAACCATCCCGGACTTAGGTCAATATCGAAGGCCGCGCTTTTTCCCATGGGGATGGTAGCAAAGAAAAGCATTTCCTTCCGGAACTCGTCAACGAAGCGCGAACCACCGGGATAGTGAGCCTGCTGATCGAAGCGGTATTTCAGATAGTAATCTTCCGCGGATAGGCTTTCCGGACGATGGAAGATAATCTCGCGAACCCGAGGCGACACCGTGAAGGAGACGTGGATAATGTCGTCGAGGGTGGTCGCAATGTTTGTACGGCAAAGGTTGCACCCGAAGTTTGCGTGGATGTTTTGTAGCGTTTTAAAACTTTCAACGACCTCTCCACACGTCGGGCAAGTGAGCGACCAATCCATAGTGAACAGCCCTTGAAGAGACGCGTGGAGAAAGAGATCGAGGCATTCCGGCTCCTTGATGCTCTTGTCAAAGGCAAATCGGAAAGGGTTGATCCTCAATAATGCTTCGTCATCGGCATCGTGGATCAGGGTTTCCAACTTAGAGATGACGTGAGGTGACCAAGCCCTGACCTTTTCAAGGCGCTCGAGGCTCTCCTCTAGGAAGGGTTCGTTCGTGGTCACTGTACGAATGTAGCGAACCGCGTTGTGACGGGCAATTCACACCGGAAGCGAGGTGACTGCATGAGTTTGATAAGTTCACGATTGGACCTTGTCCAAACGAAAAAGTCCGAGTAAAACGCGCTCAGACTTGAGATAAGACGCGCCCACTCGCTGCCATCGCGTCCCTTTAGTACGCCCTCCCGCATTTAAGTGGAGTAGAACCTGTCGACTGCTTCTTCACGCTGTCCTTCTGTGCCCCGGAACGCGGGAGATGCGCGAGCATCCCGATCGCCGTGTTGATCCTTTTTCGTGAGCACGCTGGTCTGAACACGATCACAAATATCCAAGCGCCTGTGCGAGAGATCCGAGGAAGTAGTGAATCACGGTGACGCCGATCAGGTTCCTGTGGCGGTTGTAGACCGCGCCGAGGAGGAAGCTGACTACGAAGGTGAGGAGCGACACCACGGGGGATTTGTAGAGGTGTCCCATCGCGAAAATCAGGGAGGTGACGGTGATCGGCACCAGGGGGTTGGAGTCGATCATGAATCGCTGAAGTGAGCCTTGCATCACGCCCCTTAGCATGAGCTCTTGCAGGAAGCAATGAATGGGGTATACCGCGAAGTAAAGGATTACGAGGCCGGGAGGGTAGCCGGAAAAGTATGTGAACGGGAAAAGCGGCTCCCTTGGGACGGTGAAGTACTTGAAAAGCGTGAAAAGAGGGGCCACCGCAAGGACCAGGATGGCGCTCTCCACAAGGCTTCTCTTCCATCCCGCGGTGGTGATGCCGTAAGTATCCAGTGGGCGCTTCTGCAGCGCGAGTAATACCACAAAGGGAGCTAGGTACAACAGTAGGCGTCCCCAGCTATAGGCGATCTCGACGATCGGCGCGATCCCCACCGAGTCCGGCACCACAGACTGCAGGCCGAAGAGGATGACGGTGATGATGAAGAGCTGGCCGAACTCCTTGCTGACCTTGAGCCGACGGATCTGCGCTGACAAGCTCGCGACATAGCGGTTGTTGGTCTCCCGCATGCGAGCCATCTGGTTGCTGGAAATGTTCAGGATCAGCTTGTGATAGAGTGGGAGATCCTCGACGCTCTGTTTCGACAAAATGGCAACTTCGGTATCCACTTTCGCGCGAATCGTCGCCGAGGCCGGCTCGTCGTCGGTGACAAAAGACATTTCCCCGAAGAATGCGTTTTCCCCAAACTCGATCAGCTTAAACTCTTCGCCGGTTTTTGCTTCAACCTTCAAGACCTCTACCGCTCCGCGGACGATGAGAAAGATGGAGTGGTAGACCTCGTTTTCCCGCATGATGCGTTCGCCGGCGCCATAGCGCCGGGTGTCGAGGAGGCTCGTTAAGAGATCCACTTCCTCCCGCGAGAACTTCCGGGTGAGCTCGTGGCCCACGAGAAAGCCGCTCATCATGCATTTTCTCGAGGGAAAGCCCGCGCGGGGTCCGATTCGCGAGGCCGATCCAGAAAGACTGCAGCAACGCCAGACGTCCAGGCGCAACGAATGCCGAGATATGCCAGAGCGGCGATCTGGACAAATGGGGCAAGTGGCCGTGCAGCCACAGCGGATGCGAGCAACGCTATCGGAGCGACGGGGTCCGGAAACGGCACACGACCGTCGCGGAGGTGGCGGAGGATGACGGATCCGGCATGTGAGCACCCGTAGAGCACGACGATCGCCGCGGCCATCGCGAGACCAGTAGTCGTGAGCAGGATTCCGGCGATCACGCCTGCTAGTCCCACCGCAAACGCGACCCATTGGGGAGGCAAGACTTTCGAACGAAGAAAGGACCGGGTCACGGTAGGAGCGAGTATGGCGAAACTAGTGGCCAGGAGAAATACTGCGAGGAGGCTGCTTCCGGGCGCAACCTCCACGTGAGCCACCTGACGGGCGGCAGCAACGGGTGACAGACCGGCGAGGACCGCTGCTAGAGCGAGGCTTTCCGTTGTGCTGATCGCTTCGAAGATCATTGTCCCGGTATGGTGTTGCTCATAATACATTGCAGCGCCGGTCAGGAAGGTGCACCCGATCGTGGGAAGAAGCAGTTCGAGGGAGGAAATATCGTATAAGGCGTAGGCAGTGTATAGTAAAGTCCCTGAAACAAAAGAGTCCAAGTAGTGGTCGAGGAACTCACCCAGGGGCGATGTTCCTTGGATCCGGAAAGCTTGCATGCCGTCCAGCTCATCGCCGATGACAAACAGGAGAATAAGCACGACAATCGCGCACGAGGCGGCAACAGGCCGCGTATGACCCTCGATTGCCGCCACGAAAGGCACAGCAAAAAGGCTTCCGTGGGCGACCAGCGTGATGGCGTTGGCCGGGAGACTACGCGGAAGCAAACGCAGAATCGGCTTCGCGAGGTATCTCCGAAGCGCTGGCGTGAGCAGAGTACCGGAGGCGGGGCCCAGGTGGTAGCTCCTCATCCGCGCCGTGCCCTCCGCGAAACGCGGAGAAACCTGCGGATGTTGTCTGCGTCGATTAATCCGATCGTCGATCGACGCAGCCTCAGCGTCCCCCCGATCTTCTCAGGATAGATTCTGTATCCCACCGCGTAAAGGGCATCGTGCGGCGCTTCAATGTCGAACGTCGGCGAGGGGTATCGAACGGCGACGATCCACGTTAGATCTGTGGCGATCAACTTCACGGAAATGGAGAACTCTGTTTCGCGCGAGCAGATTACCGGAGCGACCCGGGTTTGGTGAGTGGAATCCGTGCTGATCGTCAGCCCCGGATTCAGCAGGATGCCGTGCTTAACTGACACCATTCGCCCTTCGTTGAATTTCGGGCCACACGCTCTGCTCGGCGCGCATTAGGTCGGCGGGTGTATCGATTTCGATCCACGCCAGATCGGGTACTGTGACGCAGTGCACGGGAAACCCGTTCAGGGATGCCGCGAGGATTCCCTCCTCGTAGTGCCACTGGCCCGCCCTACTCTCGCTTTCCGCGTAGCGCAACAGATGTTCCATGAATGAACGGGATAGCCGTGAGATCCCAACCAGCGCCCCGATGGCTCCGTCGCGCGGTGCGGCCTTGCCTAGGGCGCTCAAGGCCCCGCGGGGATCGGCGTGCACCCACACATCGTCGCCGGACTTGAGGGGGGCGGAAACTAGGATCCCGTCGGCGTTTCCCTGATCGAGGATCGCCGCAATTGCGCGCTCCTCGTACAGGAGGTCCGATTCGAGCACCAGGATGTCGTCGCTCAGGATATGCCGCGCCCGCAGGAGCGACTGCATGCTCCCCGTGCTCCCGAAGTCCGGATTGCGCACGAACCGGATCGAAGGCAGCGGGTGGGCAGCAAGGACACCCTCGATCTCGGCCGCCCCGTAGCCGTTCACGACGATCGCGTCGCGTACGCCGGCACGGCTGATCGACGCGAGGGAGCGCTCGATCAAAGTCTGCCCGCCGATACGCAGGAGACATTTGGGTGCCCGGGCCTCGGATGCCCCCATCCGGGAGCCGAGCCCGGCCGCAAGGATGACGGCCGTCATAGTGAACGGAGGCGCCCGGTGAAGGCCCGCTGGTTCTCCGCAGGGCTGCTCGTTGGCCTTCCTATCTCTCTGCGGGAGCCTCCTCCCACGGGAACCACCAGCATCTGCGGGCCCCCCTCCGCGCGCATGCGGCGTGCCTCGGCGCCCAGGTCGTCGGATTGTGCAAGGAGGCGGGCGCCCTTGTATCCGAACGACAAGGCCAGGCGGACGAAGTCAACGCAGACCGAGGTGCTGGGCTGCCCCCCCGTGGACTCGTAGCTTTGATTGTCGAATACGATGTGGTAGAAGTTTGCGGGAGCATAGTACCCGACCGCGGAGAGGGAGCCCGCGCTCATCAGAAGCGCGCCGTCCCCGTCGAACACGTAAACGTCCACGGAGGGCTTCTGCAGCGCGATCTCCGCGGCGAAGGCTGCGGCGCATCCCATGGACCCGACCATTAAGAAATCCCGGGTGTGGTCTTCCCGCTTTTCCAAGCGGTGGGCGTACAGTTCGCGTGAGGTCTTTCCCGTTGTTGAGATAATGATGCTCCGCTCGCCTATGGAATCGGCCAGGATACGGATGGCAGTCTCTCGGAGAATCCTGACCTCCGCAAAGCATCCCCCGGCAGCCGGCGCGGCAGCTGCCAGGCCAACAGTAGGATCGGAGCCTACCGCTGCTCTCCTAAGCGGCGCGAAGGTCCCGGGCCGTACGACGAGCGCGAAGGAGCGGCTTTCTCTTGCAGCCTGCAACGCCTCCTGGATCCCGAGCGTCGCCTCACGAATGTCGGGCGACAGAATTCGATGGGGGATGCCCAGGACATCCAGCAGAGCAAGGGTGATCTTCCCCATGACGGCATGCTGTGGCTCGTCATGGACTCCCGGTTCTCCCCTCCAGCCAACCAGGAGCAGCATTGGAATTCCATAAACCTCTTTGGCGGCGAGGGACGTGAGCGGGTTGACAGCATTCCCGAGACCCGAGTTCTGCATATACACCATCGGGAGGCATCCCGTGGCAGCACCATACCCTGCGGCCCAGGCGATGGCATCTCGCTCGATCGCCGCGATGCGGTGGGTGAGGCGTCTGCCGTGTTCCGCAGTTAGGAAGGCGATCCATTCGCCGAAGGTGCTGTCGGGAACGCCCGTAAAGTAACTGATCCCGCTGCGCTGGAGGAGCTGGAAGAAATCCTCACAATCGATCATGGGGTCGCTTCAGGCCCGGAGTGCCTTCGCCGCGTGGGTTGCGGCTCCTCGGCTTTCGTAGCGATCTTCCCAGGCGGCCAACTCAGTCGCACGCTGAAGTCGGAAGACCTCCTCCATCGGCACCAGGCGCGGCGACACCGTGCCGATGCCGCCGGAGGCGCGGATCTCCTGCAAAAGCGAACGCACCGAACCGATCACTGCACGGATTACCGGGTTGGCGTAGATGACCATCTTTATCGCAGGGTACCGGGAGATCGCCTCTTCGGTGAAGGAAGGATAAGAAGTGGGGACGATGGCCAACGGCACCGTCGATGTCCACTGGGAGGCGAACTGCACGATCTCGTCCGGGGTCGAAGACCGAGAATGGATCAAGATGGCATCTGCCCCCGCCCCTGCATAGGCGTACGACCGCTCCAGGGCTTCCGCCATGCAGTGGCCAGCGATCAAGGCCTCAGTGCGCGCGATCAACATCATGTCCGCAAGGCGCTGGGCGTCCCTGGCGGCCATGATCTTTGCACGGAACTCAGCAATAGAAACAAGCTGCTGCCGTGCGCCGGGGAGCAGGCTGTTCGCCTTGGGGAAACTCTTGTCCTCAATAGCGACTCCGGCGATCCCCGCATTCTCCAGCACCCTCACCAGACGGGCCACCTGCGCAACACCTCCGTATCCCTGGTCGGCGTCGACAACAACGGGAATCTCGACCGATTCGTTCATGTCGCGCGCGGCGCTGGCGTACTCGGTCATGGTCAGGATGTTTGCGTCGGGGACCGCATGGGAAGCGGAGACCTCAAGGGACGACGCCCATACACCCTGGAACCCTTCCTGTTCCACCAACCGCGCCGTCAGGCCGTTATGCGCTCCGACCAGACGGACAATTTGAGGCTGTCCGAACATCGCGCGGAGGGCAGTGCCCTTTCCCATGGTCTGAAAGATACTCATCACCGATGCTGCCGGAAAGACGCGCGACTGTCTGGTTTCGGTCTCTTTGAGGGGTACCCCTACGTGGTTTTGGAGCTGTTTCGGTGGACCCTCCGTGCTTGTTGATCTAAGTAACACCCAAATGCTTTGATTTAGACTCCGATGAATACAGCCTACGAATCACTCAGGAATTACTTGAAAAAGACGGAATACTTGGGCTATCTTCCACCATGAATGGGTCCGGCCCTGCCTGCCGATTGCCGAGCGCGGAATTCATCGGGCGATTTCTATCGCGTCAAATAATCCGCAGAAAGTGACACCGCGTTCTTCGCGGGCTGGCGACCGAACAGTGCCGCGATATCTTACGGTATGTAGCCGCAAACCCCTTTTCCGCCCTGCGTACAGAGCCAGACATGTTGCCGCGCTGACAGCGCTGCGATGACCGCCCTGATGCACCCGAGTGCTGCCTGCCCTTTTGGAACGAGGATAGAAACGTGCTTCCTGGCAGAGAAGATGCGAAGGAATATTTGTCGTGTTCAACCTTCGAGATTGTCGCTTTTGGACCTCACACGACGTGGCGCACCCTGAGTAGATTCGTGACATGACGACGAGAACACAGAGGCAGGCGCTGGACGGTCTGGTATTTCCGGAAGTTCCCCGATGGAAGAACGGGGAGCTCTGGTTGTGCGACTTCCAGGTGTGGGTACCGGGCGCTTCGGGCCAAGTCCTTGCCGTCGGCAGGGATGGAGAGGCTCGGACGATCATCGACCAGGTGCCGGGTGGTCCGGCAAACGGCCTGGCGTGGCTGCCTGATGGCAGGCTCCTGATAACCACGGGCAAAGTGCCTGCGGTGCTCGCCCTGGGAGTAGACGGCGTGCTTACACGCTATGCGGACCTTTCGGGCCTCACCAGCTACGGGTGCAACGAGATCGCCGTGGATTCAGCCGGACGCGCGTACGTCGGTACTTGCAAAGTGCCCCCGGATCCGCAGGTGCACAGCGAGGTGCTCCTCGTGCAGCCCAACGGGCGGGGCGCCGAGGTCGCCGACACCACCATGCGGTTTCCCAACGGCTTCATGATTACACCCGACGGCGGGACTTTGATCGTCGCGGAGAGCACGGGCCATTGCCTCAGCTCTTTCTCGATCGACGATGATGGCTCGCTGCACGACAAGCGAGTGTGGGCGGCTCTGCCCGGCATGGTGCCGGATGGCCCGTGCCTGGACCAGGAGGGATGCGTGTGGCTGGCGGACGCAATTGGCAAGGCGTGCGTGCGTGTGTCGGAGGGCGGGACGATCGTGGATCGCATCGAAACGGAGCAGGACGCTTTTGCCTGCACGCTTGGGGGCGATGACGGCAGAACGCTTTACATCGCCACTAGCGTCAACCCGTTCACCGGCGCGCGCCCCAGCGGCCGGCCGGGAAAGGTCATCGCGGTGGACCTATGAGCCAGCGAAACAGCTACCCGCCCGGGGCCCCTTGCTGGGTAGACACGCCGCAGCCGGACCCTCGGGCTGCCATGCGGTTCTACGAAGGCCTCTTCGGATGGGAGTTCAGCGGTCCGGGCCCGATGCCCGATGACCCGGCCGGTCAATATTACGTTGCCCGGCTGCGCGGCCGCGACGTGGCCGGCGTCGGGTCCGTGCCGGAACTCGGCGCGCCCCCTGTCACGGCCTGGAGCACGCACGTCGCCGTGGCCAGCGCCGCGAAGTCCGCCACCGACGCGCGGGCGGCCGGAGGAGCCGTGATCTTCCCTCCGTTCGATGCGCTGCCGGCTGGCCGTCCTTGCCGACCCTTCGGGCGCGGTCTTCTGCGCTTGGGAGCCGGCGGGCAGGCAGGGCGCCCGGCTGGTGAACGAGCCCCGCGCCCGGGCCATGAGCACCCTCATCACCAGCGAAATCGAGGCATGCGCGGCATTCTACGGGAAGCTCTTCGGCTGGGGGATGGACCCGTTCGAGGCGGGTGGCCCCGATGTCTCGTTGTGTCGGCTGCCCGGCTACGTCGGCGGCGAACTGCGGCAGCCCGTACCCCGCGACGTGGTGGCCGTGATGGCGCCACTTACCAGCACGGGACCGTCACGGTGGAACGTGGACTTCTGGATCGAGGACGCAGACGCGGCGGCCTCGGCCGCTCAGAAGCTCGGCGGTTCGATTGTCGTGCCGCCCTTTGAGGTGACGGGGTTCAGAACAGCTGTCCTGCAGGACCCTCAGGGTGCGATCTTTTCCATAAGCCAGAGGAGGAATATATGACGTTTCGAAGCACACAGGCCTTCAGCGGCTTCTCCGTAGACGACCTCGCGAAGGCCAGGGAGTTCTACGGAAAGACCCTCGACCTGGAGATCATGGAGGACGAGTCGATGGGGATCATGACCCTTCGCCTTGGCACCGGAGCCCACGTCATCGTCTACCCGAAGGGCAACGCGCACATGCCGGCAACGTATACAATCCTGAACTTCCCTGTTGATGACATCGAAGAGGCGGTCGACGAGCTATTGCGCCGCGGGGTGCGCTTCGAGCACTACGACGGCGCCATCAGCACCGATGCGAAGGGCATTCACCGTGATGGCGGGCCGCTCATCGCCTGGTTCAAGGACCCGGCTGGGAACATCCTTTCCGTGCTGCAGAACAAGTAGGAGGAGAGCATGCAGAAGATCACACCGTACCTCTGGTTCGACAACCAGGCCGAAGAAGCGGCGAAGCTCTACACGTCGCTTTTCGACGACTCGAAGATCGGCAGCGTTCGACGCTACGGCGATGCGGGACCCGGCCCGAAAGGCCAGGTCATGACGCTGACATTCCAGATCGCCGGGAGCGACTTCATGGTGCTGAACGGCGGTCCGGTGTTTGCCTTCACGCCCGCCGTGTCCTTTTTCGTCACCTGCTCGTCTGAGAAGCAAATCGACACTCTCTGGAAAAAGCTTTCCGAGGGCGGGAAAGTGTTGATGGAGTATGGGAAGTACCCGTTCTCTGAGAAGTTCGGATGGGCGTCGGACAGGTATGGCCTCACGTGGCAGCTCACCCTGGCCACGGGGAAACCCACGAAGGTCACGCCGTTTTTCCTTTTCGTGGGGAAGCAGAACGGGAAAGCAGAGGAGGCCATCGCGTACTGGGGTTCCGTGCTCGGGGGCTCGGCTGTCCAGCAACTGGTGCGCTACGAGCCCGGTCAGAAGGAGCTGGAGGGGAACGTCATGCATGCCCGCTTCACGCTTGCCGGCCAGGAGTTCATGGCCATGGACAGCGGGCAGGAGCACGCATTCTCCTTCAACGAGGCGGTCTCTCTGTTTGTCGACTGCAAGACGCAGAAGGAAGTAGACGAGCTGTGGGAGAAGCTCACCGACGGCGGCCAGGAAAGCCAGTGCGGCTGGCTGAAGGATCGCTACGGGGTCTCGTGGCAGATCGTGCCGTCCGTGCTCGGGGAGCTACTCGGCAGCAAGAATCCGGCCGTCTCTCAAAGCGTGATGCGGGCGATGCTGAAGATGAAGAAGCTGGACATCAAGGCCCTGCAGGCGGCAGCCACAAGCGCATAGGGTGGGAGGTTAGCCAAGATCTCTTTCCGGATGCCATGGTCTCCTCAGGCTGTACCAAATCGCGGTTTGCAGTGAGAGAGAAATAGAGGACTGTGTTCACGCTGCTGGATAGGGGACTGGTTTCTGAGCTTGATAGCTCAAGGCGCAAGTGTCACAGCCTTTGACGTAAGTCTCGAGATGATAGACTTGTGTCGAGCGCGTGCTGCAGGAAAGGCAGAGCTCTTTCTTGCTGACCTGTCTGAGATTAACAACCCTGGGCCAAGGGCTTTCCAGAATCTCCCACAAGCCCATGCCAGTATCGTCAATCACGACCTGGCGCGTTGCCACTTCCCAGATTTGGAGGGCTCGTGCCACAATTTCCCGCCAAACGCCTTGCATGGCGGGCCCTTGAGGAAACTTTCGAAAACCTTGTCGTGTCTTTTCACATCACCGAGTCGCGCGGTTCGTTCCTGCATCAGAAATCGTTTGATCGCCGAAGAAGAGCACCTTATATTCAAGCGTAGATGGACTGGTCAGCGAATCCTGGTCGGCGACTGCAAGAGTCGAAATGTTGTGCAACCGTGGATGTTCTTTATCCTGCCTCCGATTCAATCTGACAAGGTCACAAGTCGATAGCCCGAAGAAACCTGGCTGATAGATGCCGGGCCGCAAAAGGAGACTGTTATGGCAGAAAGAAAGCTTGGCAGGCTGACTCGGACGCGGAACCCTCGAGTGCCGCACATGAGCTCGCTGCTTGCCGGCAGGGCCGCAGTGGCCTTGCCGCCACAGTTGGACTACACCAGTGGAATGCCCGCCCAGCTTGGAATCATGATGAACGACACCCTAGGTGACTGCACCTGCGCCGCCTACTACCACGCCCTCCAGGTTTGGACCTTCAACGCGGCGCATGCCATGGACACCGAACCAGACATCGACGTAGAGGATCTCTACATTCAGGCCTGCGGCTACAACCCCAAGAAAGGTGGTGAAGGCCCGGGAGGCAACGAGCAGCATGTCCTCACCTTCTTGCTTAACAC
>Ga0326727_10013788_pt1 | contig 17836 bp, 17 predicted proteins | sample MB2enrmetagenome_FD_207643 | JGI IMG/M metagenome (GOLD analysis project Ga0326727, IMG submission 207643) | Lab enriched peat soil microbial communities from McLean, Ithaca, NY, United States - MB29MY | ecosystem: Environmental > Terrestrial > Soil > Wetlands > Peat | place: USA: New York...
TGATTTGAGCGCTTATGAACTGTTCACCTGGTATTGCCGGAGCCTTTTGGGGAACCTGATCCGGGAAATATCGTGCTCAGCCGCGTGGCCAAGGCGCCGGTTGTGTGAACTGCCAAATAGATTCAGCTCCCCGCGGCGGGGATTCACAAATTTGAGGAACGGGAAAGTTGGTTGCAAACCGGAGGTAACGGGGAAGTTGACGCGGAACTGGCCCGGGTGGGGAAAAATCAAAGGCTGTGAGGCGTTGTTATCGCCCCACAGCCTAGAAAAACGTGTGGACTGATACTAGGAAGCGTGTCCGTCAATATCCTTTTCCAGTTTGACCACGCTGCTTTGCAGGTCGTTAATGGCCCGGCAGAGCAATTCAAAAGAGGTCATGATACGCGCCATATCTTCGGTTCCGGCGGCGAGTTCCAACTGTTGCGCGGCCTGGCTGGCCTGTATGCCTCCGACTACGGAAGCCGATCCCTTGATCTTGTGAGCGGCCCGCTGAATGGTTCGCGGGACTTGGGACTGTACCGCGGCGCGTACCTCTTCCAGTTGTCTGGGACACTCTTCCGCAAACACGCTGCACAGCTGTTGCAGCAGTTCGCGGTCACCGCCGGTATGTTCCAGAGCGGCGTCCAGATCCAGGACGGGAAGCGGATTCGGCAAATTCCCTGGTACGGTATGCGGCGCAGCTTGATTCACGGCCTCACCTCAACGGGTTAGTTTACTCCCAACACACACCTGACAACGCGCTTACCGGTCACGAAAACTGACGGACGTAACGGGGTTGCGTAGGAGCTCAGCCGCCAGTCCGCGTGACCGTTAAAGACTGTTATCGGCAAAATCGCATCTCTTCTTTACTGCCGTATTGGATGCAGTCTGGCGACCTTAGGGCGACCAATTGAAAGCTGCTGATTCAACGGGACTTGCGAGCCTGCACTTGGAATTTATCGTTCACCACGGAGACACAGAGACACGGAGGGGAATTTTAAATTTGTAATTTTGAAATTTGTAATTTGACCTTGCCGCACAACTGAGAGCACGTCCTGCTTTTCAATTTGAAATTACAAATTACCAAATTACAAATTTAAAATTCCCCTCCGTGTCTCTGTGTCTCCGTGGTGAAAAAGTCCTTACTGCCGCACTATTTCCGTCTTCTCCGAAGCAATTACGATGCGGACCAGCTTAAGATCCATGTCCACATAGAGCGCCCAGGGAGGGTCCTGCTCCGTTTGCAGATTGAAACGGTTCAGCGTGCGTTCGTTGTTGCCAATTTTCACCGTCTCCGGACCGGCGTAATCGAGGGTGACCATCAGTATTGCGTGCTCTTGGGGCGCGAGAATCCCGAATTGCAGGTGTTGCGGGTGGCAGCCCTCGAGCTTGCCGTTCGTGCACGATTGGGCCAGATAGCGCCAGAGCAGTACTTCCCGCTGGCTGAAAAAATAATCGTCCAGAACCATGGTTGAAGGGGGAAGCACGAAGGGTTGTTGCAGCGGGTGTGCGGGCGGAGCCGGCGTGATGTGTTCAGTGATGATTCCATCGGAAGGCTCCACCACAATCTGGGCCTTATCGGGACTCAGCTCGTGCCATTCGTAGTGTTGCAGATCGCCGGCCGAAGTGATCTGGAGCTCCGCCTTCTGCACGGTCTTTTGTCCGCTTTCGGCCTTGAACTCCGAAGTCAGGGTGCTGATGCTCGCGCCTTGCTCGATGCGGAAGGTTTCGGTGGCGATCTGCTGGCCATTCACCAGCACGGCAAAGGTCCCCGCATCCACGGTTTTTGTTTTTGCCGCCGGCGGCTTGTGGGCTGCCCACAGCGGGCATAGCGCCCCCAGTAACATGGTTACAACCAGGACAATTCTTCCGCGAATGCCGCCGCAAATCATGTCAGACTTCCTCCCAACCCAGGCGCATGGCCACCAGCAAGGCGACCTGATCCGGCGTTAACCCGCTGGTTTTCACGCGCAGGTCTGCCTCCATATAACTCTGGCGGCGGGTTTCATACAATTGCCGAAACTGGTTCTCGTCGCGAAACAGCGGCCGGCCGGCGCCATCCTGCGCGCAGCGCCGCCGCAGTTCCTCCAGCGGAGCGTCCAGAAACACCACGGGTATGCCCGTCTGCCGGAGGGCGCCGGCGTTCTCCGGTTGCACAAAGGCCCCGCCCCCCAACGCGATTACCGCCGGGCCGGTGGCGAGTTGGGCCAGCACCTCGCGCAGTGCCGCCCCTTCAGCTTGACGAAATGCGGGTTCCCCCGCCTCCTGAAAGATCTCAGTCACGGTGCGCCCTTCCCGCGCCTGAACCACGTCATCCAGATCGGTGAACGGCCAACCCAGACGTTGCGCCAGCAGGCGGCCGACGCTGGTTTTGCCGGCGCCCATGAATCCCACCAGACATACTCCCTGGGGGGTTGTGTTTTTGCGAAAAGCCATCTATTGAATACTGGAACAAAGCCGGGGGGATGGCAAGAGGGATGCCAGAAAAGGCGGGTTGTGCGAAAGTTCACACTTTGCAGCCAGACAGAACCCGCAGCTCAATGTTGGCTGCAAACTGTGAACTATAAACTGTCAACTCTTTCCCATTACAAACTAATCATCCAGGTTCCGGCGCGCCGGAACTTTAGAAGCCGTCCCCGGTTTCCGGCCGAGCGCGAAACCAAACCCTCGCGCTCGAGGCTCCGCTGAATGCCGTTCCATACCCGCTTGGGCGGTTCTTCCATGGGCACCAGCAGTTTGGCCTGATCGGCAATATATTTCAGGTCGGCAACCAGGTCGCTGCACACCGAACACCCTGCCAGATGGGCCTGGTGTTCTTTGTCGCCACCGGAATCGATAATGTATGGCAGGGCTTCCTGATACTCTGCGCAGGTCATTTCCGTTTTCTCCCCCGATACCTGAATCCTCTGATCTCCTCAGCGCCTGGCGGCCTTTTCGGCTCTGCTTAACTTAAGGAGATCGCGCAGCTTCATGCGCGCCTTGTGCAACTGCGATTTGCTGTTACCGATGGAACAACCCATCATTTCGGCAATTTCATTGTGCTCGTACCCTTCTATGTCGTGCAGCACGAAAATAATGCGGTACCCCGGCGGTAAACTCTCAATCGCCCGTTCCAGATTGACCCGGTCGATGGAACCCGCCAGAACGTTGTCCCGCGCGCCAATGTCCTTGCGCGGCGCATCTTCCTGCTGCGGTTCCATGGTTTCCTCCAGGGAAACCTCCGGCAGGCCCCGCTTGCGCAAATGCATCAGCACCACGTTCACCGAGAGCCGATGCAGCCAGGTGGAGAACGCCGATTCTCCACGGAAAGTCGCAATCTTGCGGTAGAGCTGAAGAAAGGCCTCCTGGGTCAAATCCTCGGCTTCTGCCGTATTGCCGGTCATGCGCAAGCACAAGGAGTACACACGGCGCTTGTGCAGGCCATATAAGGCTGCGAACGATTCCGAGTCACCGGCTTGCGCCCGCTGTATTGCCTCCGCCTCTGTAAGCCCGGGGACCAGGGTTTTCTTCGTTTGTGTCAAGGCTTCTTAATCTTACCGCAAAGATATAGATGCCGAAGGGCGGCGTTCTCGTTGTATTCGAAAGACCCCGGGGAATTGAGTAACTTGGCGGTTGCGCAATCGGGTTTAGAGTCGCGAGTCGCGAGTCACGAGTCGCGAGGAACCGGCCCCGAACCTGCTGCTCGCAGCTCTCGACTCGTGTCTCGGGACTCGCGACTCTCATCCTGCCGTGCCACGGGCAGTAATGGTTTCCAGTCCATGTCCATGGGGGCCAGTTTCGCGCTGGTGCAACAGGAAGGCGAAAGTCAGGCCCAGGAAGCCAAGAATGGAGAACGTCCACATTCCGGGATGATAGCCGGCAGTATTGGTGGCGCCGGCATGGGCGTGATCGTTCTCCCAGCCGATAAGCACGTTAAACCCGAATAGACCGATGTTTTGAATCATGGTCATCAGTCCGTAGGCGGTTCCCAGTTTGTTCTGCTCGACGATGTACGCCACCGAGGGCCACATCACGGCCGGAATCAGGGCGAAGGCGATTCCCATCATGGCCATGGGCACATAAAGGCTGAGGTGCGTATAGGCCATCAGCAGATAAACCGGAATCAGCAGCAGCGAACCGCCCATCATGAGCAGCGCGCGCCGGCCCACCCGGTCGGAAAACAGCCCAAATAGAGGCGTGCCAAACATCGTAAACAGGGTCAGCATTCCGACCAATACCCCGGCGTGCTCCCGCGTCACGTCATGCGTGTACATGAAGAATTTATATGCGAAAGTTTCGAAAGGGAAGATCGCGGAATAAAACACGAGGCACAGAGCCACGATGTACCAATACGAAAGGCTGAACTTATAGATATCGCCCCAGACCACCTTGTCGGTGCTGCCGGCTCCGAGTTCGTAGCGCCGTTCGGCGTTGACCTCCAGTGCCCAGTAAATGATGGCCCCCACGACGCAAAGAGCGGCGAACCCAACGGAGATGACCAACGGCCAGTGCCAGCTCCCATAGGCCGAACGCGCCCAACTGGGAGAAAACTGTGCCAAAAATGAGCCGGCGCGCGCCAGCATCAGGTTGATGCCGAAGGCAAAGCTGAGTTCCTTGCCCTTGAACCACTTGGCCACCGCGCAGGTGATGGCGACAATCAATGACTCCGCGCCCAGCCCGAAGGTCAGCCGGCCGGCGGCCATTACCCATAGCCTGCTCAAGGGCAGCGAACAGAGGTGAATGATGGGGTCGGGATATGCCGTCACCAGCGAACCTATCAGGCACAACACGCCGAACAGGAAGATCGATTTCCGCGTACCGATGCGGTCAACAATGATTCCTCCCAGAAGCACCATGAACATATTGGGAAAGCTGTAGATGCCTTGCAGAAGCCCAATGTTCTGGTCGGAGAACCCAAGCTGCCGGGAGAGCACGTCCGCCAGCGGCTCTATGCAATCGTAGACGTAATAATTGCCGAACATGGCCAGGCTGACAAAGATCAAAACGACCCAACGGTACAGCCTGCTGGGTTGAGGACGGGACGCATCGTTGACGCCCGGCACTTGGGTGTTTGGCTCCGCCATCAAGGGGCTCCTTGAGAAAGTCTAAAGATAGCATTCACGAACGTCCCCCGTCTCCCGTCCCCCGTCACCCGATTTACGTTCGGGACCGCCCGCGACAGATGTCAGGCTCACCGCCATCCCGGGTTTCGCACTGCTGCTTTGAAGGCTGCCTATGTTAGCCAAAAGGTTACCCTGGGGATCTTAGCGAACTGAATCGAAGCCCATCATGCAAGGCACAAAACGTGAAGTAGGTGACTTGAGACGGTCGAACGAGAAACGAAAAACGTGAAACGTAAAACGATGGAGCGGGAGACGGGGGACAGGAGGCGGGGGACGTGGTTCCGCTCGAACACGAAATTCCGTATCTGATAGCTGCAAGTCTGTGCACATGGGCGCTGGCGAGGGGGCAGGTCGCAGTGGAGGAAGCTCTTGTAATGCCTCATCAAATAAGGGTTTACGTACGAGTGTAAAGATTTGTCACTGCCTGTGTGAGCCCCGGGCAGTGGAAATCAAATTGCAAAAACAACCGTGGGGCCAGGGCGAGTTTGTGTTTCGAACGGTCCAAGGTTTATCCCAGGTCAATTCTTGAGTTGCAAGAGGTCGCAAATGATGCAGCCGGAAGTTGAGAGGCGGTCGACAAGGCGTTTTCTGCTTAGCTTGCCGGTGACGGTCAAGGATCCTGACGACGGCGCCATGTTCGCCCACACCCGCGATATCAGCTCGCGCGGGATTTGTTTCTATTTGGCTAAACCAATGGCCGTCGATACCCCGATCGAGTTCACTCTAACGCTCACGCCGGAGATCACTTTGACGGAAGCCATCCATGTGCGTTGCCATGCGCGCGTGCTTCGTGTGGACCCGGGAACCGTCCCGGCGGTCGCGGCCCTTATCGATCACTACGATTTTCTGGCCAACTGAAAAGGAACGTTTCAAAGTTTCAAGGTTGACGGATGCCCGCGTTTGCGCTGCAAACGCGGGCCTCAATTTTTAGCCAAGAAATGCATGGAGTCGCAGAAATTCTGGCAGGACTTGCAAGAGCTTTGCCGGGCCGACTTTGAAACCTTGACACCCTGAAACCTTTTACTGCTTATGCCTGTGGAATACGATGCGGTCAATATCGGGCCAGAACTCGACGAAAATTGAGCCGATGGCGCCTTCGGCCGTCACCGTGAAAGCTCTTTCGAAGGTGAGTCCGGCGCCACGGTCGCTGGATGGATAATAAGCATTGGAAAGACCGCCGGCCACGATATTTCCCAGAACATTGGCATAGTTCGGGCCCCAGGTGCCGTTGTCGTTCTTGGTTACGACGGTAGTGGAAATTGCATAAAACAGACGGTGTTTGAAACTGCCGGCGCCCTTGCGGAAATAGCGTGGATCCTCGTGCATCAATGACGGGAGAACTGCGTTTCCCCAGAAAAGACCGGAGAACGCATCCGCATAGGCGGCCCCGAACCTCTTAGAGTATCCTTGCACGCCCTGGCCATAGCCGGGAAATTCGTCTTGTCCCTGGCTCAACCCCGCATCCAGAGCGGCGGCAACGAACTGGAATGGATCCAGCGAACTCCGGAAAGCCAGGCGGAATTTCTGTCCCGGCGACAACGGCGCGGCGTTCTGCACGTCCGTGGTGTTGAAATTGGGAATCACGCCCAGGATTCGCTGTTGCTCCTGCTGTTTCAGTTCCTGTTCCGCTCGTTCGTGCTGCGACTGCGGGGACTCCGGCACCGGTTGCTGCGGTGCCGCGCTCTTCGGCGGAGAACTGTCTTTCGCGGTGGCCGTGGGAGAAGTTGCCTGCGGCTGGGGGGCCGGCGGCTTTGAATCCTGTGGCGAGCCGGGCGCGGCAGCGGCGGGAGACGATTGTGCGGCAGCCAGACCGGTGCATAGCACGGCTACCGCAAGGCGCAATAGGAAAACGGGGCTTCTATGGTTCACACAAACATTGTCGCATCTCGGGAGGGAATGGCAGCTCGTTGCCGGGACCACGTTTGTAATATTTTGTAATCTGTAAATTTACGTTAGTGCAACAAAGCCAGTGCCAATGCTGCCGCGGCCACGGTGCTGACCAGATTGACGCCGCTATTGCTGAGCCAGCCGCGTTGCTGCAGAGTGGCGCCCAGCAGGCTATCGAAAAATGAGCCCAGCAGGGCCGCCCCGGCCGCGAGGGCGATCCAATGGTGCGGGATCAGCCGGCACCAGGCGGCGACCAGCGCAATGATGATCGCCGCCGCGACGGCGCTCAACGTACCCGGCAGGCTGATGCCGCCATCGGCCCCCACCTCGATGCGCCGGAAGCTGGTGATCAGGCAGACACGATCGCTGGCCGCCTTGCCGATTTCGCTGGAGGCGGTGTCCGCCGCCGCTTCCGCCAGCGCCGCCACCGCAGCCAGCAGAAACTCCGGACGCTGAACGTACAGGGAAAGCACGCTCAACGCCATGGCGGCAAACAGATTGGCCAGCACCTGCCAGGCATTACGTCCGGGGCGCTTCTCCGCGAGCCCGCGCAGGCGCTTTCGGGTCTGTCCATAGCGGGTACTGGCGGCGGTGATAAGGAAGACCGCGGCCAGCGTGACGAACGCGCCTGGACCGGCAGTGGCATAGAGCAGGAAAGAAACGACGGAGCCCGCCAGGGCCCCGGGGAGGTCCACCGCATGCAAGCGATGCGCGAGCAACGCGAAGATCAAAGTGACAATGGCTGCCGCCAGGGCCCGTTGCCGGATGGCCTCGGAGAAATGCGCCGGCACGCCGGTCGCAGCCAGCATCGTCGCGATCTTCAGAGGTGCGGCAAACGGCAAGGTTCATTCCTCTCCCACTTTTTACACCATCGTGGGCCAAAGGTTCACTCCGATTCGCCGGAAGGAGGAAATCTCCCTCCCCGGGGCGGGACGATGGAAGCTGCAAACGTGGAACACCGGTAGCGCTGGCCGGGACTTTCCCTTTACAATGAATTTCTCTCGTGTGCGAAATCTGGAGCGGTGTTTCGGAGCGCGAATGAAATTGTTTCGCATGGCCGGCTTGGCGGCCGGCTTGATGATGGTACTGGTTTGGGTCGGCTGTGGCGATACTTACCGGCCGGTGGCCATACCAATTGCCCCTGCCGGCGGTAACCCGCAGGCGCAGCGGATGGCGCTGGTGGTGTATGCGGCGGCACCCTCTTGTACAGCCAATGCTTGCACCTGTCCTGGCGGAATTCCGGTCGCCAATAGCGCTGTGCCTTCCTGCCCAGGCATGACCTCTCAGATCGATGTCTCGGGGGACCTTGATATGGCGGACGTTCCGGTTGGCGAACTGAGTCCGGTTTCGGGTAGCGTTCTGAATTCTGGGGCTACATATTCAGGGTTTGCGCAGGCCTATGCTTTGATAGGCATTGACGAGGTGTTCGTAGCGAACAACGACGACGACAACGTCTTCGAATTTCCCGCGTTTAGCCCGGGGGTGACACCAATAATCATTGGTCTGCCTCCGGCATCGCAGGCGGTGGCCATGGCGGAGGTGTCCTCTGCCTCCACGGTTTATGTGGCCGATAAGGACGCGAATGGCGTAACCGCTATAAGTGAGGTAACAAATGCTTCCGCCACGGCGATGCCCTTGCCGGTTGGTAAATCCCCCGTGGCAATGGCCGTGAATACGTCGGGATCCAAAGTGTACGTGGCCAATCGGGACGACAATACGGTTTCGGTGATCACCACGGTCGATAACGTCCTCAACGCGACCACCGGAAGCGCCATTGCGGTGGGCACAAAGCCGGTTTCCATAGTTTCGAATTCCCTGGGTTCGGCGATTTATGTCCTGGATCAAGGAGAAGGTCCGGGCACGCCCACCATTTATGTGATTGATCCGTTCACCGATACGGTAACCGGGGCGGTTGGGAACGGCCCTAAGCAGTTCCCCGGTTTTCAATCGGCCGTCAGTCCAAATTTCATGATTTTCGATCCTCATCTGGCACGGCTCTATGTGAGCGATCCGGGAGCTGGGCAGGTGATAGCCTTCGATGCCAGCCAATCCGGCCCCCGGGTGCCGGTTTACATGCAGACGATCGCAGTTGGCTCTCAACCGGGAGCCATGGCGGCGTTGCCGGATGGCTCGCGAGTTTACGTTGCGGACATGGGCGCGACTTCAACCTGTCAAGTCCAGGTGATCAATACCTCCAGCAACACCATCGTGGGCAGTTGCCTCACGCTGCCACTGGGGGCGCCGACTTGGCTGGCAATGTCCGGGGACGGCTCCAAGCTGTACGTGACCGAAACCGGGGGCACGAGCATTATCAGCACCTCCAACAATGCATTGGTGACGACGATCCCCCCCCCCACCAACATGACTCCGGTCTATGTGGTGAGCCAATAGATGCAAAAGCCCGGCTGGCGCCGGGCTTGGCGATGACAAGTGTCGTGCGGGATACACCTTCCCAGGAACCGCGCTAGCTCTTGTGTTCGCCCCGGCGGCGGCGGTTGTAGTGCATGGCGATGTTCATGTATACCGGGCCGCTGCGCGTATCGAAGCACATGACCAGCGCCTCGGTATCCTCGGTACCCTGGAAGCCTTCTTCGGAGTTGTGCAGTTCGGGCGGAAACACTTTGAACGAGAAGCCCTGATCGTTCAGCGTGGTGACGGCATTCCCAATCACTTGATTGGCCAATTCGAAGATAGTTTCATGGATCAGGGTATCGGATTCGGGCAACTCGGACCCGGCCAGGAAATTGGCCACGCGATGGGCCGTACCGGGCTCCAGATCGAAGATGATGCGGCCTTCGATATCGCCGCGGATCATGATCTTGGCGGCGATGCCTTTCCGGTGATAAACCTCCGGTTCCATGCTTACGTCTTCAATACGGGTGGCGCCCTGCAGGTTCTCGGCCAGCACGGCATCGGCGGCGTTGATGAACGGTTGGATCAGCTCCATCTTCATACGGTTGCTCCTACCGCGCCAGTCTGTGCCGGATCGACCACCGCGTCTTCTCCCATGACGTATTTGATGACTTCGTACAGCACTTCCGGCTTGACCGGTTTCTGGACAAAGTGGCGGGCGCCCTTCTGTAGTGCGGCCACAATGTTCTCCTGGTAGCCGACCGAGGAGACCATGACGACGCGCGCATCCGGATGCTGGCGCACGATGCGATCGGCGGCCTCAATGCCTTCCATTTGCGGCATGGTGATGTCCATGAGTACGATGTCGGGCTTGCTCCGGTCATACTCGGTAATCGCCGTGCATCCGTCGCCCGCCTCGCCGGCGAGCTGGCCACCAAATCCTTCAATCATGCGGGCCAGGTTCCTGCGAGCGAACACGGAGTCGTCTACGACCAGGTAGCGCACCGGTTGCCGGTCCAGTTTGCGGAGCAAAGCCGCGAATTGCTGCATACGATTAGCCCTCCAACCGCGCCCGAAAGCACGGTTCTAATGAATCCATTTCCCGTTCCGGACGGCTTTTCAGCTCTTCCGGCGGCCCGCTCTCAACCTTTGCGTTTCGGCGCAGAGCCGGCCCCTGCCATTTCCTTGTCCGGCGGGAAAGCCGGCAAGGAAGCAAAATCGTTCACTCCGGCACGGTTGCAAACTTCGCATCCGCGCGACACTGGGCGATCAGGGTGTTGGCCATGGCATCCAGGCTGACCACCCGCAGGGCGTAGCCCCGTTCGATCGCGATCTTGGGCATGCCGAACACCACGCAGGAATCCTCGCTTTGCGCGATGGTCATGGCCCCGGCCCGCTTGAGTTCTCCCATTCCTTCCGCCCCGTCTTCGCCCATGCCCGTCATAATGACGCCCACCGCACTGGCGCCAAATTCACCGGCCACCGACTGGAACAGAACGTCAGCCGAGGGGCGGTGTCCGTTGACGTGCGGCTCATCCGTAAGCACGACCATATCGCCCAGCGGCATGCGCCGCACTTTCAGGTGCTGATTGCCGGGACAGATCAGCGCTCTTCCCGCCATCAACAGATCGCCGGCCTGCGCTTCTTTGACGTCGATGGCGCAACTGTCATTCAACCGTTGCGCGAACATATCGGTAAATCCCTCCGGCATGTGCTGCACTACCAGGATCGAAGCCGGAAAATCCGCCGGTAACTGCGAGAGCATATATTGCAGCGCATTGGGGCCGCCCGTGGAGATTCCGATGGCCACCACCTTGTTGGGCCGGACCATGGGCCGGTTCTGCATCTTGATGACCTTGCGCGGTTCCCAGTTCAGCTCGATCGCCGGCGTGGGCACATTCCGTCCGGCCGCGGCTTTGATCTTGCTGATCAATTCCGCGGCAATCTCTTCCATGTGCGCCGAGGCGGCATCCTTGGGCTTGGCGACAAAATCAAATGCCCCCAGCGACAACGCCTTGAAGGTCGAAGAGGCTCCCTGGGTGCTATGGGTGCTGACCACGATCACCGGCACTTCGTTTCTGCGCGTCATGGCACGCAGCGTTTCCATGCCATCCATGCGGGGCATTTCCAGATCCAAAGTGACCACCTGCGGTTTCAGTTCCTGGATTTTCTTGAGCGCAAAGGTGCCGTCCATCGCGGTGCCGACCACATGGATCGAAGGATCTCGTTCAATGATCTGCGGGATCAGCTTGCGCATCAACGCCGAATCATCCACCACCAGAACTCTTACCGGTTGCTTCATGCCTGGGCCCCCATGGGTGTGTCAAGCGACGGTCTCCCCGCACTGGCTTCGATCGAGCCGCCACGAATCCTGCCTAACTTCTCGACCACAGCCGCGATATTGAGTATCAGGACCACCGTGCCGTCCCCCAGGATCGAGGCGCCGTTCACCAGTTCGCTGGAAATCAACGTGTTATCCAGCGCTTTGATGACCAGTTCCTCTTCTCCGACCAGACGGTCCACTACCAGTCCAAACTTGCGCCCGCCAATCGCCACTACGATGATAAAAAGCCGTTTGTTCTTCGGTTCCGTCAGCGCTTTGTCCAGCCGGTTCAAACGAACCAGGGTCAGGACTTGTTCGCGCAGTTGCAGCACTTCGCGATGATCCACCACGTGGATCTGGCTTTCCTGCGCCCGCGTGATCTCCAGGACGGTCCCCAGGGGCACGGCATAGAGCCGCCGGCCGGCGCGGAACATCAACGCCTTGATGATGGCGAGCGTCAGCGGAACTTTCAGCTGGAAGGTGGTGCCTTCGCCGGACGTGGTCAGCACCGAAACGCTGCCTTTCATGCGTTCCAGCACGGCCTTCACCACATCCAGACCGACGCCGCGTCCGGATACCTGGGTGATCTCCTTGGCAGTGCTGACCCCGGCTTCGAAAATCAGTTCCAGTACTTCGGATTCCGACATGCGTTCCAGCTCTGCCGCCGTGACTACGCCGGCCTGCAAAGCCTTGGCGGCGAGTTTCTCCCGATTGATACCCCGCCCGTCGTCACTCACTTCAATGACAATCTGGTTTCCCTGATGGAAGGCATTCAACCGTACGCGCCCCGTTGCCGGCTTGCCTGCGGCCGTGCGCTCCGCGGGAGATTCCATGCCGTGGTCCAGAGCGTTGCGCACCAGATGCATCATGGGCTCGGCCAGGGCGTCGAGAATGCTCTTGTCCAGGTCGGTGTCTTGTCCACGGAGTTCCAGGGTGACATCCTTGCCCAGCATTTTGCTGATATCGCGCACCACGCGCGGAAAACGCCGGAACAACTGTTCGACCGGGACCATGCGGATCTTCATGACCGCATGCTGAAGTTCATTGAGCACCTGGGCCTGATGTGCCAGGGTGTCGCCGAATCTGCCCCGCAGCGGGTCTTTGGGGAAGCGGCGGCTGAATTCGTGGATGGTCTGGCTGAACATGGATCGGGCAATGATCAGCTCGCCGACCAGATTGAGTACGGTATCGATGCGGTCGGCATCGACGCGAAGCAGATTTTCGGAAATGGTGTGGGTCGGCGTCGCCTGCCGCTCCGAGGGTGCGGGCTCCGGTTCCGGGGGCGCGGCTTCCACGGGCTTCCGCGAAGCCGGCGTGGCGGGCGGCACTGCCGGCGCGGCTTCGGCCGCGGCTGCCGGCGGCACAGCGGGGACCGTGATTGTTTGGGCGGGAGTTTGTGCCGCCGCGGGCGCCATGGCCAGCGGCTGGACCACAACTTGCCGTACTACGGCCGGTATCTGGCACTTTCGAAGCAGCCAGGGCTCGTCGTGTTCACTGGCAATGGCGGCCTCGATTTCGTCCGGCTGCGCGGTGGCTTCCGTCGGGTGAATCACCAGGAGGCTGCCGGCTTCCAATAGGACATTGCGGACCAGCTGCAGGGCGGCGCCGCGCATGGGGCATTGCGGATCGACGGAGATTCCGATGTTGAAGACCGGCTTTTCTCCGGCGCCCTCGGTGATGGCCAGGCATTCGTACTCGTTCCAGGCAAACTGGGGCGCGAAACTGGCGGTGGGCGACGGTTGCGGACCCTGGGCCACGGCGCGAATGGTGGCGCGCAGCGCGGCGCTGTCGGGCGACTCCCGCTTTTCGCGACAGGCCTGCAACATGGCTTCAAACGTGTCGGCCGCGCCCAGGACCACCTGCGCCAAGGCGGCGCTGTTGCCGGCGGCGATGTCGGGCGTCAGCACGTCTTCCAATTCGTGGGCCAGGTCGCTCAGATCGCGAAAACCGCAAGCGGCGGAATCGCCTTTCAGCGTATGCACCGTGCGCCGGACGGTGCGGATGAGTTCGGCGTCCGCCGGGCGCTTCTCCAGCTCCAGGCCTTCCTCGTTGAGCGCCTGCAACAACTCCTGGGCGGTCTCGAAGAAGAGTTCCCGCAATTCCGACGATCGTTCCTCGGAAAAGAAGCTCACGCGGTCACCTCAATGCGCTGGTACGCCGTTCCGTTGTTCTTATGGATCATGCGGAATTTGTCGCTCAACCCGAATAAGCTCTCGGCGTGGCCAATGAATAAATGGCCCTCCGGATTCAGACAGCGCCAGAACTTGTCCACCAGCCGCTTCTGCTCGGCTTCATCGAAATAAATCATGACGTTGCGGCAGAAGATCACGTCATTCCGCTGCGGCAGAAACTCGGTTTTAAGGTTGTGGAAGTCGAAGTGTACAAGTTCCTTGACCGCTTTCTTGATGGCGTAACGGTCCCCGGAAATCTTGTCGAAATAGCGCAGCCGGTAGACGTAGTCCACCGGTTCCATTTGGGCTTCGGTATAAAGAGCTTCCTGCGCGGCGCGCAGCACGGAGTAACTGATGTCGGAAGCCAGAATTTCCACCTGCCACGGCGGGGGAATCAACGGTTTGGGGGTGGGCATGTCGAAGGGCAACGGATTGCGAATGTAGTAATAGGCGAGGGCATCGCAAATCATCAGGGCCAGCGTGTAAGGTTCCTGTCCCGTGGAACATCCCGCGCTCCATACCCGCAGCGTCCAGTCACGCCGCTCCTGCTTGCGGTGCAGCATCTCTTCCAGAACGTCCTTCTGAAACAGCTCCAGCTGCGGCCGGTTCCGGAAGAAGCTGGTTTCGTTGACGGTCAGGTTCTCCAGCAGGGTTTCCAGTTCCTTTTTGCCCTGATCGCTGGTGAGCAGGCGATAGTAGCTGTAAAAACTGTCGAGCTGACAAGTCCGCAGACGCCGCTGCAGACGGTCTTGCAGGAAGTGCACGCGGCGCTCGTCGAAGTACATTCCGCATTCCTGATAAATGAGCGTCTGCAACAGTTTCAATTCGGATTCATTCAGTTGCACGTTTGTGGATGGACTCGCCATGAAAGCCTTTCCCTGTTCCATCGGTAATTCCCGGCCCAATTTCGTAGCCGTCCGGCCCGGAGAAGCTTCCGCTCTCCGGCTTAATTCACCACCGCCGCTGGAGCCGGCATCTGGCCGATCCGGCGCAGTTCTCCGCGCTGCAGCACCTTGGTGATGTCGACCATAATGATCAGCCGGCCGCCCAGTTTGCCCACGCCCGTTACATAACGAATCTGCCCATCCTCGAAGACATCGGGCGGAGGTTCGATTTCCGAAGGCGGAATCTTCAACACCTCTGAAGCGGCATCCACCATCAGACCGACCAGCTTGCCTTCGAACTCGGCAACCAGGATGCGGTTCCGCTTGTTGGAGGTGTAGGTGTCCTCCCCGAAACGCTTGCGCAGATCGACGACGGGAATGATCTTGCCGCGCAGATTGATGACCCCTTCCACGCACTCGGGCGCTTCCGGGACCGTGGTGATCTCCGGCACGCGCACGATCTCGTGTACCAGCGCGATCGGAACTCCGAACGTCTCGGCGCCGATGCGAAATCCGACCAAGTGGATATCCTTGACCATTACCATGGCTGCTCCACCCCGGCCCGCGAAACCGCGCCGGCCGGAATTCCCTGCCTCCCGTTAGCCATGCATACCGACAGTCGCCGCCGCGGAGTGCCGGCTCAGGTGAAACCCGTTGTTTGCCTCCATCATGTCCAGCTTGAAGCGGCCCATGATATCCAACAGGCTGCGCGCCATCTTGGACATCTCCTCGGCGGAGGCGGCCAGCTCGGTGGATCCGGAAGTCGACTGTTGCACCAGTTCGCGCATGCGTTCCATGGCCTTTACCACCGCCTGCGTGCCCGAGGCCTGCTCCTCCACCGAAGAGTTGATTTCGTGCGTGATCTCGTTCAGGCGGGTGGTGGCGCGGGCAATTTGCGTGGAACCGTGCGATTGCTCGTTGGTGGCCGCGCCGATCTCCTGCGCGAATTTGTACACTTCGGTTACGACATTGGAAATCTTCTTGAGCGCGCCACCGAGTTCGCCGCCGAGCATCAGGCCCTCATTGACGATGGTGGTGCTCTTGTCCATGTTTTCGACCGCCTTGCGCGCTTCCTTCTGGATACTCTGAATCAGTTCGGAAATTTCCTTGGTGGACTGGGCGGATTTCTCGGCCAGCTTGCGGACTTCGTCGGCGACGACCGCGAAGCCCAGACCATGCTCGCCGGCGCGCGCCGCTTCGATGGCGGCATTCAGGGCCAGCAGATTGGTCTGCTCCGCCAGGTCGTCGATCACCTCGATGATCTTGCCGATATCGTCGGCGCGTTGTCCCAGCACGCCGATAATTTCGGCGGAGGAATGAATCGAGGTATTGATGCGGTTCAAGCCGTCCGTTGCCTTATCCATGCTGGAAATGCCGTTTTGCACCTCCTGACGCGAACGGTTGGAAATGTCGAGCAATACTTTGGAGGTGTCGGCCACCCGCTGGATGGAAGCAACCATCTGGTCGATGGACGAGGACGTGTCGCTGACGCTCGTGGCCTGCATTTGCGTGCTGCGCACCATATTCTGCACGTTGATGCTCATTTCGTGCATGGTGCTGGTGACCTCTTCGATCGCCGACGCCGACTGCACCGCAACCTTGGCCGATTCTTCCGAGGCATTGGCGACCTGGCCGGAGCCGCTGGCGACCTGGGCGGCACTGTCCCGCACGGTTCGCGCCAGCGAGCCCAAACCTTCGGTCATGCGGGCAAAGGCCTGGCCCAGTACGTCGCGCTTGGAACGGGGCTCAACTTCGTTCGATAAGTCGCCGCCGGCGATGGCCTCGGAGATGGCCGCCATCTCGTTCAAATAGGAAACCATGCCGGAGAAAGAGCGGCCCAATTCGGTCAATTCCTGAATCTCTTCTTGACCAACGATATCCATATTGTGATCAAGCCCGCCGGATTCGCCTATGTCGCGCGCCACGACGATCAGCCGGTTCAGGGGTTCGCTGATCGCTTTGGCGGTTCGGTAGGTGATATACGAACCCGCCCCGGCAACCGCCATCATGGCCAATAGACTGATCCAATTGGTCTGCGAAGAGGAGGATTCATCGATCTTCCGGTTGCTGTCGAGCTGTTCTTTGGCGAAAGCTTCCGCCTGGGTCAGCAACGGTTCGGACCTGCCCGCCGCGGTGTTCCCCGCCATGTCGGCTGTCGTCAGGGCGCTGAAGAACTCATGCAAAGAAGCCATATTCGCTTGTCCGGAAGTCACTTGCCGGCGCTTTTCCATCAGCGGCTCGGCGAAGTTCTGCAACCAGCTGGCCTCGGAATCGCCCACCTTCTTCAGCGCCTCGAGTTGCGCGCTGCTGATGGCTTTGTTCTCCGCATCTTTCAGATCCTCGGAAAGTTTGGCCATTCCGCTGCGAAGTTCTTCCACGTGGACTTCTTTGCCGTCAATCACGAAGTCGCGCAGCTTCATGCGGTTGACAAACATCTGGTACCGAACCTGTTCGCACGACAGCAACACTTCCGAGGCGCTGTTGGTGGCGTTGCGGGCGCCGTGTTCCCGCGAAAGAAAAATGAGGTTAATCGCAAACAGCGCCAATACAAGCACCAGGATTTTTCCGAAATTGACGTAGAGCGCTTTACCGATCGACATGCCTACTGCCTCCACATTTCCGGCGCTGACTTGCCGGATGCCCCCTGCCGTTCGACGCAGATTGGGGATATTGCGCCGGCGGCCTCAATAGCTGATACTCGTTTCACAGGACCCATCGGGCAGACCGCCACCCGCTAAGGTGGGTTGCACGACAATTGCCAGTACGCTTGGAACGCCAATATCTTGCTTGATTCTTGATTAAGACATTGAAAACAAAACAAATAATTATGTTGTGATCGATGGGAGGCAGGGGCGGAGAAGTCGCGTCTGTCTCATACGAAGCTAATTTTTTTTCGATTTGATCTCAGCTTGAGACGCCGGGGGTGTCTCAGCGTGCACTTTGGTAACTCGGCACATGGCTCTAATATTCTTGACTCAATTTGAGATTGCAAGCTACCGTCATGATGTTAATAAGGAGAAGCGCTGTCGCAAATTGCGCCATTCATGCCTGACGCGACCAATTCTTTGGAACCACCTGCCGATACTGCGGGTACGGACGATTCGGGAGGTCCCGGGACCGGTTTCCAGCAATCGCTGG
>Ga0326727_10013789_pt1 | contig 17836 bp, 16 predicted proteins | sample MB2enrmetagenome_FD_207643 | JGI IMG/M metagenome (GOLD analysis project Ga0326727, IMG submission 207643) | Lab enriched peat soil microbial communities from McLean, Ithaca, NY, United States - MB29MY | ecosystem: Environmental > Terrestrial > Soil > Wetlands > Peat | place: USA: New York...
AGCCGGTGCCGAAATCGTCCATCGCGATCTGGATCCCCAGGTCATGCAGTTCACGCAGCATCGGAAGGGTGTCGAGGCTGTTGGTCAGCAGCGTGCTCTCGGTGATTTCCAGCTCGAGCCGGGTGGGTGGCAGTCCGCTGTCCGTGAGGACCTGGATCACCGACTGGACGAACGCCTGGTGCTTCAACTGGACCCCCGACAGGTTGACCGCCAGTCTGACCTGCGCCGGCCAAAGCATTGCCTCCGCGCAGGCGGTTTGCAGCACCCAGGCGCCGATCTGGCCGATCAGCCCGGTTTCCTCGGCGATCGGCAGGAACGTCGCCGGCGCGATCGAGCCGCGCTCGGGGTGACGCCAGCGCAGCAGCGCCTCGAACCCACACAACCGGCCGGTGGCGAGGTGGTACTGCGGCTGGTAGGCCAGCTCGAACGCCTCCTGCCGCACCGCCTCGCGCAGGTCGCGTTCCAGCACGTGACGCTCCCGCAGATGTTCGTGCATGGCCGGCTCGTAGAAGCGCCAAGTGCCTTTTTCCTCCACCTTGGCGCGATACAGCGCGGTGTCGGCGCATTTCAGCAGGTCAACCACCGAGGTGGCGTCCTGCGGCGTGGCGGCGATGCCGATGCTGGTGCCAATGCTGATCGCCTGGCCCTCCAGGTCGAACGTCTGGCTCAGCGCGTACACCATGCGCTGTGCCACGATTGCGGCTTGTTCGGGCAGGTGGATCCCCACCAGCAGAGCGATGAACTCATCGCCGCCAAGACGACAGATGGTGTCGACATCGCGGACACAAACGAGCAGCCGCGTCGCGACCGCCTGCAACAGCAGATCGCCCATCGGATGGCCGAAGGTGTCATTCACCGCCTTGAAACGGTCGAGATCGAGGCACAGCACGGCGGAGGTCACGCCCCGTCCTGCCATGGCGACCACCTTTTCGAGGCTTTCCTCCAGCGCGCGGCGATTGGGCAGGCCGGTAAGCGCGTCATGGCGCGAGAGGTGAAGGATCTGCGCCTTGCGCTCCTCCCCTGCCATGGCCCCGCTGCGCAGCGCGTCGAGTGCCTCGGCCATGCGGCCGATCTCGTCGGTCCGCTCGCGCGCCGGGATCGTCACGTCGAAGTCGAGGCAGGCGATGCGGCCGATCACCTCCGTCAGGGCCAGCATTGGCGAGACGATCCGGCGCTGGAGCAGCACCAGCACGGCGATCATGACCACAAACGTGAACAGCATGACGACGGCCGCGAGTGCCACGTGCAACAGCGCAAAGCGGCGGCTGTCCGAGACCCGGGTCCGCGCCGCCGCCAGCGCATCATCACGGATCTTCAACTGGAAGGTGACGGCGTGCAGGCCGTTTCGCCCCAGATCGAACGCCGAGATCGGATAGTGCGTGCCGATCCGACCCGCGGCGATGACGGATTTACAGAGCTGCTCGTAGTCGTCAGAGACCTTGCGCGCCGTTTCGATCGTCGTGACCAGGCCCGGAAAGTTCGACAGGCGGCGTGACAGCGCCATGATCGGTTGCCAGTTGGCGGCGAACATGCCGTCGAACTGTGCCTGCGCGCGCAGCGCGGCGGCGTCGAGCATGACGGCTTCGTCGATCGCGGTCATCAGCGGCAACGTGCGCACCCCGATCAGGGTGCGGGTGGCCAGGGCATGGCGCGACAGCGTGATCAGTTCGACCGCGGTGCCATCGTTCAGCGCGGCAACCATGTCGCCAATGTCCAGGGCGACGGTGGTGGCCTCGAACACCTCGTTCAGGCCGATGACATACCGATGGAAGATGTCCGGATCGCGTTGGCTCTTGGGAAGCGTCAGCGGTTTGTCGGCAATGACCCGCCAGGTTGCCAGATCGGTGCGGGTTTGTTGCACGACCGCCATTTGTGCCGCGGCGCCGGCATAGGACAGGCTGGCGATGCGGCGCTCGATGTCGCGAAGAACATCATCCGTTGCCTTGCGCGCGGCAGCCACCTTGGCCAGCACCACCGGGGAGGCCGGGTTGTCGGCGAGCAGGGCGTCGCCGACGACTGGACGTTCGAACCCGATCCTGTCGAGGGCCTGGAACAGCAGGGCATCGATGTCCACCGCGCGCTCCACCCGGCCGGCGAGGCGGTATTCCGCCACCATCTGCGTCAGCGTCCAGCCGCCGAGGCAGGTTGCCGTCGCCGCGACGGCGAACATGCAGACCAGGAACAGGGTGCGAATCTGCATGCGTGTGTCCTGACATCAGGCCCGATGGGTGTCGGCGCGATGGGCTGTGGGCGCGGCGCAGCCTGATGTCCGTTTTGGTCGTTCTCAGTGCGGAGCTTTTGGGTAAAAACATTAAGGGACCGTGAAGGGCGCCCGCATGACGTCGCCCCGCCCTCACAGCGCTCGCGACGACCGCCCTGCCAAGACGCCAGGACGGCAAGCGGATGACGCGGGTTTCACTTGCATTCTTGTCGGAAACATCGTGAGACGGGATCGTCGCCGGGGGTCTGCACCGGGCGACGCCGACACTGTTTCCGCAACCCGGCCACGCCAGGTCGCTCGGGAGTTAAACACCATGAACATGCGAACCGTTCTCGTTGCGGGCCTTATTGCCAGCGCCGCCGGCGTTGCCCTGGCCGACTCGGACAAACGCGCCCCGGCCGGCTCAATGCCGATTTCCGAGGTGACGACGCACTTGCAGGCGCAGGGCTTCACCGTCAGCAAGATCAAGTTCGACGACGGGCGCTATAAGGTGAAGGCAATCGACAGCGCCGGGCGGAAGGAGAAGCTGTATGTTGATCCGAAGACCGGCGCTGTGGTGTCGAAGGGCGATGACGACGGCGATGATTGACGCCGCTTTTGTGTAACTTGGCCGGTCACGGCATCAGCCAGGGAAACAAAGCCAAGAAAACAAGGCGAGGGCAGCAAGGCGAGGGAAGCAAGGTCTCGACGAAACGATGGCTACGCTTCCCTTGGCCAATTCCCCTTCTCTAAGGTGCTTCGCGCGCGCGGGGCGACATCTGCTATAAACCGACGCGACGAGCGAAGGGTCGGACCGCATGCGGGTTTGGTGCCTGGTGGCTGGCGTTGCCGCGCTGTTGGTTGGCCTCCAGCCTGAGCGCGCGTGGCCGGAGACGAATCTGGCTGCGGCCGGTATGGACGTTGGCGCGCCCTCGGTGGTGGGCGGCAGCGTGGTGCGCCAGACCATCCTCGTCGAAGGCAAGCAGGTGCCGTTGCCGGACGGCGATTGGATCGTTGCCGGCACCGGGCGTTCGGCAGCGGGCGGCCAACCGCCAGCCGGGCTGCCGGCGGCTGCCCCTTCCCCAGTCGCGAGCGTTGTTTTGCTGCATGTGCGCGACCACCGCATCGACGCAGCGGTTCTGGTCCAGACCAACCGGGAGGAGGCGCGGCTGGTGTGGGGCCGAGCCAGAGGCTGCGAGCGGACCGATCTGTATTACGCGCGCGTTCGCTACGCCTCTGACCACGACGGGTCGTGTGCTTATGCGGCCTATGTCCGGAGCGCGCTGGACCCGGACAACCGCATCGATCCCGCTTGGAGCATGGCGCGGCAGACCGCCGCGGCCAAGGGCTGGGCGGTGCCGGCAACCTGGGTGGACGTCGCGTTTCGTGTCACTGATCCTCGGGACGTCGTGCAGGTGCGCTATTTGTTCGATCCCTGGGGGGCGGACGAATTGGTGCCGCGTCGGCTGACCGCCAGCCAGGTCCGATCGCTCGTAGGCTGGACCGAGGCCAATTGGGACGTTGTCGAGGCGGGGTTCCGCAACCGGCTTGACGAGGCGCAGCCCGCGCGGATGTCGGCCTGGCCGCACCCTGACGAGGCGGCCGGTGCGGTCAATGCGTCGGTGCCATCCCCCGACGCAACGGTTACCGCCGAGGTCAGCCATCTGGGGGCGAAGACGGTGACCTACCGGCTGTTTGGCACGCTGACCGATCTGAGCGTCAACTATCTGTGGCTCGGCAACCTGCCCTCGGCTGGCGGGCTGGCAGTGGTGAGCGCGGCGGCCAGCAGCGCGCTTTATTTCGTGCACGAATATGTCTGGAGCCGGTTCGAAAAGCCGGCCGACGTCGCGGCCAACCTGCCGGGCGTGGGGGACGAGGGGCCGGAACCGTTGCGCCGATGAGGGTCACCGCGTGTAAGCTTCTTGCGGATGCACGCGGTGAAATTTACGGCCGATTCCGTCATGATTTAATCTGTCGTAAGCATCATATTGCGTGTGCGCAACAGCCGATATATCGATCGATCCACCGACGCGGGAACACGTTGCGAAGTGATCTCATAGGCCACCGAACACCGCCCGGTCGCGGTTCTCCTGCATGAGCTTGGCAAACCCCGGTGTGCTGACGAGGCCAAGGCCGCGCGGCACGCCGGTCTCGGGGTCAGCCTGGACATCGCCGTAGGCCGCGCCGCAGACCTTTTCCCATTTGCCGGCCGGCTTACGGATCTCGACGTTGACGACGGTGGCCTTCAACACCATCCGGACGATCGCCTCCGCGGGGCGCGCCGGCTTGGACAGGCTCGGGTGCCCGCCGATCATTTTCCATCCGCTCTTCAGCGCCCACGTCGTAAGTTCATCCTTGGTCATCGTTGCTGCCTCCGGTTGCGCGCATCATACCCGGGCCGCGGGCATTGCGGCAGCCCCCGAGCCCGGCGCGCGACCGCGCGGTTGACACTTTGGCGCACGCCCAAGAACAATCGCGTCAACAATGCCAAAGGGGGACACGACCATGAACCGCCATCGGTTGGGCCGGCGCGGGGTACTTCGAGGCCTGTCCGCAACCGCGGCAGCCAGCTTCGCCACCGGCGTGCGCGCGGCGGGCACCATCCAGATGATCAGCCACCGCTATCCGGCGCTGGAATATTACGCGGAGAAGATGCGCACCGCGATCCCCGGTGTGACGGTGAACACCCAGCTCATGCCGATCGACAAGGCGCTGGAGCTCGCGACCATTGCATTGTCGTCGAAGTCCGACTCGCCGGACATCGTCTATGCCAGCGACACCAGCGTGCAGACCTTTGTTCGGAACGGCTGGTTCCGTCCGCTGGATGATTTGTGGGCGAAATACAGATCCGAATTCAAGCTCGACGACTTCCCCGACTCGGTGCTGAAAACCTACACGATCGGCGGCCATCTTTATGTGATGCCGCATACCATCAATACGATGATGTTCTTCTATCGGAAGGATCTGCTGGATGCCGCCGGCAAGGCACCGCCCACGAGCTTTGTCGAATACCGCGACCTGGCCAAATCGTTCAACTCACCGCTGCGCGCTGGGGCAGTGAGCTGCCTCAAACCCGTGGATGCCGCGATCAATGAGGCCCACTGGTATCTGAACGCCCTCGGCGATGGCTGGTTCGACAGCGACTGGAAGCCGGTCTTCAACGACGCGCGCGGCGTGCAGGCGATCGAGATGATGCAGCAGATCGCGCGGTACGCCCAACCCAGCTTCACCACCGCGGCGAACGACGAATGCACGATCGCCTACCAGCAGGATACCGGCGTGATGGGCCTGCAATGGGCCACGCGCGCCAAGGCGATGGATGACCCGCAGAAATCGCGTGTTGTGGGCAAGATCGATTGGGAGGCGCCGCCGCAGGGCCACGCGCGGGTCAGCTCCGATGGTTACGCCATCTCGGCGTTCAGCAAGCAGGATCCGGACACGCTGTTCCGCATCATCGCCACCTCGGCGGGCCCGTCCAGCATGCGCGGTGCCGCTGGCCTGCTGATCCCACCGCGCCGGTCACTCTTGGACGATCCGGACCTGAAACAAGCGAATCGGTTCTATCCGGCGGCGCTGGCGTCGTTGCAAACCGGTCAGGCCGCGCCTGCGTTGCCGGAATTCTACGCGGTTGGGGAATTCATCACCCGCCGTATCCTCCAGGCGGTCACCGGGGAGATGCCGGTGAAGGCCGCGCTCGACACCGCGGCGAATGAGACAACGGCATTCCTCAAGGGACACGGCTATTATCAATAGCGTGCCGGTATCCGGCGCTCGCCGTCCCAGTCGCCTTGGCCAGGACGGTCGCCTTGGCCAGGACAGTCGCCTTGGCCAGGACAGTCGGATCGGCCAGGACACGGCATGGTGGCTGTTCCTGCTGCCGAGCGGGATCATGCTCGCGGCTGTCATGCTGTATCCGCTGGGCTACGCACTTTACCTCAGCCTGCTGAACTATGATCTTGGCACCGGGACGCGGGACTTCATTGGACTCGGCAATTACACCGCCTTGCTGTCAGACGCGCGGTTCTGGGACACGCTCAACCGCACCGTGTTCATCGTGCTGGCCGCGGTGGGGCTGGAGTTCAGTCTTGGGCTGCTGATCGCCTATGGGCTGTACCGCCTTACATTCGGTGTGCGCACACTGAACCTGTTGCTGTTCATCCCCAACATCATCACGCCCGTAGTCGCGGCACTGTTCCTGCGTTGGATCTTCATGGGGCGATGGGGGCTGTTGGCAAGTACGCTGATCGGGCTTGGCATATTTCCGCCTGACTTCCTCGGCAACCCGACCTGGGCGCGCGTCGTCGTGGTGCTGGCCGACGCCTGGCAGTTCACGCCGTTCATGATCCTGGTGCTGTATGCCGGGCTGAACACCGTCGACCTGAGCCAGATCGAGGCGGCACAGATCGACGGCGCCGGCGTATGGACCTTGTTGTTTCGTATCATGTTGCCATCGATCCGGCCGCTGATCGTCTTCGTGCTGGCGATCCGGTTGATGGACGCGTTCCGCTTCTTCGACCAGATCTACGTGCTGACCTCGGGCGGCCCGGGCACGGCCACGGAAACCATCACACTTTACACCTACGCGCTGGCCTTCCGCCTGTTGCAGGTCGGCAAGGCCTCGGCACTCGGCGTGCTGACATTGCTGTTCGTCGCCGCGCTGACCGCGCTGATGATCCGCGTGGTCTATCGGCGCGAAAGGGGCGCGTTCTGATGCGGCGGGCGCGCACGCAGATCCCGCTTTTCCTGCTGCTCGCGGGGTTCACCGCGGTGACCCTGATCCCGGTGGTCTGGACGTTCCTGACCTCGCTCAAGCAGCCCGTCGATGCGTTCGCGATCCCACCGCGCCTGATCTTCACCCCGACATTCGAATTTCACGCAGAGGTGTGGATCGAGAAGCAGTTCTGGCGCTACCTGATCAATAGTGTGGTGATAGCGGTGTGCACCGTGGTGATCTCGGTGTCGATCGGCACGATGGCGGCATACGGTCTGTCGCGACTGCGCGGCACGGCCACGCGCGGGCTGCTGTTCAGCCTGCTGGCGATGCGGATGTTTCCCCATATTCTGCTGGCCATTCCGTTCTTCCTGCTGGCCAAGTCGCTAGGGCTCGTCAACACCTACCCGGCGATGATCCTTGCTTTGGTCGCGATCAACCAGCCGTTCACCATCTGGCTGATGCGCAGCTTCTTCGTCGATGTGCCGACCGAGCTGTACGAGGCCGCCGCCCTTGATGGCTGCAACGCCTGGCAGGTGTTTTCTCGGGTGGCCCTGCCGGTGGTGCGACCCGGGCTGTGGGTGACCGCGCTGTTCAGCCTGTTGCTGGCCTATAACGAGTTCCTGCTGGCCCTGGTGCTGACCGGCCCCGACACCAAGACTTTGCCGGTGGCGATCGCCGAGTATGGCGGGGAGGACATCAATTATTGGTCATTGTCGGCCGCGGCCGCGATCGGCATCATGCTGCCGATCGTGGTTTTCATGATGGCATTGCAACGCCATCTGGTGCGCGGACTGGCATTTGGCGCGATCAAGGGCTGACGTTTGCCGAGCTTGCGCAGCGCCGCGCCGCCCCTACCCCTTTCGCGGTTGCCCATGCTAGGACCGGGCCAGGAATGCCGGACCGCGAATGAAGAACCCGCCTGACGCCACATGCGAGCTTGCTCCGATCAGCCGGTCCCCGGCGCGCGACGCGTCCGCGCATTTACCCGCGGTGAATTTTCACACTGCTGTGAACGTCGGGGGTTTTTCGATTTGACGCGGCAGGACGTTTCGAATCACGCAACACTGGAAAAAGCAGAGTTATTGCGGTGCACCACTGATACCGGATACCGCGTGATCCTGCCGCTCCTGATGTGGCTGATGATTATCTTATGCTTGGCGGGCTGCGGCGCTGAGAACTTCGATCGCCCAGGCCCCGGTACCGATGACGGGCTGTACACGTCGCTCTATCCGTATTATGCGGAGTTCTGTGCGTTATCGCAGATCAAGAAAAAGGTCGGCTATGGCGCCGATATCCGGGGCGAGATCGGCGGTCATTCGGTGTTCTATCTCAATGGCGCCTGCCGCGATCCGAAAACCGATTATCCCACGTTGCTGCTCTGTGACCAGGTGCCAGCCTCGGCCGACAGCGACCCGCGCGATGGTGTTGGCATCAGCATGAATTCGCATTTCAGCAATGCGAAATGGGTCGCGATACCGGGCCGGGCGTTTTTCTACGACGGTGACCTGCCGCGCGACCACGGGCTGACACGGACAGACTACGTGCGCGGCAAGGAGGAGGCCAAGCGGTTGGGCATCTACCGCGCGGTCACTTTCCAGGATTGGGTGTTCGACGACAAGCCGGGCGATGTCTCGCGGGAGGACTGGAAATACGAGGTGTCGATCGCCACAGACTATGCCATCAGCTTCGGGCGTGGCCGTTATTGCGCGCGTGTTCCGGTCGACCGCGCACAAATGACCCGGATGATCGCTTTCCTCAATGCGCAAAACGCACCCTACCGGAAGGGACAGGAAACCTTCGACTGGGATGTGTTCACCGATAATTGCGTCCACCTGGCGCACAATGCCCTGACTGCGGCGGGGGTGTGGCGGGAGTGGCCGATCAACCGCCCCTTGCTGATTTCCTTCTTTGATTTTCCGGTGCCGAAGAACGAGTTCGTCAACCTGATGCGCCGCGTCAACGATCCCCCGGATCTCGATCTGCTCGAGCTTTATCACGACCAGTCCGCGGCGCGTTCTCTGGCGGAATTCGGCCGACTGCCATGGATCCCGGGAGTTGTCGCAAGTTCCCGCGGGCTGCAGGAACCCAACCAGGTCTACGATACGGATGTGAAGCAGATTTTCTATGATGATCCGGTCACCGGGCGATACCAGCGACGCTTCGATACCATCCTCGACCACCCACGCTATTCCGACATCGAACGGAATATGGACTATTTCTCGACACTATACGGTCAGCTCGCGGCGCAACGCAAGCCACTCGCAGCATGGCTGGCGCGTGACGAATTCGACCCGCCAGCGGCACGGCAACGATTCACCGACTTCTATCGGCGGTTCTATGCTTTTGTGGATCGGGAACGCGCCGACATCAGCCAGAAGCTTGCCCGACTGAACGGGGTCCCTGGCGGCACGGACCGTGAGCCGCTGCTCAGCCAAGCCCAACCCAGGTGACCCCGTCGCGGACACACCTGGTCGTCATACCCAGCTATAACGCCGGCCGACTGCTGATCGAAACGGTGACGCAAGCCCGGGCGGCGTGGGCGCCTGTCTGGGTCGTGGTGGATGGCAGCACGGATGGGTCCGCCGCCGCACTCGATCCGCTGGCGGATCCTGCCGACGGCGTGGCCGTTATCAACCGCGCACGCAATGGCGGCAAAGGCGCGGCCGTGCTTGACGCGCTGGTGCGAGCCGACCATGCGGGCTTCACACACGTCCTTGTGATGGACTCCGATGGCCAACATCCGCCGCAGTGCATCGCACACATGATGGCGCTGTCCGCGGCGCATCCGGACATGGCGGTGCTGGGGCAGCCGATATTCGGTGCCGACGCGCCACCCGAGCGGATCTACGCCCGGCGTCTGTCAAATTTTTTCGCCGACCTGGAAACGCTGTGGGCCGGCATCGGCGATTCGCTCTTCGGCTTTCGGGTTTATCCAGTGCGTCCGCTGCTGCGAATCATGCGCAGCACGACATGGATGCGCCGGTTCGACTTTGATGCCGAGGCCGCGGTGCGACTGTGCTGGTCCGGCGTTCGTCCGATCAACGTGCCCGTGCCGGTGCGTTATCTCTCGGCGCTGGAAGGTGGCGTATCACATTTTCGTTATGGGCGCGATAATATTCTGCTGAGCTGCATGCACGTTCGGCTACTTTACGGCCTGCTGCGCCGGCTGCGCTTGTTGGCCGGGCGACGAGCGACCGGAACCACCGGTCACGCCGGCAACCCCACGCACCTGTAACGAATTCTCGCCTAGTGTGGCGGGTCGGACGGCGAGACACCGTAATGTGGTACGGCGATTTGTGGGCCAGCCTGGATGGGCGGGGCATCCTGAAGGCGTGCACCAGTTGTACGCGGCGCGACGGCCGGAGATGTTGACCCTCGGAAGCCTCGGATCATCGCGGCCAGGTCGGTACTTTGCCGCCCCGGGAAGCGACGCCGGCGGATCGCGTATTCGCCGAGGAACATCAGCAATACCAACGGCACGTTCAGAGCGTTGATGAACAGCAACCACCAGCGCACCGGCGCAAGCCAGAACAGCAATGCCGAGGTGATGATCTGGGCGATGAAGAACACACACCAGGCGATGCACACGCGCCTGGTGTAGGATCGCATCCCGGAATGGAAATGCGGGTTCAGGCGCTGCGCCACCCGAGTGACGATGTCGGTGTGCCCAGGCAGCAACGTTCCAGCGAAATACACCAACAAAGCGCCATACAGGAGCCCGTGCGACACGCCCGCGGCAAATTGGAGACCAAGCGCGGCGGAGCGCAGCAGACCCAGCAGCAGAACGGTAAGCATGGCGGCCGAGGCAAGGAGAGCCAGATAAGAAACGCCTCGCCGCGTGCCGATGCTTGCGATGATGATGCCGACCGCCGCGGCTTGTAGCACGCTGAATGCCACGGCTATCCCGATCCCGCGTCCGGTCAACAGGGCGATGTGGCTGGCGATCGGCGAGGCGGCCGCGGCGACCAGCACAACGACCTTGATGATCCGCGTGTGGCGGCGGGTCCAGCCGGCGACGGGTTGCACTCCATGGTCCTTCAATTAATCTGCGATTCCCTGGTTGGGACATCGGTTTTGTGGATCGACGCGATCCAGGTCATGCATAGGCGGGGGAGTCCACGCGTGGATGCTGCATGGGCAAAGGCTGCATGCGCAAGGCCTGTTACGTGCGGGCACGATGAGACGGGATCGGTCATTGCCGATCAACACCGCAGGCTCCAAGGGGCATCCGACGGCAGCAACCAATACGGCCAGCACAGAGTTAACATGTCATGTCTTCCAACGCTGCGGGGCCAGCGCTTGATTATCGACGCCCACGTGCGACATTGCTCTACCGTGCCACCTGTGCCAATCGACCTGTAACCATGTTCTCGTAACCATCTGCCTGGGATCATGCCCAATGAGACAAGCCCGTGCCTGGCCCGCAGACGTTGGGCACCTTGACTGTAAGGCCTCTGACTTTGCGCGCTGGGACTTTGCGCGCTGGGACTTTGCGCGCTGGGACTTTGGGCCCCTGAGATTGGCCGGCAACTTTGGCAATGACTGATCGGTGATCAACATGAACGCGCCCCTGACCATCCGCGCTGACGATGCGCGTGTCCAGACTGAAGCGGAAAGAGACCTGGCCGAGTTGATCGTGGCGACCTTGCGACTCGAGATGAGCCCCAACGAGATCGTGCCGGAGGAGCCGCTATTCGGCGGCGGACTCGGTCTCGATTCGATCGACGCGCTGGAACTGGCACTCGCGGTGTCGCGTACGCACGGCATCGAACTGCGCTCCGATGACGAACGCAATCTGCAGATCTTCGCCTCGCTCGCCAGCCTGTCGCGGCACATCGAGGCCCACCGGGGCACGGGGGCATCACCCGAGGCCGCGCCATCCCGGGCAACGCAGCCTGCCAGGGCCTGACCCCACAGGTCTCATTGTGGCCGGCGTCCGGCTGCCCCCCTTGCTTCAGGCCGCCCATTGGGAGAAAGCGGAGCCCGCTGGCGCCCTGATGGTTGGTACGTGCCGCGACGCCGGGCAACGAGCGATGGCCAGTGGATGATCTGCGCAAGGTGGTGCCCGTGACAGAGTATCGCCTGGTTGACCGGCCTGATCACGCGGTGTTGTTCCACCACGGCGCCGCCGCTATCACCACGCCAATCTTCCTGCGGCATTGTCACGCTTTAGCAGCGAAATTACCGCCTGGCGGACACATGATCAATCTATGCCGCGACCGCTACGCCTTCGTGCTGGCGTTCGCCGCGGCGGTGCTGCGACGGCAGACATGTCTGCTGACCGGCGACCGATCAGAGACCGGGCTCTTGACGATCGCGGAGACCTTCAAGGACAGCTACATCGCCGCTGACGCAACGGACCCAGTCGTTGGATCAGTGGAAGCCGGACCAGATGGCCCCCCGCTTGCGGCCGCCGGCCTGCGGGTCTGTGTCGTCGCACCAGACGCGCTTGCCGCCGAAACCGATGCGATGGTCCCGGACAACCCGCGGATCGCCGCCAGCCAGCTCGCCGCCATCGTGTTCACCTCCGGCAGCACCGGCGTCCCGACGCCACACCGCAAGACCTGGGGCGCGCTGGCCGAGCGAAGCAATGCGGCTGCGGAACAATTCGGCCTGCGCGCGACGGCCCCCTGCGCTGTGGTCGGCATGGTGCCGCCGCAACACATGTACGGTTTCGAAACGACCGTGCTGTTGCCGCTGCACGCACCGACCTCGAGCTGGTGCGGGCCTGCGTTCTTCCCGACCGACGTCCACGCCGCGCTGACGGCAGTCCCCGAACCGCGCATCCTGGTCACCACACCGCTGCAAATGCGCGGTCTGCTGCGTGCGGAAACCAAATTGCCGGCGCTTCACGCTGCGATCTCCGCGACCGCGCCCCTCGATGTCGATCTGGCCGCGTTGGCCGAGGCGCGATGGCAAACCCGAGTGCTGGAGATTTTCGGCGCGACCGAGGTAGGCTCCATCGCCGGCCGCCGCACCATCGAGGGCGATCACTGGACTCTTTATCCGGGTGTCCGGTTGATCGCTCATGGTGATCACGGCGGTGGAACGAGCGGCAGCGGCGCAACCAACGACGGTTCAGCCGCCAGCGACGCAGCGGAAGGTGTGGCCGTCACCGCGCCGTTCGCGCCCCTCGTGCCGCTCGCCGACGAGGTCCAACGGCTCAGCCATGATCGGTTTCGCCTGCTCGGCCGGCGCACCGACATCGTCAAGCTCGGCGGCCATCGGGCGTCGCTGTCCGGCCTCAACCGGGCCCTTGCCGCCGTCGATGGCGTGATCGACGGCACTTTCGTGGTGCCCGATGACCTGGACCGACAACCGACCGCGCGGCTGCTCGCGATCGTGGTTGCACCAGACCGCAGCGCCGACAGCATTTTGCAGGAGCTGCGCGGCCGGGTTGACCCGCTCTTCCTGCCGCGTCGGGTGATCCGCGTCGCGGCGCTGCCACGCAACGCGCTGGGCAAACTGCCCCGTGAGGCGTTGCTGTCGCTGGTGGCCCAGGACCTCCGCTCGACCGCGAGCGAAACCTGATGGCGGCGGAAGGTTCATTTTGCATTCGGGCGGACCATCCATGCCTGCCAGGTCATTTCGAAAGCGGCTCGGTCGTGCCAGGCGTGGTGCTGCTGGACGAGGCATTCGCGCTGATCCTCGCCGCGAACCCCGACCGGTGTGTCGTCGGCCTGCCGAGCGTGAAGTTCGTGCGCCCGGTGCTGCCGGAGCAAATCGTGGCGGTGGCGTGGCACGATATGCCCGGCGCAGATGAAGCCCGCGTATCGGCCGGCCGGCGGATCACTTTCACCTGCACGGTCGCCGCACAAGTCGTGCTGCGCGGCAGCCTGCAACTCGGCGTGGCAGGGTAATCGTGTCGGTGGCGTCATCATCTTCTTCGCCACCGGCAGTCTTGCCCGCATCGTCGCGCCCGTCATCACACCCCTCGTCGCCCCCGTCGTCGCCGTCGTCGTCGCCCCCGTCGTCGCCATCGTCGTCAGCATCGTCGTCACCATCGTGGGCGGAACAGCCGGAACGCGGCGGTCTGCTGCTGGTCAGCGCGCTGTTCTGGCTGGTGCTTGGCCTCGGCGCGCGCGCCAGCCGCGTGCTGCTGCCGCCGCTCAGCCTGTGGTTCCTCGCCACATCCAGCGCGGCACGCCGGGCCTCACGCGACTACCTCAGCCGCGCGCTCGGGCGTCCGGCGCGGCTGCGCGACGTGCTCCGGCATTTCCACAGTTTTGGTTCGGCCATCCTCGACCGCGTGTTCCTGCTGTCCGGCCGCACCTCGGGGTTCGTGATCACCGTCGAGGGCGAGGCGCATGTTATGGCCGCGGTCGCCCAGCGGCGCGGTTGCATCCTGCTGGGCTCGCATCTGGGCAGCTTCGAGGTGCTGCGCACATTGGCGGGGCACGCGCCGGCGCCGGTGCGGGCACTGATGTTCCGCCGCAACGCCGGCGCGCTCACGCGGCTGCTGGAGCGCCTCAATCCGGAGTTGAATCGAAACGTTATCGAAATAGGTACCACCAACGGCATGCTGCAGGTGCGCGAATGCATCGATCGCGGCGAGATCGTCGGCATCCTGGCGGACCGCACGCCGACCCCGCGGCTAAACGGCGATCGGCTGGACCTGCGCCAGGTCGCGGTGCCGTTCCTGGGCAGCAAGGCCCTGTTTCCGGCTGGCCCGTTCGTCCTTGCGGCAATGCTGGGCGCGCCGGTCGTGCTGTTCCAAGGTGTGCGCACCGGACCACAACGCTACGCGATCCGGTTCGCGCCGTTCGCCGACAAGGTCGTGCTGCATCGAGCGACAAGGACCGAGGATCTGGCCGCTGTAATCGGGCGCTATGCCGCCGCACTGGAACGCGGCTGCCGGGAGCACCCCTTCAACTGGTTCAATTTTTTTGCGTTCTGGGAGCATGGAGAAGATGCCGAATGCCAGGCGGGTCGCGCCAAGGCGCGCCCCACCGACCTCGATCACGTCGACGCTGACCGCGGTCCGGATGCTGGCCCTGACCCTCACCCTCGTCCTGATCGCGGCGTCCTTCGGACCGGCGTCAGCGCAACCCCACCCTCCCCAGGCCACCCCCGCACCTGACCAGACCGCGGATCACCCGATCCAGTTCGCCGACCTGATGGCGATGATGGCGGCCGTGCCGGAACGGCGGGCCATCTTCCAGGAGGAAAAACGCTTCGCCGCCCTCGCCGAACCGCTGGTCAGCACCGGCCACCTGATCTACCGCCGGCCCGGCCACCTGGAGAAGATCACCGACGCCCCGCAAGCTGAAAAGCTGATCGTCGACGGTAATCAGGTGTCGTTGAGCGTGGCCAACGGCCCCACCCAAATCACCGACCTTGCCGCCCAACCCGAATTACGCCTGCTTGTCGAAGCCATGCGCGGCCCCCTCGCCGGCGACGCCGCCGCCCTCGAACGCGCCTTCACCGTCTCCGTCCGCGGCACCAAGGCAGCCTGGCGGCTTGACCTGACACCGATCAACCCAGGCGCCGCCAAGCTGCTGTCCGCCGTACGCATCAGCGGCAGCGGTCCCAACATGCGCGAAGTGCTGCTGATCCAGGCCAACGGCGACTCCCAATACATGTCGATCACCCCGTCCGCCTGATGCACCGGTATCGCCCTAGGCAAGGTTGGGGCTCCGCCCCAAACCCCGCCAGGGGCTTTGCCCCTGGACCCCACCAGAGGCAGCGGCCTCTGGACTCATTGTTTGGGTGTGCTGCGGAAGGGGAGTCTCGATGGCAGCCGTCATACCGGCGGCGCAGGTATGCCGCCTGCCACCAAGCCTCCCCTCCCACAGCACACCCAAAGGACGGGTTCCAAGGGCCGCCGCCCTTGGCGGGGGTCGAGGGGGCAGCGCCCCTCGCGGGGTTTGGGGCGGAGCCCCGGCCTTGCTGAGGGCGATGCCGGTGCTGGCGGCGCTGGGGATAGCGGTTGGGTTAATGCTGGTGGTCCTGACGCGAATTCAGGTGCGCACTGACATGATGGCGTTTCTGCCGGCGGGCGAGACGGCCGGGGCACGTCTGGTGTTGCAGGAGGCGCGGGCCGGGGCGGCGACCGGGTTGATTTTGGTGGGCATTGATGGTGCGCCGGTTGCAGACCTGGCACGGATCAGCCGCTCGATGGCTGCGGCGTTGCAGCGGTCTGGGTTGTTCGCCGTGGTGGCGGGTGGCGACGCCGCGGTTTCCCCGCAGCAGGCCGACATGCTGTTTGCGCGGCGGTATCTGTTGTCGCCGGTGACCAATGCCGCCGCGTTCACCGTGCCGGCGCTGCGTGCGGACATGGAGCGTCTGCTGAGTCAGCTGCGCTCGTCCGCCGCGCCGTTGGCAGTGCGTTACGGCCTGGCCGATCCGCCGGGGGCATTCTTCGCGGCGATGCATGCATGGGTTGGTTCCAGTCAGGTGCGCTCGATCGATGGCGCGTGGTTCGCGGCGGATCGCGACCGGGCTTTGCTGTTGGCGCGGACCCACGCGGGCGGGATGAACGTTCCGGCACAGGAGGCCGCGACGGCGGTGATCGAGGCCGCGTTTCGGGCGGCATCGCCGGGTGCGGCGCGTCTGCTGGTGAGCGGGCCGGCGGTGTTCGCGCGCGACGCGGCGCGGGCGATCCATAATGACGTGCGGCGCATTTCGATCGTGTCAACCGTGCTGGTCGCGTTGCTGTTGTGGTGGCGGTTTCGGTCGCCCCTGGTGATCGCCGCGATCGCGGTGCCGGTTGTGTTGAGCATTGGCGTGGCGGCATTGGCGGTCCAGGTGGGCTTCGGCATGGTGCATGGCGTGGCCCTGGGATTCGGCATCACCATGCTGGGCGTGTCGTTGGATTATCCGGTGCTGATGATCGGCCACCGCAAGTCGGGCGAGCCGGCGGCGACGACGCGGGCACGCATTGGCCCGGCGTTCATTCTGGCGGTGATCACCGCGACGCTGGGCCTGACGGCGATGGTGTTCTCGGGCTTTCCAGGGCTCTCGCAGCTTGGCGTGTTCTCCGCCGTGGGGTTGGCGACAGCAGCGATGGCAACCTGGTGGCTGCTTCCGCGTTTGGTGATCGCAGCAAACCTTGCCCCGGTAGCGCCGGGCAGCCCGATTTGGCTGGCACGGATCGAGCGGCTGCGTCGGTGGCGGTTGCTCGGGTTGCTGCCCGTCGCCATTGCCGCAGTATGGTTGGTGGCCCGCGGTGGGCCGAACTGGGAGGGCAATCTGGAGAATCTCAGCCCCGTCCCCGCGGCCTCGCGCGCCCTGGAAGCCGAGCTGCAACATGACCTTGGAACGCCGGACGTCGGCCAGTTGGTGATGGTGCGAGGCGGCGATGAGCAGGCGGTGCTGCGCCGGCAGGAGGCGCTGATGTCTCTGCTGGATCAGCTCCGCGCGGAGGGGCTGCTCTCCGGCGCGGCGTTTGCGGCGCAGCTGCTGCCGAGTGCTGCGGCGCAGGAAGCGCGGCGCGCGGCGCTGCCAGACCCGGACGTGCTCGCCGCACGGGTGGCGGAGGCGCGGGCTGGGCTGCCGTTCCGCCCAACCGCGTTCGACGCATTCATCGACGGCGTGCGGGCGTCGCGCGCGATGGCGCCGCTGCTGCCCGCCGATCTGGCGGATACGCCGTTCGCGGCAAGGCTGGCATCACTGCTGTTTGCGCGGGATGGGGTCTGGGAAGGACCGATGGCATTGCAGGGCGTGCACGACCCGGTGCGCCTGGCGGCCGCGCTGCGGAATGCCGGGGTGGGCACGGCAGAGGCTGGTGCGGGCAATGCTCTATATGTCGACATGCGGTCCGAGCTTGGCCGCGTGCTGTCGGGTTATACCGCGCGGGCCTGGCGCTGGCTGGCCTGGAGCGGCCTGCTGGTGCTGGCGGCGCTCGCGATCGGTCTGCGCTCGGCCGCGCGGGTGCTGCATGTCCTGGGCTCGGTGAGCGCCGCCATGCTGGTGACCGTTGC
>Ga0326727_10013795_pt1 | contig 17825 bp, 23 predicted proteins | sample MB2enrmetagenome_FD_207643 | JGI IMG/M metagenome (GOLD analysis project Ga0326727, IMG submission 207643) | Lab enriched peat soil microbial communities from McLean, Ithaca, NY, United States - MB29MY | ecosystem: Environmental > Terrestrial > Soil > Wetlands > Peat | place: USA: New York...
CGAGGATCTTGCCGGTGGTGATCATCGTGTACGCCTTATTGATCTTCTTCGAGCGTTGAATGTTGCTCACCGTCGTCATTGAGAAGGATTGGGTCCATCCTCCTGGGCCGAACAAAATGTCGAGGCGCCTCATGTATGCGGCACGGTAGGCATAAGGAATGATGCGGGCTTCGCCTTCTGTTTTCTCGCCGTCCCCGAGAACGCGCCAAGTGATCTCGGCGGCACGGAAAGGGAGCTCCAGAAGAGTTTTGATTTCGTCAGTGGTGCGCTTTTGAGTGGGAGTGTTTTCAGAAGACATGCAGTTCTTCTCTTTTCAGAATTCGAGTTATATAAAAGCCCCCAACACAACAGGTGTGCTGGGGCCGGTAAACGCGGTGAGCCAATTCACCCAATGCGCTCAGAACGGAAATGGATCTTCGCCGGCTCCAGCACTGACAAAATCGGACTCGTCGCCTGAGAAACTCTGATCGATGCCGCTCTCACACGAGGAGCCGCTGCCGCCCTCACTGCGGTCGCCGCCGAGCAGGACCAGGTCGGTGGCGCTGACATAGGTTTGGTACCGCTTCTGTCCGCTCTGCTTGTCGTCCCAGCTTTGGGTGCGCAGGCTGCCCTCGACGTACACCGCGCGACCTTTCTTGAGGTACTCGCTGGCGATTTCAGCAAGGCGCGCCCAGCAGGTGATGTTGTGCCACTGGGTGCGTTCCTGCCAGTTGCCGTCCTTGTCTTTGTAGCGGTCGTTGGTAGCCAAGGTGAAGTTGGCCACGGCGGTGCCGCTCCCCGTGTGTTTCAGCTGCGGGTCCCTGCCAAGGTGGCCCATTAATGTCACGCGGTTCACGCTCTTTGCCATGATGAGAAGTGTCCTTGCTGCCGTCCATAGGGCGGCTGGTTTGATGGTGGAGTTGGTGGGTCGCCGTATTCGGGCGAAGAAATAGCCGCGCTTTTGAAGGAGCGGCCGGGGGAAATCTAATGACGAAGGCGGGGCGACTACTGGATGACGATGTTGTCGTAGCGGTTCCACATCTCCGTGAACTTCTTTTCGAACGCCTGAATTTCATCGGCATCGGAGGACAGGACAACACTGTTGTCCTGGTGCTTGGCAGCCCCGGAGAGATTGCTGCTGCCATCCCGCAATAAGCCCTCGGTAGACCATGCTTTCAGGTGCATGAGCGCGCGCGATCCTTTAACCCGGATCTGTATGTTCCGATTTCCGGCAAACATCGTGGTCATGTATGGATTCCGTTTTTTCTCATTTTGAAACTGCTCTTGGTCGCGATAGATCCGAACCTGCACGCCACGGTTGGCAGCGGCGAGCAGAGCCTCGGCGGTAGGCTTATCGGTGAAACTGTAGAAGGCCGCGTCTATGTGTCCCCGTGCTTTGGTGAGAAGTGGCACATCCACCCGTTCCGGATTTACCTCAGGGGTGTAGTAGAGAGCGTGATGACCTGTGGACAGGGCAGGCGTGGGCGCCGATCCTGACGCCGACGACTGCCGCGCGGCACCGAGCTGCCCCAGCGCGGCTATGGGCCTCACGGCTGCCGGAAGCTGATCTTGATGACGAAACCCCCAAGCAACTCCGGTCACCAGAAGCGCCAGGAAAAGATAGCGAAAAAGTTTCAAGGTGCTACCTCCTGCAGTGCAGGTACTTCTGATTTGTCTGCCACGGCCTCCGGGCGGTTCGGGAGAGCGGCATCCGTCGCCTCCTGCCGTGCGAGCCGTTGCTTCGCCCTCCGGCGGTCACGCTTCTTTTTGTTCTTCCCCGCTTGCGCCGTCGGCAGCATCTCGGTAGAAGCAGCCCGTGGAACTGTAGCACGCGGAATTGGCGTTTGAATGCTTGGGGCACTCAACTCTCCGGGAAGTCTGATTGGTTTGAGTGCGAGAAAGTGACTCTTCCGGCAGCAAACACAGCAGACGGCGTCGGTGATAGCGCCGACCGCCTCATGCAAGGCAGGCGGTATGAGCAATGGATCGCCAGTGCGCCGATGAAACGCTGGAATGTAGGCTCCAACCTGAGCCGTCTTCCCGTCCTGCCACAATGGCTGGGACAGAACGCCCCTGTTGGCAGAGAAGAGTAATCTCTGACGGTGAACCGGAAGTTCGTCCAGACCAGGGGAGGTAGCAAGCCAGTGCAGAAAGATGTTGAGTGTGTACGTCGTACCGTAACGAAGCATCTCGATCGACACAAGGGATGCAGCTGATACGTCAGCATGAACCGTATTTGGCATCGCCAGGGTGACCGGCCTGACAAAGAAGGTTGGATCGCCGGCCAATGGCAAGAAGCCGCAATAGTGCCCGATGTTGGCAGTTGCTCCTCCAGACTCCTCAGCGCACAATACGAAGCACCGGTGAGTCGAGGAGAAGTCTATTTTCATACGCGCACGCGCCACGATGCCTGCGGTGCGCAGTTCCTCCCATTCAGAATGGTTGACTTGCAAGGCAAAGCCGCGAACAATCGTGAGCTTTGCCGGTTGTGAACCTGAATGAGAGGAACCAGCCGCCATTGGGACATCTCCTAATGTTTCATGAAGTGCGGAGAACGGGGGCGCCCGAAGGCATTTCGAATGTCATCCGTTGAGCAGCCCGCATGACAGTGGTAGTAGCCGTGTCGGGGACCGTGCGGTTTGCCAACGCCGAGATTGTCTTTGCTGGTGTCCTTACCTGCCAGGCAACAGGACGGGCACTGTACGAAATAGTCTTTGCCGCCAATTGGACGCTTGTTCGCAAAGGAAACGTGTTCGTAAATGTCGAAAGGCTTCTTTGTTCCACCGTTTCCGCTGAAAGATCGCGTGCGTGAAGCAGGCGGCGGATCGTCAGCCGTCTCCCATTGTGGAGGAGGCGGCATTTTGTGCGTGAGATCATTCAGCTGCTCAGCCGTTAGTTTTGGGAGCTGACACAGTGCTTCGATTTGAGCCTGGAGCGTCAGCTGGCCAATGTCCACAAACCAGTAGCGGTTGTCGTTCTTCCGATGAATGCCCAATGGGGCACGAATGCCGTTGCCGAGCGCTCCCGGTGCAAGCAAATCCTGCTTCGGGAAGATCTCTATTCCCTCATCAGCAAACCCTGAGGCCTTGATTGGCACGCCTAGCCGGAGGGCGAGATTGTAGATGAAAAGGCGGCATTGCTTGGCAGGTAACGGATCTTCGCAGAAGATCCATAGATGCCCACCTCGCCGTGAATATTCCTGGACGGCGTAGACATTCTCCAACAGCAGTTCTTTCCGCAACTTTGCCAAATCTCTTTTCGCTTGCTCCGTTTCGTAGTCTGCGTCAATCGCAACCCATTTGCAGCACTGGGTTTCTGGATTGATCGCATACAGATTCACGGTTACCTGCCCTGCGAGGTGCTGCTCGATTGTCTTCTCCGTGAGACTACGGTACGGGCTGGGGAGTCTACGCTCCCTTACGAGTTCGAGGTAAATCTCGTTTGTCCGGTCAGTGTGGGGCAAACTGCCCCACTTCTGGCCGGGCATCTCCATTGCAGCTCTCCGGCCAGCGAGGGTTTTGAGCTCCGGGTGCTTGGGCCGGTGGTAGCGATGGTCCCCGTACGGAGACTGCTCGCAGTAGGACAGCCGATTCACGAAGAGCTTCATATACGTCTTTGCCAATCCGGGGGCGACCGGGAGGAGCCGCGGCGTAGCGGCTGTTGGTTCCCATCCGGATGTGAGCGTAGTGCACGTGGACATCGGTTGTCCTCCTTTCGTCGCAGTACATATATATCATATTGCTACTATTGTTGTGATGTTTTCCACTGTACTCGACCTCTGAGTGGCAGGGTGGCCCGCAGCCCGCTCGCAGTCCGCGCTTGATGCTGTCTGTCTCGTCCATGGCGGCGGGAGTGGTGGCGGGTAGCGGGGCTGGCACCCGGAGCAAGTGCGAGGTCGAGCGAGAAGGCATCGACCAGGACATCAAACTCCTCGGCCTCAAAATCATCATCGCGACCGGCCCAATCAAGCATGAAAAACGCCCGTCGAACCGAACTGTAGAAGTAGATCGCCCCTGAGTAAGCATGTCCGGGGATGGAGGTGATAAACAGGAGGCCCGTGGGAAGTTCGCGGAGGCGGCTGACAAGCGCGCCATCGGATGAAGCCAGAAATGCCTTCAAGACTTCCCAGCGGGAGGAAACGCAGGTGATGCCGGCGAGCGACGTGGACGGGTAGAGATAGCCAAATGTCGGTGAGGGAACGGTCGAAGTGGACACAGTAGAACCTCCGCGTCTTAAAGGACGCAAGCAAAAGCCCCGGAATGCGGGGCTGAGTGCAAAACGAATGCCCCCGCCATAGGCGCAGGGGTAGCTGGTGAACAGTTTCGGAACTGTCTTAGATCAGGTCTGCTTCCGAAGCCATATAGGCCTCTCCAACCGAAATGTCAGGGACGCCAGAGTGAACCACGAAAGCCTTGAACAATGACCCACCGCCGGTGCTGCTGCTGCGAAGGCCGCGCAAGATGAACCAAATGACCAAGAGAATACCGACAGCCGGCGCAAGCGTGTTGAGAAACCAGCCTGCGGGTACGATCGCGGCGAGAAACGATGCGAGAACCAGGAAGCCGCGAAAATTAGTGGACGCAAGGTCGATGAGCACGCAAGTAAGAATCACCGCTGCGGGGATGAGCAAATAGATGATGGTGGGCATTCCGTTAAATCCATACCTGTGGAACGCCCAGCAGTCCCCGCCGACTGCACCGAGGATCGCTCCCGTAATCAGGAATCCACGGAAAGCGAATAAAGCGAGGTAAATGATAAGGCAGGCAAGGACCAGGGCTGCGGGGATGAGGAACTGAATAATGATGTTGGGCATTCCGTGAATTCCTTTCTAGGGGGGAGATTGGGAGCGGAATGCGACGGCGATGCCCGCCATTCCGTGGAGCCCATGACTCTACTGCAATTGGGGGCTTCCTGGAATACTTCTCTCTGGCCGACTTAACATTACCTATTGGGCTTGGCAGCCGGCCGGATTACTTTCGGCTCAACTACTTGAGAGGATCACCCACATATTCCATTTAATCAAAGTGAAAGCATCGAAAATGATCGTGGGACTCGCACTCGGCAAAAAGATCAAGCTGGCGGACGTCACGAAGTTTCACCAGGATGTCTGGAGCAATCTTTCCTTCGAGAACGGACAACGTTTCTCTCAGTTGCGCCTTGTTTGGACTCCCGAGGAGAATGCTCTGCTGCTCATCCAGGCGCATAGCACCGGACTCCATCGAGAGATGGTCGGGAGTATACTCTTTGAACATTCAGATGAGCAATTGCCTCATGACGTTCACCAGCCTACGCGAAGTGGTAATCACGAGCTACCTTGCTGCCTCATCGTGTGCACCTCTGCGCCCTGCTCGATGAGCGTCCGTAATGTCATTTGGAACACAACAAGAAGTTGGCCGCTTGCGGCAACCAGAATGCTGGTCTATGCTGCCTCCTGATGCCAGAATTCCCCAAGGAACACCCTTATGCACAGACGACGCACGCCTATTCTCTCCATCGTCACGCTCTTGAGCATTTGCCTCACGGCTACAGCGGCGGTGTCGCAGACCAAGCCCACCACGACTAGCCCTTCTGAGGAATCGTCTCCCGGTACAGCAAAGACGATTCCGCAAATCAAATGCAATGACCCCGATACTGCGAAGGCGTGCGGGAGCTTCAGGCAACTCGTAGATGCGCATGATACGGGTTTGCTCGAATCTGCCTTTGGAATTGGGGCGAGTGGAACTGTGCGACACACGTACACGTCGTATGTTTGCTTTCGGCCGCACGTAGATAACTTCGAGGTTCTATCGATACCTGTGCCTGAGCTGTATGCATACCTTCCTTTTTCGCAATCTGATATCCCTGAAGGCGTCAAATTCGCTTTTCCCAATCGTGCAGGGGAGCCGACTGTGCGTGCCTCCACCAAAGCGCGATGGTTGAACGAACATTCAGACGGTTCGCTTTACAGATTTGGTTATATCGAGTTGGCCAGTTATCAGAATGGCGTTAGGGTGGGCTCTGAGATTGACTTCGGGAAGTGGAGCCTCGAAAGGGATGCATTTTGCTCAGACATGCTCTTGCTCCAAACTTCAGACCAACTGGTCAATTGCGACGGGTATAAACCGAGTCAGGCTCCGACCCTTAAGCGTGGCACCTTCGAAGGAGCCAACTTTTGGCTCCAGAGCTTTAACGACACGCCCAATAAGAAATTGGTAAAGGAGGACAATCCAGAGGCGGCACACATCAAGTTAGACGATACCGCAGTTTACGTAAACTACAGCTATACGAACAAGGGCGGCAAGACAACGCAGTACGTGCTTAATATCCAACGCTCGACGGGACGGTTCACGGAGACCTTTGAGCCGTCTGGGGGCGAGTCTTTCGAGGTCTCAGGAACTTGTATGATGTTCACGCAGTAACTGAATAAAAAGTGCCAAGAAGCATACGCGGCTTCTTGTCAGGCGGAGGCATTGCCATGATTTACTCAATCCGCATTTCCGATATTCCAAAGGTCATCATTGCCTTCGTCATTGCAATTGTTCTTATTGGCGGATTGATTTCGCTTTGGAAGGCTACTGGGGGGATGCCAGAGTGGGTTGTGTATTCGCTTCTCGCTGGCGTCGTGGTTGTCAGTTCTGTGGCCAGCCACTTTATTTGGAAAGTGGCATGTAATGCATGGAAGCAGAATAGGGTCAGTCGCTAGTTCCGAATTGTCGTCACGCACTGGCGGGCGGCGGGTCTCAGTCTGAGTTAGGCCAAGGATTCAAGAAAATACCATGTTCATCCACCACATCCTTTGATGTGTATAGGTGAGATGAGCCGCACTTGCAAGGAATATGCTTATTGTTCTCTTCTGGCAGGTAGGTAATCACAAAATCGCCTCTGTCTTGTTCATCCAAGTCGATGAATTCCCCACACGTAGCGCAGTTTACTCCCCAACGTTCTGACATTTGTCCTCCTCTGATTCGCTGCTGAGATACCCTAAGGTGCAGAGAGTCAAACGGCGCAAATCTGTTTCATGTTTCTTCAGCACCTTCAATTTTGAGAGAATTGAGCGAGGGCTGGCATAATCCGATGCAGCCTATCACTTGGAGGAAGCCCCCACGGCAACGATTCAATTAGTGAACGCTGTCAGGTCCCCCGACCGTCTGGCGGTTCCGGCCGATTACCTGTACCTCTTTGCCACTCAAGCCCGCGTACTTAATGGCCATCCCGAGTAGCCTGAGTTCGTCTTCCTGATAGTCGGCGGCGAAGGCGTCCTGATGAATAATCACCACGTCCACTTCATCCGCGCACGCCTTCGCAAAATCAGGAAGCTTCTGCTGAATTGTTCGGACGAGTCCGGCTTCTCTTTGCATGATTTGGCTGTCGGTCATGTCGTCTCCAGTCAAAAAGAGTGTACATGGAGATGCGTCCGCCGCCGACCGTGATCGTCAGGGCGATGGAGGTGCGTGTGTGGCGTACCTCTGCTCTGGAGATCGCCGAGCGAGTGAATTCTCGGGACACATTCCCCAAAACGAGCCCCTGGCGCGATCTGCTCCCGCCGAGGTGGCTGAGAATTTAGGTCTAACGTCCTGCCGATGTTTCGATTAAGCTGTTCTGCTGACCAATATCTGTCCCTGAGGAACGAACATGGCGAAACCGAACAATCAATCATTCATGCTGCCGCTGCTCAAGTTCCTCGGAGTATTACTTCTTGTGTCCCCATTCGCGTGTGCTCAGACCCCATCGGGGCAGAACGTTAATGGGAGTTGGACTGCTACGTTCGCCGATTCGACAGGTTCAGGAACCCTCTCCTTGACTGTGATTCAGACAGAATCCGGGCACGTTTCAGGAACCTACACGTCTTCGTTGGGTGGCTCCGGGCTTGTTGATGGAGCGGTTCAGGGTGACCAGTTTAACTTCACTCTCGCCCAGAGCTTGAAGGAGTGTCCGGGGACATATACCGGGAAGGTTACGATATCGCCCACTGGAGCCAGTGGACAGTTTGGCGGCAAAGATTGTATCGGCGACCACGAGAATGGAGTGGTTTCACTTAAGCGCGTCGAGCCAACGTCGGGCGTTAAAGCTCAGACCACGCCAGAGGTTCGTGTGCAAACTTCCGCTGCACATCCTCGCATTTTCGTAGTTGATCGAGATTCCTTTCAGGCGTCGGGTGGCTTTGTCGGCATTGCCTCAAATGGTTCTGCAACCACTACGGGACACTATCATGCGGGTGTTCAGCGAGTGAATACGGAGCAGGTGAAAAGCCTCAACCACGCTTGCCATGACGCCGTGATTACAAGTAATCCTGAGAATGCTGATTTTGTTGTCGTGTGGGACACGAAGACATGGCAACAAACGTCATGGAGCGGTCACCAGAACGAGTTCAATGTGTACGACCGCACAGGGGAACTGGCCGGGAGCGGGGCGACACATCAAATCTCCAATGCAGCCAGTGAAATCTGCTCTATAGTCACCCGAAACCCGCACCAGTGATTTAGAACCACGAGGATACAAACTTCGGAGGAACCGTGCCACAGAAGCTGAACGCACCCCTAACGGGCAATTTCGATGAGGCATTGCAATTCGCATCGCGGCTCACCAGTGCGGGAAGCCGAGCATTCTATTCTCATTCGTGAATTCGGAAGCGGAGGCGGTGGCTTCAACAACTGAAGCTCTTCCTTCTGTCGAACTTTGGACGACCACAGTCTGCTGATTGTGGCACTCCTCACGTTCTTCTTCCCGCTGTTTGTGGCGCTCAGTGGGGCAGTCTCTCCAACAGCAGTGTTGTTCTAGGCGGCCTGCGCTTCCACGGCGAGCCGGTCTCTTACAGACATTAGAATCTTTCCAAGGTGGTTGCTGCCCGGCACAAGGCAGGCATCTTTCCGTCCGTATTTGCCCGGTCGAATGTTGCAGATGCAACGTCCCCAGAATTGTTCGTGCCAGTTGTTCTCCGCAACTATCAGTTCGCGCCGGGTAGCCAGGAGCAGTGAACGGAGATTCGGGGAGCGGCAGAATTTGTCGAAAGTGATCTGCCGCGTGAGGTCAAGCGACAGCTCTGGTGTCCAATCGCGGCGCTTCTGGAGTCTCTTGCAAAGTTCGCGAGCCCGCCAAATAGGAAGGGACGGATTGCGAAACATTGACCGGAAATAGGGATCATCGTACTGCGAGGCCAGAAATGCCGCCTCCGCCGAGTTGTAAATTACGCCGTCGTATTCTGCCAGGCAGTAGTACGCGGGATCGAGGAATTCGTACTGCCCTTTAAATTGGGTGATCAATGAAAGCCTCCGAAGGTTGTGCGCTGGCGGCTGTCCAGTTCTTGGGCCGGCCGCCAACGTGCGTGGGCCTGAATGTTCGTATTGGTGTGCGAGGAGAGTGAAGTTCGGCGCTGAATTGGTGAAGCTGTGAAGGCAATAGCCGGAAACGAGGTCGAGCGGAGCATCACGAAATGCGCGACCGAGTCGGCATTTCCACTTCCCTTCGCGCGCTTACGCTGAGTCGTTAGTCAGAGCAACTGAGATTGCGAGGACGGCCAATCCGATCGTGAGCAGCCAACCTCCACCGTGAGTTGTGTCCGCTGGCACTGCTCGCACCGTGAGTCGGCGAAGTTCCACGAGTGACGGTAACTCAGCCTCGATCCGTTGTGGATCGAGCTGCCAGCATATGCAATGGTCGCGTACTTGCCCCGCGGCCTGCCGGTTTAGAACCGTATAAATTGGCGCACCTGCACGCACGCCCCGTGCGCATTCGAGATGTGCAGCGTCGAGCAGTGATGTCAGGTGAGCTTCCAGCGTGAGCCGGTCAAGGTAGTAGCGAACGGCATCACCCCGAATGTGTATGTTCTGGGCGGTTAGGTTTTCTGCTGTGGTATTCGTAATTGAACTCCTTCCTACGTGCGACAGAGATGTACTGGTGTAGAGAGTGAGAAAGCGGGCGGCCGATGGCGACTTTGGAGAGACCTACAGACTGAGTTCCTGGACCGAGGAAAGGAAAGATAATCGAGCAGGCGGGCTAGTGTGACGCCCACGTCGCCTCTCAGGGTGGCCTGTTGGCTACCGCTCCGGCAGGCGACAAACGAGCACAAGTGACAGCAAAATACATAGGTCAAAACGCCAGAGCGACAACACAAGAGGGGTGCCAAGGCCCATCCACCACGCCAGCCGCCGCCAGCAAAACGGAGAGGGAGAGCCCGCGAAACCGAACCCGCTGCGGTACTCGGGCCGCCCCAAAGAACCCCAGCAACAGCCGCCAGTCCACGACACAAAAGCTACCGCAACACCTGCTCCACCCCGCACAGAGGGAAGACAACAAGGGCCGGGACAAGAGACGCTCAGACCGCACCACAATTCCACCGCCAGACAACGGCAACGACACCCCAGAGCGAACAGAACCTACCGACGAAACGCACCGCGCCGAGACACGCAAACCGCCGCAGACCGAACACGAAGCGACAGCAAACGGACACAGAAGCGACCAGACAGACGACGCCAACGCACGGCACAAACCAACCGCCAAGGCCACGGCGAGCCGCACCAACGAGCGCCGGGACACGCACCAGGACACCGCCGCGGAGGACACCCGCCGCAACAGAACCAAAGACAGAGACACCCGACGCACAGGACACGAGACCGCCGAAAGAACGCAAGCGCAAGAGACAACGCAGCAAGGAGACAAAGCCCACACCACAACGCAACCGCACAACGCGCACAACAAACGGCAGAGAACCGAGGCGCGCGGGGGCAACAAACAGAGTCGACAAGCGACACAAAACCACCGCGCCATCAAAAGCACCAAAAACACCAACATGGCGAAAAACCGAAAAACAAGAGCAAAAAAGATGGTAGTTGGCGGCAAGCTGTTGAGAGGGAGAAAGTTGCAAGCTCGGAAACGACCGTTCGAGCCCGATCAACGCGCACGACGACCGAAGAGGCGCGATGAGGATGAGGAGCGGCGGCGATGAAGAAGGCATCACAGGCACATGAGCGAAAACTCAGGAGCGATCAAAGTCCAATGAAATCTTCACTGCATATAATTCGCTCAGAATGGGCCGCTCTTTGGCCCCGAGTAGTGCGACTCTGAGCAGATACAAAGCAAAGGCGAAGCTTGATCGAAGCCTCGCCTTGCGCAGTCACAAAGACACTAAGCAAGCCTGTTAGATTGGGTGTTTCAATGAAGCGAGGTACTGCCGAAGTGTGCTTCTTCGGCGGCTTCCTCCGGCCATGAAACCGATATTCGATTCCAGACATTGTTGCTTGAGTACAGCAGCAGTGGTGAAGCACAGTGGGAAGCGTGGACAACAAATGGAATCAACAAGCCGCGCGACCAAATCAATCGATCCCGCGATATACAACACACAGCAGAGCTGCCGTTCGGTTTCAATCCTCTGAGCAATCTCGTCGTACCTATGGGCATCTTTGTACGTTCGCTCGTACTCCAGTCCGACGAGAAACTCCTGGCCGGACCTATCCGTGAGCTTCAGGATTGCGTCGTAGTCTTTGGCATATGGTATGACCCCAGGCGTTGTATTCCGCGCCTTAATCTCAGGGTCTGTGAGCCAATCGCCGCGACTAAGAATTGGATCCCTGGAGAAGGCAAGCCGCACCTCGTTGATGTCTAAAAAGTGTGGCGCCTGCAACGCCGATGGAAGAGTTTCGGTCTCAGATGAGATAGAACTGATACCGGTCCCGAGTGATTCCAGCGCGCTCAAACCCTCCCGCGTGATCTGGTAAACCGCACTTACGTATTGCGGCACAGCCGGGACCAGACGTATCAGACCGTTTTCCAGGTAGCGACGGATGCGCTTGCGGATGGCGTCTTTTGAGGACTTGATTCCCAAACACAATGCGAGCCCAAGTAACTGTTTGTGCGAGATAAATGTAGCGTTTCGAATCAGCGCGAGAAGGCGTCCATCCCCGTCCGCTTCGAATGTTACCTTGCTAACTGTGGGGGATCTTCGTTTGCGTTTAGGCGGCGCCGATGTTACGAGTTCGTTGGTTTCTGGCGTTCCAGTATCCATGACAACTCCAATCTTCCGAGCGTAGTTGTGACCTTGCTGCCAAGCCACATGAGAATCAAAAACTGCTGGGCGAGTCCGCGCTCGCTTGCTGAAACGAGCTGGACGTGTCCAGAAAACGGCTGAGATGGCAGGTGAATCGAACCGTGAAGTTCGCTATGAAGTGCGACAAGATAACAGTCAACCGGCAGGCGACCGCTGACTCGTGGATGGAGAAGAAGCCGGTTCTCTGCACCTGCTCGCACAACTCCATCCGAGAGATAGGTCCCGCCAACCTCATCTTCGTACCGGGTGATTGGCCGGGATCGGTTGCAATTAATACGAACAAATCCGCTGGTCTCCGGGGTACACCAGCACCGCGCTTCACGCGATCCATGGATAAAGCCGGTCGTATTCATCAGCGCTGTATCTGTGAGAGTCACGCCTGGTCTGCGCCACCAGAGCGCCCCACAACCAGCCCATTTCACGGTCAGCTTGCCGTGCGGCAATGCACACGCGGCGGTCAATTGGCACCGCGCCCGGTCGCGCCGTTGGCTTTCAACTTGTTATTCAGATCGCTTACAAGCTGCCGCTGACTGGTGATCTTGTCGTCCTTAGCTCGTAGCTGCGTATCCTTCGTTGCAATCTGCGCATCCTTGGCCGCGAGAGCTTCCATGGCCTTCTGGAGAGCGAGTTTGATCGCGTCGACGTCTTCAGCACCGGATGGTTCACTATTTTTCTCGTTCTCAGGAAGGTCTTCAACTGTTTCCTCAATTTCAGTTGCCGCCTTGGGAATGGAAGCGTTCGCCGGTGGTTGCTCCTGCCGTGTTTCCTGCCAGCGAGCGGCTCTTAGCGACAGCGGGACGGCGTCATGTGCGTTATCCTGCTCCGCGCGCACGTTGGAATTGTTGACCTCTTTGGAGACTGAATTGGAACTCTTTTGAGGCTCTACAAATACCGATGCGGCCCACGCGAGCGCCGAGTCATCGCGAGTGTTTGTGGCCGACCGTGCGGAAGACTCCGGCGCATTCGGCGTGATAGCCGCCGCTATTGTAAGGGTAGAAGTTGACGCTGGTTGAGTCGATTGCTCCTCCCCGGCGGCATCTTCGGCATCGATCTGTGCGACCAGTTTCTTATACGCCTCGGTAGTTTCAAGTACCTTCCGTCGGGCAAAAACATGGGCGTTCGAGAGCTGTGCGATGATCGCACCAGTAGCCTGTTCCTGATTCTCCACCTTCTGAAGAAGCCACACATTGTAGGACATTGAGAGGACAAAGCCGCTGCAAAAGACGATCAGCGCCCAGAAATACACGTTCTCAATCGTCTCCTGCACCTCCGCAATTCGCCATTCGGCGAGCAGCCCACCATAGTTCACGTTGCACGGATTGATCCCCTTTAACGCGCGCTCGATGACGGACTGATTCGAGGGCTTTTGAACCCCGTCTCCCCTTCTGGCAGCAGGATCGTATCGCCACCGCTCCGAAGATGAAGGTTTCACTGTCCGCTCTTGATTAGCTGCTTGCGGCGGTGTGGGCGGCGGAGGAGGAGTCGGAGGAGCGTCATGCGGCTGTTGGTAAACAGGTTGATACTCAACCTGCTGCTGTGTATTGGTGTCGGCCGCTGCCGGGTCTGTGCTGGTCTGGCCCAGCGCGGAATGCGCTGCGAAGAAAAGTGCAACGAGCAACAAAAGGTGTTTCATCGGAGTCCTCCAAGGGATGAATTGCGCCGGGTGGTGCGCTTGGTGCGGGTGTCGGTAAGCTGCGATGGCATCTCCGAGAACGTCAAATGAAGCCCCTGTGACTGCTTCCGGCAAACGGCGAGAGGTGGATAGAATGCCGCTGCCGGGTCTTCTTTAAGAAAACCCTGAAAGGCCTGGCGGATGTGTATGTGTTCGAGAATTGTGCCACGCTGGTGGTCGGTGACGAGCGCCTCCATCTGTCCAGTTGGCATACGCTTCAAGTGCTCATCTTTGGCCGCTGTGTCGTAAACCTCGGTCTGAGTACCTGCATTTTGTTCCTCGTATCTGGGAGCAAAGAGGCCTTTGGTGGCAAATTGCACCGACCTCCTCATCTCCTTTACGCGGGAAGACGCGTCGAGAAACATCTTGGCCGTATCGTCGTCCTTGATGCGCAGCATGAATGTCGTATTCGGCGATGACGACAGATCGCTCCGGAAAGACTCGCCCACCTGGAGCAACTGCGATTGATTCTGCAGAGCGAACAGGAAGGCGACATTGGTTCCGCGCGCCTGGTTGATAATCTGCGCAAACTCCTGGTAAGCGAACGGCGCGAACTCATCCATGATGACGCTGACAAACGGATGTACGGTCTCATAACCGGACTTGGAGTAGCGCCGCCCGATCATCAGTTGCAGGTTCTGAAGCAGGATCCGTCCGAGAGATGTGATGGCAGTTGTGTTGATATTAGTGTTGAGAGACAGGTAGAGAATCAGCCGCTCGTCGATGACCTCATCCATGGTGACGACGTTCTCGTAAGCTCCGGTGATGCGCGCCATTTCCTTCGTCATGAAGGTCATGAGGTGGTTGATCAGCCCCTGAATCTTCGGGACACGCTCCTTGTCCTCGAAGGTTGCGGCAAGATTGCGGACGCTCATGGCCAACGCACGCCGTTCCTCCGGAGAAGTGGCAAGTCGAGCCATATTGGCCATCGCGACCTGCACCTGGTGCTTTAGCACGGAAACATCGTAGGCGACGACGAGAATGTCGTGCATGTTGAAGCGGCGGCCGGAGTAGTACAGGATGCGGACGAGATTCTCGAGATAAACGCGTTGGTGAGAGTCGAAGAACTCATTCGTATTCATCTTGAATGAATCGAAGATGAAGGACACCTGATCTTCCGGGCTCACCCCATCGGGAACCCAGAGGGGGTTATAAAAAGCCGAATATTCGGAGTTCTGGGGATCAATCAGGCGGAGCTGGTGCATTCTTCCAGCGGTGCGTATGGCCGGCAGGAGGCTTTGGAGAAGCTTCTGTTCGCCTTTGCCGTCGATGATAATGATCGGACATCCGCGGGCGATATCCTGTTGGGTAACAGACTCCAACAGCGTTGACTTTCCCGCACCGGTCTGGCCGAAGCATATGGACTGCATCGAGCGAAGTTGGTTTGACCAATAAAACGGCGAGCCATTCGTCCGGTATCCAATCAGGACAGCGTCTCTTGCGGCCGCCTCGGCAAGGTATTTCCGGTCCGCACTGGGCGTAATCGCTGGAGCGGTTCGCGGCCACTGCTCTTCACGGCGCAACTGGCGGGTTGCAAAGTAGCGCAGCACCGATATTGCAAAAGCGATGGCGAGAAGGGGCCTTGCCGCCAGCTCAGTGAGATGTTGGTGTGTGAGATAGAGGCGGCTGTGCGCGACCCAAAGAATCACGGCCACAATGCCCCCGGCCAGAACGTAGAGCACGAACAATGCTTCGCGCTCGCGAATCTCCTCCTGCTGCGTCATCTTATGTTCATCCATGTATTGCTCTCCTATTTCTGTGTGTTGCACGGTACTCATTGAATGTGAACGTCATGACTTACTCTTTAGCTGAAATATCTCGCTGATGATTTCGTCGGCATAGCGGCGACCGGGTTCCGTCCAGGTAGGTGTCAAAGGCTCGTGAACACCGTCGATCTGGCGCAGGAGTTCATTCATTGCGTCTTGCGCCGAGAACAGCAGAGTCCGGCAGACATCAAGAGGCGACGCCAGTTCTTCCAGTTCCCAATCCGTGAGAATGCGCGATTCCGAACCACACAATGGACTCCACAACCACTGGTTATGCTTCGAGACATAGAGCCGCCCTTCCACCTTGCGGATGCGTAGAAACGCCGCGTACTGGCGGCCTCCCACGAGCGCTATAGGGTGAAATCTCTCGCGAATTGTTGTGAACGTGTTGCTATCTTCGTGGGCCATCGGAGTCACCCCAGCGTCTACCGCCAATACGAGAAATAGAGAAATACGGCAAGCATCAAGCCAAAGCAGACGAGCCCTGAAACCAGGATGGGGTGCAGGCGTCGTCGCCCGGGATCGTCGGGGTTGGCATCAGGCTTGTATGAATATTTCCTGATGGGGTCAGTAATGCGGTCGAGCAGGGACGTCTTAAAATCACGAACCTGCACTCTCTTAAATGCCTTCCTGGCAAGAGCCACACCTTCCTCTTGCGTGATGGTTGTCAATGGCATTTCAATGGTCGTATTTTTGGATTCCATCACACTTCCTTTCGATTTTTGGTCAAAAATAGCCGGCCTCTTTTTCTCAGGCCGACTATGAAACTGCCGTGAAGCTAGAACACAACGGTCGCAGTAACAGGGTGCTGCTCGTCGTCCGGAAGGCTGAGTTGGTAGACGGCCGGGGTACGCCTTGGTTTCGCGAAGCCAACGATCCACTCGGCGCGCTCGCCGGCTTTCAGATCGCGCGGCGCATTGAGGGTCGATCCGTGTGTACGAAGAGGCTCAGGAGCAAAGCTCCCCATCTCGCGCAGCGCGTCCACGGAGATCTGCTGGTTCATGTAGTGAGCGGGAATGTTCTCCGAGAAGGAGGGCCGCAGAGCCGTGACGGCGGCCTCGCGCAGGCGGTAAGGGTGGGCGGCCTTGTTCTCGGCAACTACTTGGACGTAGTAGCTATTGGAGTCCTCAGTGATGCGAGTCACGCGCAACTGCACACACTCGTCGCAGTGATCTTCTCCAGAATGGCGATACCAGAAGCGGAGACCGTGCGGCAGCTTGCCACTCCAAATCAGGCGTTGGTTCGCCAACGCGCTCGAGTACATGGTGTCCGTCTGCTTCTCTACCTCCTCATGGGAGGGCTCTGGCGTTGGCGGAGGCGCCGGAAAGACCTGATCGAGCACGTACGACATGGTGGCCGGATCACCGGAGGGAAGGATTTCGTAGACGGAATGACTCGTCGCGGTCCACACAAGAAGGTTGGTGGAAACATTTGGCTTGGTCGGCTTAAGGAGGACGCGGTTGTCGTGATATTCGACGCGGATCGAATCACTGCCGATCGAATATGAGACAACGGGTTCCGGCAGTTCAATGATCGTGATGTGATTCAGAGCGGTGGCAACGCGGGTCACCTTGCCCGGCTGGATGACTTCGGTCGCGATGTGCGTGTCCGCAGCACTGACACCGATCGACATGAGGAACATGGCAGCGGAAATCAGGATTCTGGTCGGCAGTTTCATTTGTCTTTAGCGGTCCCCGTTTCTTGACTGCATGGCAGAGAGGCCAGACTGCACCTCCCTGCCATGCGATGTACTGCTAGTTAAACCACTGCAGCAGGCGGTGATCACCGGCTGCGACTGTTGAGTCCTCTACAACGTGTTTGCAGTACGCCTGGATTTTTCTGTCAAGCACCTCCTTGTCTTCTTTCGTGATCCGGAGACCGGACTGGCTCTGGATCAACTTCCATTGGTAGTGGAACTGCATGGCGCCGTCAGCCATTGCGGCCTTCCCAAAATCGATCTGCACCTGATACCTCCCCGAGGGGGCACCAGGAAGATACGAAGATCCTCCGGTCTGATGGGAAGGCTTAACGGCGTGCACAAATGATTGAGTGAACAGCCGTGCGTGGCTGGCAAGGCGCGCCAACAGCAGCAGCGAGCCAATCACAAACAACCAGGACGTGAGAAACATAGCGACTCTCCCTTTGCCCAATTCATACGAGTTAAGAGAAGCTGCCGTCATATCCAGGTCCATCCCTTCCGGGAGGACGCTGGAACTTGAGCAACGTCCTCCCGAAAGATCGATAAGGTTCGACTACTTGACGATGGCGCGCGATTTCTGGTCGTAACGGAAGAGATAGGACTTCGCTCTGCCCGCTCCGTAGAGATACAGCGCATCATCTTCAACCACTACCTCGCCCAGCACCTTGGGCATCGCCACAACAGAGCGAA
>Ga0326727_10013796_pt1 | contig 17823 bp, 14 predicted proteins | sample MB2enrmetagenome_FD_207643 | JGI IMG/M metagenome (GOLD analysis project Ga0326727, IMG submission 207643) | Lab enriched peat soil microbial communities from McLean, Ithaca, NY, United States - MB29MY | ecosystem: Environmental > Terrestrial > Soil > Wetlands > Peat | place: USA: New York...
GAGCCGCCCTGCATGTAGAACGCGTCGAGCAGATCTTTGACGCCGATGTCGTGCGCGGTGAGCGTGGGAGGGTAGTCGCGCGAGAAACGCGGCGTGGTGCGGGTGACGGTGCCGGGAGGGTTGCCGTCGGCAGCGGCGTCGATGAGAATAATGCGGCCGGCGGTCTCGAGCGGCTCCAGGAGGATAAAGCCGCCCGTCCCGCCGTCAAGACACTCCACGCCTGCAGGCAGTGTGTGCTTTTCGAGCGCTCGTACTACGTGTACGCCAACACCTTCATCGCCCATGATGACGTTGCCGAGGCCGAGTACGAGCGTCTTCTTATGGTTGTTTGGGCTCTCCGTCACTCTTCACCCGGTCAAACTTCCATCCACCGATGATTGAGGATACTGTACCGCGGCCCTCGATGTAGTCGTGATAGAAGCTGAGATAGATGTGGACGACGACGAACGTGACAAAGAACCACAGGAACAGATGATGCCAGAAGCGGACGGCGAACTCGCCGCCCATTAAAGGCACAATCCACTTGAACATGCTCGGCAGCCACGCATTGCTCATGCTGGAGTAGAGCGCGAAGCCGGTGATGGTTTGGAAGCAAAACGCCAGGAAGGTCAAAAAGTAAATGAACGCCGCCAGGGAGTTGTGCCCGGTAGAGATTTCGCCGTGCATCTTGACCTGCAAAACGTCGGTCTCGAGAACGTCGACAATCTCTTTTTGCTGCTTCTTCGTGATCGGGAAGAAGTTGCTCCACTTGGCGTACTTGTTGCCGACGAATCCCCAATAAATACGGGCGGCAAAGTTGAAGACATACACGTACGCGGCGGCAAAGTGGATGAAGCGCACCCAGCCGAACCAGAACATCTGATAGGCCTCGGGTGCGTACGCAGTGCGAAACGGATGTCCGATCAGGAACCCGGTAATGCAAAGCAGGGTCAGCGCAATGGCGTTGATCCAGTGGTAGGCGCGAACCGGCATTTCCCACACATACACGCGCCGGTATTCCACCGGCGCGCCGCCGTTTAGCGAAAAGACGTCTTTGACACCAGTACTCTGTGTGCTCATCGTGATTACTCGAAGGAAACCTGGTGAAGGTGCCGTCCCTGCGGATCGTAGAGATGCACGGCGCAGGCCAGACACGGGTCAAAGGAATGGATGGTGCGAATGATCTCAACGGGCTGCTCGAGATTCGCCACCGGTGTGCCGATCAGCGAGGCCTCGAAGGAGGAGTGCTGCTGCTTGGCGTCGCGGGGCGAGCCGTTCCACGTGGTGGGTACGACGAGCTGGTAGTTTTCGATGGCGCCATTGTGAATCTTGATCCAATGCGCCAGCGATCCGCGCGGCGCCTCTTCGAGGCCCACGCCTTCGCAATCAGCAGGCCAGGTCTTGGGATCCCACTTCTCGCCGTTGAACGTGGACACATCATTGCTCTTTACGCGATCCATCAACTGGCCGAAGAACTCCTTGAGCCAGATCATGGCCAGCGCCGCATCGATGCCGCGCGCCGCGGTGCGTCCCAGGGTGCTGAAGAGCGCGTCGACAGGCACGTTGAGCTTGCCCAGCACCGCGCCCACCGTGTCCTTCACATCCGCGTGGCCAGCGGCGTAGGAAACCAGCAGACGGGCCAGCGGCCCCACTTCCATGGGGTTTTCCCTCCAGCGCGGAGTCTTGAGGAACGAGTACTTGTCGAAGCCCTCGAGGCTCTCGAATGGAGGCTTGGGTCCGGTGTACTTGATGTTGGTCTCGCCCGCCCACGGGTGTATGCCCACGCTGTCTCCGCCGTCGTAGGTGTACCAGGAGTGCGCGATGTACTCCTTGATCTCCTGCTGGTCGCGCGGATTGACGGGAAGCACGGTCGAGAGGTCGCGGTTGAGCACAGCGCCGCGCGCGTACTTGAACGCCTCGGGATGGCTGTAGCCGTTGGTCGGGAATTCGCCGTAGCAGAGATAGTTGTGCAAGCCGCCGCCGTACTTGGCCCAGTCCTTGTAGAACGAGGCCACGGCCAGCAGGTCGGGAATGTAGACCTCGTTGACGAACTCGTCAGCCTGGCTGATGAGCCGCGCCACCAGGTTCAGCCGCTCCCCGTTGATCGCGGCCACTTCGTTGACGTTGATGGAGCACGGAACGCCGCCGACAAGGTAGTTGGGGTGCGGGTTCTTGCCGCCGAAAACGGCATGGATCTTGACCACTTCCTTTTGCCACTGCAGCGCATCGAGATAGTGGGCCACTGCGATCAGGTTGACTTCCGGTGGCAACTTGTAGGCCGGATGGCCCCAATAGCCGTTGGCGAAGATGCCCATGCCGCTGGCGGCAAAGGCCTTGATCTTGTCCTGGACTTCGGAGAAATAGGAAGCCGTATTCTTGTCCCACTTGGAGAACGACGCGGCGAGCTCGGCGGCCTTCTTGGGATCAGCCTTGAGCGCGTTAACGATGTCCACCCAGTCGAGTGCGTGCAGGTGATAGAAGTGGATCACGTGATCCTGCACGTATTGCGTGGTGAGCATGATGTTACGGATCAGCTCTGCCGTGGGCGGCACGCTGACGCCGAGCGCGTCTTCTACCGAGCGCACACTGGCCAGCGCATGCACCGTGGTACAGACGCCGCAGACGCGCTCGGTGATGGCCCAGGCATCGCGCGGGTCGCGGCCCTGGAGAATCTTCTCCAGGCCGCGCACCATGGTGCCTGCGCTGAATGCGTCGGTAATGACGCCGTTTTCCACCACCGCCTCAATGCGCAGGTGGCCTTCAATGCGAGTTACGGGATCGACGACGACACGCGTTGCCATAACGGTTTACGACTCCTTTTGATCTTCAGCGTGGACTTCCGCAATCACGCTGCGCTTGCGTATGTTGGTGACCACGGCATGGGCCGCGACACCGGCCAGCGTGGCCACACCGACTGCCGTGCCGATGGTATCGGCGGTGCTTTCCACGCCGAATCCGGGGAACGAAGCCAGGTGCTGATAGAACGGGCCGTTGTCCCAGAAGCCGGCTTCGCTGCATCCGATGCAGTTGTGGCCCGACTGAATGGGATAGCTGGTGCCCTCGTTCCACTTCACCACGGAGCAGGCGTTGTAGGTGACGGGACCCTTGCAGCCCATCTTGTAGAGGCAATAACCCTTGCGCGCGTTCTCGTCGTCCCACGCTTCGACAAATAACCCGGCGTCATAGTTGGGCCGGCGATAGCAGGTGTCGTGCACGCGGCGGCCGTAGAACTCCTTGGGACGGCCCTGATTGTCGAGTTCCGGAACCTGCCCGAGTACCAGCAAGTGCGTCACCACGCTCATCATGACGTCGGCGATGGGCGGGCAGCCGGGCACATTGATGACCGGTTTGCTCACCAGTTTGTAAATCGGCGTAGCTCCGGTCGGATTCGGCTTGGCCGCCTGCACACAACCATTCGAGGCGCAACTGCCCCAGGCCACGATGGCCGCTGCATCCGCGGCAACGGTCTGCAGGATCGACTCCGCAGTCTTGCCGCCCACCATGCAGTAAACGCCGCCTTCCTTTGTGGGAACGGCGCCTTCCACCAGCACGATGTACTTGCCCTTGTTGTTCTGGATGGTGTCGCTCAGGCTCTTTTCCGCCTGGAAGCCCGAAGCCGCCATCAAGGTTTCGGTGTAGTTGAGCGAGAGCACATCCAGCAACGCATCCGCCACGATGGGATGCGACGCGCGGATAAATGACTCGCTGCAGCAGGTGCACTCCTGAAAGTGCATCCACACCACGGCCGGTTTTTCCTTCTTTTCAAAGGCTGAAGCAACCTGCGCCGCACCGGTTTTACCCAGCCCGGCAACTACCGCGGCCGCGCTGCAGAATTCGAGAAATTCTCTGCGGCTGTAGCCCTTCTTCTGCATTGATTGCCAAATCGAATCACCCATGTTGCCCTCGCTCACATGATTGCGCCGGCAAGTCTCAGAAGAGCGCGGAGGCGATGAGCAACTCCTGAGTCCTGCCGGTTAATGTGACCGAAGTTACGCAGCACAAAGGAGGAGTGGCTGTGAGCGCCATCACAAGTGTTACAAATCACAGGGCTGGCGCAGAATAGGGCGAAATAGTGATTTAAATCACACGGCGATTCGCGGATTCTGCGGGATTCGTGTCTTGAATCCTTGGCCGCAGAGAGGGCTGCGCTGGTTTCTCGACCAGTGCCGACGCCTTTCGCGGCGTGAAGGCGGGCCGGGTAGCGGCCCAGGCGGTGAGCGCGATGCCGACGAGAACGGCTCCGGCGCTGGCCAATTGCGCATTCGAAAATCCCCATAAAACCTTGGGGTTGCGGCGGATAAACTCAACCAGAAAGCGAGCCAGGCCGCTCAGCGCCAGATATTGGCCCACAATGACGCCCACGGCGTGCGGTTTCCCCAGCCGCCACCATAAATACCAGCCGATGAGCAACCCCGCGCCAAGCTCGTAAAGCGGGGTGGGGTAAACCGGGACATCAATCGGCGTTATGCCATGCGGGAAGGCCATTCCCCACGGGTGGATGGTCATGCCAAACAGATGGACCGGCGTGATTTCGATGCCATAGCAGCCGTCTCCGGAGAGGAAGCAGCCGATGCGTCCTATGCCGTAGCCAATGGCCGCCGCCGGTGCGAACAGATCCAGGGTGCGAAGCGCGCCGATCTTCGCGCGCAGACCCTGCAGAACTAGCGCCAGGATGCCAAAGACCAGCCCGCCATACCAGGCAAATCCCGCCGTGTCCCATAAAACGCGCCAGCCCATGGTTCTGAACTCATCCGGCGAGTCGAAAACATGCCATAACTTGGCGCCCAGAATGCCCGCGACCAGGGCAATGGCCACCATCCCCACCGCATCGGCGCTAACCTTCTCGCGCTTAAAGCCGCGGTCCGCCACAATGGCGCCTGCCACGGCGGCAACCCACAGCATAAGCCCGAATGTGGGCAGATGGAACCATCCAAGATGCAGATAAGGAAGCATGTCTCTTCAAGTATAGACGCGCGAAGGTTATGGTTTGTGTTGGGTTGAAGAACGAGTTTTCGGTTCGTGCCCTCCCACCCTTTCCAAAAAAGCGCGAAAGGATGGGGCACGGAGGCACCGGTTGACCTAAGCGGTGCGGAAGATTCCGCCTGTCGGGTTTTCTACGCCGGTTTCGCGGCCCGTGCCGATGATTTCCGCGGCGTAAGGGCCGGCCGCCTGGCTGCCCACCAGATGAGCGCGACGCCCACCACAACGGCCCCGGCGCTGGTCAGTTGTTCATTCGATAAGCCCCAAAGAACCTTGGGGTTGCGGCGGATAAACTCAACCACAAAGCGAGCTGTTCCGGCCAGGATCAGGTACTGACCCATGATCGCGCCCGTGGCGTGCGGTTTGCCGAGGCGCCACCATAGCCACCCGCCGATGGCGAGGCCTGTGGCCAGCTCATAGAGCGGCGTCGGGTAGACAGGTACAGTAACCGGCTCAATCCCATGCGGGAAGGCCATCCCCCACGGGTGGAAGGTAAAGCCAAATAGATGGACGGGCTGGATCGCAATGCCGTAGCAGCCGTCGCCGGAAAGAAAACACCCGATGCGCCCCAAGCCCTGGCCGATGGCGGCTGCGGGAGCAGCCAAATCCAGCGTGCGCAGACCTCCGATTTTTTCCCTCCAGCCTTGCAGCACCAGTGTCAGGATGCCGAAGAGCAATGCGCCAAACCACGAAAACCCGGAGTTCTGCCACAAAGCACTCCAGCCCATGGCCCGGAAGTCCCCCGGCGAGTCGAGGACGAGATACCAGATCTTGGAGCCCACAATGCCTGCCAGCGCAGCGGTCGCTACCATCTGCACCGCGTCCGCCGTCAGGTGCGCCCGCTTGAACGCGCGGTCCACAACAAACATGGCCGTCATGATGGCCAGCGAAAGCATCAGCCCGTAAGTGGGCAGGGTGAATGACCCAATGTGCAGAAAGGGAAGCATCGCGCATCAAGTATACGTCCACCGTCGCCCAGGGCCGCCGTCTCCCTTCCCGATCCGCCAAGCGATCTCCGATTTGCAGGGGCTCCGAGCGATAGGGGCCCCGATTTACACAGGCTGAAACCAGACAAATCGCGCGATACTGTCTGCATGGCAACAATGACCTATCAAGGCCTTGAGGTTCTCTACTCCCGCCAGCAAATCGCCGACCGCGTGGCCGAAATGGGCGCGCAGATCAGCCGCGATCTGAACGGTGAAAAGCTGGTCATGATCGGCGTGCTCAAAGGCGCGGCGTTTTTCCTGGTCGACCTTTCGCGCGCCATCCAGGCCGATGCGACCTTCGACTTCGTGGCCGTCTCCAGCTACGGCAAGGGCCAGCGCTCCTCCGGCGCCGTCAAGCTGATCAAGGACCTGGACCAGTCCATCGAAGGCAAGAACGTGCTGGTGGTTGAAGATATTCTCGACACCGGCCTCACGCTGGCCTACCTGCGCAAGCTCTTTCTACAGCAGCATCCCAAGACGCTGCGCATTGCCACGCTGCTCGACAAGCCTTCGCGGCGCGTCGAGAAGATCGAGGCCGATTACGTCGGATTCTCCATTCCCAACCTGTTTGTCATCGGTTACGGCATGGACTTCGCCGAGCGCTATCGCAATCTGCCCGACATCTGCCTGATGCCGCCGGAAAATCCGGAATAACCCTATCCCGACGCAGGCTGCTTTCCCGGTTTGCAGCGGTGCCTCTCCGTTTACTGCCGGTAAATTTGGCCCCGGGCGAGGCTGCGACGTATACTCATTTCCCGGAACCGGATGCGGCGCTTTGATCAGCGCCATCCTGCGCATGCAAGGAGCATGCCTTCATGAAGCCAACCCCCATCCAGGATTCGGACCTGGATTTTGACTACGGGACTTTCGACTCAGCTGGTTTTACCGCCAGTACCCTCGCCAGTTGGACCTCTCTCGCCGCCGTGATCGACCACACATGGCTCAAACCCATCGCCACGCGCCAGCAAGTGGAGAGGCTCTGCGCCGAAGCCATACGCTACCGATTCGCCTGCGTCCTGGTAAACCCGGTGTGGACTTCCATCGCAGTGGGTGCGCTTGCGGGCACGGGTATTCCCACGGGCGCAGTAATCGGCTCGCCGCTGGGCGGCTCACTGGTTTCCACGCTCCGCCAGGAAGCCACCGCGCTCATTCGCCTGGGCGCGCGCGAACTCGACATGGTGCTGCCCATCGGGCAGCTCAAGAGCGGCAACCACGCCGCTGTGCAACACACGATCCGCGCGGTGGTCAACGTGGCCCATCATCACGGCGCTCTGCTCAAGGTCACGCTCGAGACTGCTCTGCTCACCATGGAGGAAAAGCTGCGCGCCTCCGAAATTGCCATCCAGGCCGGCGCGGATTTCATCAAGACCTCGACCGGATCGGCCGCAGGCGGCGCGATCCCGTCCGATGTAGCACTGATGCGCGGTGTGGCCGGAGCCCGCTGCGGGATCAAGGCTTCGGGCGGCATCCGCACCCTGGCCCAACTCCGCACGCTGCTCGAAGCAGGCGCCAACCGCATTGGCTGCTCGGCTTCCGTGGCGATTCTGCGCGAGCTGGGCGCGGAGTAAAGCAGGTGCCAGTTTTCAGGTGTCAGGTGTCAGGTTTCAGGTGTCAGGTTTCAGCAGCCGTCCTCCGGAGGCGGCCACGAATCAGCTTTCCTGTTCCCTGTTCCCTGTTCCCTGTTCCCTGTTCCCTGTTCCCTGTTCCCTGACACCTGAAACCTGAAACCTGCTGTATCATTCCCTTCGACGCTTTATGAGTGACACGCCGCCATCTCCACCAGCAGGGCACGATTTCGAGGGCGATTACCGCCCTGCCGAGCCCGCGCGTCTGGATCCCGTAAATGCCCGCATTGAGCCGGCGGATGTGGCGTATCTGATGCGCCTGACCGATGCGCTCAATACCACCCTCGAGCTGCAAACCCTTCTCAGCCGCACCTCAGAGCTGGTGCGCGCCATTATTCCTTACCGCATCTTTGCCATTTTTCTGCTGAACGACCGCACCCACGAGCTGCGCATGAGGTTTCAGATCGGCCACACGCCGCAGGTGGAGCGCACGCGCATACCTGTGGGCAAAGGCGTGGTGGGACAGGTGGCGCTGACGCGGCAGGCGATTATGCTCAACGACATTTCGAAGGCGGATGACTATATCGACGCCAATACCGAGGTGCGCTCAGAGCTGGCCATCCCGCTGATTGCCAAGAACCGGCTCATCGGAGTGATGGACATCGAAAGCGAGCAGGAGAATTTCTTCCGTGAAGAGCACCTGAACGTGCTGACCATGACCGCTTCGCGCATTGCGCAGTCGATTGAGAACGCACGATTGTACGCGCGGGTATCGCGTCAGGCGCAAACCCTGGAAGTGCTGAACGAGATTGCCGTGGAACTGGCGTCGATTCTGGAATTGAATCCGCTGCTGGAGAAGATCGGGCAGTTGCTGCGGCGGCTGATCGACTACCAGATGTTCACGATCATGCTGCTCGACGAGAAGGGCGAAACGCTGATCACGCGCTATGCGTGGCGATTCGGCTACGCGCATGCGCCCATGCGGCGCATGCCCATCAGCAGCGGACTGGTGGGCGCGGCGGTACGCGAGTGGCGGACGGTCAACGTGCCCGACGTGACCACGGATCCGCGCTACATCCCTATGAATCCCGAGACGCGCTCGGAGCTGGTTGTGCCGCTGTTCTACAAGGGCCGCGTGATCGGGGTGCTGGACCTGGAGCACACCAGGCCGGCGTTTTTTAACGAAGAGCACGAGCGGATGCTGTCGACGCTGGCCTCGCAAATTGCGATTGCCATCGAAAACGCGCGGCTGTATCAGGCGATCAAACGACAGGAGCGGCAACTGGAGAAAGACATTGCCATGGCGCGCGAGGTGCAACTGCGCTTATTGCCGGCGGCGGCTCCCACGTATGCTCATGCCGAGCTGGCGGTGCGCTTTTTGCCAGCGCGCAGCATCGGCGGCGACCTATACGACTTTCTGGAATACGGGCCGAACCGCACGGCGATCGTGCTGGGCGACGTAAGCGGCAAGGCCGCGCCGGCGGCGCTGTTTGCGGCCCTGGTGAGCGGCATCATGCGCGCCGCGGCCGCGCACCAGCCGGGCCCGGCGCAGATGCTGGCCCTGCTCAACGACGCTCTGCAGGAGCGCAAGCTGGAATCGCAGTACGTGACCATGCTCTTCGCGCTCTGGAACGATGAGAACCAGACGCTGCAAGTGGCGAATTCCGGTGCGGTGCAGCCGATTTTCTGCCGCGCCGGTCAATCGATACCGGTCAAGGCCGAGGGGTTCCCGCTGGGCATGTTTCCCGATGTGACCTACGAAGAGATCAGCGTGGCCACACAGCCGGGTGACGCCATTGTCTTCGTCTCCGACGGCATTCTCGACGCGGAAAACGAGAAAGAGGAGATGTACGGGCAGGACCGCCTGGCCGGACTGCTCTGCGCCAGCCGCGATCTTCCCGCAGTGGAGATTGCCGACGCCATTCTGGCGGATGTGGCGCGCTTTCAGGGCAGCAAAGACCGCTTCGACGACGAAACCATCATTGTGCTGCGGGTGCGTGAAGCGGAGGCCAAGCCGGAAACTACGAAAGACGCATCATGATCGCTAAGACCATCATTGAACCGTTTCGGATTAAAAGTGTCGAGCCCATTCGCTGGACGACGCGCGCGCAGCGCGAAGAACTTCTCAAGACCGCTTACTACAATCTCTTCCTGCTGCCTGCCGACGACGTGCTGATCGACTTGCTCACCGACTCCGGCACCGGCGCCATGTCGACGCACCAGTGGGCCGCGGTGATGGAAGGCGACGAAAGCTACGCCGGCAGCCGCAGCTTCGATCGTTTCAAGAGTTCCGTTCAGGACATCTTCGGCTACAAGCACGTGGTTCCCACGCACCAGGGCCGCGCCGCCGAACGCATCCTGTTCGGCGTGATGTGCAAAAAAGGCGACGTCGTTCCCAATAACACGCACTTCGACACCACGCGCGCCAATGTCGAGTTCACCGGCGCCGAGGCCATCGACTTGGTGATTCCCGAAGGTAAACAGCCTTCGCTGGTGCATCCGTTCAAAGGCAATATGGACGTGACGGCGCTCAAAAATCTCATCGCGCGCGTGGGCCGCGAGCGCATCCCGCTGGTGATGTTGACCGTGACCAACAACTCGGGCGGCGGCCAGCCTGTCTCGATGGAAAATGCGCGCCAGGTGAGCGACGTGTGCCGGCGGCACGGCATTCCGCTCTACTTCGACGCGTGCCGATTTGCCGAGAACGCGTGGTTTATTAAGTTACGTGAGCCCGGATACTCGTCCAAAAGCCCGAAAGAAATTGCCCAGGAGATGTTCCGCCTGGGCGATGGCTGCACCATGTCTGCCAAGAAAGACGGCATGGCCAACATCGGCGGCTTTCTGTGCACCAACGACGATCTACTCGCCCAACAGGAGAAGAATCTCCTCATTCTTACCGAAGGTTACCCTACCTACGGCGGACTTGCCGGACGCGACCTCGAGGCCGTTGCCGTGGGCCTGCAGGAAGCCGTGGAAGAAGACTACCTGCGCTATCGCATCGCCTCCACGGCTTATCTCGGCAACCACATTGCCGCTGCGGGCGTGCCTATCGTCCAGCCGCCGGGAGGGCACGCGATCTATCTCGACGCACGCGCCTTCCTGCCGCACATTCCCCCGGCACAGTTTCCCGGCGTGGCCCTGGCCTGCGAACTCTATCTTGAGGGTGGTGTCCGCTCCGTCGAAATCGGCACACTCATGTTCGCCGCGGCCGCGCAAATGGACCTGGTGCGCCTCGCCATTCCGCGCCGCGTCTATACCCAGAGCCACATTGACTATCTCGTCGAAGTGATCCTCGAAGTCTGGAAGAACCGCGCGCGCATCCGCGGCATGAAGCTCACCTACGAGGCGCCGTTCCTCCGCCACTTCACCGCGCACCTTGAACCGATGGCTTAAGTCAGGACCGGCCGCTGCGACGGCGATCCGTCATCGTGTCCTGCGTGCAATGGACGATTCCGGGAGCTGAAGGTTAATTGACGACGACAACGATCTGTGCCGTGACGGCGCTGATGCCCGATGCAGTCCCCGTGACAGTGACCACGTAGTTGCCGGCAGAAGTTCCGTTAGTGGTGGTGGTGCTGGTGCCGCCGGCGCCACTTCCGCCGCAAGCCGCGAGCGGGAAAGCGACCAACAAAAACAAGAGGAGAAACTGCAGGTACTTACGATGGCGGCGCGCGAGACTGCCGATCAGGAGCCCGACGCAGGCGAGGATTGCGCCGCCGGTTCTGCGCGAAGAATTGCCGTTCGGGCTGCTCGCCGGAGCATTGCGCACCTGAGTCGTTCCGGTGGTTGCGATGCTGACCATGGCATTCACGACGCTCGTGCCGGAAACGGTTTCTGAAGACGGAACGCTGCACGTGGGAGCATCGATGGCGCCCGTGGGCACGCTCACAGTGCAATTTAGATTGATGGTTCCAGTAAAGCCGTTCTCCGGCACAATGGCGACTGTGGCGCTTCCGTTGCCGCCGGGCGCGAGGGTGAGGGCCGTACCGCCGGGAATGATGCTGAAGTTGGCGCTACCCGGCGCCATCATGCTCTGCAGGCGCGACGTGAGCGATGGCAATGCGCTGCCATTCCACGATGTGTTGAGAACACCATAGCCCTCGACCGTCCCGAAGCCTCCCGCGTTGCCTGATTCTGTTGTGCCGTTGATGGCCCAGTAGGACCAATCGAGATTGTTTTGCCGAACATAGCTGGTGAACATGCTGAACCAGTAGCCGGAGTCGCTGGAACTGGAGCTGCTGACGCAGGTATCGGCCGAATTGCAGGTACCGAATTCGCCGACCCACAGCGGCTGCGGATTGCTGCCAGTGACAAGGTAGCCCCACTTGGGCGTGATGGTGCTCACGTAGGTGCTGTAGCTCGTCATTGTGGAGCTGGAGTACCAGAAGCCGTAGTCGTGCGCCTCGTAGACGAGCTGGTTGGCGACGTTCAGTTGCACCGGCAAGGAGGCGACGCCGGAAAGATCGCCCGCGTAACTCACGCCCTCGACAAAAATGAGGAGATTGGGATTGATGGTAAGCACCGCGTTGCCGCCACGCTCGGCTGCCGCATGCCAGTCGGTGCTCGCCACGCCGCCCCAGGTAGCCGGAGCACGCGGCTCGTTGCGCAGGTCGACGCCAATCACCCAGGGATTGCCCTGATAGCGCGTGGCCATCGTCTGCCAGTCGGCGATCCAGTTGGCCTCAGGATAGCTACTGTTGTACCAGAGCTCGTTGTTGTCGGTGGTGCTGCAGCACCACCCGGCGTTGCTCACGTGATTGTCGAGGATGACCATGATGCCGGCGCTGGTGAGGGCGTTGACCACGGTGTCGAAGATGGTGAGCGCGTGTTGACCCTCGAGGCTCGTGTTCGCGGCAAGCGCATAATTACCGACTACGGGATTGCTCTCAACCATCTGGTTTGACCACAGCAGGCGCACAGCGTTAAAGCCGAGACCCTTGATTGTGGCCACAATGCTGTTCAGGGGCTGCGCCTGGAGGCCTTCAACCACGTAGTCGGTGGATTCGGCGCCGTACCAGTTGAAGGCATTCAGGTGCACGCGCACGCCGTTGCTGTCGACGATGTACTGTCCCGAGGTGTGCAGGGGAAATGCGGGAGCAGCGGCGGCTGCATATTGCGGCCAAATGAGCACGGCCAGCGATGCCAGGAGGAGTGCGCACCTGAACATTTGGAGCGAAGGGAAAACTCTGCGGAAGGACAAGGGAAATCCAGTCATCGCGGTCCATTTTATGACAAAAAGGCAATTTTGGGAAACCGGTCTCTTGGCTTGGCCTCTTGCGCGGCGGGCGACGGCCAAACCAAGTGCGCGCCGGGTTCGATACACTCAAGGAATCGGAGCATTTCCCCGGAGAGAATGTGCAAACTGCCGTTCAGGAACGACTGATCCGCCCCGCCCGCAACATTGTTGGCAGCCTGCGACTGCCCGGCGACAAGTCCATCAGCCACCGATACGCCCTGCTCGGCGGCTTTGCTGAAGGTGTGTCGCGCTTTATGAATTTTTCGACGGGAGCGGATTGCGCCTCGACGCTGGCCTGCATGGAAGCGCTGGGCGCGAAGGTGAATCGAGTCGGCGCGGACTCCGTGGAAATTACGGGCGTGGCGGGACGCGTCGGACCCGGCGATGGGGCGCGCGACTGGACGCTCGACTGCGGCAACTCCGGCTCCACGATGCGCATGATTTCGGGGCTGCTTGCGCCGCAGGAAGGCCGCTTCATGCTGATCGGCGATGCCTCACTGTCGCGGCGGCCCATGGAGCGCATTCGCAAGCCGCTCGAAGCCATGGGCGCGCGCCTCACGCTCACTGACGGCCATGCGCCACTGACTATCGATGGGGGTCCGCTCAAGGCCATCGACTACGCGACTCCGGTTCCCAGCGCGCAAGTGAAGAGCTCGATTCTGCTGGCCGGCCTGCAAACTGCTGGAACCACGACGGTGCGCGAGGCCATTCGCACGCGCGATCATAGCGAACTAGCTCTGCGCGCTTTCGGAGCCAAAGTGGCGCGCACTGCGGATGCGGTCTCCATTGCCGGACCGCAGCAGCTTCATGCCATCGATGCCGCGGTTCCCGGCGATCTCTCTTCGGCCGCGTTTTTTCTATGCGCGGCGATTCTCTTCCCCGGCTCCAACCTGGTGATCGATGCTCTCGGTCTGAATCCCACGCGGGCTACGCTGCTCGACGTGCTGACGGCGCTGGGCGCGCGCATCGCAGTGCTGAATCTGGAAGAGAAACATGCCGAGCTGGTGGGCACAGTGCAGATTTCAGCGCCGGCGGAGGGACTGGGATCGACTGCGATCAGCGGCACGCTCGCTGCGCAACTGATCGACGAGTTACCGGTGCTGGCGGCGATCGCGCCTTACACCCGTGGCGGCATTCGCATCCGCGGGGCACGTGAGCTGCGCGTGAAGGAGTCGGACCGCATTGCGCTGGTGGCGAAGAATCTGCGCGCCATGGGCGCGGAGGTTGAGGAGTTCGAAGACGGACTGGATGTGCCCGGCGGCCAGACACTGCACGGCGCAGCCATCGATGCGGGCGGCGATCACCGCATTGCCATGGCCTTCAGTGTGGCAGCTCTGCGTGCCGAGGGCGAAACGCTCATTCAGGGCGCTGAGTCGGCAGCCATCAGCTTTCCGGAGTTTTTCGATCTGCTGGACCGCGTCGCGGAGCGGTAGAGCGCGATTCCCTTCCCTCGAATATCGGCCAGGTTATAGCTCTGCCCGCATCTCGATCTTTTTGGCGACGGGTTCAACGATCTGCACCACACCGTGACCGGGGTTGACTTTTTCACGCAGGCGGATGAGACCGAACTGCTTGAGCTTGTTCACATCGCGGGTCACCGAGCCGCGGTTGCGACCCAATTCTTCCGCGAGCGCTGAGATGCTCAACTTCTTTTTGCGTGCCGTCTGGAAGAGCCGCATACGCTGCACTGTCATCAGTTCGAACATCATCATCGGGTCGCCAAAGGTGATGATCTTCTCCGACTCAAGCCGTTCGCCGCGTGCAATTTTTTGGGCGCTTTCACGCGAACGTCGCACGTGGCCCTCAAATCCATCAGTGAACACTTTTGTCTTCATAACCCCTCCGGATAGCTGCAACTTCCTGGTAGAAGCGCTCGGATATGGACGGAAACCCCTCGTAGTCGACTGCCTGCACCTTGCCCATGAAATGGCGCTCGTGGTGTCCATGCCTGTTGTCGTAGCCAAGAATGCGGCCGTTATCGACCCTGGTCAGGTGCGGCACGATAAACGCAAGATTGTAGCGAACGACCCTGTCTTCTTCATCCATCCAGACCTCTTCGCGCGAGATGCCGTAGCCACTAGCGCAGGGAAAGGCCGTTTCATAGTCTATGACTTTGCGCGGGCGTTCCGTACTGCCCATGAATACATCCTAACGCAGGTGATGCATAAATTGCAACACCTGTGTGCGTGTTGAGCCTACAAGAAAATGGCCCGGCGCGTGCCGGGCCATTGTTTGTCGCATGCAAGACCCGTTATTGAGCCGGCGGCATGGCCTGCTGATTGGGAGCCGCGGGCGGAGTCATGGTGGGCTCGTTGCCGGGCTTGGCTTGCTCAACTCCCGGAATGACAGGAGCAGCCGTCACCGTCCCTGCAGCGGCCTCTGGCAGGTTGATCCCGTAGTGCTGCAGGGTTGAGGCCAACGTTTGGTAGAGGCCTGCACGGTCCTTGGCATAGCCGGCGTGTGCGGCGATCAGGTTGTCCTCTGCCACCGCCAGATTGCGCTGCTGCTGCAGCACATTCGCGGTTGTGGAAGCGCCCAGGTGCAGCTTCTTCTGTTCGGCATCCAGGCTCTGTTGCGCGTAGTCGCGAGCCGCCTGCGCCGAGCGTACCTGCGCGCGATCGTTGGTGAGCGCAAACATGGCATTCACCACCTGCATGCGAATCTGCGTGTAGAGCTGCTCCAGCCGCAGCTCCGCCTGCCGGTACTCCATCAACGAGCGTTCCTGCACGGATTGCGCTTCGCGGTTGCGGATGGGGATGGTGAGATTGAAACCTACGCCCTTGTCGGGACCGGTGCCGTTGACCAGGTTGTTGAGCACGCTGCCGTATCCCACGGAAGGTGTGGTTCCGGGAGCACAAGGGACATAGATACCGTTTTCGAAGGTCTCGCAGAGGGGGTTCTGTGCGCCACCCACGGCGTTGCCGCTGTAAAAAGCGTAGGCATCGAGCGTTGGCAGAAGGCCGTTGCGCGCGCCCTTCAGCGTGATCTCGTCATTGCGTAGCGTCAAGACAGCCTGCTCCAGCTCCGGCCTCCGCTGGAATGCCTCCTGTACCAGCGCTTCGACGGGCTGCGTCTCCTCGGGAATGGCATCGAGGCTCACACGGTCCGTGGGAATGACGGGAGCAGCCGAAAGCACAGCATCGTTGAGATTGCGCGTGATGGCCTGCTTGATGATCTGCTGCTGATAGTTGAGAGCGCTTTGCGCGCTGATAAGCGCCTGCTGGTCAGCGGCGACACTGGATTCGGCATTGACCACATCGAGCGGCGCCATGGAGCCCACTTCCAACTGCTTGCGATTGTCGGAGAGCAGTTGGTTGCTTTGCTGGAGAGCGTGCTCCCTGGCTTGCACGTCTTCATAAGCCTGCACCAGTCCCCAGTAGATGCTCTCCACCTGGTTGACGGTGTAGAGGATTTGCTGGCGGAAGGAAGAGTCGGTAATGCGGCGGTCGTTGCGCGCCTGGTAGATGAAGCGCTTGTTGACCCAGATGCCGGCGCCCTGCAGCAGGTGCTGCGTGACTGTGGCCTTGAAGCTCGATTGCAGTGTGGGACTGTAGATATCGGACGGATTGGCGCTGGTCACGCGGCTGCTGTCGAAGGTCACTTGCAGCGAACTGCCGGTTACAAAACCCTGGTTGTAGGCAAAATTGTACTGGTCGGTGTTGGTGGTAACCTTGGTGAGCCCGCCCGCGAACAGGGTGTAGATCTGCGGCTGGGTGGCGCGCTCCAACTGGATGGTTCCAGTCAGGGCCGGATCCAGGTTCTCGGGAATCGGTCCCGCGCCGCCTGTCGTGAGTGTGAGTCCCGCGGTGCCCGAGCCTGCGCCGCCCGAGCCGACCGTCGATCCGCCCGGACCGCCGCCGGTCGACAGCGTTGAAGTCGATCCGCCCAGCGTGCCCGTGATGAGCCCCGATGGCGCGCCCAGCGGCGTTGCGCCCGTCTTGGTGCGCAGAATATCGGTGTCGGCGATGTCGAGATCGTAGCGCGCAATGGCAATGTCGTAGTTGTTCTCAACCGCCAGGGCAATGGCGTCGGAGAGGCTGAGATAGATCTTGCCGTCTTTGACGAGATCGGCGAGGCGCACGGAGTTGGCGAAGCTTGCCTTGGCGATGGTGGTCGGCCGATACACGTTGATCGGATCGAACCAGTAGCCAAAGGGCTTGGAATAGTCGCGGCCGGAGGTACGCAGCGGAATCGGCTGCGTGGCGACCGGCACCGGCGCCACAGGGAGCTCGGAGGCCGCTTTATCGGGCGGCGCGGAGGCAGTGCCCGCCTGTTGCGCGTAGCCGGTCGGCATGGTGGCCGACAGCGTCAACAACATGGCAGCGATGGCGCGCAAACGTCCGGCGGCTTGCTCTTGCCCTCTCCGGCTCAGGCCTGTTCCGTTGCGTTCACTGCAGTCGGTTGCGTGCTCGCGATGCGATACACCTGCCCTTAAAAAATGCATGTTTCTTCTCCCAAGATTGCGGCATTTGAGCCACCCACTGGGTGGGTGCTCCGGTTGCGCCTCAAGACGGCGAGGAAACCGCTCCAGATGCAAGATTCAGGTTTCTCAAAACGATTATCGCCGTTATGTGAGCTTGCATGGTTCTTTGTTGATTACGAAATCGGTACCCCGATCGTTCCAGGCATCTCCGTAAATTGCAGCCGAAGCTCCGGTTAAAGGATCGCAAGAGCGGGTTGAACCGAGCGGAGGCACGGAGCAGAGGGTTCCGGCGGTCAAATTAACTAACTGGTTAGTAAAATACGCCAAATTTCGTCTGCTGGCAACCGGAATCGGCACAAATGGGGGCAGAAATCACTCGATTTGGGCGGGGCTGGCCAACCGCACCGGGAGATCGACGGCATCGGATACCCTTGATGAAGCGATTCCTGTGAGCGACAGCGTCCAACGCGAAGCGGAGTTCCAGACCTGGAAGCTCACCGTGGCGTATGACGGCACCGACTTCCAGGGCTGGCAGGTGCAGCCCGGCCTGCCGACCATTCAGGGCGAATTGCAGGCCGCGCTGGGCCGGATTACGGGTGAGTCGCCGCTGCCGCAGGGCTCGGGGCGCACCGATGCGGGAGTGCACGCGCTGGC
>Ga0326727_10013797_pt1 | contig 17821 bp, 16 predicted proteins | sample MB2enrmetagenome_FD_207643 | JGI IMG/M metagenome (GOLD analysis project Ga0326727, IMG submission 207643) | Lab enriched peat soil microbial communities from McLean, Ithaca, NY, United States - MB29MY | ecosystem: Environmental > Terrestrial > Soil > Wetlands > Peat | place: USA: New York...
CATGGTCCTAGTAGCGATCGCAACGTCGATTTCGGTCCAAGTAGTAGGCGTCCTTCTCATTTTCTCATTGATGGTCACGCCAGCTGCAACCGCTCAGCTATTGGCAAAACAACCACGGCAGGTCATAATTATTTCTGTAGCCATTGCTCTGATAGCAACATGGCTGGGACTCTTTATCGCGTTTTGGGAACCCTACCCAGTGAGCTTCTTCATAACAAGCATCGTCTTCTTCTTTTACTTGTTTGTCAGGTTCATCGTTCCAAGAATCAGAATCCTCCTATCTGGTTTTCAAAGAAAACCCATTAAGGCAGACGTATGACTTTTCTGCACCATCATTCCTGGCTAAAGTTGCCTGAAAAACAACTTAAGTGAAAGTTCAAAAATTTTTTCTTACGACGATAAAAGAAACAGCCCAATTTCTGCAAACAAATTTGGAAAAAGCTTGATTTTTCTATTTTTTCTGATAAATGCTGAGTCTGCGATGTGGATGCTTCTTTTTTTGCAGTAATTCTTGAAGTCGGCAATGCCTAAGAAATGTAAGTTTGGCGTGTCATACCACTCGTAGGGCAGTGCTTTGGTTACTGGGACTCTTCCTTCGAAGAATATTTGGAATCTAGCTGAGGCTTGCACAAAATTTGGGAAGCCGACAATAACCTTTTTCCCCACTCTTAAAGCCTCTTTCAGGGCAAAGTCTGGCTTTTTCACTTGCTGAAGTGTCTGGTTTAGTATAACGTAATCGAACGAGTTGTCAGCGTATTCGGAGAGGCCTGTGTCTATGTCTTGCTGAAAAACACTTAATCCTTGGGCTACGCATCGATGAATGGCTGTATCGCTCAGTTCTATTCCCTGCGCATGCACCTGCCTTTCGTTTATGAGTAGAGCTAAAAGTTCGCCATCGCCGCATCCAAGATCCAGTACCGAAGCGTCTTTGCTAATCCAGTCTAGAATGATTTTGTGCTCTGTTTTTATCGTTGCCCGTTTCATTGCTTGACACCGTTATGTCCATTTGAAGCTGTGTTGAGGAAATGTTTGATTAACTGGGATTGCTGCTCTGCTTCCAGAAGGAATGCGTCGTGGCCGTAAGTTGAGTTTATTTCACAGTAGGTGGTGTCGACTCCTGCCAGTTTGCAGGCTTTCACGATTTCTTGAGACTGATACGATGGGTACAGCCAGTCCGATTTGAAGAATATTACGAGCACTTTCGCTTTTAACCCGCTAAAGATGCTGGCAAGGTTTTTTCCGTTGAGAAGGTTGAAGTAATCTATGGCTTTGGTAATGTAGAGGTACGAGTTGGCATCGAATCGTTTGACAAAGTTGTCGCCGCGATAATGCAAGTAGCCTTCAACCTCAAACTCTGCGCCGAACTTAAAGGGCTCTTTGTCTTCTTTGAAGCGTCTTCCGAATTTTTCAGCCATTGAAACATCGCTCATGTAGGTTATGTGCCCAATCATTCTTGCTACAGCTAAGCCTTTCGCCGGAACCGTGGAGCCATAATAGTGCCCCTTCTTCCAGTCGGGATCAGCCATGATTGCTTGGCGGCCAACCTCGTTGAACGCTATCTGCTGGGGCGTATGCCTCAATGTTGTTGCGATGGGTATGGCAGACCGTATCCTTTCAGGATAGGAAACCATCCACTGGAGAACTTGCATGCCGCCCATGGAACCGCCGATGACTGAAAGGAGTTTCTCTATGCCTAAATGGTCAATTAGGCGAGCTTGAGCGTTCACCATGTCGCCAATCGAAATTAGTGGAAAGTCGATGCCGTAGGGTTTGCAGGTTTTCGGATTAATGGAAGAGGGACCAGTGGAACCTCGACAGCCGCCGATAATATTGGAGCAGATTACAAAATACTTGTCTGTGTCTAAGCCTTTACCTGGACCAATTAAGCTTTCCCACCAGCCGTTGGCTCCACCTGCATGGGCGTCGCCGCTGAGTCCATGAAGCAAAAGAATTGTGTTTGATTTTTGAGCGTTGAGTTCGCCGTAGGTTTCATAGGCAAGCGTTATTGGACCAAGTTTCTCGCCTGATTCAAGAGGTAGTTCCTCCGGTGGGTTAGCGAATGTAAAGTGTTTTGTTTTGGAGTCTTGAAGGGTTTGGTTAATTGTTGCTAAACGTATTGCCTCCAAAAAATGGTTTAAGGTTTAAGGCTTCGCTGATTTTTTTAACGCTTGCTCTAGGTCTTCGATGATGTCTTCAGGGTCTTCGATGCCGACTGATAGTCTAATGTAGTCTTGAGTTGCGCCTGTTTCCTTCTGTTCCTCAGGGGTTAATTGTTGATGTGTTGTTGATGCTGGGTGGATGACTAGGCTTTTTGCGTCGCCGATGTTTGCTAGGTGCGAGAGCAGTTGGACTGATTCGATGAATTTTTTGCCTGCTTCTAAACCGCCTTTTATGCCGAAGCCGATGAGACCGCCATAGCCGTTTGTCAGGTATTTTTCGGCTATTTTATGGTTCGGGTTATCAGGTAAACCTGGATAGTTAACCCAGCTGACTAGCGGATTGGTCTTGAGGTAAGTTGCAACTTTTAATGCGTTTTCAGAGTGTTTGCGTTGTCTAAGCGGCAGGGTTTCTAAGCCTTGTAGGAACAAGAAAGAGTTGAACGGACTCAAAGCTGCTCCTAAATCTCTGAGCAGTTGCACGCGTACTTTGAAGATGAATGCTACGTTTCCTAAGCCTGGGAAGTTTCCGAAGGTATCCCAGTATTTGAGTCCGTGGTAGCTTGGGTCAGGCTGAGTGAATTCTGGGAACTTTCCATTGTTCCATTTGAATTTGCCGCTGTCAACGATTACGCCGCCTATGCTGGTTCCGTGTCCGCCTATGTATTTTGTGGCAGAGTCAACGATTATATCAACGCCATAATCTATCGGTCTAACTAAACCCACCCCAACGGTATTGTCAACAACCAAGGGGATTCCTGCTTCATGTGCTATTTTGGCAATGACTTCGAAGTCGGGCACGTCAAGTTTTGGATTGCCTATTGTTTCAGCATAGATTGCAAGTGTTCTGGGGGTTATGGCTTTTTTGAATTCTGCCGGTTTTGCGGAATCCACGAACTTTACGGTTCTGCCAAGTTTTGGGAAGGTATAATGGAAGAGCTCGTAGGTTCCTCCATAAAGGTTGTTTGCCGCGACGATTTCGTCACCAACCTGCGTTATTGACAGTAATGCAAGAGAGATGGCTGCTTGTCCTGAGGCTACGGCGAGTGCGCCGGTTCCGCCCTCGATTGCAGCCACTCTTTTCTCGAAAACGTCGGTTGTAGGATTCATGATTCGAGTGTAAATGTTTCCTAGTTCTTTTAGGGCAAACAGGCTTGCTGCATGCTCTGTACTTTTGAACACGTATGAGGCTGTTTGGTATATGGGGACTGCTCTCGCGTTTGTTGCTGGGTCAGCTGTTTCCTGTCCAGCGTGGATTGCGAGAGTGTCAAGTTTTTTTGTTGCCATTGTGTTTTTCGCCTTTTAAGAAGGCATAAGGCTCATAACAGCGTTATATTGTTTTTTGCAAAAAATATTCCAAAAAGAATATTACCCCATGCAACCAATTACTAAACCATGTTTCCAACCTTAGACGACATCGCCAAACGCAGACGCCAACTAGGCCTAAAACAATCAGAACTAGCCAAAATGGCGGGCGTAAGCCAATCCCTAATCGCCAAGCTGGAAACAGGATCCATCGATTCATCCTACACCAAAGTAAAAACAATATTCGACGTGCTGGACCGATTAGAGTTCAAAACAAAAGTTCAAGCGGGCAAAGTGCTCCACAAAAAAGTTGTCACAGTCCAAAAAGACGAGCCCATATCAAAGGTGGTGAAAATAATGAAGGAACATGGTTACTCACAGATACCCGTCTTCGATGACAAACATTCCGTCGGCAGCATATCAGAAAAAGCTATCCTTCACCAAATTATGGCGGGAAAAGACCTTGATGAAATTTCCAAGTTACCGACCAAAGAAATAATGGAAGAAGCATTTCCGCAAATAAACGAAGACGCACCATTATCGTTAATCTCGAGCCTTCTGCAGACTTACTCGGCTGTTTTGGTTTCAAAAAAAGGCGAAGTCATAGGTATAATTACCAAGGCAGATTTGCTAAGAATGATTTAGCAAAATCCCTAATCTACATCTAATTTTTGATAGAGAAATTCTATGACAAAAATGATACCCGTCTCCCCTAATGCCCCACCACAAGCCAACCCAGTCGTGTTTTCATCGTCCAATTTATTAAGTATAAAGCTGTTATATTTGCGGAATCAAAATGGGTGCTCGATGCGAAACCATAGGAAAATACGTGCTTCCCGTCTTCAGGTCCTTTGTCGCCAAAGAACTCATTAACACTTACCATTTAACACAGGTTGAAGCGGCAAAAAAACTCAAAACAACCCAAGCAGCAGTAAGCCAATACCTAAACTCCAAACGAGCCATCAAAAGCACCGAAAAATTCACCGACGTCCTGCCCAGAATCCAAGCAGAAGCCGAAGAAACCGCCAAACGCCTCGCAAACAACGAAACAACATGGGATGAAGTCACACTTGACTTCTGCAAGCTTTGCCTAACCTTTTACAGGACAGAAGAAAACAAGACGGGCGACAACTACACGATATAACGGGCTGTAAGGGGAAGGGGGCAGGCTTTTAGCTCGTAAAATTAGACAACAAAAGTCAAGGCAGGTAAACTACCGGATTCATTTGTGCTCATTGGAATGGTTTTATCATGCCCTTCTTCTCTTTAATGCTGGCTTGTGCAGCCGCCAACCGTGCCACTGGAACCCTGTAAGGCGAGCAACTAACGTAATCTAAGTTTATTCTGTGGCAGAACTCGATTGATGATGGTTCTCCGCCGTGTTCACCGCAAATTCCAATTTTGAGGGCAGGCCTTGTTTTGCGTCCCCACTCAACCGTGATAGCCATCAACCTGCCAACCCCTTTCACATCCAAAATTTCAAACGGGTTATCCTGCAAAATCTTATGCTCATTATAGAAGGGCAAAAACTTGTTTTCAGCGTCTTCTCTTGAAAAACTAAACGTTGCCTGCGTCAAATCGTTAGTGCCGAAACTGAAGAATTCAGCCAGCTCAGCTAACTTTCCAGCACGCATGCAAGCGCGGACCACCTCAATCATGGTGCCGACCGTGTAGGGGACAGTTATTCCCAGCCGGTTTATTACTCTTCGTTCAACCCTGCGGATTAAACCGTACACGCGCTTAAGCTCCTGGCTTGTGCAAACCTGCGGAATCATAATCTCCACATTCACAGGAACAAGTTCCTTAATCAGTTCGCCAGCCGCAAGCAAAATTGCTTCAACCTGCGTCTCATAAATCTCCGGATAAGTAATCCCCAACCGTACACCACGGTGACCAAGCATCGGATTAACTTCTCTTAAAGTACGGATTTTCTGCAAAGTATCCAATTTCTTCTTTAACTCAGAAGACTCCAACTCAGCAAGATTCGAAAGCACATGGTCATCCTCAACTAAAGCAGGTTGAAGCGAAGGGTCAATATCACGGAGCACCTGAGGCAACCTGCACACATTACCCAATGCTTCCTGACACTTCTGCAGAGTTTCAATTTCTCTTTCAATCTCCTCCTCAGAAGGCAAAAACTCATGCAATGGCGGATCAAGCAAACGAATCGTAACTGGTAAACCATGCATAACCCGGAAAATCTCTTTAAAATCATCCTTCTGCAATGGCAAAAGACGGCGCAAAGCAGCAAGCCGTTCCTCAGGGTTATCTGCCAAAATCATGTCTTGGAACAATCCGATGCGGTCAGCTGCATTAAACATACGCTCAGTACGGCACAGGCCGACGCCTTCGGCGCCAAACTTTAACGCTTTCTCGGCATCTAAAGGCGTATCAGCATTCGTTCGCACTCCGAGTCTGCGAAACTCATCCGCCCAGTCTAATATCTTATTCATATTCTCAGAGATTTCTGGTTCAACCATTGGGATTTCGCCAAGCCAAACCTTGCCAGAAGCGCCATCGATAGTGACGACTGTACCCTGCACAATTCTGCTGCCGCCAACATAAGCGACTTTTTCAACATCGTTAATTTTGATGTCGCCAGCTCCAGAAACGCATGGTTTACCCATACCTCTAGCCACAACAGCCGCGTGGCTGGTTTTGCCGCCGACTGAAGTTAAAATACCTTGAGCAGCAAAGAAGCCGTGAACGTCTTCAGGCTTTGTCTGTTCCCTAAGCAAGATGATCTTTTTCCCCGCTTTGGCTTGCCTCTCAGCCTCGTCTGCGTCAAAAACTACTTGGCCCGAAGCTGCACCAGGAGAAGCACCTAAACCAACAGCCACAGGTGCAACGGTGTTGTTTGGGTCAATTTGAGAATACATTAACTGTGTTAGCTGCGACGCATCGAGCCTAAGCAACGCCTTTTCCTTGGTGATTAATTCTTCGTTCACCATGTCAACTGAAGTTTTCAAGTTTGCTTCAGCGTTCATTTTCGCGTTACGTGTTTGAAGCATGAAGAGTTTACCTTCTTCAATCGTGAACTCCATATCCTGCACCTCCTTGAAATGATGCTCAAGTGTTTCTCGCACCTTCAAAAGCTCCCTATACATCTCCGGCATAGATTTGCTCATTTCCAAAATCGGCTTAGGAGTCCTGATTCCTGCAACGATATCTTCGCCCTGCGCCTTATCAAGGTAGTCGCCGAAAAGCACGTTCTCACCTGTACCTGGGTCTCTTGAGAAGGCAACTCCCGTGGCAGAGTTTGCTCCCAAGTTGCCGAAAACCATTGTTTGCACGTTAGCTGCTGTGCCGTTGGCCATTTGGGAGGTGATTTTGAATTCTCGTCGGTAATCTTGAGCTCTTTTGCCGTTCCAAGATGCGAACACTGCTTCTATCGCCATAAAAAGCTGTTCATATGGGTCTTGCGGGATTGGTTTACCAGTGTGATCTATGACTATCTGCTTGAAAATGTCAACTAGTTCTTGCATGTCCTGCGACGTTAGTTCAACGTCTTGAGTTACTTTTCGTTCTTCCTTGAGCCTCTCCATTGCCAAGTGAAATTGTTCGTCACTTATGTTTAGGACTATAGCGCCGAAAAGCGAGATGAATCGCCTGTAAGAATCCCAGCCGAACCGTTCATCCTCACTCCGTTTTATTAGTCCTTGAACGGTGCTGTCGTTTATGCCAAGGTTCAGTACGGTATCCATCATTCCAGGCATAGAAATTGCTGCTCCACTGCGCACTGAAACCAGAAGCGGTTTCTCGGGGTTTCCAAAGCCCAAGTTCATGGCTTTCTCAATTTCAGCCATTGCCTGCTTTACTTGATTGATGAGTTCTTTTGGAAGTTTGAAGCCGTTTTCAAAGTATTCAAGGCATGTTTGTGTAGTTATCACGAATCCAGGTGGAACAGGCAAACCTATCTGGGTCATTTCGCAAAGTCCCGCTCCTTTTCCGCCCAAAAGCTTCCTATCTTTTCCATTGCCTTCACGGAAAAGGTAAACGTACTTGGTTGCGGTTTTAGCCTTGATGGGTTGATGTTGCGATAAGTTTTGGCTAGTTTGTTCCAAAAGAAATTCCTCACGCTATCCTAAATCATAAAGCAAAAATAAAGATATGTGACTGCACACCAAAGCCAACAAATTTTGAAGAATATTATAAAGACCTGAAAAAATTAGTTCATGAACTTTCAGAACATCTTTTTCCTCAAGAGTTCTCGCTATGTCCTTTTGCTTTGCTAAACTCTCTATGGACTCGATTGCTTTGGGCTGGTTCTTTGCTTCCAAATGGTCGCTGAGGTTTTTTCCGTTTATTGTTAGGCCTTCTCTCATAACAAGTTGGGTTTCATGGCACCCTATTAATCATATAAACGATATAAAAACATATTGTATGTCTAAAAAAAAGAGCTAAATGATACTGAAAAGTATCGGATAACCGACAATAATTCTCCAGTATTGCCTAGTCGCCATTAACTCAATCATAGGCTTACCGTAACACTCAGGGGTCTTCTCCATATTACGTTTAACATCACCAGTGCAAGAAACCTTAAACTAACTCCTTACTCTATTGACTGCGCACTGTACAGATAAACGCTGGCAATCTGAAAGCCTCAATCCATGTAAAGGAAAGGAACATTATAACCGCTTAGGCTGGCAACCATTCAACATAGGAAAGGCACACTACCGCACTTATTCGCCTAAATTCTTTAGCACTTAAACATATACACTTATAAGCGTGTATGTACATAGTATGCTATGTAAATAAGTGAATCAGGTGGAAAAAATGACAAAAATAAAAGCGGAATTTGGAAATTGGCGATTCGCTTATTTTAAAAATATATGACACGTAAAGCGTGCAATAAAAGCAAGTGAATAAAAATGGGCCGCATCAATGTTGACCTCTCAAATGAGTTAGAAAAGCAGCTAAGATTGAAAACAGTAGAAAGATTCGGGGGCAAAAAAGGCGACTTATCCCGAGCTGTCCAAGAAGCAGTAAAAACATGGATCGAAAAAAAAGAATAAACAATAAAGAATGAAGTCGCCCCTCCTCAATCACGATAACTATATTATAAGAATGCCTAACAGAAAGGCGCAGGGAAAGCCAGTTAGCCTCGAACACCCTCCGGAAGGTGTCATATGGGCCATCTAGCTGGAAAGTCCCTTTTTATAGAATGGTGCCATCCCAGCAAGTGACGTTTACCTGGTTGATGGCAATGGGCAAGAAAAATTTACAACTAACTAAGCTGTTAGTGAACAAATAAGCATTTGATTAATAAGTGAAAATAATGGTTAATAGAAAATTGGAACTTGTGTTCATCGATAAAGAAGGGAAATGGTAATCCAAAAACGTTCAAATCCAATTTTCGTACTCATAACTCGATGAATAAATGTCCAGCAGGCTGTTATCTATAATAGTAGCAAACTACACTTTGTTGAGTAGACAGAAATCTAGTACCAAGGTGGAGAAGATAAGATGAAAGTTGGTATATTGAGTGGCGGGGGAGACGCACCTGGAATCAACGCCGTCCTGAGAGCCATCGTTAGAAAGGCAATTCAAGACTACGGATATGAAACTGTAGGCATTAAAGACGGGTGGAAAGGATTAATCGAAGGTGAATTCATCCCCTTAGACCTGAATACCATTATAGGTCTGCTTCCCAAAGGCGGATCAATACTAGGCACGTCGAGGACCAACCCTTTCAAGAGCGAAGACGGAGCAAAGTGTATCCTGAAAAACGTTTCCGAGAACGGCATTGAAGCAGTTATCGCTATAGGCGGAGATGATACGCTTGGTGTAGCCTACAAACTATACGAAATGGGGCTCCCCGTCGTCGGAGTCCCAAAAACGATCGACAATGACCTTGTTGGTACAGACTATACCTTTGGTTTTCAAACGGCTGTTGCAATTGCTTGTGAAGCACTCGATAGGCTTCATACAACGGCGGAAGCGCATCACAGGGTATTAATCCTCGAGGTTATGGGTAGACACACCGGTTGGATCGCCTTGGAGGCAGGGATTGCTGGAGGGGCAGACGACATTCTGATTCCTGAGAAGCCCTTCGAGATTGCAGAGGTCTGTGATTGCATCATGAAGAGGCAACAACGTGGTCGAAACTTCAGCATAATAGTAGCCGCTGAAGGCGCTAAACCGAAAGGTGGCGAAGAGATCCTTTATAGCAGCGGGGTAGACGAGTTTGGGCACGTAAGGTTTGGCGGCATAGGTTACTACATAGGGAAGGAAGTAGAGAAAAGATGCCAAAACATTGAAACTAGGGTGGTGGTTCTGGGGCATCTTCAACGCGGCGGCTCTCCGACAGCGTTTGACAGGATTTTAGCTACCCGATTTGGAATCGCTGCGATTGACCTAGTCCATGAGGGCAGATTCGGCCAGATGGTTGCCATCCAAGGAAACACCATGGTATCCTTGCCCTTGAAGGACGTTATCGGTAAACGGAAAACGGTTGATCCTAAGCTCTACGACATAGCAGCAACATTCTTCGGCTAGGCAAGTTCCATGCCTGATAGGCTTAGGCCCCAAAAAGAAGCCCTAAAACGAGACTTAGGCAAGTTGTTTATATCTTGTCGTATGACAATTTATAAAAAATATAAAATAGCTGATTGTTTGCTAGGGTTTTGATTTAGCCTCAATTTTAATCATAGGTAAGCTTCTGTCGCGTATCTTTGCACCACTCTATGGGTGTTGAAGTAGTAAGCGATTTTCGCGATTGAATTCTTCATCATTTTTATCCAGTCGCCTCTGCTGCTGTAGAACATGGGAATAATTATGTTTTCTAGTTTATTGTAGAGATCATCTAGTTCTCTTCTGCGGTCTTCTTCCATTGAAACATTTTCGTTCGGTTGTGGTCCTATTGCCCAACCTGTAATGCCCTCGATCCAACCTTCGATCCACCAGCCGTCTAAAACGCCGAAGTTTATGACCCCGTTGTGGGCTGCCTTCATTCCACTTGTGCCTGAGGCCTCTAGGGGGCGCAGAGGTGTATTTAGCCAGACATCAACTCCTGAGACTAATTTGGCTGCGAGGTCCATGTCGTAGTTTGCTAGATAAACAATCTTCATCTCGCTTTTCAGATCTTGGGCGTAGCCAAATATCTGTTCGATCAGTTTTCTGCCAGAGTCATCTCTGGGATGGGCTTTTCCAGAAAAGATCAACTGGATTCTGCCTTTGTTATTTGCCTTTTTCAGTTTTTCTATGTCTGAAAACACTAAGTCGGGCCTTTTATAGCCAGTTGCTCTTCGCGCAAATCCCAGCGTTAAGGCGTCGTAATTCATACCCGCATTTGTTACCTTGTTGACGTAGTCAATAAGGACCTTTTTTCCTTCCTCGTGTGCTCGCCAAACATCTTCATCGGGGATTCCGTCTACTCTTACAAGCAAATCGGGTTCATTTGCCCATCCTGGAAGATACTTGTTGTAAAGGTTCCTGAAGCTCTCACAGGTCCAAGTGTACGAATGGACGCCGTTTGTGATGGCGCGAATTTCATATTCTGGGAACATCGCTTTGGAAGAGTCTTGGTGTCTTTTTGCTACACCATTATGATAATTGCTTAAGTTGAGGGCTAACAACGTCATGTTCAATCTTTCTTGTCCGCCGAGTTTTTTCAAGACATCGAGGGGTATGGGTTCTCCTAGCACTTCTCGAACTAGATCATAGGAGAATTTGTCATGCCCTGCATCGATGGGAGTGTGCGTGGTGAAAACGCATGATTTTCTGACTTTCTCGATGTCCATTCTATTTTTTTGTAGCAACTCAAGGGCGAGAAGACTGGAATGGCCCTCGTTCATGTGGTATTTGCGAACATCTAAGCCTAAAGCATCCAGTATTCTTGCGCCGCCGATTCCAAGAACAATTTCTTGTTTGAGGCGGTATCTTTCATCTCCTCCATACAAAAAGGAAGTAATCTCTCTGTCCTCAGGACTGTTTGTCTCTATATCTGTGTCGAGGAAGTAGACGGAAACAACCCCGCCTGCTTGACTCTTGACTGTGTAAAGCCAGGGTTTGACGGCGACATCTCTTTTCTGAATTTGAACTTTCACCTCTGTAGGAAGCAACTGCATGTGTTCTGAGGGTTCCCACGGGTCGGGATGTTCTATTTGTTTTCCACTGCTGGTTAGCTCTTGTTTGAAGTGCCCTTTCTTGCTAACCAACGTTACTCCCACCAGAGGAACTTTCAGATCTGCACATGATTTGACGGTGTCCCCTGCTAGAATCCCTAAACCTCCATTGTATGTGTGAATGTTGTTCGACAACCCAATTTCCATCGAGAAGTAGGCAATTTTCTCTCTCATCAAGTATACTTCTTGCTCAACCACTTTTTCAGTCCCCCCCTCGATGATGATGTTTCAGCTACTAATGAAATTACTAATTGATAAAGCATCGCTTGCACTCTCGGTTTTACTTGTAACCTGCTTACCAATCCCGGCGTGCTGCAGACAATCCTGAATTTTTGCTCTTCTCTTTTTCTCTAATTGGGAAATGTTCATGGTTGTGGGTCTTCTATGATGGGCATAGGACAAAAGCGGAGCGAGCTGGCAGATAAAGGCTGAGCACATCTTGCCTTTTTGCTTCAGAAGTGTCCACCATAGTAAAGTGGGTCTCCTGCGGTAACAACCGACCATACCCGCCGTACTTTGGTGCATCACAGTCTAGGATCATCATGTATTTTCCAGGGGGAGCTCCAAATCGATAATCAGTAAAGGATTGAGTGGGATTAAAATTGAAGGCAAAAATCAAATTAGCCCTTTTGAAGATGATTATTTTTTGCGTGGAATCCTCATGCAGTAGCTGCGGGATGGATGCTTCAAGAAGATGCTGTGTCTTGACAAGTGCAATCATGTCGCGGTCGAATCGGGCTAGCAAATGATACTTCAGGTGAACATCGTCTTCGAGATGCCATTGTCGACGAGCATACTTGAATGACCAGTTGTTTCCCTCGCGGGGAAAATCTATCCAGTCGGGGTGGCCGAATTCATTGCCCATAAAGTTCAGATAACCGTTGCTGGCCGTGCCCAGGGTTATTAAACGAATCATCTTATCTAATGCTATTCCACGGGCAACCTTTAAGTTGTCATCATCGATTCCCATGTGATGGTACATGTCTTCTCCAATCAGTCGGAAAATAAGTGTCTGATCTCCCACTAACGCTTGGTCGTGAGATTCGGCGTAACTAATGGTTTTCTCATCTGGTCTGCGGTTGGTAAGTTCAAACCAAAGATGACCGGTGGGCCAGTCCTCATCTTTGAAATCCTTTATCAGGTGAATCCAGTAATCAGGCACCCCCATTGCAAAACGATAGTCAAAACCGTACCCGCCCTCTGACTGGGAAACGGCCAAACCTGGCATGCCGCTGACATCTTCTGCTATGGTGACGGCGTCTGGCTGGACATTATGAATCACTCGGTTCGCCAGAGCCAAATAGGTCAAAGCATCTTCATCCACGTTGCTGTTAAAGTAATCGTTGTATGAAGTGAATACTCTCTTAAGACCATGATCTAAGTAAAGCATACTGGTAACGCCATCGAACCGAAAACCGTCAAAGTGAAACTCGTCTAGCCAGTAGCGACAATTGGAAAGCAAGAAATGCAAAACCTGAGGTTTATAATAATCGAAGCAACGTGAATCCCATGCCAAGTGTTTTCCACGCGGGCCCGCATGAAAATACTGAAATGGTGTCCCGTCAAAGCGGCTCAATCCCTCCACCTCATTGGATACCGAGTGGGAATGAATCAGATCCATGAAAACGGTGAGCCCTTCGGCGTGAGCCGTGTCAATCAGAAGTTTCAAATCCTCTGGCGTCCCGAATCGCGATGAAGGAGCGAAAAAGCTTGATACCTGATATCCAAATGATCCATAGTAGGGATGTTCTTGAATAGCCATTAACTGTAACGTGTTGTAACCAGCATTGACGATTTTCGGAAGCACGCCTTGAGTAAATTCACTGAAAGACCCGATTTTTTCTTCATCCTGCGCCATACCGACATGCGCTTCATAAATTAATGGAGCTTCTTTTGGTCGTTTGAAATCAATTTTCCAACGATACGACCGCGGTGGTAACCATACTTGAGCGTTGAAAATCAAAGTTTTGGGATCTTGAACAACTCGTCGAGCATACGCGGGAATGCGATCACCTTCGCCTCCTGCCCAATGAATACGCAGTCGAAACAAATCACCATGCGCCAATTTGTCGGCGGCCAGGTGAATTTCCCAGACACCAGAATCATTGATTTTTTCCAGCTTAAATTCTCTTTGCTCTTGCCATTTGCTTATATCTCCAATCAGGTAAATCGCCGTTGCATTTGGCGCCCATTCACGGAAAACCCATTCGCCCCGTCGGAAATGTAAGCCGAAATATTCGTGACCAGACGCAAACTCTGCAAGGCTCATTTTTCCCTGTGTGAGACGCTGCTCGGTCTCTTCGATAAGCTCCAAGCGGTGGTGAATCTGATCAGAAAAGGGGGCGAGGTACGAATCGCTTCTAAGCAGGCGGATCAATCGGCTTTCAAGACCACTCATCAAAATACCTTACTCTGATTTAACATACAAGTAATTTAATTCTTTTTCTAGAAGCCGAGAACAAATCGAAATATCTTGCTATCGCATATTTTCAGTTTAAAATGGAGTCCTATTTCGGTAACGTGCAAAAGAAGGCTATGCAACTAACAAACAGTCCAGAAAAATTTTTAGCACGCGCTGAACAGCTTAATATTAGGAGATAGATAAATAGAAATTGGAAAGTTGGTCAGAGGACTATTAAACAAGGTGAATTCATGTCCGGAAGGTACTATGAGCGTGATGAAGATTGGCTAGTCACGTGTCCTGAATGCCATGGTAAAGGCACAGTAGGTACTGGGGATTCTAGAGTTCGATGCTCAAAATGTGATGGAGCAGGAAAAATTAGACGATAGCAAAGACCGCTTAGGTGCGCATGCCTGTTATTCAATGCTGATTTAATATCTGCTTCCCCGCTTAAAAGAATAAAATAAACACGGTTGCCTTTTTCCTCATTTGAATCTGGCGTCGTTTATCCAGGCTATGACTTGACTAATATTGATACTAACCCCAGGAGGGCTCCGAGAATAACTAGGACTCCTCCGATTCCGCCTGAAACGATTCCAAGCACTAACAGCACTATTGCCCATACTAAGATTCCTACGGACTTTGACCCAATTATGCAGATTGCGCCTATTACTATTGCCACAATACTGTACATTGCTCCGCTTATGTAGTAACCAGCTGGCGAGAAAGCACTTCCTAAAGAATTCCCTATAAGACCCAGAAAGCCGAAGACGATGATGAGTATTCCGCCTATTAAAGCTAGGATATATCCCCAATAAGCAAATTGTTTATTATTCACTTTTTCAGTTCACCTCCAATGAATGCCTGTTCATAATTTTGCAACTTGAGATTTGGAATAATGAGAGTTTGTCAGTGTATTCCAACCGCTATAGAAACATAAAGGGTCATTTTCAGAGTTAAATGCATGTGAATGTAAGCCTACACCGACATTCGGACGGTTGTTACCTTCGCTAATTGTTCCAAGTTTTGAGAGGAAATTGTCGCTCGAACCTAAAGGATAATGAGATTCTGAAGTTAGTCTTCAGCTTTTTTCCAGTCGGATTCAAACCCTGTTCTAAGTACGCCTATAAGGTTGCTGTTGTTTGTCCAAAGAGAAGGGCTTTCGCCTAATCCAGTTTCTTTGGAGGTGGTAATCAATGCTTCTTTGTCATCGGACATTATGAAGTGATTCAGGGGGTCGCGATGAAACTTGACGTGAACCGAAGCGCCACCAATGAGTTTTTTCACTTTTTCTTTAAGCAAACTGTCCGGGCTGTCTCCTTCAAAAATTAGCCGAATCTGAGTCCCTTTCTTTATTGCTTGCTTGCATTCATCTGAAAACTGAGACAAAATCGGTATAATTCTTGCCTTGTCTGCAATCAACGCAACCTCTTTTTTAGAGTTAGTAATCAGTTCTGAAGTCTTTGCCAAAATCGCTTTCTTTTCCGCTATCAGTATGTAGATGCTTGCTTCTCCAGGAAGCGGCTGTTTCCAATCTTTAAGGGACAGCCTCTGGACACTGCTCCTCATACCCGTTAACCGTTCATCAGATTTGCTTTTTTCTTCCGCCACAAGGAGGCTTAAGGCATCCGAAATCGGAGTAGCTCGAACCTCAGTTGGTTTACCTATCAATCTTTCAATCAAGCCCATTTTTTCGAGTGACGGCAAAAGTCTATAGACATCTTCTCTGCGCACTTTTGAAAACTTCGCTACCTGCCCAACCGTAGTTTTTTCCAGCTTAAGTATAGCTAAGTACACCCTTGCTTGATTAAGGCTCAAACCCAAACCAAGCAAGAGATCCGTGTTTTCGTCGTTGGACATTCTTTTCAAATCCATTACTTTTTGTACCAATTTGTTCAGTTTACGCGCAAGCTACATTTCGGACTAACCCAGGTTGAAGGTGCTCTTGCTGATTCATGCAATCGATTATTTGGGAGCATTAGACGCGTCAGGAGCATTGGACGAATTAGGATTATTATATCCGGTTGAAAACGGTGCTTGGAATTTACCAATGTTTTCTCTGATGATTCCGTAGGCCTTTTCTGCTTCGGAGTTAGGCAAGTCGCCTAAGGCTAGCGGCTCTCCACCGAGCCTAAGCGTACATTTGATAGTTGACCGCAATACTCCTTTGTCTAACACCGCGTTTGCTATGTCTCGGTAATTGTAATCGGTGTAATCCTTCTTTAAACCAAGCTCGTGGGGATGCCGCAGAATCATACGTTCATTCGTAAAAACTACGGAGTCAATATTGATCTGAGGGTGGTATATTTTCTGCTTAATATACAACTCAACCTTCTCGTCTGGACCAAGAATTTTCGCTATATCATCAGGAGCATCCATAACTATCAACCAACTTCATTCTTTAAATGTACAATTACCCCGTGAGGGGATAAATAGCTATGTGGCTGGAAGGCTACAGAGACATGTAAATTGTGATTACTTCATTGGCTCTTTGACACGCGTCCAATACCTGCGAGATTTACCTGCTCGATAAGATTTGGATGACTTAGATAGCACGTTTTCGAGGGACCTTCGCACGGGTCCCTTTTACTACTTCGCCCAAGATTATGTAGAGTACAACAATTTTGACATCAAAAGAAGAACCAATAGGACCGTCTGGGCAAAACCAAATAGGCTGCTGATCGGAGTGAAGGGGAAAATAAGTGTGGCACCAACAATCGCTATTGTGGTTAGAAGCAAATACTTCCCTGGAAAACTTTTAAAGAATGGTCTTCGGGTCCGAATTACCAGCACACCAACATTCTGACTTTTGTGCCTGAGCTAAACGGTCCAATGCTATAATGAATTTGGAGAAACCGCAAGAGAAATGAGGAGCTTAGGTTAGTCTTCAGTTTTTTTCCAGTCGGATTCAAAACTTGTTCTTAGTACGCCTATGAGGTTGCTGTTGTTTGTCCAAAGAGAAGGGCTTTCGCCTAATCCGCTTTCTTTGGAGCCGGTAATCAATGCTTCTGTATCATCAGACATTATGAAGTGATTCAAAGGTTTACAATGAAACTTGATTTGAACCGAAGGCCCATCGATGAGTTCTTGCACTTTTTCTTTAAGCAAAATGTCGGTGCTGCCCCCTTCAAAGATCAGCCGAATCTGAGCACCATTCTTTACTGCCTGCTTGTATTCATTTGATAACTCAGACAGAATCAGTATGATTCTTTCCTTGTTTGCAATTAATGCGACTTCTTTTCTTGAGTTTCTAATCAGTTCTGAAGTCTTTGCCAAAATCGCCTTCTTTTCTGCTATCAGTATATAGATGCTTTCTTCTTCAGGAAGCGGTTGCTTCCACTCTTTGAGGGACAACTTCTTGACCGTCCTCTTCATACCCGATAACCGTTCATCAAATTTCCTTTTTTCTTCCGTCACTAGTAAAGTTAAGGCATCCGAAATAGGAGTAGCCCGAATCTTAGATGGTTTGCCGAGCAATTTTTCAATTAGGCCCATTTTTTCAAGTGTTGGCAAAATTCTATAGACGTCTTCCCTGTGCACTTTTGAAAACCTCGCTATCTGTCCCGCCGTAGTTTTTTGCAGTTGAAGTATTGCTAGGTAAACCCTTGCCTGATTAAGACTTAAACCCAAATCAAGCAGGAGGACCGTGTCTTCGTCGATGGACATTTTCAACTTCCGTATTTCTTCGTCGTTAAACATTTTCAGCTCCAGTATTTCTTCTATCAATTTATATTTAAGTTTTTATTCGTTTTCGCAAAATATGTAACTATCTTCACTTTTCGAATAGTTGTGTTGTTCTGATTTTGAAAGTTTCCACTTATGCTAAAAATAAA
>Ga0326727_10013800_pt1 | contig 17819 bp, 14 predicted proteins | sample MB2enrmetagenome_FD_207643 | JGI IMG/M metagenome (GOLD analysis project Ga0326727, IMG submission 207643) | Lab enriched peat soil microbial communities from McLean, Ithaca, NY, United States - MB29MY | ecosystem: Environmental > Terrestrial > Soil > Wetlands > Peat | place: USA: New York...
ATCACAACCTATAATCATCATGTTCGGCTCCTTCCTCCCGAGCTTCGTGGTCGTTTTGCCGCAACCAGTTTACTCAGGTCGAGGGAGCCGACGCTGTCATGCAATCATTCATCGCGGCTTTTTGCGATGAGCGGGCGGGTGGCCTGCATCTCGACTTGGAGACGGAAAAACCATGAACCTCCTCTACGCGTACTCATCGCCGGCGGCGGCACCGGAGGCCACATCCTTCCGGCGCTGGCCGAGGTTCGCCACTCGGTGGAAGAGTTCTCAGTGGGCGAGGTGGTTTGCAGAAAATTACGCCAAGTTTGCTTACACTGGCTTCGTACAGTTCAAAAGGGCATCGGTTGCATTCGCATTCTTTTTGGGATGGATTCGCCTCAGATTCGCTTGTAACAGGCAGAATTCGCCGCTAACCACCTTTAGAATGACGATATTGCAAATAACTCCTTTGTTATGAAGATTTTGCAGCGCAACTATGCCTGTAAACGCAAGAAAACAAGGCGCTTGCGTCCAGAATACGGGGGGGATACCCCCCACCGCGCCACAAGCTCCGCCCCGATACAATGAGATGAAAGGCGTTAACTTGTCTCACCTGCGTGTTCTCATCGCCGGAGGCGGCACCGGAGGCCACATCATTCCGGCGCTGGCCGTGGCGCGCGAACTGGTCGCCCGCCACGCGGCCGAGGTGCTCTTCGTCGGCACGGCGCGCGGCATGGAGAGCCGCCTGGTCCCCGAGGCCGGCTTCAATCTGCGCCTCATCGAAGTAGGCCAACTCAAGAACGTCTCTCTGCTCACTAAACTGCGCACTCTATTCGATCTTCCCCGCAGCATCTACACATGCAAGCGGATCATCCGCGACTTCCAGCCCAACGTTGTATTTGGAGTAGGCGGATACGCCTCTGGCCCGGCGATGGCTGCGGCCTTGCTGCTCAAAATTCCAACCATGGCCTTCGAGCCCAACGCCATGCCCGGCCTCGCCAACCGCCTCGTAGGCAAGCGCGTCCAGGCCGCCGCGGTTAACTTTCCCTCAGCAGCCAGGTGGTTTCGGAACGCCGAAGTCACCGGCATTCCCGTCCGGCAGGAGTTCTTCTCCCTCTCAGCCCCTTCCACGCCGCACCTGCTGGTCTTCGGCGGCTCGCAGGGCGCGCGCATCTTCAACGAGCATCTGCCCCAGATCATCCCGGCGCTGCTGAATGCAGTCCCCGGACTCACCGTTCTCCATCAAAGTGGAGCGCACCACATCGAGGCGACCCAGGCAGCCTATTCCGCCAGCGGCGCAGACCCCAACCGCTGGCAAGTCCTGCCTTTCCTCTCCGACATGCCCGCGCGTTTTGCCCAGGCCAGCCTGGTCATGGCCCGCAGCGGCGCTTCCACGGTGGCCGAACTGGCTGCCGCCGGTAAGCCTGCCTTGCTGGTTCCCTTTGCCGCCGCCGCCGACGACCACCAGCGCCGCAATGCCGAGGAAATGGTGAAGGCCGGCGCGGCTTTAATGCTCGACGAGCAGGCCCTCGACGTTCCCGGCAAGTTGCTCGCCGCCCTCACCAGCCTGCTTCAAAGCCCTGAGGGCCTGGATGCCATGGCCGTTGCGGCCCGCACCCAAGCCCATCCTGACGCAGCCCAGCGCATTGCCGGCCGCCTCGCTGCCCTTGCGCACCCTACCGCTTGATGATCTTCGGCAGGCGGGGATCGGTCCACAGCGCGGTGAAAGCCGGGTCCTTCCAGACGCTGGCCAGATCTGGGTAGTGCCCATCTTTGGCCCGGCGCAAATACTCCAGAGCTCCCTCAATGTTGCCGCGCTTCATGTACGACTTGGCAATCAAGAACGCAATGCGGGCGCGTTGCTCCGGCGTCGATACCTGGGCAACAACTCCCTCTGGACTGGTGCTCAGCACATCGGCGTCCAACTCCAGGGCGCGAGAGTATTCGGTCATGGCGTAATCGACATTGCCCAGCCCCATCCAGGCATTCGCCAGGTTGAGATGGGTGTGCGCATTGGTCTCATCCAGCGCCAGCGCCTGCTTTAAGTAGTTGATGGAAGCCTTGTACCGCCTGTCCAGAAGGTCCAGGACTCCGAGGTTGTTCAATGCAGCAAAGAACTGAGGATTATACTTCAGCGCCCGGATAAAATACCTGCGCGCCGATGCCCGTTCGTTCAGTTGAAGCTCGGCAATCCCCAGCTTGTTATAAAGATCAGGGCTTTTCGTGTTGACGCGAAGGGCTGACTCGTAGTGGGAAACGGCCGATTCATAATCTTTATGCATGCGATCCAGATCCCCTTTTTCCTCTGCCAACTGGGCCGCCGCCTGTTTGTCCTTCTTAGCTGCTGCCGTGGCGGGGTTTGTTTTTGCATACGCGGCCACGCTCATCAGCAGGCTCATCGCTGCCAGCATCATCACTAGTCTTCTCATGGCTCACCTCTCCTGCGCGGGAGCATAGGTTGGAGCGCTTGCATGCTCCAGCACTCTGCTCCCCGCGTTCATTCCAGTAAAGACCGCCCGCGAAAAGCCCGCAACGCTATACCTGCTACCTATTCGTTTCGCCGGGGTTAAATCTGCCCCTGGTGTAACCGAACTCAATGCCCTGCCAGAGCTTACAACAGCCTGGTATGCGGCGCCATGTGCCTTACCGGCAGCAACCGGGAGGGGTTACCTGCCGTTACATGCCGATTTTTCCCGCTCCCGCAACCGTTAAATGCTGGAAAAACAATCATTACGCGCTAGCATTACAATCAGTCCGGAGACGGAAACGATGGCGAATGAAGGCACAGAGCCTGTCGATATCGAAGCACAGCGCGCGGAACTGGACGTGGTGCTTCATTCGGAGTGCTTTGTTCGCGCGCCCACGCTCGCTCATCTGTTGTCGTACTTATGCGAAAAGCTCTTTGCCGGCGAAGCCCGCCAGATCAAGGAGTATTCCGTTGGAGTGGAGGTCTTCCATCGCGGGCCGTCCTTTGACCAGGATTCCGACTCGATTGTGCGGGTTGAGGCCAATCGCCTGCGTAAGCGCCTTGCCGAGTACTACGCCGGCGAAGGCGCATCGCATCGGCTCCACATCGCTATTCCGCTGGGACAATATGTTCCGCAGTTCAACTCTGCTGATGCACGGGGAACGAGAAAGACTGGAATTGAGGGTGCCACAACCCATCTTGTGGAACAGCGGTTTCACCGGGCAGGCCGCAGGGCCTGGTGGCTGGTCGCCGCGCTCGCGCTTCTCTCTCTTGGTCTTGGTTGTGCTTTGTTGATCCTCCGGCAAATGAAGCAGGCCTCGCCTCCGGTAGAATCGAATCAGTCCTTTCACTTGCCGGAGGAATCGCAGTTTGGCCCGCCTCTGGGCGAGGAGGTCCGCATATTGGCAGGCGCGGGGCGCAGCTTCGTCGATCATGCGGGCAAGCTGTGGAATGCCGATGCCTGGTTTGATGGCGGCGCCGCGATAAAAAGCTCCGTGCAGCATATCTGGCGCACACAGGATCCTGACTTCTACCGCACCAGCCGGCAGGGACAGTTTCGCTACGCGATCCCATTGAAAAAAGGCATCTACGAACTCCACCTGCATTTTGCGGAAACGGTCTATGACCCGGAGTCCACCGGAACGGGCGGAGAAGGCAGCCGCCTGATGACGGTGAGCTCCAACGGGAGAACGTTGCTGACCCGCTTCGATGTTGTGGCCGATGCCGGAGCCAGCCGCACTGCCGACATCAAGGTATTCACCGACATCACGCCGGCGTCTGATGGACTGCTGCATCTCGAGTTTTCCGGCGAGGACGGCAAGCCGGCCATCCTCTCCGCCATCGAGATTCTGCCCGGCTTCCGGGGACATATCCGGCCCGTGCGCCTGCTGGCCCGCCAGACTCCCTATTACTCCAACGACAGCCACTGGTGGAGCCCCGACAATTACTTCCAGGGTGGACAACTGGCGGCCTACACGGCCCCGGTTAAAGGGACCGACGATCCTGAACTCTACGAAACCGAGCGCTGGGGTAATTTCTCCTATGCGATTCCCGTTTCGCCGGGAACATACTCCGTAGTACTGCATTTTGCCGTGCGTCGCGGAGACTGGGACCAGCCTTCATCCGACTCCGGCGAGAATAAGGCGCCGGTCGCCCATATCTTCGATGTATTCTGCAATGGAAACGCGCTTCTCAAGAACTTCAACCCTGCCAGGGAGGCGCGCCAGACCGACGTCGTCATTCGCAAAGCCACGGACCTCAGGCCGAATGCCCAGGGAAAAATGCTTTTGAACTTCGTTCCCGTGGAGGGCTATGCAACGGTGACGGGCATAGAAGTTCTTCCCCAATAATCCCTACGCTGGTAGGCGAACCTTGTGCTGGGGTTTTCATCCCACAAAAAAGGCTCGCCTGCCGAAGCAGGCGAGCCTTTTTGATGAAGGTCGCAATTGTTTACCGATGCCCGCCGCCGCCATGGCCGCCGCCGCCGCTGAAGCCGCCAGCATGACCACCGCCTCCAAAGCCACCCGCATGGCCACCACTGTAGCCGCCAGCATGGCCGCCACTATAGCTGCCACGTGTGCCGCCACTGGTACCGCGCGAACCGCTGGTATAGCCACGCGTACCACCACTGGTACCGCGGGCTCCAACGGCAACGCCACGCGTTCCGCCGGCAACCACACCCCGGGAGCCGCTGGCATATCCGCGCCCTATAGCGGCGCCGCGATAGCCGTAGCCGCCACGACCCCACCCATGATGGCCCCAACCCCAGCCATACCACGGACCCACTCCGATGAACACCCCACCGTAAAACCAGTTAGGCCCGTAATAACCATAGGGGGCGCAGGCATAGGGGTAGTAAGCGTAATAGCCCCACGCACAGACCGGAGGCCCGTAGACCATGGGAGCGGGAACAAGCGCGGGGCCGACTCCAACATCCTCCTCCACATCCTGGGCCACCGCCGTTACCGCGAACGGCGCCACCAGCAACATTGCAATCAGAACCAGCCGAAATCTCCGCATAACATCCTCCTTGTGCTGACTTGCACCGCCTGTCCGTTTCTATTGGACCGGGGAACTGAGGACAACCTCCGTCCTCAGCACTGCCGGCTCCTGGGCTGTTCTACCCAACCGGCTTCTATTCTCTCAGACAACATTCCTGCGGTTAAGTTGCGGTCCATTCCAAGAAAAAATCGTCCGGCGCAGGTCCTAATTGGCCAACACCGCCCGGTAGCGCACCTTGCCCTTTTTTACCTTCTCGATGGCCGTGTTGGCCTGGGCCATGGGGAAAGATTCGGTTTTGGCCTTGACCCCGTGCCGTGCCGCCACGTCCAGCATCTCCTTGATACGATAGGGGCTTCCTATCGGGCTGCCGCCGATGGAGCGCTGGCCGCTAATGAGAGGAAACGCCTGCAGGCTGACCGGCGAGGGTGGAACCCCCACAAAATACAGCGTCCCGGTAGGCCGCAGAGCCTGTACATAGGCTCCCCACTCCTGGTCGGCGTTGGCGGTGTTCAAAATAAAGTCCTGTGTTCCGGCCGCGTCTTTCATGGACTTCGACTCACGGGAATTTACAAAATTGTGCGCTCCCAGCGCGCGTGCTTCTTCTTCCTTCTCCACGGAGGTCGAAAACGCCGTTACCTCCGCGCCAAAAGTCCGCGCGAACTGGATGGCCAAGTGTCCCAGCCCGCCGACACCCACAATGCCCACCCGCGATGAGGGGTTGACGCCAAGGGTGCGAAGGGGGTTGTAGACCGTGATGCCGCCACATAACAGTGGTGCCGCATGTTCACTCTCCAGCGCCTCGGGAATCGGAAATACAAAGCGTGAATTTGCGCGCACACGGTCCGCATAGCCGCCATGCCGGTGGACGCAGGTTCCCTCCGAGGCAGGGCACAGGTTTTCCATTCCCCGGGTGCACCACTCGCACACTCCGCAGGAGTTTGATTGCCATCCCAGGCCAACGCGCTGGCCCATCTCGAGCGACCGTACCTCGGCGCCCACCGCCGTCACTCTGCCTATAATCTCGTGGCCGGGAATGAACGGATACTGGCTGATCCCCCAGTCGTTGGCTATCAGATGAAGGTCGCTGTGACAGATTCCGCAATGGGTAATCGCGATCTCTACCTCGTTCAGCCCCAGCTTGCCGGGGTCGTATTTGAAGGCCAATAGCTCGGCGCCAGCAGCATGTGCTGCAAGTCCTTGAATTTGGGTCATGGTCAGTTTTGAATCCTCGTTGTGGGGATAGCAATCAGGGTGGTTGGTAAGAGGAAGCACCGCCCTGTTGTTGGTATGAAAATCTCCGCTATCCCTAGTTTACCCCCCCACCCGGTTCTATGCGCAGGGTGAGCAGTTGAAAACCACTCAGGGCACCGTCGACGGGCGCATCGGCTTCCAACTCCGCTGACTCTCCATTCAGGCTAGCCTGCTGAGAAGCGCGCAGCGGTTCCAGCGTGTTAGCCACTGAAAGCGGAAGACTTGCGAGGGTTTGGCCCTCCATGCCAGCCTGTATCTCGGGCGCCAGCAGGCACACGTAGATGCGGTCTGCCGGGTGCTGGCGGCGGGCCTGAGCCAGCGCTGCGTCCATATCCGGGGGGTGGCTCGGCTGGCGCGGCTGATCCAGAACGCGGTCCAGCGTCCCGGCATCCGAAACCAGCAGCCGCACGCTGCCTGTGCCCAAACGGGTTGGCAGCTTCACCGCGATCCGCACGTTACGCGCCGCCTGCCGCCATGGCCTCAGCGTCGCCTCCACCACTACCGTGTCGCCGGCGTGAACCATGTTACCTGAAATCAGCCGCGCTGCTTCTAGTTCCACTCCTACGCGCCGCGGTATGGCCTCGACATCGAGATTGACTGAGCGCACAGCGCCCTGCCGGGTTCCATTCGAGTAAAGCCGCGCAAAATGCCCGCCAATCCCTATCGCCGCCGTCAGAGGCGCCGCCGGTATCATGTCTCCGGCCGATGCCCACAAGTCAAGGGGCGAGGAGGGATAGCCGTCCAGGTCGATGCTGCCGGTCAGGTGGTAGCTGGTCTCCGATGTGCTGCTGTTGGTCTCCAGCAACGACTCAAACAAGACCACCATCACGGCTTGCGGAGTCAGAGACGGTAGGTCCAGTATTTCCACATTGACCTTGTGTTCCTCAATCTGCGAGCCTGCTTCGCGTCCCTGTCCGTGGACCCGGATATGCATGGGGATCATCCGCGCATGCGCCCCAAAGACGCCGCGTATGGCAGCGTCGCGATCCTCGCTGAATGCGCCGATCGTCGCGCCCGTATTCACAATCTTGAAGGCGTACAGTGGCGAGGCCAGCGTGGCCACCACCTCCGTCGCGGTCATGGGCAGCGAAACCGGCCCGGCCTGCAAGAGGGGGTGTCCGCAGGCCAGCAACTGCTGCGCGTCGATCCAGGTCACCGTGCAGGTAGCGGCAATCTCCAGGTCGCCGCGCACCAGTTGCGCGCTTACCGCAGATCCCGGCACGACGCCGGCAATCGCCGCGGATGAGGGCGCCGCGCCCGTTTCGGCATCCTCTTTAGAGCTTCCGCCCATCCCACCGGCCGCAACAGTCTCCAGGCCGGTTCCAGCCATCTTCTCCTGCCACAGCCGGATCGCCTCGGGACTGAATCCGCCCATCACCAGCGGCGTTTCCATGGCTTGAATGGGCGCTTGCTGCGTCATCTTATCCTGCGCCTGAGAGTGTGGTTCCAAGACCACTGATAACTGCATATTTTGGGTACAATGTGCACAGTTTCCTGAACCCTGAATTGGCAGATCCCGCACCTCGAGCATCTGTTCGATGGGCGTGATGCCTGCGATGGGCTCCTTGCTGAATATCCCTATGCGGTAAGAAAGCGCTCCCAGTAGACGGTTGCCGATGTAGACCGGGCTGCCGCTCATGCCTGCTACCACGCCGGTGTATTCCGGCTTGGTTCCATGCAACTGTACAAGAATCATGTCATGGCCGGGACCGAGCACCCCCCTCAGCACGCCCAGAATCTCTACCTCCATGGACTCGGGCTGGCTTCCGGTAAAAACCGTCCAGGCTGTGCCCTTCAGTCCGCGATGCACCTCGCTCAAGGGGAAGAATCCGCCGCCTGTGGGAGGTCCGGCGAGCGGAGCGGCTTTTTCCGGCACAGCCTGCGCCGGAGCGAGGACGGGAAAAAGAAACACGACGAGGGTTGCGCACAAAACCCTCGCAGCCAACTGAGATGATATTGTCTTCAAGGAAGCTCTCACATCTACAAGAGTAAACCTGCCGGCAGCTTTGGGCGCTAGGCACTGCGGGGGACGGTTACCGGCGTTTGCGAGGTGGCTTCATGCGCGGGATGGAGGAGAGGCCAGCGCTCAGGCCTGGCGGCATCGCTGCCTGGGATTCCCTGGGGTAGAGGATGGTGACTCCCGGATTACGCAGACTCTCTCCGGCAAGGAACTCTCCAAAGGTTCCCGCGTGGGCCTTCAGATATTTGCGCAATTCCTCCCGAATCACCCCGCCGCCCCCCGTCGATCCGTAGCCATGGATCACCTCCAGGCGTCCGCGGTAGCCGCTGCGTACGCAGTTGTTGTAGAAGCGCACAAACTCCCGCAGCGCTTCCGCCACCGTGAAGTTGTGAAGATCGATGGATCGAGTCTCGCTCATGGCAATGACTTAACTTTAGCGGATCTCTCTCCGCCTGCGCCAAGCCGGCAATGGTGGTACTCGATCTAGTCCTTAGTCCCTTAGTCCCTAGTCCCTGTTCTTTTTCACCGCCCGCAGTAGCGCTTCCAGGCCTGCTCGACGTAGCTGTCGGTCATGCCGGCAATGTAATCGGCGACGGTGCGGGCCAGACCCTCGGCGGGAATCTCCGCCTGGTGGTCGGCGGGCAGCAGGCTGGAATCGGCGATAATCGCCGAAAACAATTCACGGATGATTTCGGCGGCGCTGGAGTGCTCTTCCTCCATGACGGGAGATTCGTACAGGTTGGCGTAGAGGAACTTTTTGGCGGCCATGCGGTCGGCCTCCATCTCCGGGCTCAGAGCCGCCAGCCGATGGGGCGCGCGGCGAATCTCGTCCAATGTTGTCGCGCCCACAGCGGAAACCTGACTGTGCGTCTCTTCGATCAAATCCGTGACTAGAGAGTCGAGAACGCGCTTGAGGGCTTCATACACGGCCAGCTTGGGCGGAGCGGCGGAATAATCGCGCAGCACGGCGTCGTGGAAATCACGGAAGAGGTCCACGCCCTCGCGCACCTGCCCCAGCTTGAGAATGCCGGAGTCGAGGCCGTCGTCCAGATCGGCGGCCAGGTAGGCGATCTCGTCGGCCAGATCGATGAGCTGAGCCTCAAGGGGAGGGAATTGGTCGAGAAAGTACTCGGCCAGCTCCGGGTGGGTAGCGGCCGAGTAGTCGTGGGAGTGCTTGACGATGCCCTCGCGCACCCCCAGGGTCAGATTCAGCCCGCGAAATCCGGCATAGCGCTCCTCAAACCAGGTAACAATGCGCAGGGCGTGCAGGTTGTGGTCAAAGCTCAAATCAAATCCGTGCAGGCACAGGTCGAGAGCTTTTTCGCCGGCGTGGCCGAAGGGCGGATGGCCGATGTCGTGCGACAACGCCAGCGCCTCGGTCAACTCCTCATTCAGCGCCAGCGCGCGGGCCACGGTGCGGGCAATCTGGGTGACTTCCAAAGTATGTGTCAGGCGGCTGCGAAAGTGGTCTGAGGGGGAATCGACGGCCATGCGGCGGAAAACCTGCGTCTTGCCGGCCAGGCGGCGAAAGGCGCGCGCGTTGAGGATGCGAGCGGCATCGCGGGCAAATGGCGTGCGATAGGGGTGCAACGGCTCCGTGTGCGCGCGACGGATTAAGTTTCCATCCGCTTCCACGGCAATCCCCACAGGCAACGCGTAACTCGGCCTGGCTTCAGGAATCTTCATCGCAAAAAAACTCTATACTTACTACTTTTATACCGCAGTGAAGCCTGATTCACACGCTTTTCAACACACCAAATTCGCGCGCCTCAGCTTGACCCCATCCAGGTGGACCCACAGTGTGACGTGATGCCTGTTGTGCTGTAAAGGGTGAAGCTGGCAATGATCGCAGTCCAAATGCAAAAGGCCGTTGCATTTGCATGCAACGGCCTCTGTGCCCGCGGTATGCCGCAGCTGAGCTGTAATTCCAGAATAGCAATTCTGGGAACAAAAGCCGGAGCTGATTGGGCTCCGGCTATAAATCGCAAAGCCTCTACTTGCTCATCCGGCGTCGAACTGCGCCCGCGAGGCCAAATATTCCGCTGCCGAATAAGGCCAGGGTGCCAGGCTCGGGAATGGGACTGGGCGGCGGGGACGAGCCGGGTGGTGGTGGTGGCGGGCCGGGAGCTGCCGCGGTAAACGTGATATCGTTGTAGCCGGCGACGAGATAGGCTCCCGGGGGGACTGTGTCGGAAGTACAGAACGGTTCATTGTCAGGGCAGTAGCTCCAGGTGAGGCTGGGGTAATCGTAAAGCTCTAATTGGGTGTATGTGAACTCGGTAGGCAGCGCTACATTAAGTTCCGAATATACTACGGCGCCATTATCCTCGATGAATGAGTTTAAGAGGACTGTCCACGGCGAAAGGAATGTATATATCGGGTATGTCGGGGTGAAACCTGGTGGATAGTTTGGGTAGATCGTGGTCACGCTCGTGATCAGGACTTCGGTTGCGGAGCTGAATTGGTAGGTCGATGAGTTGGTGAGACCAAATACTTCGCCAGTTACGGTGCCATTCACATTCCCATACGCGTTCGTGAAGGAGAAGTAAAAATTATCAGCTCTGGCTGACGAGCCTGAGAGCACAATCGCTGAAATTGCCAAGGCAATAATCAACGGCATAGATTTGAATCGCATTTGAAATCCCTCCATGGTGTGATAATGCACACATGCGAAGCTGATAGCAAGGGAAAATTTCGTAAGTTATATTGAGCGGGCTCTCATGCGCCTATCTTAATTTTTTACTGTCAGTTACAGACGACATGAGCCACTGCCAGTTATCTAGTAGTGTGATATATATCACAAAACTCGGCAGTATGAGCCCTGAACCAGTTACCGAGCGATGTGAACTGAATCACATAACTAGGTGGCATTAGCCCTCAGAAAGTTACTATATAATGTAATCGAGATCACATTGAACTGTCTTTCAACACTCCAGATTCGTCCGCTTCAGCTTGACGCCATCCAGGCGGCCCAACAGGGTAACGGTGATGCGAGCGGGGTCAAAGAGCTGCTGCGCCATGGCCTGCACCTGGGCCGCGTCCACTTCGCTGATGCGGGCGATGATCTCGTCGATGGTGATGAACTCGTGGAAGTACATCTCCTGACGCGCCAAGTTGGCCATGCGCGCGTTGGAGCTCTCGAGGCCGAGCAGAATGTTGCCCTTGACCTGGTCCTTGGCGCGGGTCAACTCTTCCTCGCTCAGCAGCTCCTGCTTCAGCTTGCGGAACTCCTCCAGAATCAGCTGCACCACCTCCAGGCCCTTGCCCACCGAGGTGCCGGCAAAGACGCACAGGGTTCCGGTATCGCGGCAGGGGCTCAGGTCGGAGTAGATGGAGTAGGCCATGCCCCGTTCCTCGCGGATGGTCTGGAAGAGGCGCGAGCTCATGCCGCCGCCCAATACCGTATTCAAAATCAGCGTGACGTAGCGGTTCTCGTCGGTGATGCGCGGGGCAGGCACGCCCAGGCAAATCTGCACCTGCTCGAGGGATTTTTTGTTGCGTAGCACAATGCGCGCGCCGGCCTCGGGCGCCGGCAGCTCGTGGAGCGTTGCCCCGCCGGCCAGCTTTGCGAACTTTCGCGCCACAGTCTCGGCAAATTCATCGTGGTCCAGGTTGCCGGCTGCCGAAAAGATCATGTTGCCGCCGTGAAAACGGTCGCCGTGATAGGCGACCAGGCTCTCGCGGTTCAGCCGGGCAACGGTTTTTGAGGTGCCCAGAATCGGCCAGCCCAGCGGATGATCCTTCCAGAAGGCCTGCGTGAACAGCTCGTGGACCAGCACCTCCGGGTTGTCCTCGTCGATCTTGATCTCTTCAAGAATCACGCCGCGCTCGCGCTCGATGTCGGATGCGTCGAAGACCGGGTTGAGCACCAGGTCGGTCAACACATCCAGAGCGATGGGGACGTGCTCGGCCAGCGACTTGACGTTGAAGCAGATGGTCTCCTTGCCGGTGAAGGCGTCCAGGTTGCCGCCGATGGAATCCATCTCCCGGGCAATGTGCTGCGCGGAGCGGGAACGGGTGCCCTTGAAGAGCATGTGTTCCACAAAATGGGAGATGCCGTTCAACTCCGCCAGCTCGCAGCGGGAGCCGGATTTGATCCACACCCCCATGGCCACGGAACGCAGATACTCCATGCGCTCGGTCAGCACAATCAGGCCGTTCGGCAGTACGGTATGGCGAATATTTCGCTCGGTGGACATGGTTCTCCAGTTCTTCGATTGTAGGCCAAGCCGGGCCGGCGCGGCACAGTGCTGCTGTTTGGGCAGAAATGCGGCGCGAAGGGGAAATGCTCTATGCTGAGCCCAGCCGTGAGCGAAGAATTGAGCCAACTCGTGTATTTGGATGCTGCTGGCCCGGCGGGTGGAAGCCAGGTTCCAGCGGATGGCCGGAGGCTTTTTGGCCTGGACGCCGAGGCGCTCGCTGCTCGCATGGTTGCAGTGGGCGAGCCAATATGGCGCGGCCGCCAGTTAGCCGAAGCCTTGTATCGTCAACGGGTTACGGAGTTAATTGAAATCACTACTTTGCCCAAGTTGCTCCGCCAGCGGCTGGTGGACGAAGGATGGCAGGTGGGCCGGCCGCGAATCGCTCAGGTTTTTCAATCCGTGGATTGGACGGAGCGCTACCTGGTCGTGTGCCCGGACGGTGATGGTTTGACGGTGGAGACCGTCTGGATGCCGGAGGGCGATGACGGCGAAAGCGGCGACGGGAGTGACCCGGAGTCCCAACAATCTCTGGGTGCTCCATCCTTTCCGCGTTCTTTAGCGGAAAGGGTGGGAAACGATGAAGCGCAATCCTCGGCTGTCAGTAACCAGAGATCACAACCCCGTCACTACGCCACGCTCTGCATCTCCAGCCAGGTGGGCTGCGCGGTGAATTGCCAATTCTGCCTGACGGCCAAGCTCGGCTTGCAGCGCAATCTCACTGCGGGCGAAATCGCCGGCCAGGTTGTCGCCGTATTCAAGCGCCACGCCGTCGAGGTTGGCCGCGACCGCGTGAACCTGGTTTTCATGGGCATGGGCGAGCCGTTCCTGAACTACGACAATTTCATGGGAGCCGTCCGCCTACTCGTCCGCGAAGTCGGCCTCAGTCCGCAGCGCATGACGGTCTCCACCTCCGGCATCGTTCCCGGCATCGAGCGCTTTGCCCTGGAGCCGCCGGAGTTCCGCCCCAAGCTGGCCATCAGCCTGAATGCGCCCAACGACGCCATTCGCTCCCAGATCATGCCCATCAATCGCAAGTGGCCGATAGCTGAGGTCGTGGCCGCGGTGCGCCAGATCAAGCTCCGCCCTCGCGAGCGGATGACCTTTGAATATGTTTTACTCGGTGGCGTCACCGACCGCCCCGAAGACGCTGCCGAAGTCGCCCGCCTCATTCGCCGCACCGGCCTGCCCGCCAAGGTCAACCTGATCGCCTGGAATCCCGGCCCTGATTTCCACTACACAACTCCAAAACCTGAAGCCGCGGAGCGGTTCCGCAAAACACTGATCGACGCGGGCATTCCGGCGTATCTGCGCAAGCCGCGCGGGCGCGACATCTATGCCGCCTGCGGACAATTGAAGCGGACAGTGGAGGGGTAAGAATCACTGTCTATTAAAGTTTGGGAGGGCAGAGGTTCGCCCATCTTCCGGCTAATAATAACTGGTGTTTACATGTACTTTCCTACTTGCGGCGCCTTATCAGCGCGCCGTACTCCGCACGCCCAACGCACTCAACTTGGATTTAGCCTGCGCGGCCTCGGGGGTTTGCGGATGGCGCTTGATGAGCGAGCGCAACTCGGCGATGCCCGCTTCCCTTTTGTTCATCTGCAACAACGACAGCCCCTTGCGCAGTTGCGCTGCCGAAGCTTTGGTGCTGCCGGGAAAGCCTTCCAGCACGGCGTTGTAGGCCTTCACCGCGTCCGCATAGTTTTTCTGATGGTAGGCGATCTCACCCAGGTAGAACTGGGCCGTGCCGGCCATGTCATCCATCGGATAGTTGTGAATTACGTCCTGAAACTCGCCGCTGGCCACGTCGTACTTGGCCGCGTTGTAGTCACGCACGCCGGCCTGAAATGTTTCCTTGAGCGGCGGAATCTGAGGGACAGGCGGAGCGCCAGGAGCGGCTACGGGCGCGGGCGGATTCTGGATGTTCTGCAACTGCGCCTGCATATCCTGGATCGCCTTATCCAGCTTGGCGATGCGCGACTTCAGTTCGTCCACTGAATCACTGAGAGCCTGCACCTGGCCGGAGGCGGTGTCCAGCTTGCCGTTGGTCGTCTCGCTTTGCGCGGCAAGCTTCTGCTGCAGGGTGGTCACGGCGGCGGACATCTGGTTGGCGCTGTCCGCGGTCTGCTCGGCCAGATGCTGCAGCACGGCGAAGCGCGTGTCCATGGTGGTCTGTAGCCGTTGCATCATGTCCATCAGTTGCTGCACATGATCCTGCAGCTCAATGATTTCCTTCGACACGGCGCGCGCCGGCGTCGAAAGGGAGACGAGCACTATGGCGGTCATTGCCGCCGCGAGGAAACAATTGCGAAGTGTTCTTGTATGCATGATTCACCTATAAACAGTGGTCAGTGGACAGTGAACAGTGAACAGTGGCAGAAACGGATGAACTGACCACTGACCACTGTTCACTGACCACTGTGTTGTTACCTTTCCGGCGTGAATCCGCCGCGGCGGTTCTGTTGCCAGCATTCCTCGGTCGACTCGGAGCAGAAGGGCTTTTCCTTGCCGTAGCTGACCGTGCGAATGCGGCTGGCCGCCACGCCGGCCGTGACCAGGGCAGCTTTTGTCGCCTCGGCCCGGTTCTGTCCCAGCGCCAGGTTGTATTCGTTGGAGCCGCGCTCGTCGCAGTAGCCGCCGATGACGATCTTGATCTCCGGATGGCTCACCAGGTAAGACGCATCGCGGGAGAGCGTAGCTTGCGCGTCGCCGCGGATATCGTAGGTGTCGTAGTCGAAGAAGATGTCCTGAACATTGCTCTTGAACTGCTCTTCCGCGCTCATCGTGCTGTTGGGCACAACTACGGCAGGAGGCCCATTCACCGTCACCCGCGCTGTGGCTTCGGCCGTGCCGCCGTCGCCCTTCGCCACCAGGTGGTAGGTGGTTGACTCGGAGGGAGTCACGGTCTTTACGCCCGAGCTAGGCACGTCGCCAATGCCATCGATGGTGACCGTGTTGGCATTCGTCGTGCGCCAACTCAACTGCACCTGGTCGTTGGCCGAGACCAGCGCCGGAGTTGCTGTAATTTGCGCGGTGGGCGCTAGCACAGCCGCCGGTGCCGTCTCCTCGCGGGAAACTGATTTTGTCTTGGTGCCGCAACCTGCAACAAAAACCAGGGCGGCAAGCAGAACTACGGGCGCCACAATGTGATTAAATCGGTTCAAGGTATTACTCCTTCCACAAATTTATTGGCTACAAATTCATTGACATCATACTCATGATAGTTCAAGAAACTGGATTGTTCCATACGGCAGTCTCACAGGATGGTCAACTCGACTCAAGTCAACTTACTTCCAGCTCCAATTGGGCATGTAGTTGTTACCCGCCTGAGTCAGTTGATGCTGTTCAGTTCCGTCGGACAGCATGGTCCAGATCTGGTTGTGTCCGTTGATGGTCCGCTCAAAGACGATGTGCCGCCCGTCTGGCGCCCAACTGGGGTAATCGTTGCTGCCGGCTTCGTGAGTCAGTTGCAGCCAGCGCTTGCTGGCTATGTCCATCACGTAGATGTCCTGCCCGCCGGGATCGCCGGGGCCATATTTGCGGTTCCAACTGAAGGTAATAAACTGCCCGCTAGGCGCCCAGGAGGGCGAGATGGCATAGCCTCCATCGGTGAGCCGCTGCACATTGGCGCCATCCTGGTCCATGGTGTAAATCTGCGGCAATCCGGTGCTGTGAGCGCTTACCCAGGCCAGTTGCGCGTTGGTGCGTGGATTCCATGTGGGTGCTACGTCGGGGCCGGGGTAGTTGGTCAGCCGGTGCAGGTTGGCGCCGTTCGCGTCTGCGGCCCATATTTCGGAATCGCCGGTGCGCGACGATGAGAAGGCAATTTTCGTTCCGTCGCCCGACCAAGCCGGAGACTGGTTGAGGCCCCTGGCCATGCCCGCCGGAAAGTTCACCAGCCGGTTCAGTTCCAGAGAATACATGCGGATGGCCCATCCGTCGCGGCCCAAAGACGCGAAGGCGATGCGCGTGTTGTCCGGCGAGATGCGCGGCGAAAGCGAAATCGCGCCCAGATGCGTGATCTGGCGCTGATTCTGCCCGTCGTAGTCCATCTCCCAAATCTCTTTGCTCCCACTGCGCGAGCTGACGAAGAAAATCTTTGTCTCGGCGATGCCGTTGATGCCGCCGCCCAGCCGCAGGATGATCTCATCGGCAAATCTGTGCGCAACAGTCCTCGCCATATCCAGGCTGGCCGCTTCGTTGTACTGCTTGCCCAGCACCTGAGGATTGACGGTGTTGCGCGTATCGAAGAGCCAGCCGTAGACGGCCAGCCGCCCACTGGTAGCGGAAAGCGCGCCGAAGGCCACCATGGCCGCATTCGCCGGTGCTGCCGCCCACTGCGCCAGGTCGATTTCCCGTGGCGAGCCGGGCATGGCCGGCTGGACTACTCCCTGTGGAACCTGGCCTCTCTTCTTGGGCTGCTCGGGCGTGTTCATCGGGATCATGCTCTTCGAAACCATATCGAAGATTCCGGCGTTGGCCAGGTCATTGAAGAGCGTGACGTCAAAGGCCGCCTTCAAGGCAGGCGTCTGCGGATCGTCGCCCACCGGCTTGAAATCCGCCGCGGCAAGGCGAATGCGCTCGTTGCTCAGGTTGGAGCCGGTGCGAATCCAGTCCTGAGCTGCTACAGGAATGGCTGCCAAAGCTGCCGGAACAATCAGCAAAAGGGGGAAAAACCGGGAATGAGCCTTCATCGGACGCGCAATCCTTCCTAAGTAAAAGTACGGGCAGAACTTGCAGATTCCGGAATGCGATCAGCCTTATGGGCCGGCATCCTACTCACACCTGCAGGATAGAGCAACTTATGTCTGCAACTCCATTTTACGACTGGCCGCCGCATCGCTCCGCACAATCTAATACTCGCAAAAGAACGACGTCATCACCGTGCTCTGGGTATATCCCGAGGGCAGAGCGCCGAAGGTGTCCACGCGCTGCGCGGCGCGCATGCAGGCCCGATCCAGCGTCTGGCTCCCGCTGTTGCTGCTCATTTGCACATTGCTTACGCTGCCGTCGCGGTGAATGGCGAACTGTATGTAGGCTCTCGAACCTTTGGGGGTGTGCGGGTCCACCTCCGACCGGAACGAACTGGCGGTCATCTTGCGATTGATGCCGTCCACATACCAGCCAAAGCGCGAGCCGAAATCGCCGTCGCTGACCGTCGTCTGTCCGCTGGTAAAGCCCAGCGGCTGCATCGAGCGCGCCATCGACGACCCCGACTGCTCGCCGTACCGGGCCAGATTATCCTCCTCCGGCTCATGCTGCTTCGTTTTGCGCGTGTTTTGCTTGGGCTTGTTCTTGCCGCTAATAGCCAGCGTGCTATCGTCCACCGCATGTTTGGTCTTGGCGGCAGGCTCCGCCGGCGCCTGGCTGGGCGTGTCGGTGGCCAGCACGTTTTCGTTGGGCGGCTGATCGGAGGGCAAGGGAAGGGCACGGACCATGCTCACCTGAATCGCACCGC